>Ga0068858_100005182_pt1 | contig 12767 bp, 11 predicted proteins | sample KBSSwiS12_FD_66589 | JGI IMG/M metagenome (GOLD analysis project Ga0068858, IMG submission 66589) | Switchgrass rhizosphere microbial communities from Kellogg Biological Station, Michigan, USA - KBS Switchgrass S1-2 | ecosystem: Host-associated > Plants > Roots > Rhizosphere > Soil ... | reverse complement strand
GAACCGAGGTTATCTGCCGAGGGAGCAGCGCGACCGCGCCGCGGCACAGGCAGCCGAAATGGCCCTGCAACCCGGGTTGGCCGTGCTTGACGCCGCGCTGGCCGGCACGGGGCACCTGATCGGCGACAAGTTCACGATCGCCGATCTCAATGTGGCGGCGGTATTGTCCTGGGCGACCAATATTGGCCGGCTCGAGCTCGGATCGTTTCCGAACCTCGTGCGCTGGCTGCGCGCCTGCTATGCGAGGCCCGCCGCGGTGCGCGTCAATCCGCTGCCATTGTAAAGTCTTCAGCGAGCTCGCTGCGCTCCCGCCGCGGCGGAACGATTCTCGCGGTCGTGTCGGCATGCGCGCATGATCTTCACAAGGCGGCGCACCGGTGCGGGCTGCATCTCATGCTGTTCCGAAAAGTTGACTGAATTCCTGTGATTTCCTGGCGGTTTGCGTTGTGACAAACGCAAAGAAGCGCAGAAAATCTATATAACACAAGTTAGAAAAACGGCGTAAAATCGCTGTCGCATTATTGAAGCAAGATGAGCGGTGAGTCAGGAAACGATGAGGGACAGCCCGCGATGCCGCGGCGAAGGCCCGGCCCCGGGTTTTTCGAGCCAGCAGACCAGCCGGGAATATGGTTCCATGGAACCGCACGCTTGGGGCGGGGAAGGGGGGCGAGCGCGCTGCACGCGCCGTCGCCCCTGCCGGCAGGCAGATCCATATGCCGCGGTGCAGTGTATGCAAACCTAGGAGAGAGACATGGATGCAGTGACAGACGTGAAGATCATCGACACCGACTCGCATGTCGTGGAACCGGCCGACTTGTGGACGTCGCGCATATCGGCGCAGAAATGGGGCGACAAGGTCCTCCACGTGCGATGGGACGAGCGCAAGAAGGTCGATTTTTGGTACATCGGCGACCGCCCGGTTTTCTCCGCCTGGGGCACGGCGAACTGGGGCTGGCGGGGCGGGAATATCTCCATCGTGCCGCGGTTCGAGGACATGCACCGCGGCACGTGGGATATTCCCGCGAGACTCAAGGAGATGGATGCGAGCGGCGTTCGCGCTGCCGTGCTGTACCCCAACCTCGGCGCGGTTCTGATGAGCATGTACAAGAAGATGGGGGCGCCCGAACTGATGCTCGAGTCGGTGCAGGCTTACAACGACTGGTTGATCGAATGGATATCCCCTGCGCCGCAGCGATTCATCCCCATGGCCGTGCTGCCGCTGTGGAGCGTGGAAGACACGGTCGAGGAGATTCAGCGGGCCGCGAAGATCGGCCACAAGGGATTGGTCATGTCCTGTGCCCCGCAAGAGCACGGCTGGCCTTACCTCAGTGACCGCATCTGGGATCCTGTGTGGGCGGCGGCTCGGGATTCCGGCCTGCCCATAAGCTTCCATTCGGGGGGCGGGGATGTCGCGGATGATTTCCTCAATCCGGTCCGCTTCAAGCTGGACGGACTCGAGGCCAACTACATACGTACGGCGGCCGTCTCATTCCTCAAGAACGGCGTCCAGATGTGCGACCTGCTCATGAGCGGCGTGCCGGCACGTTATCCGGAGTTGAGGTTCGCCATCGTGGAGAGCGGGGTTGGACACCTGCCGTTCGCCCTGGAAACGCTCGATTACCACTACAAGGTGGCGCGGCTCGACAAGGTGCGGCCTGAATTTAAAAAGCTTCCGAGCGAGTATTTCCGCGAACAGATCTTCGTCAACTACTGGTTCGAAAAGTTCGAACCTCTTTACCTCGAGCGCCTCGGGGTGGATAACATCATGTTCGAGACTGATTTCCCGCACACGACGTGCCTGCACGGCGAGCAGGTGCGAGCAGCAATCAACAACGGTTTGAGCGACCAGCCGATCGAGACGCAGGAGAAGATCCTGTGGCGCAACGCTGCACGGCTGTACCGGGTGCCCGTGTAGGGATCCCGCGGGCGCTCGACGCGGGAGTCGAGAAGAGCGGATGGCGAGTCGTCGCGCCGGCAGGTTCCGGCGCTGCCATCCGCATCGGCGCTGTTGTCGGTACTTCGCTGATTCGCGCAATACGCAAGGGTTCGACGCTTCGGGCAGGTCCGACGCATTAGTTATTCCCATGCCGCCCTGCAATCGCGAGCGTAATCCTCCAATCGCGCGCGCGAGTCCGCTGAGGCCCAGACCGATCCTGTAGCGGCCCGCGTCCGAACATCGGTGTAGAAGAGGATTTAGCCCTCGAACAGCGACAGTTGCGCCGAGACGCACCGATGCGAGGGGCAATTGGCCCCCGAGCAGCCAGCAAAGCCCAGGAGACACTGTTGACGACTACCCGAGCCCCCTACAGCACCCTGGCCGTCCGGTTCGAGGACGGTGCGGACCATCTCACCTTGAATCGCCCGGAGCAGCTCAATGCGATCAACTCGGTGATGCTCGATGAATTGAGAATGTACTTTTCGGGTCTTCGGGACGACGACAGAGTCAGGGTCGTCGTGCTCCGCGGAGCCGGGCGCCATTTTTGCGCCGGGCTGGATCTAAAGGACCCTGCCAACCTTCCGGGAACCGTGCCGGCTACTATGAATCTCCAACGGCGGCTTTCGGAACTGGTTGTTCTCATGCGCCGGTGCCCGCAGCCGATAGTCGCTTTGATCAACGGTGCAGCATCGGGTGGGGGATTCGCGCTCGCCCTTGCGGCGGACATTCGGTTTGCCGCGGATGACGCGCGCATGAATGTCGCCATGGCGAGGATCGGCCTTACAGGGTGCGACCTCGGCATAAGCTACCACCTGCCTCGGGCGGTCGGCGTGTCGAACGCGGCCGAGTTGATGATGGGAGGACGCTTCGTCGATGCGCAACGCGCGCTGCGCATGGGGCTCGTTTCCGAGGTAGTGCCGCGCGATGGCCTCGATCAGGTTGCGTCTCTCATGCTTTCCGACATGCTGCAGATGTCTCCCCTCGGGCTCCGGCTTACCAAGGATGCGCTGAACATGTCCCAGGACGCGGGGAGCCTGGAGGCGGCGATCGCCATGGAAGATCGCCAGCAGGCGCTATGTATCGGCGCCTTTATGAAAGAAGGTGTGGCCTCGTTCCTGGAGAAGAGGCCACCCGATTACACGGACGCAAACCTGCAAGCTTGACCGAAAAGCAATCACAAACCTGGTGGCGGGTGGCGGGTGGCGGGTGGCGCGCCGGCCGTGCCGAGAAATTCAATCGCCGCCACGTTGTTCCCGCATCGCAAGTTCTCCCAGACTCGCGCATGACCGGCATATTTGGAGCAAGTAAACGATGAAACTTGGAATCAGCGTTGGCTATGGCGGCGCAGAAATGACCCTCCCCATCAAGCGAGTACAGCGCGCTGAAGAACTGGGGTTCGACTCGGTTTGGACGTCCGAAACGTATGGTCCGGACGCGATTACGCCGCTGGCCTACATCGCCGCATTGACAAAGAGAATCCGACTCGGCACCAGCGTGGCCCAGATCGCGGCCCGCACTCCCGCCAATCTCGCCATGTGCGCGCAGACCATTGATGCAATGGCGGGCGGAAATCGCATGATCGTGGGGCTGGGCGTCTCGGGTCCGCAAATAGTCGAGGGCTGGTACGGCCAGCCCTGGGGCAAGCCGAATGCCCGCATTCGGGACTATGTGGCGATCATGAAGAAGATTTTCAGGCGCGAGGGGCCGGTGAGCCATGACGGCCAGGAGATCTCGCTGCCGTACAAAGGACCCGGTTCAAGCGGACTGGGGAAACCGCTGAAGAGCATCCTGCACGGCAACCCGAACATTCCGATTTTCCTCGGGACCAGCACCCCCGCGAACATCCGCATGACGGCGGAGATCGCGGATGGCTGGAGCACCATGCACCTGGGGCCAACAAGTCTGAAGCAGTACTTGCCCATCATTAATGAAGGCCTGGCAAAGCGCGCCGACGGAAAAACGCTCAAGGACTTCGAGATCAAAGCCGGATTGGCGGTGCACCTGAACAACAACGTCAAGGAGGCTCTTGACGCCGTCAAACCCATGATCGCGCTCTATGCGGGCGGCATGGGGGCCAAAGGCAAGAACTTCCATAAGGACGCGATGGTCGCCCGTGGCTTTGGCGACGCGGCGGCGCGAATACAGGAGTTGTACCTCGCGGGACGCAAGGAAGAAGCCGCCGCCACGGTGCCGGACGAATACGTCGACGATGAGGCTCTGGTCGGTCCGCCCGCGCGGATCAGGGAGCGATGGAAGCCGTGGCTCGATTCGGGGATGACCATGATGACCTTCCTGCTGCCGGACGATGAGGCGCTCGAGATCTTGGGCGAGTTCGTGCAGAAGTAAGCCACCGCCTTCGGCAGGAAAATGGAGGGATCAAACATGCCAGCGAAACAACGCGCCGCGCGCGAGCAGTTTCGCACGCTGACGCTTGCGATTCCCGCGAACTCCACGGCCGAGGTTGGCGTGCTCGACCGTGAAGGTGTTACCTGGCACTTGGTGTCGCGCCAGTCGGCGTATTTGGCGGCTTTCTCCGGGTGTGCGTTCCATTGACTGGATGGACAATGTTGCATGCCCCTGCCGAAGAAAATACATATGAACCCAATCATCGATATGCCGGTCCTGGACACGGATACACACATCGTTGAGCCGGCCGACCTGTGGACCTCCCGTATTTCCACCAGGAAATGGGGCGACAAGGTCCTGCACGTCAAGTGGGACCGCAGGAAGAAGCTTGATTACTGGTTGGATCTCATGAAGATCTACGGAAAGGCGGCGTCCAGAACGTTCCGCGCACTCTGGTGCGCGGAAGAAATAGGGTTGACTTATGAGGCGGCGCGCCGGCTCAAGGCATGTTATACGGGGCCTGCCGCGGTTCGTGTGAACCCTTCGCCGGCCTAAGCCGGCAAGGGAAATCTCTTAAAGGAACGATCATGGCGATTGCTAGCGCATTGGCGCCGGTCCCTCCTCGCACAATTGTCGTGTCCCATGTGATTAAGGGAGATGTTGTCCGCGGCGCGGGGACCCTGCTTCCAGGACCAGGAAATTCAGCGTTTGCAATTCCCCCTCTGGAGCTCGACTCGGTCGTTTGGCAACGGACCCGGCCCGGGCCGGCATTCGATCTGCAGACGCGGGAAATCGTTGACGTCCTCGTCGAGGTGGGGGCTCGCCTGAAGGCTGATCCGGACGGCATCCTGGCCGAGACTCTGGAGATGCAAAAGGGCGTCAGTGAGTTGGAAGGGAGCCTGCTCGAACGCGAATACACCAAGCATCTGCCCGAAATGTTTGCCCGCCCACGCATCGAATTGATGATCGATGGCGAGATCGGAGGGCCGAAGGTGCTAGACGAGTGGTGCGAGCGCGCCGACGGCAGGGGCAAGACGGCGCGCGTCAGGGCTTTTCCGCCGCGCCTGGTTCATGTGCTTGCCGGCAATGCGCCGGGCGTTTCCGCGCTTTCGGTGATTCGCGGCGCGTTGTCGAAGGGTGTGAACCTCCTGAAGCTGCCCTCGAATGATCTGTTCACGGCACCGGCCATTCTTCGAACTCTCGCGTCCGTGGCTCCCGGCCATCCGCTTACCCGGTCGTTTTGCGCGGTCTATTGGCGTGGGGGCGACGCGTCGGTGGAGGGCACGCTATTCCGCCCGCAATTCTTCGATAAGCTCGTGGCCTGGGGGGGCGAAGCGGCGATCCGGAGCGCAAAAAATTACATTGGACCCGGTTTCGAGCTCGTGGCGTTCGATCCAAAAACTTCAATCTCCCTGGTCGGACGGGAGGCATTTGCGAGCGCCGAAGCACTGCGTCGGGCGGCTGAACTCGGCGCGACGGACGCCACGATCTACAACCAGTCGGCGTGCACCGCTAGCCGATTCCATTTCGTGGAAGCGGACGTCGATTCGGCCGATCGATATTGCGAAGCACTGCAGCGCGAGCTTGGCGTCGAGCGCCGCCTCGCCTCCGCGGGCGGCGCCCGTGTTCCGGCGGAGTTGCGTGAGCAAGTCGAGGTGCTGCGGACAATGGCGCCGCTTTACAGGGTGTGGGGTGGCTACGATGGCCGGGGACTGGTCATTCGATCATCGGATCCAGTCGACTTCTATCCGGATTTCAGAATTGTGAACGTGGTCCCTGTTGACAGTCTCGACGATGCAATTGCCCAAGCCTCGGTCGCGACGCAGACCGTGGGGGTGTATCCGGCGAGCCGAAAAAAGTCGATTCGCGACAGGCTGGCCTCAGCCGGTGTGCAGCGCATTGTCACTCTCGGCGGGGCCAGCGGCGGCATGGCCGGCCTTTCCCACGACGGATTTTTTCCGCTCCATCGATTCATGCGTTGGGTGAACGACGAGGATTGACCGATGACTTCAGCCCGAAAGCATCTTGTTGAACTGCTTGGCGTCGAAGACCCGTTTACGTTTGAGCGCAGCTACCTTGAGCCCCTGCAGCTCGCGGCGGCACAAGAGATGTTCAGCGAACGGCGCGCCCGCATTCCGGTGCTCGACAACCTCGCTAAAGAAGCCGGAATAGGCGAAGTGCGACAGCTGAACGATCTCGTACCCTTGCTGCTGTCCCACACCACATACAAGTCATATCCCCAGTCTTTCATCCAGAAGGGACAGTGGGATCGCCTGTCCATGTGGCTCGGGATGGTCTCCGCGCGCCGTTACGAGGATGTGGAGGTCAAGGGCGCGCGCGACATCGACGAATGGATCGATCGGATGTGGAAGGCGGATTGCTATGTGGTTTCCTCGAGTGGAACAGGGGGGAAGGTTGCGCTGTTCCCAAAGAGCAAGTCCGACCAAGATCGGTTCCGTGAGGTGGTCAGGCGATTTCGAGGATGGCCCAATTCCGTAAAGCCGGAGCGTAAGCACCACTTCTTCCTATTTGGCTCCATGAGAGGGCCTTATTCGGCGGCGGTTGCCGCAGGCTACGCGGCTGAGGCCTTTGGGCGGCCCGATTCAACGCACGTACTCATGGACGAGCCCGTTCTGATCTCCAAAGTAAGCCGGATGGCCGAAATGAGACAGAAGATGAAGGATGGCACGGCGACACCCGGGGAGCTTGCTGCTTTCGAAGCCGAGGCGAACGCGAGGAGCAAAGAATCACAGCGTCGCATGGACGAGATGGTTGAGCGCCTGATCAATGTGCGCAAGGAGCCGGTCTACGTCATGGGAACGGCCGCCCAGGTATATGAAATCGTCGAGCGCGGAAGGGCGCTCGGTGTGGCCGAAGGAGAATTTCACCCCGACAGCTTCGTGATGACGACAGGAGGGACCAAGCACTTCAAATTGCCCGAGGATTACCGGGCCCAGATATCGCGCTTTTTCTCCAGGGCGCGATCGGGCGCGGGATACGGAATGACGGAGATGTCGTGCTCGTATCCGCGCTGCGAGGCGGGCCGCTACCATGCGAATCCGTTTACTGTGCCGCTATTGCTGGACGAGACCGGCACGGAACTGCTCAACGCGCCCGACGGAATCGTCGAAGGGCGCTTCGCGTTTCTCGATCTCGCGACAGATCTTCGCTGGGGCGGGCTTATCACCGCGGACAAGGTCAAAGTCGACTTTTCCGGGAAATGCGGCTGTGGGCGCAAGAGCATCAGCATACTGGACCCGATCCAGCGCTATGACGAGGGCGTCGGAAGCGATAAGATTCAGTGCTCCGGGACCATTGACGCATATATACGGGGTTCCTTCGCCGACTGACCGGCCGTTGGGAAAATAAATTTTTTGGAGACGATTGATGTTTCAGCCAAAATCAGGTGAACGTTACGACATGCCCGCGGTGTTCGGTCCTTCGATGTTTCGGGACGTCACGCTAGTTCCGGAACTCGAGATGATCAGCACCTCATTCGTGACAACGCGCGAGGCGGCGGATTCGCTGCTGCCAAACTACTATCGCCTCGCTGCCGGCGATCCCGTCATCTACGTGAACAGGCTGACGTACAGGGGAATTGACTATCTTGGTGGCCGTGAATATCGGGAAATCGTGATCGGCGTGGACTCGGTGTTCGACAACGGAAAGGAGAGGCTGGAGGCGCCGTATATGGCGATGGTGTGGGTTTCGGAAATCGCCGCGCTTCTTGCCGGGCGTGAAATCCAGGGTTATCCGAAACTCCATGCCGACATGCCTCCGATCACCGAGGAGGGGGATTCCCGGCGTTTCGAGGCAAGTGAATACGGCACGACCCTTGTGAAGGGGGTCGTGACAAATCTCGTGCAGTTGCCTGATTCCGCGCTTGCGAAGTTGAAGGCGGCGCGGGACACGTCGCATTCATTCGGCTGGAAATACATTCCCGGCGTCGGCGATCAACCGGACGTGGATTACCCCACCTTCCTGACAATGCACTGGGACTACAAGAAGGCGTGGACAGGGAATGGCGAGGTCAGGTTTGAAACTCCCGATGACAAAGCCGCGCCGAGTTCGGGACGAATTGCGCGAACGCTCGCCGAGTTTCCAGTGAAGGAGCGTCGGCGAGCGTTTGTGACGGTCGCATCCGCCGAAATACATCGGCGAGCCGTTCGCCGCCTCGTCCCCTAGGGAAGGTTTGATCAAGTGCCCAAATTCCCTTTGATGGGTCTGGCCTTCCTCTGAAGTGGGGGATATACAAGGGGGCCGTGCCCCCTTGTTCAGACCACCCCTAGCGGAGACCCGTTTTGAACAGGATTGGTATCCCATGTTCAGGATGGGGAACCGCGAACCTTGTTCGAAGGGTATGTAATTCTCGTTTTCGGTCCTTCCGGTCGACTCGCCGATCGGAATGCCGCTGGGGAGTGGCCTACGTGGCCCTTGAACGACTTCTTGAAAAAATCAACATCCTCGTAGCCGACCTGACTCGCAATTTGCGGCACCGTAAGACTGCTTTCGGCAAGCAGGCGCTTCGCATTTGTTATCCGCAATGTCTTGAGGTAGGTGCGGGGCGTCATTCCGAGTACTTCCTTGAAGCGGCGAATCAACGTCCGCTCGCTCGCGCCTGAATATTTTGCAAGTTGGGAAAGGGTGGGCTTGGATGCGTAATTGCGCGCCAGCCAGAATTGCGCTTTTGCGACCAAGGTGTCGCGCGCCTCGAACAGACGCTCGCCGTCGGACGACAAACCCTTCGCTTCTTCGGAGAGAGCGAACACAATTTCAGCCGCCATTTGGGCAACGGGTGGCGCGCCGATCCGCTCCAGGACACGGCAAGCCAGGTCAAGGGCTGTGCTCAGCGTGTTCGCGCAAAGCACGCCATTGCTGTCGGTCACGTGTTTCGATGAATCCAGATTGACGGTCGGGTAGCGTTTACGAAAGTCGTCCTTGAGCCACCATCCGATGGTGGCTTCCCGCCCGTCCAATAATCCTGCTTCGGCCAGGAGAAAAACGGACGCACCGTTGGCGGCGATCAGAGCACCTTCGCGCCGCTGAGATGCAAGCCACGGATAGAGAGGCCGGTACCGGGCGAGGGTTCTTGAGAGCCGCGGACGGATACGAAAGTTAAAAGCAGGTAGAAAAATACAGTCGTACCGGCCTGATGCGTGCTCAAGGCTTCCGGCGACGCTAATTGCCTCTCCGCTTGTCGACCGTACCGGACGTCCGTCAAGGGAGAGCAGAACAGTGCTCAGACCGAATACTTGAAATTGGTTCTTGGGAGAGTGACTGCCCTTTGCAAGCGGAAGGTTTTTTTGACTGACAACGAATGAGTTCGCAATGGCCCAAACGTCCGTAATCGCACCCAGGCTGGATAAGTAGACGTCTTCGGGGAGAAAAAGGGCGACGCGCGAAGTATTGTGCATGGGAATGGCGTGTCCGTGGGCCATGCGTTGGAAGATTGCCGGAAGGCAGTTCCATCGTGATGACCTTCAGGATTGTATCCTACATGCATTAGGATAAATCGCGACGGGGCCGACACTGGTCAGGCCCGAGACTCGGCGCCAGCCGAGCAGGCGCCAGGCTAGCGGCCAGCGGGCAGGCCCAAGTGGCGAAGCATCAGAATCACTCTCAGGTGGGACTTCCGCTTGCGAACGCGGTGCTCCTGGACACCTCGTCCCATGCTTCAAGGTCGCGAACGATCAGGTCGATCTTGCGTCGCACCGCTGCGATAGCGTCTTCGCCCAGCGCAAGTCTGAGTGGAGGGTTCGCGGATTCCACCGCCTTGATGATCGCGAGCGCGGCTTTGTCCGGATCGCCAACCTGCTTCCCGGCATTTCCGCTGATGAACGCATCCAGTTGCCCCCGGGACTTGTCATAGTCCGGAATGCGGTTCACGCCACGCTGCATACTGAGGTCCGACCAATTGGTCCGGAAGCCGCCCGGCGCAACAATGGTGACCTTGACACCGAGCGGCGCGAGCTCGCCGGCGAGCCCTTCCGAAAGGCCTTCGAGCCCGAACTTCGCGGCGTTGTACAACGACAACCCGCCGAAGCCCAGAATGCCGCCCGTTGAACTGATGTTGATGATGTGGCCGCTGCGACGGGCACGAAAATGTTCCGCGAAGGCACGAATGAGCGTTATCGGACCGATCAAATTGGTCGACAAATGATGCATGACTTGCTCATGGCTGACCTCCTCCGTGGCACCGATCAACCCATATCCCGCATTGTTCACGAGAACGTCAACGCGCCCCAAATCCCTGATGGCTTGGGCGGCGACAATTGGAATGGCCGGAAAATCCGTCACGTCCAGCTTGTACGCGCGTGCGCGTCCGGGCGCAAGCTGTTCAAACTGCGCTCCCTGCTCCGGTTTGCGAAAAGTGCCGGCAACTCGGTCACCTCGCGCCAGCACGGCTTTTGAAAGGGCCAAACCCAGACCGCTCGATATCCCCGTGATAAACCAGCAGCGTGCCGGATCAGCCATTTGTTTTACTCCATTGAAGTGAGGCAGCTCATCATTATGGACCTTGCGGTCAACCGCGCACCGGAAAAAATTGTCAGAATTCCGGTTTAGTTTGACTATGATGGCCGCCCGTCTTTGGGACAGGCGCGGCGCGCCTCATGATCAGTAAGGCGATCTCTCTATACGGACGCGCCTATTGATCGATAATTACGGTAGAGTCGAAGCCTTCATAGGCCGGCCAGGTGAGGCGCGGGAACGTTAAGGGGGGAGCGAAATAATGAACTGGAAAGTGCTGGCGCTACTCGCAATGGGTTCAATGATTGGAGCCAGCAATACGGCAGCTACAGAGTACCCGTCACGACCCATCACCATCCTGGTTGGTTTTGCTCCGGGTGGCATACATGAAATCGTCTCTCGCATAGTCGCGGAGGGGCTGCGGGCCAGACTGGGCCAGCCGGTGATCGTGGAACTCAAACCCTCTGCGAGTGGAATCCTGGCGCTGAACGACACCATGCGTGCAGAGCCGGATGGATATGTCCTCACCGCGACAACGAGCGCGCTGGCTGCTCTGCCCTTTATCTCCACCAGTTACAAGGGCGACGTGGTTACGGGCTTTTCTCATCTCGGCATTCTGGCCCAAACGCCATTTCTGCTCGCAACAAATGCGGACATGCCGTTCAGTGATGTCAAAGGGTTAGTGGCATACGCACGGGCCAATCCTGGAAAATTGAACTTTGGCGCACCCACTGAATCGGTCAATCTTGATTTCGCGCTGTTTTGGCAACGCACGGGAATCGCGGTCACCTCCGTGCCATACCGCGGCACGGCCCCCGCGACACTGGCGCTCATAGGCAATGAGGTCCAGCTGTCCGCGGTTTCTCACCGCGCAATAAGCCCTTATTTGCAATCCGGGAAGCTCAAGCCAATCGGTTTTGCATCCGATCAGCGCTTTTCACTCGTTCCTGCTATTCCTACTTTGGTCGAGTCGATACCGGGCTATTCGGCCACGACGATCTGGATCGGCTTTTCCGGTCCGCCAGGTATGAGTCGTGAAGTCGTTACGCGGCTGAACTCTGAAATGATCGCGATAGTGCGGGAGCCCAAGGTGAGGGCTACAATCGTCGACAAATTTGCATATGAGATCGTGGGTGGCAGTCCGGAAAACATGACAGCTGAGATGCGAGCGGCCGTTCAGCGCTACGCCGAGGCAGCGAGACTGACGGGATTCAAACCGTTACAGTAGTCGATACTGCGATGTAGGGGAGCCACCTCCTACGCGAGGGCCGCCCCGCCCGGATGTGCGGCATTTTCCAGCAGCAAGACCATAACCTCCTGCATTTGACTCCATGAACTTGTTCTGACATATTAGTCACAAGCCGCCCGAGAACCTCTGTGAGAACGGCAACTGCTGTTGAGCAGGGGAATTTCATCGCGCGATCGGTCGGCTGACATCCCTTGGATCAGTATGGAGCACCCGGTTTTCCGGAACAGGGTTAGCAGACATGCAGCGCGTCGCAAGAATGCTCGCTCCCCGCTTGGATCACGGCGCCAGCGAATGGAGCGCCATGAGGGCCGGGCGGTTTGAAGCAAGGGACGAGCAAGAAGCATTGGAAGTTGCGGAAACTCCCCAAGACTTGGCCAAACAAGCGAAGCCATCAAATCATCGGGCAGGCGGTATATATCAAGGAATGCTTCATGAACGCAGAACATGCAAAGTCTGATGCCCGGTCCGGGCCGCTCGCCGGTATTCGAGTGCTCGATTTGGGCGTCATGGTATCCAGTCCCTTCGCCACCCGCGCCATGGCCGATCTAGGCGCCGAGATCATCAAGGTCGAAGCGTTCGAAGGAGACCCCCAGCGCGCGGGCGGCGGTCTCAAGCCGGGCGCGAATCCCACTGCAATATTCGCGAGCGTGCAGAGAAACAGACTGGGTATTGCCGTCGACCTCAAAAAACCCGAAGGAGCACGAGTTGTTCGCGATTTGGCTCGCCGGTCCGACGTTGTTGTCGCAAACTTCCGACCCGGCGTCGCGG
>Ga0068858_100005173_pt1 | contig 12778 bp, 8 predicted proteins | sample KBSSwiS12_FD_66589 | JGI IMG/M metagenome (GOLD analysis project Ga0068858, IMG submission 66589) | Switchgrass rhizosphere microbial communities from Kellogg Biological Station, Michigan, USA - KBS Switchgrass S1-2 | ecosystem: Host-associated > Plants > Roots > Rhizosphere > Soil ... | reverse complement strand
ATTCCATGTTCATCACCCCATTGCTGGCCCTCCTGCCGCATACCATCGTATAAAGTAAGTACCCGGTTGTAGCCCAGTCCTCTTATAAAAGGTTTAGAAATATTGGGGCCTGTTTTTACGGCGTTCAGGCCCGGCACATTTTTTACCAGCACATCAATTACATTGTTTTGAATTGTCTCTTCAATGGCTTTGGCAGATACGCTGCTGATGGAAACCGGGTTTTCACGGATAAGGGTAGCCCTTGATACACCGGTAACCACTACTTCTGCCATGGTATTGCCGCTTGTAGCCAGTACAAAATCTTTTACCGAAGTTCCGCTGACATATATGTCCAGTACAATCTTCTTATACCCCACAATGCTTATTTCAAGTGTATAATTTCTTTCCTCCAGTCTTGCAAACTGGTAAACACCATTTTCATTGGTGGTAACGCCGGTATGTAAGCTGCGGATAAAAACAGAAGCTCCTGCAATGGGGGCATTCGTTTTTTCGTCCAGTATTTTACCGGTTAAACTATTGCCGGCAGAAAGCCTGCCCTGTGCCATGCCATGCAACGGGCATAAACAGCAGATGATCGCCAGAAAACGGATTAAGTTATTCATAAATTCAGCTATTGCTAAATTAAAATTTAGACATGTCTAAATTTTAATTTAGTCAAATATAGTAAATAGATTCTTATATTTTAAAAAAAATGTCAGTAGGCAGCAAAATGATTTCAATGCCATTAGGTCATTAAAAGAGTTATTGCCGCCGCACCAGAATCGGTGCAGGGGCCGGCGCAGAGCGCTAAAAAATTGGATGTATGGCAGGATGAATAGTTATATTGCATTGTCTATGAAAGATAAAATACGCCAGGATTCCATTGAACCACTGCTTGATTATTTTGATCGGCTGATTCCTTTGAATAAAGAGGAAAAGGAGCTGGTGGCTGCAAAGTTTCATGCCCGGCTTTTCCGGAAAAGGCAATACCTGTTACAGGAAGGCAATGTTTGCACCCAGTGCTATTTTGTAATCCGCGGGTGTTTGAGAATGTACCTGATTGACGACAAAGGCAGCACTCATATCCTGCAATTTGCAGCAGAAAGCCATTGGATCAATGATTTGGGAAGTTTTCATAGCCAGCATCCCTCTGCTTTAAATATCGATGCCCTTGAAGATACTATGGTATTCCAGATAAGCAGGGACGATTTGGTAGCTGTCTATATTAAGGCTCCAAAATTTGATCGTATTTTCAGGGTGCTGAGTGAGAATAATTTTGTTGGACTGCAAAAGCGGCTGCTGCAATATGTTAGCTCATCGGCTGAAGAAAGGTATCAATCATTTTTAGAAACCTACCCTGACCTGGTAAATCGTCTTTCTCAAACCCAGGTAGCCGCTTTTTTGGGTATTACCCCGGAATTTTTAAGCCGCCTCCGAAACAGACGGAGCAAACTGTCAAACCCCAAAAAATCTTAAACAAGGTCAAGACTATTTCTTAAACCAGGTCATTGGACTGCACCTGTGTAATGTGTGAGATTTGCCTTACAAATCAATCATTCAATTTAAAAGAAATAGTTTATGACACAGAAATCAAAAATCGCAGTTATCGGTCTTGGAAATATCGGGACTGTAGTTGCTGCCAATTTTGTAAAAGGCCATCGTGCTGTTATTGTTGCAGACAGAAACATTGAAAAAGCAAAATCGCTTGCTCAACAGTTAGGAAACCTGGCAATACCAATGGAAATCCCGGATGCTATCAAAGAAGCAGATATTATTGTACTGGCTGTTTGGTTCAATGCCATCAAGGAATTGCTGCATCAATATGCAACAGCGCTGCGGGGGAAGATTATTGTTGATCCTTCCAATCCCATTGCGCCCGATGAAAAAGGCGGATTTAAAAAGATAATTGGTGAAAGGGAATCAGCAGGCAGTATTATTTCTTCATTGCTGCCGGCAGGTGCAAAGATGGCAAAGGCATTGGGGACATTGAGTGCCGGTTCTCTTGCCGGCGCAGCTTTTCAAAAACCTGACCCCGCAGTTTTATTTTATGCTGCCAGCGATGCATCCATCAAGGCGGAAATGGAGCAATTGATCCACGATGCCGGGTTTGAACCCTTGCAGATTGGTGGCCCTGATCAATCTATCCGGATAGAAGTTTTTGGAGATTTGCATGAATTTGGTGCATTGGGTAAACCTGTTACGGTAGCAGAAGCAAAGCAAAAGATATAATATCAACCGGCAAAAACCATGAACAATCACAGACATTTGCACCGCTCTGTGTCTTTCTATCTTTCCATCTGCGGTATAACATTGCATCCACGCTTTTCGACTGAATTTTCTGAAAAAAGCAAGTTGTTTCAAAAACGAGTTCTTTCGTACATTTGATAGACTGGTACCGGGCTGCTATCTGATAAATTGCGTTATTGACATTTTTTGAGCTATCGGAAGACATGGATCTTTTTGTTTGCATTTAAACCAACTAACCATGCTTAAAAATTACCTAACCCTTGCCTGGCGTACTATCAGGCGTAACAAAATCAGTAGTGTTATTAATACATCCGGACTCAGTATCAGTATGGCTGCAGCCCTGCTCATCATTATTTTTATCCGGTATGAACTCAGTTACGACAGGTTTCATAAAGATGCCGGCCGGATTTTCCAGGTAACGCTCAATGGTAATATGAATGGCCAGGAATTTTTCGGCGGTAACACGCCGCCGCCCATTGGCCCGGCACTGTTCAGCAATATTCCCGAAATTGAAAGTTTTACCCGTTTTTATAAGACCAATGATTTGGTGGTCCGTTATGCCAGTAACAACAGCGAACTCCGGTACTTTACGGAAAAAAATGTATTGGGTGCCGATTCAAATTTTCTTACCCTGTTTGACTTTCCGTTAAAAGAAGGTTCGCCTGCAACAGCATTGGTAAAGCCCGGTTCTATTGTTATTACAGAAGCAATGGCCATAAAATATTTTGGTGCTGAAAATGCGCTGGGCAAAACATTGCTGCTGGCCGGCGAACGAAGACCATTTGTTGTTACCGCGGTGCTAAAAAATGTTCCGGCAGCGTCTTCTGTTCAATTTGACTTTTTGATACCCATGGCAGACAACCCGGTAGTAAAGAGAATGAGCTGGAGCTGGGTATGGCGGTTAATGGTGACCTATATAAAACTAAGAAGCAATATTGATCAAGGCCCGGCTTCGGTAAGGCAAATAGAATCAAAATTTCCGGCGATTGTACGGGTGCAGGCCGCCAGCGGATTTAACCGGATTGGCAAACCGTTTGATGCGTTTATTAAAAATGGCGGTAAATGGGATTTTCATTTACTTCCTTTAACGCGTATACATCTGTATGCAGGCGCTTACAGTATGCCCTGGCTGGCGAATGTCAGCGATAGTAAATATGTATGGATATTTAGTTGTATAGCCCTGTTTATTGTTATTCTTGCCTGTGTAAATTTTATGAACCTGTCTACCGCCCAGGCATCCAAAAGAGCCAAAGAAGTGGGCATCCGCAAAGTAATGGGTTCAGTAAGGCGACAGCTGATTTTTCAATTCCTGGCTGAATCTTTTACTTATGTACTGCTATCGGCGGTGGCGGCATTTGGTATTGTGCTACTGTTAATAAAGCCATTTTCAACTATTGCGGCAATACCTTTGGGTGTATCACAGGTAATCAATCCTTTTATTATCGGTGGCAGCCTGCTGCTGGTTATTATTGTGGGGTTGCTGGCGGGCATCTACCCGGCCTTTTACATGACAAAGTTTGCACCGGTATTGGTATTAAAAGGAAATGAGGTTGCAAAAGACGGAAAGGGAAATGCGCTTTTCAGGAATGGACTGGTGGTTTTTCAATTTGCTGTTTCTACTATTATTATCATCTGCACGCTGGTGGTATATCACCAGTTGAAATATTTTCAACAAACAGATCTGGGTTTTACGAAAGAAAATGTGGTGGTTATTTCGTCAACCAACCGGCTGGGTAAAAGTGAAGAAAGCTTCAGGCAGGCCATCAGCCAGTTGCCGGGCGTAAGAGCGGCTTCTGTTACCAGTTCGGTTCCTACCGGATCCCTGTTTGGAGATTCTTATGTTCCCGAACCAACCGGCAACGATCTGCCGCAAACAAAAGAACTTGATTTGAATTCTTTCCTGGTAGATGATCAATTTGTTCCGGCGCTGCAAATCAAGCTTGCGCAGGGAAGAAATTTTTCAAGAGCATTTGCAGATTCGTCGTCGGTGATTATTAACGAACAGGCGGCCAGGCAGATCGGCTGGAAACAGCCAATTGGTAAATGGCTTACTTATCCCGGTGGTGATGGCACCCGGTTCCGGGTTATTGGCGTGATGCACGATTTTAATGTTGTTTCTCTTCAATTTCCTATTGATGCATTTGCGTTGTTCTATACCAGTTCCAAAACTTACGACCTGGGTGTTTCGAATATTGTTGTCAGGCTGAACGGTGATTCCCGCGGGCGCCTGGAAGCCATCAATAATACCTGGAAAACATTTGTAAGCGGTGAACCGTTTGATTATAATTTCCTGGATGCAAGTTTTGACAGGCAATACAGGTCGGAACAAAGGTTGGGCACTCTTTTTACCTTATTTGCTGCGCTTTCAGTATTTATTGCATGTCTTGGTCTCTTTGGCCTCAGCGTATATATAGCAGAACGCCGTACCAAAGAAATTGGCATCCGCAAAGTGCTGGGCGCGTCTGAAAAGCGGCTCGTTGCCCTGTTGTCAAAAGATTTTTTTCAATTGATGTTGCTGGCAGTCATCATTGCCTTTCCATTGGCGTGGTGGGCCATGGATAACTGGTTACAATCTTTTGCATACAGGATAAAGATTAGCTGGGCCGATTTTATGCTGGCGGGTACAACAACTTTATGTATTGCGCTATTTACAGTAAGCTTCCAGGCAATAAAAACGGCCATCGCCAACCCTGTGAAGAGTTTGAGATCGGAATAAAGAATAACAGAAAGTGCTTATGTAAATTATGTAAAACCATGGATAACTGTAATTAGCCATGAATAGATGAAGGCAGCCGATCGGCGATTTATTCGTGTAATACTTTTCCCGGTAGCCGGCCGGATACACCGGATGGTGAATTTACTTTTTTTCGGCTGGATCCTGCCGTGAAATGGCAATCGTTACTTCAGTACCCTTTCCTGGTTTGCTGTGTATGGACACGGTTCCGCCAATTGCGTGTGCCCTTTCTTTCATGCCCAGTAAGCCCATGGTTTTCTTTTTTTGTTTGTTTTTAAATCCATTGCCATCGTCCTTCACAATCAGCAATATTTGTTTCGGGGTAACCGTAAGGGCTGATGTTACAGTTTTTGCATTTGCATGACGTGCTACATTGGTTAATATTTCCTGGTAGATACGAAACAGCCCTATAGCAACTGAATTATCAAACCTGCATTCCTCTTCGGGGTGATTGAAATGGACAATTACCCCGGATCGCTTGGTAAATTCTTCGCCCTGCCAGTCCAATGCCTCTACCAGTCCAAAATCATCCAAAATTCCTGGCCGGAGATCGGCGGCCACTTTCCGTACCGTTTTTACGGCTTCATCTACGCTCCGCGACATTTCATCCAGCTTTTCAGTTATTACGCCCGGTTCTGCATGGTCTCTCATCCTTTTTTTTATCCATGCAATGTCCATTTTAAAACCTGTTAACTGTTGCCCCAGCTGGTCATGTATTTCGCGGGCAATGCGGGCCTGTTCTTCTTCCCGTATTTCTTCAAGGTGTGCAGAAATACTCCGCAATTCTTTATTCAGTTGTATCAGTGCTTCTTCTGATTTCTTGCCCGCAGAAATGTCCATGCCTATACCAATCAGGCAGGTCTCTTCATTGAAATAGATAGTGGACCCTGTAAAATAATAAGGTATTTTTTTGCCGTTTTTTGTCAGTACCTCCACTTCGGCTTCTGCATAGCCTTCGGCAAATACTTTTTTAATCCACCTGTTCTTATATGCTTGCTTATTTTTTTCAAAGAAATCCTTCACCTTCATTTTTTTTATTTCATCAGGGGTATATCCGGATACGGTTTCGAAATTTTTATTCCAGCGAAGAATATTTCCCCTGCCATTATAGAAATAAAACACGCCGGGCAGGCTGTTGATAATAGAACCAGACAGCTGTTTTTCCATTTCATTTTCCTTTCGCATTCTTTTTTTCTCAATGGCCTTACTGATAGCTGCCGGCAGGCGGGTGAGGTTGGTCTTCAGAATATAATCATCTGCCCCCTGCTGCATGATCTTTACGGCAAACTCTTCCGATACAGTGCCTGTAACCAGTATAAAGGCAATGTCAGGATTGTTATCCTGTATAATTTTCAGGGCTTCCAGTGAACTGTATTGCGGCAGTGCATTATCGGCAAGCACAACATCGTACCTGTTATCTGCTATAGCGGCCAGAAATTCTTTTTCGTCGCTCGCCACAGAAGAACTGAACACCATTCCGGAGCGTTGCAACAACCGCTGAATAAAGATTGCATCATGCGGGTTGTCTTCTAACAGGAGTAATTTTAATTCTGCAGGCATGCTGTTATTTTTTGTTAAAGTGTATGCTGGTTTAATAAAACCCAGTACATTCCAAGTTCCGCAACGGCTTTGGTAAAGGATTCAAAATTCACGGGTTTTACGATATAGCTGTTAATGCCCAGTTGGTAGCTGGTAATTATATCGTTTTCTTCTTTGGAGGAAGTAAGTATCACCACCGGGATGATACTGGTGCGTTCATTTGCCTTCAATTGGCGCAGTATTTCCAGGCCATCTACTTTTGGCAGTTTCAGATCAAGCAAAATCAGGCTGGGTTTAAATATTGATTTATTGCCTGCATATTTTCCTTTCGAAAAAATAAAATCCAGTGCTTCAGCGCCATCATCAATATGCAGCAATTTATTGGCCAGGTTATGTTTTTTCAGGCTCCTGATGGTTAGCGCTGCCTCGTGCGGGTTATCCTCCACCAGCAGAATTTCAACTTCGTTTGGTTCCATTTGTTTTATTTATAGTGTTTACAACTCTATATAGTTTAAGAAGGCAGGCTGAAATAAAAGGTAGCTCCTTTGCCAGGTTGCGCATCTACCCATACTTTGCCCCCGTGTTTGGTAATAATCCTTTTTACCAGCGCCAGCCCTACACCTGTGCCTTCAAATTCGGAGGCTTTGTGAAGGCGTTGAAATACACCAAAGAGTTTTCCCACATAGCGCATATCAAATCCCACACCGTTGTCTGCTATTGAATAGACCGTTTCCGTTCTTTTTTTGGTTGAACTGATACGGACGACCGGCTGTTGCTGCGTAGCGGAGTATTTGATAGCATTGCCAATAAGATTACTCCAAACCTGCCGCAACAGGTTGCTGTCGCATTCGGCAGGTTCTAATTTGTCCGCCTGTATATCGGCCCTGTTGCCCGATAATAAAAGTTGTTCCTCAATAACGGGCTGCACCAACTCATTCATGTTAATGGTATGCATCACCAGTTCTTTTCTGCCGGTATGTGAAAGATTAAGCAGGTCGTCAATCAGTTGCCCCATACGCTGTGCACTTTCTTTGATAATACTGATATTCTGGTTGCCTTCTCTGTCTAATTTGTTTTTATAATCGGTTGCCAGCATATCAGCATAGCCATCTATAATGCGCAGAGGAGAGCGGAGATCGTGCGATACAGAATAGGAGAAGGCTTCCAATTCCTTGTTTACAGATTCCAATTGTGTTGTCCGGTCAATTACTTTCTGTTCCAGTTCTTCATTGAGTTGCTGTATTTCCTTCTCGGCTTTCTTTTTACCGGTTATATCCGATCTTATGGCAACATACTGGTAGGGTTTGCCTTCCTGGTTTAGAAAAGGAACTATTGTAGTATCCACCCAATAAATACTGCCATCTTTCGCTTTATTCTTTAACTCACCCCTCCAAATTTTTCCGTTGGCAATGGTTACCCATAAATTCCGGATGAATTCTTTTGAATGATATCCTGAGTTAATGATGCGGTGGTCCTGTCCTATCAATTCATTTTCCTTATATTTTGAAATTTTACAGAAATTGTTGTTGACATACTTAATTATTCCTTTTTGATCGGTAATGGCTACGATGGATGACTCATCGAGTGCAAATTTGTAATCAGAAGTTTCCCTGAGACTCCTGCGCAAATTTTCTTCAACTGTTTTCAGGTCGGTAATATCGGTGGAGATGCCAAAAATGGCATATGGTTTACCTGTGTAATCATGGAGCCTGCTTTTTACGGAAATATAGGTGTGCAGGCCATCACGCTGCTGCACTTTTTCCTCGCCGGTAATGGCATGGTCAACAGCAGCAGTTCGCAGATCCATTTCACGAAATGCATCAGCCTCCGCTTTGGGAAAAAAATCATAGTCTGTTTTGCCCAGTACATTTTCCCCGCCCGGGTGAAACAATTCATTGAAACGGCGGTTTACCAGCAGATACCGGCCTTCCAGGTTCTTTACATAAATAACTGCTGTCGAATTGTCGATGATGGCCGATAACAGCTGCTGGCTTTCATGCAATGCCTGTTCAGCTTTCTTGCGTTCAGTAATATCTGCTCTGATGGCTACATACTGATAAGGCTTATCCTGGTTGTTGAGGAAGGGGATTATGGTAGTATCTACCCAATATATGGTGCCATCCTTTGCCTTATTCTTTAATTCGCCTTTCCATATTTTTCCATTTGCAATGGTTGTCCACAAATGGCGTATGAATTCTTTGGAATGATAGCCGGAATTGATGATGCGATGATCCTGGCCTATCAATTCTTCGCGGCTGTATTTTGAAATCCTGCAAAAATTATCATTTGCATGCCTGATGATTCCTTTCTGATCAGTAATGGCTACGATAGAGGATTCATCGATGGCATATTTATAGTCCGAAATTTCCCTGAGACTTGCCTGCAATTCGGCAGTCCGCTCTTCTACACGATGTTCCAGTTCTGCATTCAATTGCCTTATAGCTTCTTCAATTTTTTTCTGCGGGCTGATATCTCTTCCTTCAGCCACAATATAGTCAACAGTTCCGCCAGGTTTTATTATTGGGATCAGGCTGAAGTTGATGACAAGCGGTTGCCCAAAAACGAATATCTGTTCATCATAATTAACGGCAATGCCCGAACAGGCTTTTTTAAATGCCCTGCGCACCCTTGCATGTACTTCAGGATCAAATGTAAACCAAAGACCTTCCGTAAAGCTGGTCCTCAGCAATTCTTCCATCTGCAATCCGGATGCCTGCATTGCAGTCTTATTTACCAGCAGTAATTTTCCTTCGGTAGAAACCTTTGCACAAAGGGTAGACATACTGTCCATAAAATCCTGTAACTCCTGTTTCTGTTTTTGAATTTGTGCTTCGGCAAGCTTTTGCCCGGTAATGTCAATCAGGGTACTTACCCAGCACATTTTATTGTCTATTTCAATCCGTTCCACGGCGTTGATGACATCTACCATTTCTCCACCCGCTTTCCTGATTTTTATTTCGACGCCTTTTGCCTTGCCCCCGGCTTCCAGCACCTGGTTTACTCTTTTTTGCTGGTCTGCGGCGTTTGTAATGCCAAGTTCAGTGGATGTTTTTCCAATTACCTCTTCTTTTTTAAAACCTGATATTTCTGCAAACGCATCGTTCACATACATGAATTTTCTGTCCTGCCCATTGATGGTAATTGCAACCGGGCTGATATTGAAAACCGTGCTGAATCGTTTGTTGGAAGCTGCAATTTCCGCCTCCGCTTTTTTTTGTTCGGTAATGTCGCGTATAAATCCAATGAAAAGATGTTCCCCGTTTACAAGCGTTGGCGATATACTTAACGCAACATCAAATTCACGATTATTTTTGTGCAGGGCTTGTATTTCAATTGCTTTATTGAGGACAGGGCCTTCGCCGGTTTCTAAAAAATTTTTCATCCCCTCTTTATGTGCCTGGCGGTAGCGATGGGGGATAATGGTTTCAGTCAGCGACTTGCCTGTTACTTCTTCCTGCTTCCACCCAAAAAGCAGCTCAGCTTTTGGGTTCCAGTTCACAACAACACCTTTTTCGTCAATCACAATGATGGCATCGGGAGCGGCGCTGAAGATGGCATTTATCCGCGCCTCTGCATGTTCCCGCGCCTTTATTTCATTTAGCAGCAGCGTATTAGTTTCTGTGATCGTTTTTCGCTGGTGCAGATCTTCCTGCTGCATACGCAGCATTTCTGTTACATCTTCTACCTGGTGTATAATATAGGTCACTTCATTATTGTCGTTCAGTACGGGTGTATTTAAGGGTCTCCAGTGCCTTTCTTCAAAACGGCCATCCGGTCTGCGGATATCATATTTCTGTACCGCCATGGCATGGGCAGTCTTGTTCTGCAGCACATAATTCAATGAAGCGCGAAGATTGGATACACCTGAAGCGGCAGGATCGCCGGGGTTGTCGGGGAAGACATCAAACAGCCAGCGGCCCAGAATGTCTTCCCGCCGGGTCATTGTAGCCTGTAAATAAGTTTCAGTTACCGCGGCAATATTTAAATCAGGGAATAAAATAAGATATAACCCGGGCGCTGATTCAAACAATTTTTGAAAATGGATTTCTGCTGGCCTTGCCATATGGATAAGGAATAATCAAAAAATAAATTTTTTCATACTTAGCTCAATACGCGCTTGCATAGGGGGATTAAAATGGTAAGCCATTAACGGGGAACCTGGTGGATAATATTATTAAAGTTCTAAAATCTTGATTACAAACCAATATTTTTATTCGCAAATGCCATGTCTATAGGTTTACTCTTATAATTTTATACAGTATAAATTTAGTAATTTCTCATTTTTGAAAATGTATAAAATAAAAACCGGATGTTGCCTGGCCGGCGCAATACCGGTTTCAGGGAAAGGAATATTTGATATGGCATTGCCCTGAGGGATGGGTGGTAACGGGTTTTTATTTTTTACAAAGTGCTAATATGCATGTCAGTATGTGTGAGGTAATCCTGTCTGCATGCTTTAATGGTTTTACTTTGCGCAGTCTCAGTTATACCTACGTTATCCGTTGCTTTTTTTGGGTTTTTCCGGTAGCCTTTCCTCCATTACCATCCTCATTTGTTCTATGTTGTCGCTCATTTTAAGTATGGCATCCAGCAATGGTTTGCCATAGGGCTCATTGTCTTCTTTTACCAAATGCAAAGGTGTAGCTATTTCATTTTTTTCACCCTGTAGATCGCCTTGCTGGCTGCTTTTTTGTGTATCCGGATTTTGGGGGGAATTATCCGGCGATTCGGTATTCTCCAAATCGATTATTAAAAGTTGATTGGGACTTATATTGAAAATTTGACAAATCTTCAGTAAATGGGTGGCATTGGGCTCAGAGGCCTTATTCTCCCAATTGCTTATAGTGTTTGGCCTTACCTGCACCTCAAATGCCAGTTGCGACTGATTCTTGCCAGCCTTTTTCCTTAAATACAGCATATTTTTAGCTAGAAATGACATAACGATTTACAATAATATTTAGTTGTGATTATTGTTAGTAAAAAAAGTTTACAAAAATACGACTTAATTCAAGTAAGCGATATTATATTTGTATTCAGCAACAGAATACGAAAGGTATGGCAAAAAAAGAGGAATTAAACCATCCGCTGCTCCAAAATGCCACACCTGGTGTACAAATTCCCCGCAAAAGAGGGCATTTTTTATTGTCTGCTCAAATTAACTAACACCGGGTAAAATATGTCTACGTACAGCCAGATACCTTGAATCCAAGGCTGGAGAAATTTAGCCCAATAAAACAAGTTTATGGCAAATCGTACTCATTCAACCACCACGAAGGGTTTTATCATCCGCTTCCAGGAAGATAATTTTCGTCTCAGTATCGAAACATTGAAAAAGCAAACGGATGCTGCGGCGGCCGCTCACGAAAACTGGCGTTCGCCATGCCTCAGGTTCCTGTCTTTTCGCAAGGGGCAACTAACATTGATGAATAGCTGCGGCACCCGTTCCTTTAAATTGGTTATCCAGGTATTGAAAGAACATTTACTGGTAAACTGTTCCTGCGGCCATAACGGCCCCTCCCTGTGCCAGCATGCTTTTGCAGGGTTGTACAAAATAATATGGCATCTGGGGGAGGAGTATTTTGAAAAGTTGCAGCCCTCAGGATTAATGGAGATGGCTTTTGCCCATAAAAGATATTTTGACAGGCAGGAAAGCGCCGCAGGTTTAGACATTATTGTGAGGCCTGAACTATCATCCATTTTTTGGCTGGCTCCAAAAGTCGAGGATTTGAACATCGGCGCCCTGTTAAAGCTTCCTTCAGCCCTTGTGAAGCGTGAAATGACAATCCCGCCCCCTGCAAATAAAGATTTGGTGAATACTTCGCATGGCCTGGTTTACCTGTTTGTCATTGCAGCACACAACAGGCTATTGCCGGCACTTATACCGTGCATGGGTACACTCAATAAACAGCAGTCGGCAGTTAAAAGCTTCCGGCAATTCCTGGTCAGCCTGCAGAAAGAATCACATCAGCTGTTAACAAATGACCAGAAATTTTTAAACAGGGCCGGCTATCAACTATGGAAACTGGTTGAAGCGCAGCCCGGTCATATTGTAAATGGCTTTTCAATAAAAAGCTTTTCAAAAAAGCTCACTGCCATTTTTTACGCATGGCAGGAAATTATTCCGGTATTGCAACGGCAACCATTCATTTATTCCTACTACCTGTATTCCGTAAAAGAATTAAAAGGAAAACCACAACGGCGCAGGATTAAACAAATTAGCTTTTCCATTCAGTCGCCGGAACTTCGGTTTGTATTAAAAGACAGGCGGCATTTTTACGT
>Ga0068858_100005170_pt1 | contig 12778 bp, 11 predicted proteins | sample KBSSwiS12_FD_66589 | JGI IMG/M metagenome (GOLD analysis project Ga0068858, IMG submission 66589) | Switchgrass rhizosphere microbial communities from Kellogg Biological Station, Michigan, USA - KBS Switchgrass S1-2 | ecosystem: Host-associated > Plants > Roots > Rhizosphere > Soil ... | reverse complement strand
GGCGATTTCGAAGCCGCGGTTGACGCGCTGCGCGCCAAGGGCCTCGCCGCCGTCGCCAAGAAGTCGAGCCGCACTGCCGCCGAAGGCCTGGTCGGCGTCGCCGTGAACGGCCCCCGCGGCGTGGCCGTCGAAGTGAACTCGGAGACGGACTTCGTCGCCAAGAACGACCAGTTCCAGGATTTCGTGCGCAAGACGACCGAAGTCGCGCTGGGCGCTTCCTCCGATGACGTCGAGGCGCTCAAGGGCGCGGCTTACCCGGGCGGTGGCACCGTTGCCGACAAGCTGACCAACAACGTCGCGACGATCGGCGAGAACCAGCAGGTTCGCCGGATGAAGACCGTGTCGGTCAGCCAGGGCCTCGTCATTCCCTACATGCACAACGCCGCCGCGCCGAATCTCGGCAAGATCGGCGTGCTCGTCGCGCTCGAGTCCGAGGCTCCGGCCGACAAGCTGGAAGCGCTCGGCAAGCAAATCGCGATGCACATCGCCGCGGCCTTCCCGCAGGCCCTTTCGGCCGACGACCTCGACCCCGCCACCCTCGAGCGCGAGCGCAAGATCGCTCTCGAGAAGGCGACCGAGGAAGCCGCCAAGTCCGGCAAGGAAATCCCGGCCGAGATCCTCGCCAAGCGCGCTGATGGCGCCGTGGCGAAGTTCGCCAAGGAGAACGCCCTGCTGAGCCAGGTCTTCGTCATGGACAACAAGACCCCGATCAGCCAGGTCGTCGACCAGGCTGGCAAGGACGCCGGTGCCAAGATCGTGCTGAAGGACTACGTCCGCTTCCAGCTCGGCGAGGGCATCGAAAAGGCCGAGACCGACTTCGCGGCCGAAGTCGCGGCTGCCGCCGGCCTCAAGTAAGCCAGCACCAAGCCGCCATTCGGCGAAAGAATCAGGGGGCGTGCGCCACGTGGCGTGCGCCCCTTGTTCGTATCCGGCCCCAAGGCGCACCGCCCACAAATGGCAGCTCTGGTTCTTGCGCAGTACGCGGTTGACGTGGTTCGCCCCTGACTGCCATCACCGCGCCAAAGCCGATCCGGGAGAGTTCCATGAAGCACCGCCGCCTCGGCCACTCGGCGATCGCCGTATCCGACATCTGCATGGGAACCATGACCTTCGGTGCGCAGGCCGACGAGGCGACCGCCCACCGGGTGCTCGACATGTGCTTCGAGGCGGGGATCGACTTCTACGATACCGCCGAAGGCTACCCGGTGCCGCCCAAGGTCGAATATGCCGGCCGCACCGAGGAGATCGTCGGCCGCTGGCTGAAGACCAAGCCGCGCGACGCGATCATCCTCGCTACCAAAGTGGCCGGGCCCAGCCACACCTGGTTCAAGAGCCCGATCCGCTCAGGCATGACTGCGCTTGACCGGCACAACATCACCCGCGCGATCGAGGGCAGCCTGAGGCGGCTCCAGACCGACTACGTCGACCTGTACCAGACCCACTGGCCCGATCCCGACACGCCCTACGACGAGACCATGGAAGTGCTCGACGAGCTGGTCCGCGCGGGCAAGGTGCGGATCGTCGGCTGTTCCAACGAAACCTCGTGGGGGCTGATGAAGTCCATCGCCGCCGCCGAGCGGGTGGGCGCCGCGCGTTACCAGACGATCCAGAACAACTTCAGCCTCAACAACCGCCGGTTCGAGGACGAACTGGCGCAGGTCTGCCGCAAGGAAGGGGTCAGCCTGATCCCCTATTCGCCGATCGGGGGCGGGGTGCTCTCGGGCAAATACCAGGGCGGCGCGTGGCCGGCGGGCGCGCGCTTCAGCAATTATCGCGAGGAGGGCCCGCGCCAGGCGGCGATGGTCCGGCGGTTCGCCAACGACCGGGCGCTGGCTTCCACCGAGCGGTTCATGGGGATCGCTGCCGAGGCCGGAATCAGCCCGGTGACGCTGGCGGTCGCGTGGTCGAAACAGCACGATTTTGTTGCCTCCACCATCGTCGGGGTGACCGCGGTGGAGCAAGTGCCCGAAATTCTAGCCGCGGCCGGGCTGGTCTTGTCCGACGAGGTGATGAAAGCGATCGATGCGGTCAGCCGCGACCTGCGCTACCCGATGGGCTGAAACTCGCATCCGGTTAACTCCGCCGGACCGGTGCACGGGCCTTGGCAGGAGGCGGGGCGCAGTCTAAGGCCGCAACCGTTCCCGTCCTGCCCAGCGCAGGACCCCAAGGCGCGAGCATATCCGGTCGATGAGCCACCCGTCCTACAAGCGCATTCTCCTCAAGCTCTCGGGCGAAGTGCTGATGGGCAGCCAGCCGTTCGGCATCGATCCCGAGTTCGTGGCGGAGCTCGCCAAGGAAGTGAAGGCGGCGAAGGAGACCGGGCTGGAGATCTGCCTGGTGATCGGCGGCGGCAACATCTTCCGCGGCATGGCCGGGGCGGCGCGCGGCATGGACCGGGCCCAGGCCGACTACATGGGCATGCTGGCCACCGTGATGAACGCGCTGGCGATGCAGAACGCGCTGGAAAACCTTGGCGTGGAAACGCGCGTGCAGTCGGCGGTGCAGATGGACCAGGTCTGCGAGCCGGTGATCCGCCGCCGTGCCGAGCGCCATCTCGAGAAGGGCCGCGTGGTGATCTTCGCCGCAGGCGTCGGTGCGCCATACTTCACCACCGATTCCGGTGCGGCGTTGCGTGCGGCCGAGATGCGCTGCGACGCGCTGCTCAAGGGAACCAGCGTCGACGGGGTCTATAATGCCGATCCCAAGCTCGATCCGGCCGCCCGGCGTTACGATACCGTGGACTACGACACGGTGCTGGCCGGCAATCTCAAGGTGATGGACGCTGCCGCCGTGGCGCTGTGCCGCGACAACGCGATTCCCATCGTCGTCTTCTCGATCCGCGAACAGGGCAATCTCGCCCGGGTTCTCGCGGGGCAGGGGACGCAGACCACTGTGAAGAAGGAAGCCTGACCCATGGCCAAGTATGACAAGGCCGATCTCGAGCGCCGCATGAACGGCGCGGTCGAATCCCTCCGCCACGATCTCTCCGGCCTGCGCACGGGCCGCGCCAACACCGCCCTGCTCGAGCCGATCACGGTCGAGGTCTATGGTTCACACATGCCGATCACCTCGGTCGCCACGCTCTCGGCGCCGGAACCGCGGATGCTCTCGGTTCAGGTGTGGGACAAGTCGAACATCGGCCCCGTCGAGAAGGCGATCCGGTCGGCCGGCCTCGGGCTCAATCCGATCAACGACGGCAACGTCCTGCGCCTGCCGATCCCCGACCTCACCGAGGAGCGTCGCAAGGAGCTGGCCAAGCTTGCCGGCAAGTATGCCGAGGCGGCCCGGATCGCCATCCGCAACGTCCGCCGCGACGGGATGGACGCGCTCAAGGCCGACGAGAACAAGAAGGAAATTTCCGAGGACGAGCGCAAGCGGTCGGAAACCGAGCTGCAGAAGCTGACCGACGAGATGATCAAGGCGGCAGACGACGTTGCCGGGGCCAAGGAAAAGGAAATCCTCGGCAAGTGAGGCTAACCATTCACCTCTGGTCCGTTCGTGTCGAGCGAAGTCGAGACACAGGGGCGCGGCGTCTCGACTTCGCTCGACGCGAACGGGGGTAGGGGTGGGCAAGAGCTCCCCTGCCAAGCCCCGCCACGTCGCCATCATCATGGACGGCAACGGGCGTTGGGCCAAGAAGCGTCACCTGCCGCGCGCGCTGGGCCACCAGCGCGGGGTCGAGGCGGTGCGCCGCACGGTGCGCGCGGCGCGCGACCTCGGGCTGGAGGCGCTGACGCTCTATGCCTTTTCGACCGAGAACTGGACCCGCCCCGAGGACGAGGTTTCGGCGCTGATGGGCCTGATGAAGAAGTTCATCCTGGCCGATCTCGACGAATTCGCCGCGGCCGGCGTGCGTCTGAAAATCATAGGCAATTACAAGGCGTTTTCTCCGGAACTTGTCGAATTGATCGAAGGTGCGCTGGACCGCACGGCCGGTAATTCGGGCACCACGCTGGCCGTCGCGCTCAATTACGGTTCGCTGGACGAGATTGCCGGCGCGGCCCGGGCGGCGGCGGCGGAAGGGGAGATTACCCCGGAGACCATCGCCGCGCATCTCGACACCGCCGACATGCCCCCGCTCGACCTGCTGATCCGCACCTCGGGCGAGGTCCGGCTGTCGAACTTCCTGCTGTGGCAGGCGGCCTATGCCGAGATGCTGTTCGTCGATACGCTCTGGCCGGACTTTGGGATGGCTGACCTGCAGGCGGCGTTGGACGAATTCGCACGCAGGGACCGGCGCTATGGCGGGCGGTAGCAGGCGCGTGGGAAGCCCGCGCCGCCATCCTGAACTCGATTTAGGATCCAAGGCGCAGGACAGCGCCTTGGTCCGCGGTCTCGGCGACCGTGCTTCCGGGAAGGTATTCCCATGGATGCTGAAGCGAGTTCAGCATGACGAAATCGGGAGCTTGGGCACATGACCGGAACGCCTGCCGCCCCCACGAAGAAGTCCGACCTGCCGGTTCGCACTGCTTCTGCCGTGGTGATGGTCATCGTCGTGCTTGGGGCGCTTTGGGTGGGCGGGGGGATTTGGGCGATCTTCGTCGGCTTGGTCGCCGCGGGCGTGCTGATGGAGTTCTCCCGGCTGGTGCTGGCCTTCGAGCCGCGCGCCCTGCCGCGCCTTGTCTGGCACGTGGGCGGCCTGATCTATGTCGGCCTCGCCTGCGCCACGCTGATCTTCGAGCGGGCTTACGGTCCTTTGCCGCTGTTGATCCTGCTCGCGACGGTGGTCGCGGTCGACGTCGGCGCCTATTTCGCCGGGCGCGCCATTGGCGGTGCGAAGATCGCCCCGTCGATCAGCCCTTCCAAGACCTGGGCGGGACTGTTTGGCGGAATGGCCGGGGCGACGCTCCTGCTGCTGTTCAGCGCCCGCAATGTCCTGCACCTCGACTGGTCGGCGAGCATGGCTGGACTGCTCGTGGTCGGCCCGCTGATTGCGGTGGTGGCGCAGGCCGGGGACTTCTTCGAAAGCTGGATGAAGCGCCGTGCGGGGGTCAAGGATTCGGGCAAGCTGATCCCCGGCCATGGCGGCCTGTTGGACCGGGTGGACGGCTTGCTGGCCGTGTGCTTTACCATCGGGATGGTGATGCTCGGCACCGTTCTTCTGGCGCTCGCCCGCGGCGAGTCCCTGCTGCCCACTCCGGCTTGATTTCGGGGCCTGAGCCATGCGCACCATCTCTATCCTTGGCGCGACCGGCTCGATCGGCGCCTCCACACTAGACCTCGTCCGGCGCAACCGCGACCAGTGGCGAGTGGTCTCGCTGACCGCGAATTCGAATGCGGCAGAGCTCGGGGCGCTTGCCCGGGAATTTTCGGCCGAGGTGGCCGTTGTAGCTGACGAGGGCTGCCTGCCCGCGCTGCGCGAGAGCCTTTCGGGAACCCCCACGCGCGCAGAAGCAGGCAGTGCAGCCCTCGCCGAGGCAGCCTCGCGCCCGGCCGACGTCACCGTGGCGGCGATCGTCGGCTGCGCGGGACTCGCGCCGACCATGGCGGCGATCGCGCAAGGGCGGACAGTGGCGCTCGCCAACAAGGAGGCGCTGGTCTCCGCGGGCGAGGTGATGACCGCGGCGGTGCGCGCCTCGGGCGCGACGCTGCTGCCGGTCGATTCCGAGCACAACGCGATCTTCCAGTGCCTTGCCGGGAACGACATCGCGCACGTTCGCTGGATCACGCTCACCGCGAGCGGCGGGCCGTTCCGCGACTGGCCGGCCGAGCGGCTGGCCCATGCCACCCCCGCCGAGGCGGTCAAGCACCCGAACTGGTCGATGGGTGCGAAGATCAGCGTCGATTCCGCGACGATGATGAACAAGGGCCTCGAATATATCGAGGCCTATCACCTGTTCCCGGTCGGCACCGATCGCCTCAGGATCATCGTCCACCCGCAGTCGATCGTGCACTCGATGGTCGAGTATCGCGACGGCTCCACGCTTGCTCAGCTCGGCCCCTCGGACATGCGGGTGCCGATCGCCTCGGCGCTGGCCTGGCCGGCGCGGATGGACACGCCCTGCGCGCCGCTGGATCTCGCCGCAATCGGCGAGCTGACCTTTCGCGCCCCCGACGAGGAGCGCTTTCCCGCCACCCGGATTGCCCGCCAGGCGGCGGCCGCCGGCGGGGGCGTTCCGGCCGTGCTCAACGCCGCGAACGAAATCGCGGTCGCGGCGTTTCTCGATGGTAAGCTCGCGTTCACTCGTATCGCGGCACAAGTGGAACAGATCCTGGGTTCCTTCGCCCCGGGTGCGCCGGCCACGCTCGACGAGGTCATCGCGCTCGATGCGGAAGCCCGCGCCCGCACCCGCGAGCTGATGGAGCCGGCCTGACGCGATGCATTCACCCTCCATCCTGATGATGATCATCGGCTTCGTGCTGCTGCTCGGGCCGCTCGTCATTGTCCACGAGCTTGGCCATTACCTCGTCGCCCGCTGGTGCGGGGTGAAGGCGGACGTTTTCTCGGTGGGGTTCGGCAAGGAGCTAATCGGCCATACCGACCGGCGCGGAACCCGCTGGAAGCTCTCCGCGCTCCCGCTCGGCGGCTATGTCCAGTTTGCCGGGGACATGGACCCGACCTCGCGCCCCGATGACGCCAAGTTTGCGCATCTTACTCCCGCCGAACGCGCGCAGACCTTCAACGCCAAGCCGCTATGGCAGCGCGCCGCGATCGTGGCTGCGGGGCCGCTGACCAACCTGCTGGCGGCGATCCTGATCTTCTCGGCCTTCAACCTCGCCTTCGGCAAGGTCGTCGCGCCGCCGGTCGTGGCGAGCTTTGCCGAGACCTCGACAGCGCGGGACGCCGGGGTCCGCATCGGCGACCGGATCGTCGGGGTGGGCGACCACACGATTGACCAGTTCCCCGACATCGTCGGTTACGTGGTGCCCTATCCGGGCGCGACGTTGAACCTCACCATCGAGCGCGACGGGGTGCGGCGGGTCCTGCCGGTGCGGCTCGAGGACAAGCTGCTCAAGGACGAGTTCGGCAACGAATCCCGGGTCGGCCGGCTGGGCATCTCGCCCGGCCGCGGGCGGATTGAGCGGGTCGGTCCGGTCGAGGCGGTCACGCTGGCCGGCCAGCAGACCTGGGGCATCGTGCGCATGCTGGGCGTTGGCCTCAGGCAGGTGGTCACCGGCGAACGCTCGCTCGCCGAGCTGGGCGGGCCGATCAAGACCGCGAAGTATTCCGGCGAGCAGCTGAGCCTCGGGTGGCTCGCCTTCGCCTCCTTCTCCGCCTTCATCTCGATAAACCTCGCGTTCATCAACCTCCTGCCAATCCCTGCGCTCGACGGCGGGCATCTGGCACTCTACGCGGCGGAAGCGATCCGCCGCCGCCCGCTGGACGCCCGCAGTCAGGACTGGGCGTTCCGCACTGGCCTCGCACTCGTGCTGGCGCTGATGCTGTTCGTCACGCTCAACGACCTGGCGGCGCTGCTGCCGCGAAGTGGCACTTGATTGCGAGGGATTGATCGGGCGCGCGCGAAAACCGGGCAAAACTCCCGGTAATCTTGCCAAAGCTTAACACCAGGTTCGGAACGATTGCTTGATTGGCGGTGCGGCATCGGGCAGAGGGCAGCGACTGCCCGGAGGGCACCGCCGACTGCCTGCCGCAGGGGGCGGCGATGGCCTGTGCGGCCGGCAATCCGACGAGCGCGGACGTAGGATCGGGAATACGCGTCGATGAAGGGACGGAACATGGTCAACAACTCGGCGGCTCGCCGGTCCTCGGCGCTGGTCATGTCGCTGCTCGCGACCACCTTCCTCGCCCCTGCCGCGGTGCTCGCGCAAGGGGCGCCGGCTCCAGCCGCGCCGGCCGCTGCAGCCGTTCCCGCCCCGACCCCTGCGCCGGTCGTGATCCAGCGGATCGACGTGGTCGGCAACCAGCGCCTCGAGGGCGATACGATCCTGTCCTACATCCGCCTGCGTCCCGGCCAGGTCTACAGCGAGGCCGCGGCCGACCAGGCGCTCAAGGACCTGTTCGCGACCGAGCTGTTCGCCGATGTCCAGGTGCGCCAGGAAGGCGGCGTGGTGACGATCCAGGTCAAGGAGAACCCGGTCGTCAACCGCATCATCTTCGAGGGCAACAAGCGCCTCAAGGACGAGAAGATCACGCCCGAGGTCAAGCTCGCCGCGCGCCAGATCTTCACCCGCTCAAAGGTCCGCGCCGACGTTGCGCGCATCATCGAGCTCTACAAGCGCCAGGGCCGGTTCGCCGCCACGGTCGAGCCGAAGATGGTCCAGCTCGACCAGAACCGCGTCGACATCGTCTACGAGATCACCGAAGGGCCCAAGTCCAAGGTTCGCCAGATCAACATCATCGGCAACACCGTGTTCTCCGATGGCGACCTGCGCAGCCAGATGGCGACCAAGCAGTCGCGCGCGTTCCGGTTCATGTCGTCGCGCACCAGCTACGACCCGGACCGCATGGCCTACGACCAGCAGAAGCTGCGCCAGTTCTATCTGACCAAGGGCTATGCCGACTTCCGCGTCGTCTCCGCGGTGGCCGAGCTTACGCCCGACAAGCACGACTTCATCATCACCTACGTGGTCGAGGAAGGAAAGCGCTACAAGTTCGGCGACGTGAAGGTCGAGAGCCAGCTGCGCGACTTCGATGGCGAGCAGCTCGCCAAGAAGCTCCCGATGAAGAAGGGCGACTGGTACAACGCCAAGCTCGTCGAGGACACGATCGACGGTCTCAACCAGACCGCGGGCGGTTATGGCTATGCCTTCGCCGACGTGCGGCCGACCTATAACCGCGACAAGAACGATCTCACGATGGGGATCACCTTCCAGATCGCCGAGGCGCCGCGCGTCTATGTCGAGCGGATCGACGTCAACGGCAACACGCTGACGCAGGACAAGGTCGTCCGCCGCGAATTCCGCCTCGCGGAAGGCGACGCGTTCAACACGCTGCAGGTAAAGCGTTCGACCAATCGCATCAAGTCGCTCGGCTACTTCCAGGAGAAGTTCGAGGTCGAGCAGAAGCCCGGATCCGCGCCTGACCGGATCGTGCTCGAGGCCAACGTCGAGGAAAAGCCCACCGGCGAGCTTCAGCTGTCGGCCGGTTTCTCGTCGATCGAGAGCTTCATTTTCCAGGCCTCGATCCAGCAGCGCAACTTCCGCGGCCGCGGTCAGACCGTCGGGATCAGCGGCTCCTATTCGCGCTATTCGAAGAGCGTCGAACTGAACTTCGTCGAGCCTTACGTGTTCGATCGCAACGTGTCGTTCGGCGCCAACGTCTACCGGCGCGACTACAATTCGTTCAACTACCTGAACTCGAACCGCAACGATCTCTACAAGCAGGCGACGACCGGGTTCCAGCTGCGCCTCGGCGTGCCGCTGACCGAGTACATCAGCGCCATCGGCCGCTACACGCTCAACTTCGACAACGTCACGCTCGACCAGGCGACCTACTATACCAACGGCGTCTGCGACCCGGCGCTGGCCGGCCGCTACCTGTGCGATGCCATCGGCAAGCGGACCAGCTCGATCCTCGGCGCCTCGTTGATCTACGACACGCTCGACAACCGCGCCCGGCCCACCAAGGGCAACACTGCGTCGGTCAGCGTGGACTACGCCGGGCTGGGCGGCTCGGTGAAGTACGGGCGCATCCGCGCGAATGCCGCGAAGTACTGGCCGCTCGGTGGCGGCTTCGTGTTCTCGCTCTCGGCCGAGGCTGGTGCGATCAAGGGGCTCAAGAAGCGCTACGATTCGACAGGTGCCCGGATCGAAGACGTCTACCTCACCGACCGGTTCTATCTGGGCGAGCCCGACATTCGCGGGTTCGACATCCGCGGCGTGGGCCCCCGGATCGTGCGCAAGTCGGTCGATGCCACCGCATCGACCGGGTTCAACGAAGACCGCAACACCTGGCAGGACGACGCGCTGGGTGGCCGGTACTACTATCAGGGCCGCGCCGAACTCGAAATACCGCTCGGGTCGGGCGCGCGCGAGATGGGTATCCGTCCCTCGATCTTCGCGGACGTCGGCGCGGTGTGGGGCATCCGCCAGCCGCAACTGAACGACGTCTATACGACAGTGTGCACTGCGGCGGATTCGAGCCAGTCCACCAAATTCATCTCGACCAACGTGGGCGCGGCGCCTGACCCCTCGTCCATCGTGGTGCCGGCGGGCAGCACCTGCGCCGCGCCCACGCTGCAGTCGCGCGAGTTCTACCTCGGCAACTCGGTCAAGCCGCGCCTGTCGGTTGGCATCGGCTTCAACTGGAACTCGCCGTTCGGTCCGTTCCGCCTTGATTTTGCCAAGGCTCTGCTCAAGGAGCCTGGCGACGACCCCAAGACTTTCACCTTCAACGTGGGAACCCAGTTCTGATGAACAAGCTGCTTCTTTCGGCCGTACTCGGCACTGCCCTTGCCACCGGTACTCTCGTCGGTTCGGCCGTCGCCGCCCCGGCTGCCGCCAGCGCCGCCAGCGAGATCGGCTATGCCAATCCCGACGGTGTGATCCAGGCAAGCAACGCCTTCCGCAACGCGCAGGTTGCCCGCCAGACCACGTACAAGGCCCAGTTCGACGCCTACGAGAAGCGCCGCGGCGAGCTTGAGGCGCAGATGCAGGGCCTGCAGAAGGCGTTCGAGGCTGCTCGTTCGGCGCCCAACCCGAACCAGGCCGCGCTGCAGCAGCAGGCGCAGCAGATGCAGCAGCTTCAGCAGTCGGCCCAGGCCGAGCTGCAGCAGATCACCCAGCCGATCGTCTATTCGCAGGCCTATGTGCAGGAGCAGCTGGCCGACAAGCTGCCCGCCGCGATCAACGCCGCCATGACCAAGCGCGGCGTCAAGCTCCTGCTGAGCCAGGACTCGGTCCTGCTCGAGAGCCCGACCTACAACCTCAACCCGGCGATTGTTGCCGAGCTGAACGCGCTGATCCCCAACGCCCAGATCGTCCCGCCGGCCGGCTGGGAGCCGCGCCAGGTCCGTGAAGCCCGCGCGCAGCAGCAGGGCGGTGCGCCCGCTGCCGCCGCACCGAGCACTTCGGCGCAGCCGTCGGGCCGCTGAGACGACCGGGCAGGGCAGGGGCATGAGCGAAGGTGACGTGACCGCACAGGCCGCAAGGTCCCTTGATATCAAGGCGATCCTTGCGGCCCTGCCGCACCGCTACCCGATGCTGCTGGTCGATCGGGTGGTCAACCTCATCCCCGATGAGTCGATCCACGCGGTCAAGGCCGTGAGCTTCAACGAAGACTTCTTCCAGGGCCACTTCCCCGGCCGACCGATCATGCCCGGCGTGCTCCAGGTCGAAGCCATGGCCCAAGCCGCGGGGATTCTCGCGGTGGAAAGCCTCGGGCTCTCGGGCAGCGGCAAGCTCGTTTATTTCATGGCGATCGAAGAGGCCAAGTTCCGCACGCCCGTGGAACCCGGGGTCCTGCTTGATCTTCACGTCAGCTTCACCCAGAAGCGCGCCCGGGTCTGCAAGTTCGCCGGCAAGGCGATGCTCGGCGACAAGGTGGCGAGCGAGGTGCAGTTCACCGCGATGATCGCGGATTCCTGAGGAGTGAGGAAGGCGCGCCCGCGCCGTCCTCGTTGCCGCAAGCCTTCCGACGGAGGTCGAAGGCGTTCCGAACAGATGTTGCCTTCGGCAGGCTTGCCAGCTAAAGGCGCCGCTTCCTGTTTCAGGCCGGTCGGAACCGGCCGCTAGTGAAAGAGACTACCATGAAGGCCGATCTCCACCCCGACTATCACATGATCAAGGTCCAGATGACCGACGGGACCGTGTTCGAAACCCGCTCCACCTGGGGCAAGGAAGGCGACACGCTGGCCCTCGACATCGATCCGACCTCGCATCCGGCGTGGACCGGCGGCACCCGCCAGCTTGACCAGGGCGGCCGCGTCGCCCAGTTCAACAAGCGCTTCGGCGGCCTCTCGCTCAAGAAGTGAACGTTGCGTTCCGGCGGCCTGCCAGGCAGCCCGCCGGACGCGAATTTGCTTTGATTTCGGCCGCGCCTTGTGCAAAGGCGCGAGCCCTGCCGGGGCGGCCCTGCCGCTTGCTCCGGCCTGTGTGGCGATCGTAGCTCAGTTGGTTAGAGCGCCGGTTTGTGGTACCGGAGGTCGTGGGTTCGAACCCCATCGATCGCCCCATTTTCTCCCCTGACGCGAATCTGTCGAAGCCGCGGGCGGTGGCCAAGAGTCCGCTTGCGGCGGGGCATGCACCCTGCCAAAGGGACCGCAGGATCGACCTGCTCCCATCATCCAGGCACCATGCACGGCTTAGCCAATCCCGCCCGTTTTCTGCGCCTTGCCCGGTGGCTGACGCCGCTGTTGCTGGGCGCCGGGATCGTGCTCGCCGGCGGTGCGATGGCATGGGGGGTACTCGTGGCCCCCGCGGATGAGCTCCAGGGCGAAACCGTGCGCATCGTCTATCTTCATGTCCCCACCGCCTGGCTTGGCATGGGGGGGTGGACCGCGCTGGCGCTCGCCAGCCTCTCCGAACTGGTCTGGCGTCATCCGCTGGCCGGGATCGCCGCACGCGCCATCGCCCTGCCCGGCGCGGTTTTCGCCGCGGTCTGCCTCGTCACCGGCTCGATCTGGGGGCGCCCGGCCTGGGGCACCTGGTGGGTGTGGGACGGACGACTGACCTCGATGCTGGTCCTGCTGTTCCTCTATCTCGCCTACCTCGCGCTCGCCGACGCCGCGCAGCGCGATGGTGGCGGCGCCTCGCGCATTCCGGCGATCTTCGGGCTGGTCGGCGCGGTCAACATTCCGATCATCCACTACTCTGTGCTGTGGTGGAACAGCCTGCACCAGCCGCCCTCCATCGGTTTCAATTCCCTTGGGGGCAAGTC
>Ga0068858_100005169_pt1 | contig 12781 bp, 6 predicted proteins | sample KBSSwiS12_FD_66589 | JGI IMG/M metagenome (GOLD analysis project Ga0068858, IMG submission 66589) | Switchgrass rhizosphere microbial communities from Kellogg Biological Station, Michigan, USA - KBS Switchgrass S1-2 | ecosystem: Host-associated > Plants > Roots > Rhizosphere > Soil ... | reverse complement strand
CGAGTCTTCGCGAAGAAGCGAGATTCACGGCGCTTTTGAAAAAGATGGGGCTTGACGCAGCAGCCGAGACCAGTTTCCGGCATCGTTCCTGAATGAACATGCTCTCTGGCGCTGGCAAAACCATGATGGAGATCTGACCGATACCTCCATCTGTTCGGGCCCGACGTTACGTCGTCCGGCGATTCGTGCGGACGTGGTGCGGCAGGAGCGATTATGGGACAACGGGTCGCGTCGTTGGTCTGGCTGCTCCTTCTGCTCCCTCGCATCGGCACTGCCCAGCAGACGATCCCCCCGGGGGACGCCTCTGCCGGCGAAGCAAAGGGCGCCATAGAGGGGACCGTCCGTTCGGAGGATGGTGTCGGGTTCAGCGGCGCGCTCATCACTCTGGAGCCATTGCGGCTGGTCGAGTACACGGATCAGAACGGTGCGTTCGCCTTTCGCAGCGTGCCGGCCGGCACCTACGTCGTGTCGATCAAACTCGACGAGCTCGAGGCTCGCGACGAAGACGTTCGTGTGGCCGCCGGGCAGACCGCCAGCCTGATGAAGGTGGTGCCGCGTGATTTCCGGGTATTGATGACCGCGATCGTCAGTGCCGCCTCGAAGGTCCAGGAGCAACAGCTCGAAGCTCCCGCGGCTATCAGCTTCGTCAACGAGAAGACTATTGCACTCGAAGGGGGCGCGGGCCAGTTGCCATCGCTGCTGCAGTCGACGGCAGGTGCCGAGTATACGCAAAGCGGTGTGTACAACATCGAGTTCAACTCGCGCGGCTTCAACGGTACGCTCTCGCGACGCGTTCAGGTGCTGCTCGACGGACGCGATCTGGCCGCACCGGAAAACAAGAACCAGGAATGGATCAGCGTTGGGTTCTTGGCGGGGGAGCTCGAGCGCATGGAGTTCGTGCGCGGACCAGCCGCGGCGCTCTACGGTCCGAACAGCATCAACGGGGTCATCGCGATGACGACCAAGTCGCCACGTGGCAGCCCCGGCGGACGTGCGACCGTCACGACGGGAGAACTGGGCACGTTCATCGGCGATCTGCGATGGGCCGGTCCGCTCGGTCACGACTGGTACACCAAGCTCCTGGTGAACCACACCCGAAGCGGTAGTTTTGCCCGATCGCGCACGCAGACGGTCGAGTATCCAGGTCTACCGCTCGAGATCGCTCCGGCGGTCGGAGACGCCAAGGCCACATCGGCTGACGTGCGCTTCGATAAGTACTTCCTGCCGAGCGGCCGCCAACTGGTGCTGGAAGGCGGGTTCTCACAGAGTGACGGCGGCACCTATCTCTCTCAGGGTGGCCGTTTCAGCGTCCTGGATGCGAAACGATCCTGGAGCCGCGTCAATTTCAACGCCACCCATTGGAGTGCTCAGGCCTATGTCAACACCCGCTATGGCGAAACGGATTCGCTGTTCGCACCGGCGCGGTACTTGACCGGGACCGTGCAATTCAAGGGAGAAGTGCGAGGGGACCAGCACTTCGCGAACGCAAAGGGCCGCGTCGTCTTCGGCACTTCATATCTGCAGGAGCACGCCGACAGTGCGGACAGCGACGGTGTGCAGACACTGTACCTGCGCGCCGTCACCACGAAAGCACCGGCTCTGTTCGGCCAGCTCGATTACGACCTGTCGTCGCGAGTCAAAGTCGTCGCAGCGCTGCGGTGGGACGGGAGCACGCTTCACACCGCGCAACTGTCGCCCAAGGCCGCGCTGGTGTACAAGCCGGCGATCGATCACAGCCTGCACGTCAGTTTCAACCGCGGCTTCCAGGTCGGGAACTACAACGAGCTGTTCGTGAACATTCCGCTGGCGCCCCCGGTGGATCTCTCCTCCATCGATGCGGCGTTCGCACCCTTGCTGGGCGGCGTGTCCCTCGGTTTCAGTGCCGTTCCCATTTTCGCCAAAGGAAATCCGAACCTGGATGTCGAGAAGGTCGAGAGCGTCGAGGTCGGCTACACCGGCATTTTTGGATCGCGAGCGCGGATCGGCGTCAACGTGTACCGGAACAGCATGCGCGACTTCATCAGCGACATTCTGCCGGGGATCAATCCCTCGTTCCCCGCGTACCGCGCGCCCGGGGAGTTACCCACGACACTCCGCGCGGTTATCGAGCAGACCGTCAACGCGGCGATTCCAGGCCTGACGAACCTGCCGAACGGACGTCCACAGATCGTCTACTCCCTCGGCAACGTCGGTCTGGTCACCAGCCGGGGGGTGGAAGTCGAAGGCGCCGTCAGGCCGCGGCCGGAATGGTCGCTCGACGCGAGCTATACATGGTTCGACTTCACCTTGATTGACGCGCAACCCGGCCTCGAGCCGAAGCCGAACGCCCCCAGGAATCGCGTGACGTTCGGTGCGACGTACGCGCGTTCGCGGTTCGCGGTCTCGTTTCACCATCGATGGGTCGATGGTTTCACATGGGCGTCCGGCTTGTTCGTCGGTCCGGTCCCAAGCTACCACGTGTCGGATCTGAACGGGTCCTACAACCTGACGAAGCGCTGGGAGATTGGCGCAAACATCAGCAACGTCTTCGACCGGCGTCATTACGAGATGTTCGGTGGTGACATCCTCCGACGGCGCGCACTAGCTCATCTGACGGTCCTCTGGTAAGAACTCGACCGCGGTCGCGGTTACGCTTTCAGCGCTTCCAGCATGCTGCGCGCCTCGCGAAGGTCGGGCGTCTCAAAGCCTTCAGTGAACGCGGTGTGGACGGCCGCCAGCATGTCACGCTCTTGCGAGACTGCGCCCAGTTCGCGCCTCACGCGACAGAGGCTCACGAGCGACCGCAGTTCGAGCATCCTCGCCTCCTGACGCCTTGCCATATCGAGCGACTGGCGGATGCATCGCTCGGCTTCGACAAGCCGCGCCAACCTCTCGTCCCCCGACGCGGTATTTGACGAACCGGCCGCGCCCATGGCCTGCGCGAAGAGAAACTCACCTTCCAGGCGATACAACTCCGGCTCGAAGAGCCCCTCGCCGTTGTTCCGTGCGAGCGTCATCGCGCTGGCGAGCGTACCGAACGCGTCGTTCCACTTTCCGGCCTTCCACTGCACATCCGCGAGGATGACGTGAAGCCAGACCTGCTGGACGCCGTTTCCGGCCATGTAATATCGCTTGAGGGCATCGCGAATCTGCACGATGCCCTCGGCAGACTCTCCCAGTTCGGACAATCCCCATCCGCGATACACCGTGATGATCGGTTCAAAGAAGCCGAGACGCTCCTCGCGCACCACGCGAAGGGCCTCGTCGCCAAACCCGAGCGTGCCTTGCGCGTCGCCCTGCAGATACGCGGATCCTGCTCTCGCCGTGAGCGCAAACCCTATCGAAGGCGGTTGGCCAATCTCGCGGGCGAGCGCGACACAGCGCTCACTAGTGCGCAGGGAACGCACTGGAAATCCCTGCATCCACAAGGCGATGTATTCGTAGGTCAGCAGCCCGACGCACGAAGACAGACCGAATGTTTGCCCGATGATCCGCTCCCGCTCCGCGTCAAGCGTGGCCAGTCCGGCCTCCGCGTGCTCGATGGCCAACCGGAAATCGCCATGATAGCAATGCACCGCAGAACAATTCTGGCGGCCCACCGTCAGGAGCAGCGGATTGCCAACCTTTGTGCTCAACTCAAAAAGCTGCATGGCGAGCCCAAGCGACTGTTCCACTCGACCGGCCACGAAGTGATAACCCATCGTACCGGCCAGCAGGGCAAACTGATGGGGGGTCTCGCCCAGCAGATCCGCCAGTTCTTTCGCTCGCCGGTAGACTCTTTCGAGCCCGGCCGACGCCCATCCTTCGGATGCGATCAACGCCGGGATGAGAGCAATCAGGAACTCCAGTTCCTGTTGGTGCCGGTCGGCCACGGGCAGCTCACCCACCAGCCCCAGTCCGCGGTTCAGGTGGGTGATCGCTTCCTGGTTCGCCCCGCGACCTGCTGCGAGTTGACCGCCGAGCAGCCAGAACTTCACCGCCTGCTCGGCTCGTCCCGCCACGCTGAAATGCTCCGCGACCAGTTCGGGGTGCTGTTTGGCGGTCTCAGGAAACCGGCTCACGAGAGCCTCGGCGATCTGCTGGTGCAGCGCGCGCCGCGCCTTCTTGAGCAGCGACTGATACGCGGCGTCCCTGACGAGCGCGTGCTTGAAGAGATATGTCTCCTCCGGCGAATCCGCGCGCCGGTAGACCAGCTCCGCGCCGATCAGCCGATCGAGGTCCCCTCTCAGTTCGTTTTCGGTGTGGCCGGCCACCACGGTCAGTAGTTCATAGCTGAACTCGCGCCCTATCGTCGCGGCGAGTTGCGCCGTTGCCTTCGCCGGACCCAACCGATCGAGGCGGGCGTTCAGCGAACCCTGCACGGTCGATGGAATGAGATCGGGCGGTAACGGCCCGGAGAGCTCGAAGCGATCTTCGCGCTCGACCAGCACGCCGAGCTCGAGTACGGCCTTGGTAACTTCCTCGACGAACAGTGGCACGCCCTCGGCGCGCGCTACGATCTGTCTCAGCACCTCGGCCGGAATCGCCTTGCCGTGCGCGACTCCGGCGGCCATCGAACCCGTCTCACCGGGTGTGAGACGGGTGAGCATCATCGACGACACGCGGCCGTTCGCGTGCCAGGGCGCCGCGAAGTCCGGCCTGAACGTCAGGAGGACCAGCAGCGGCTCCGCAGACAACGATCCGAGCACGGAACTGACGAACTCGAGCGTCGTCGGATCCGCCCAGTGCAGATCCTCCACGATCCAGAGCGCCGGTCCGTCGTGCGCCACCGTCAACAGCAACGCCAGCAACGTCTCCAGCGTCCGTTCGCGCCGCTTCTGTGGCGAATAGTTCACGAGTGGGTCCGTGTCTGCCGCCGGAATCGTCAGCAGTTCCGCCATGAGGGCGGACGTCTCATCGGTGAGCATGCCCCGGCGGGCCAGGCGTCGCTCCAGCGCGACGCGCTTGTCGGCGTCGCTTGTGTCACGAGTGAACCCGAGGGTGCGTTCCACCAGCCCCACCAGCGGGAACAGCGGCGTGCTCTGCGCGTATGGCGTGCAGAAGCATTCGAGCACCGTCGCCGATTGGCGCTCGACTTGTGCCCGGAGCGAGTCCACAATGCGGGACTTCCCGATCCCGGCCTCGCCTTGCACCAGCACCGTGTGCCCGCCAGACCTCGACACGCTGCTCCACCGTTGTTCGAGGAGCGTGCGTTCCTCATCACGGCCGGTAAGCGGGGTCAGGCCCGCACGACGCGCGACTTCAAGACGGTTGTCCGCACCGCTCTCTCCGACGACGAGATACAACGTGACGACCTCCGAGAGCCCCCTGATCTCGTGCGCACCGAGCGGACTGAAGTCGAAAAACCCGCGGACAATCCGGTAGGTGTCGTCGCTGACCACGACGGTGCCCGGTGTCGCGACGTTCTGAATCCGCGCTGCCAGATTCGGAGTCTTGCCAACCGCCAACTGCTCGCGCCGCTCGCCGTCTCCGACGTCGCCTACGACAACAAGGCCGGTGTGAATTCCGAGGCGCGCGTTCAGGGCGATTCCACGTTCGTTCTGGACCCGCCCGGCGAGTGCCGCGAGATCGCGGAGGATCTCCAGCGCGGCGCGCACCGCGCGGCGCGCGTCGTCTTCATGCGCGACGGGGTAGCCGAAGTACACGAGCACGCCATCGCCCAGGTACTGCGCGATGTATCCGTCATGCCGGCGGATTGCTGCGGCGCACACGGTCTGGTAGGTGCTGGTGATCTCACGGAGGTCTTCGGGATCGAGAGACGATGCCAGCGACGTCGATCCCACCAGGTCGCAGAAGAGCACCGTCAACTGCCGCAGTTCTGCCGTCCCCTCGAGAGGGCCGGTGGGCAGCGGTGCCCCGCAATGCCCACAGAAATGCGTGCTTCCGGGATTCTCTTTCCGGCAGTTTGCACACTGCACGTCAACGCCCCTCAGCGGACGTGCGCAACCGCACGCGGCCAACCACCGGCCGTGACGGGAGCGGGCGCATCACCTGTTTCCATTCCAGAAGGTCTGCGAACGCGCTCAATCGTTGACGCCGCGAGGGTAGCTGAGCCTGACCGGCAGTCCGGTCACCGCGAACGCGCCCCACGGCGCGCCGGCCCCGATTGCGTCGATGTCGGAAACAAAGCCGCGCAGCCCGGGGAGGAAGGCGTCACTCGATTCCAATCGCACCGACACTGGCGTCATTCTCACCGCATCATCCTCGAAGGAGCGATCCAGGAACGACACCATGAGTCGGCTCGAGGGTAGCACGCCAAGCAGAGGATGCGACAGCGACGCGAGGACGTGAGCCGCGGCGGAGCGCGCGACCGCCGGCGGCACCGGTAATGACGCGTGACGGCTCACGACTCTGAACGGCGCGCCGGTTCCGATGCTCACTCCCAAAGCCCCGTCTGCCGCGCGTGAGCCGAACGTCTGCGATTTTCGATAGCCCCAGCCGACGAGCTGTTCTCCGAGCATCGAAGCGGCACTGTCAGTGTACGTGCCCAGCACGAACGCGAAATCGCCGGCGACGCCTCCACGCCGTGCGCGATGGCACTGAACTGTCACGATGATCTCATTGTAGGTGCCGATCACTCGCGAGTTGGTCTCGCTTGTCCTGCGGCCCGCGCCGGCCGCCCATCGTGCGCATCGCATCGCACCGGTCGTGCCCATTTTGGTCGCACCTGCCGCTGCGCCGGCGGCCGCTCCCATGGCGAGGCCCCACCACCATCCCAACGGGCCGAGCCGCATCCCCACCGCTCCGCCGTTCATCGCCCCCGCTGCGCCGCCAATCCCGCCGCCCAGCGCAGCGCCGACACTCCCGCCGAATCCGAGGCCAGTCAGGCCGCCCGCCAACTCCCAGAGCCTGTGCGCGGTGAGTCCGCCCACCTCAATCAAACCGTCGTGCACGCGCCAGATCTCGACGACGATGGGATGCCGCCCCTCCGGAACGTGGGGAAGGCGCGGCAACGACAGGCGCGCATGCGCCGGCAGACACGACTGTAGCTCCCGGGCCTCGACCAGCACGGGACAGACCAGCGAATCGAGCCGGGCAGTGCTGTAAGTCGGCGGCCGAGGCTCCATGCCTGGCTTCACGACAGCTCCGCAGCCAGCACGACCGCCGAATCCAGTTCACCCGTCATCACAAATCCACCCGCGAGACCTCGTCGAACGACAGCACGAAGTCTGGTCCGTACACTCTAGAGGGCGTCTGAAAGCCTGGCTTCCAGTCACCCGCGAGAGTGTGTTCCACCACACCGACGGCACTCAGCGCCGTAAACCCGTACACGTCTCCGGTGTGCAGTCGCGAACGTGCGCGCCGGCCACTCACGCCTTCCGCGACGGCGACGAGCGTGGCCCAGCCGGCACTTCGTTCCTGCGATGAAGGGCCGGGCGGAAGACAGTCAATCTGGGCCTTCAAAATCGCCTGCCAGAGCGGTGTGGACAGCCACCAGCCCCAATACTGAGCGGTAGTAACGGCACCCCATACAGGGAGCGTTGCGCGCATGTAGGTCTCTATGTTTGGAATGCCGGTACTGAAGAAGGCCGACGAAACGTCCGCGAGACTCACCGCAACACTGATCTGCGGGCCGTACCCGTAATCGAAATTGTATGCGAGGGATCCCGCAGCCACCGAAACGAGCCTGCCCTCGTGCCGCACCAGGACACCCTGAGCAAGCAGGTCGAGGCTGGTCCTCAGGGAGCCGCGTGAAGTCGTCTGCGACTTGTCCCATCCAAGCTTCAACGCCCGAGCACCTGGCAGCCGTCGTGCCACATGGGCGGCGAGGCAATCGGACGCCACGACCTCAAACCCGACCGCGGGCATGAGCATCACGCTGCGACGCACGGCCGCGTCGTGCCATCTCACAGTTGCCTCGACGATGCCCGCTTCACCCGTGACGTCCAGATAGTGAGTTCCCGTCGCGACGCAGGCATCAATCAACGGAGCGGATGTTGTGGCGAACGGTCCCGCGGCATTCAGGAGGACTGCGGCGGAAGCCGTCATCGAGCGCAGAAGTACCGGATCATCCACCGAGGCGGCCTGCCACTCGAGATCGTACGCATCGCCCATGGCGCGGAGCGCCTGCTCATCGCGACCCGCGATGACCGGTGTCAGCCCACGGGTCAGCGCCTGCTGGACAATCAGCCGGCCTGTGTATCCCGTGGCGCCGTAGATCAGGAGCGTTGACGCGGCCGCCACGATGTTTGCAAGGACACTCTGGTTGTCTGATAAGAGCTGGCCGCTACACGATACGTGTGGGTTGCGAAAACCCGATCACCCAGGCGCGCAACCACATCGAAGCGCATGCGTTTCAGCCGCCTCCAGGTTTCGCAGCGCCGTCGTCGGCATCCTCCTTCGAGGTCGGGCCGAAGTACCACTCCTCATCCCAGGACTGCGACAACGGAAGAAGGCGGTCGCGCTCGCGGCCAAGAGCATCGCGCCTGATGCAAAAATCAGGCTTTTGATACCCCCTGGAGAGTTTATTGAGCAAGGCAGCTTGCTGCACATTGCAGTACTGCGTCGCGAGGTATACAGCTTCGCGGAGCAGGCCGGTCAACTGCTGCAGTTCGTCCAAAACCTGCTCCTCGAAACGCTTCTCAATGAGGTTCAGGTCCCTCAGGCCTTTCGCCATCGACGTTTGGAAAGAGTTCCATGAGGACCATTCGGCCGAGTTGGTCAACCCAACGTCGAAGAACGTCTCCTTGCGAACAAATGTTTTTCCGCACGCCTTGAAGGCCAGCAGGAGCGCCTGCACGATCTCATCGAGTCGACCTTTCCCGGCAGGCACTCGAGGGTCCAACTGTTCGCTCACGGGCTCGCCGATCACGGGGGTTCTATTAATCAGCTCCAGATCTCTGACGAGTTCTGCTGTCGCATAGCCAATGTCGATGGAGTCATAGGCTGGGGGACGCCCCGCGGCCTCCAAAATGCTGGATGCCGCCAGAATATTGAACTCGCATTCGATTTCGAGCCGGCCCATCGTGAAAATCCTCATCTGGTCGATCATCTGTCTAACTTCGGGGCGCTCCAGAGGTGGCCGACCCGGGCGATTGACCTTGTCCTTCGAGACACTTTCATACAAGGCCTTCTCGATTTCGACGAAATTCAGACGCCCTCGCCTGAGCGCATCTTTAAGCTCCGGTTTGTTCAATCCCGTCGGCGGCACAGTGAACTGAATCGATCCTCCGGCGAGCATCGTCTCGCGGATCCTCAGAAGATCCTGCCGGCCCCGGCGCCACCGCGCATTTTCGTCGACGCTGCCCCACTCACGCGAGAGGATCGATTCAATCACCGTCTGCGGATCGACCCTCGCGAGGCTTGTCGTGGCTTCCGGTTTCGTTATCCTGCTTTGCAGCTCCAGCTCTTCCTCCCGAGCGGCGAGCCTGTTCTCCTGATCCTTCAGCTCTTTCGTCGGCTGACGGGCTCGTTTTGCGGCCACGTCCTTTCGTTCCTTGATCAACTTCAGTTTGTCTCGCGCGACCTCTTCGTCGCTCCGCCGCCGCTCGGCTGAGCGACGAGTGACCGAATTCATGAGGCTCGGGTTCCCCTGGTCCTGCATGTGCGCAGCCATTCTATCCACCGTGATCATCGGCCCGTCATCGCTCAGCAGGGATCGGAAGGCGTTGCGGCCCAGCTTCCATGCTCGAGTCCCCGAGCGTGAGAGCAAGCGCTCGCCACCTTCGTGGAGCGTTGCCCGGATGTAGAAGGGGCGAACCGCCTGAGTCGCGTAGATGATGCCGCTGCCCTCTTCGCGCAGACGCTTGGCAACGATCCCGAGCGACTCGACCGGATTGAACGTGGGAAAGTCGTGAATGCGGACGCGAAGCGTCTCTTCAATCTCGCGGAGATCGACGATCTCCTCGAGCATCCGCGACACCCGCACCAGCGACTGATAGCACGCCCGGCTTGGATCCACGACGTCGCGAACCTGCTTCAATGCGAAGAGCGAGACCGGTATCTTGTTGCCGAGCAGCTCGAGTGCGAGCGCGCGTGCCGTCTTGCACTCCTTCTTGGAAACCCTCCTGATCGCCTTCTTCGCCTCGAGCTCAGACCGCAAGATCTCGGCCCATTCGAGCGGAGTCGCCCGGGAGGCGGGGTCGCCGATGCCGGCGTCATTATCGCGTGCGATGATCTCGACGACCGGATGCATCGCGGCCTGCTGTCCCACACCGATGGCAGGGAATACCTCGATGTCCATGCGCACCAGCGTCTGCTTGACGCCAAGGTCCGTATCCGCCTCCTTCAGCCAGACGTTCTCTGGGCTCACGAACGCAGCGCGGTTCGTGGGAATGCCCAGCACTTCTGACCGCGAAACCGCCGCGGGGGCGTTATCGACGAAACTGAAGGCGGGAAAGAGGCCGACCCCTTTTACCGTCCATCTGCCGTCCTCGTGCTCCTTTTCCCACTTCACCGGAATGAGAAAGGACAGTTCATACTTTGCCCAGTCGCCGACGTTGTTGGTCCCTGAGGTGACGTCGCCAAGGCTTGTGGCGGTCAAGTAGATGTAGGCGTACGGACTCTCGTCTGATTTGACCTCAGTGGCCTGCGGGTCTTGCGTGTCGACCGATGGCGGCGGCGCAGGGCGGGCCCACAATGCCAGCCGGGCACCCGGCTGCCGCCGTCGGTTTCCGGGATCGGCGGAATCGTCGAGCGCATCGTTGATCCTGGTCTTCAGGAACTCCTCCAAGTTCTTGCGACACGCAAGCAGAGGAAGCACTCTGACCGTGGTGCCGGCGAAGTGGAACGGACCTGTGATGTTGTCGAGACTGGACCCTGTCGTTGTGTTGAACCGCGGAGCGTCGGCCGGTTTGTCCGGCGGATATGGCGGATCCAGGGGGGCTCCGTTCGCGCCGCGCCAGATTCCGCTGCGTGTCCGCCAGGCGAGGTTGACGCCCTGTTCATACTTCACGTTCACGTTGACCCAGAAGGGCATCACGGGCTTCAGTGAGGCCACGTCCACGCCGTCCCCCCGCCACTCCCGCTCAACCTCCAAGCCCAGAGTCCGCGCGATCGGAAGAGATGAGTACTTGTGCAGCGCGATGGTGTAACCGCCGCTCAGATCTCCGAGGAACGTGCGCTCCTCGCCGAGCAGGCCACCGCCATTCACAGCGGTCGCGTGCATGGGACCGTTCGTCAGTGCCTGGTAGCAAATCAACTTGGGGTTGTCCGAGCGTGGAGACTGCTTGAGGTTCACGGAATTGAGGATGAAGCCTGTGCCGCCGGGCGCAAAGGCTGGCGCCAACCGCTCGAGCATCGCGCTGACCAGACCAGGGTCGCCTCCCGGGTGCACGGGAAATATCCTCATCGACTGCGCGAGCCGCATCGCGTCCCGCCCAAGCCCTGCGAAGGCCTGCGCCAGATTCGAGGCCACGGCCCACGGCGCCATGGGGCCTTGCGGATCGGCGGGCAGGCGGACGTTCGACGCCGGCGCGTCGCGCGCCACCTCCAGGAAGACGCGAGACTCCATTCGCTTGCCTTCGTACAACTCGGGGAACACGGCGGTCTCGACGCGCGCCACGGAGACCGGCGAAGCGGGATCGTTCAGCCACTGTCTGGCCGGTGGCGTCATGCGCGCCAGCGTTTTGGGAAATCCGTACACCGTGCGTCCAGCGGAACCGAAAAGTCGTCGTCCACGAAGATGTAAGGCGTGAGAACCGCCCAGTCGTGGAACACCCACTTCCCCCGGGCCACTTTGTACCACTCGACCGGAACGCCGAAGTACACCTCCACCTGCGCGAACCACCCGCTCGGTGTGACCAGTTCGGAGATCTGGCTGTAGTCGAGAATGGCCAGGTACGCGTATGGCACCACAGCGCGGAACCGGCCAACCTCAGGCGGCACGATGTTGACGTAGCTATTGCACAACTGCTGCAGGGCATCGAGGCTCGCCCGGAGCGGGAAGAATCTCGCAGACAAGCCGTTGAACTCGAACGGCGGCTTGATGGTAAATGCCTTGTCAGGATCGCCGGTGACCAGTGGCAATCTGTTCGTGAATTCTTCGGGTGTCATCGTGGCTCCGTCGTCTAGTTCCGCTCGATGACCCACTCGGGCAGTGCTTCAATGAAGCGTTTGTCCCGCGAGTCTGGCAGGTGCCCGTATAGATTGGTGAACTCGTGCCGTGCCGCGCCGGCGAGCCCGTGTGCGACTTGACGGGCATAGTCAATGCATCGGTAAGCATCCATTCGCTCGCGCACCCACACGAAGTCGTCTTCCGAACAGTCCCGCGGCCGGTCCAGGATGTGCCGAAGACGTTCGCGCTCTGGACCGGTAGCGCTTGCACGAAGATGGATGAGCATGAGGGTGCGCTTACCCTCCCGAATATCGCCGCCAAGCTCCTTCCCGTACGCGGTGGCGTCCCCGACGAGATTGAGCAGATCATCCTGAATCTGAAACGCCGCGCCGAGAAAGAACCCGAAGCGTATGCAGCGGTCAAGGTCGAATACGCCACCCGTCCCGATAAGCGAGCCGATCCGGCTCGGGTGGATCGTTGCCAACCAACAGGTCTTCTTGAGGACCATGAGGAGATAGTCGGCTTCCGCCACGTCGGTCACATTGTCGCGCCGCCAGCCGAGCTCGAGTGCCTGACCCTCAGCCGACTCACATGCCATGCGTTCCGTTTCTTCGAGTATCCGGAGCGACAGATCGGGACCCAGCGTGTGGCGGTTCTCCAGCAACGGACGCATCGACAGCAGCGCCAGCATGTCCCCGGCGTTGATGGCCAGCGCGTCGCCGTTGGTCATATGCAGGGTGGGCTTTCCACGGCGCTGCTCACTCTCATCCTCGACGTCATCGTGGATGAGCATGGCGTTGTGCATCA
>Ga0068858_100005162_pt1 | contig 12788 bp, 9 predicted proteins | sample KBSSwiS12_FD_66589 | JGI IMG/M metagenome (GOLD analysis project Ga0068858, IMG submission 66589) | Switchgrass rhizosphere microbial communities from Kellogg Biological Station, Michigan, USA - KBS Switchgrass S1-2 | ecosystem: Host-associated > Plants > Roots > Rhizosphere > Soil ... | reverse complement strand
TGCTGCTGCGGCTGCGCGACGACCGGGGCGTGGCGTTCCTGTTCATCACCCACGACCTGGCGCTCGCCAAGTACTTCGGCTGGCACGGCACCACGGCCGTGATGCACGAGGGCCGCCTGGTCGAGCACGGCCCGACGCCGCGGGTCATCAACGAGCCGGCCCACGAGTACACCCGGGCGCTGCTGGCCGCGATCCCGCTGCCCGACCCCGACCGGGCCCGGCCCCGGGCGGCCTCATGGTGAGGGCGGCATTGCACTGGATCGTCCTGATCGTGCTGCTGTCCGGGGCCGGCCTGCTCGGTGGCCGGGCCGGCACCGCGGCGTTCGTGCTGTCCGCCGGCACGCTCGGCGTGGGCGTCCTCGCGGGTGCCGTCCTGCTGGTGGCCGTCAGACGGTCGCAGCGCGAATGAAATCCACCCTCCCGGGCGTGCTGGCCGCCTTCGTGGGTGGGCTCGGCGGAGCCGTCCAGTCGCGGATCAACGCCGGGCTGGCCGGCCACCTGCACGACGGCGTCGCGGCGGCGCTCGTCTCCAACGTCGTGGCCCTCACGCTGGTGACCGTCGCGGTCGCGGTCGCCCCCTCGGCCCGGGCCGGGCTCCGGCTGGTCGTGACCGGGCTCCGGCGGGGCACGCTGCGCGCCCGGGAGTGCGTGGGCGGTGCGTGCGGTGCTCTCTACGTGGCCAGCCAGGGAATCAGCGCGGGCACGCTCGGGCTCGCGGTCTTCACGGTGGCGGTGGTGGCCGGGCAGACCGGCGGCGGGCTGGCGGTGGACCGGGCCGGGATCGCGCCGGGCGGCAGCCGCGCCGTCACCGGGCCCCGGGTCCTCGGCGCCGCGCTGACGGTGGCGGCGGTGGTCGTCGCGGCCGATGGCCGGCTGCGGGCAGGCGCCTCGCCGGCGCTGGCCCTGCTGCCCTTGCTCGCCGGTGTGGGCCTCGCCGTCCAGGGTGCGGTCAACGGCCGGGTGCAGCGGGCCGCCGGCGCCGTCCTGCCCGCGGTGTTCCTCAACGCCGTGGTGGGCACGGCGGCGCTGCTGCTCGCCTTCGGCGCCGTGGTGCTGGTGCGCGGCCGGCCGGGTGGCTCGCTGCCGGATCAGCCGTGGCTCTACGCGGGCGGCGCGATCGGCGCCTGTTTCACCGCGATCGGAGTCGCCGTGGTCCGCCGGATCGGTGTGCTGCTGCTGGGCCTCGCGGTCATCGCCGGCCAGCTCACCGGCGCGATGGCGCTGGACCTGATCGCGCCGGGACCGGCCGGGCCGCCCGGGGTCGCCGGCCTCGTGGGTGTGGAACTGACCCTGGTGGCCGTGCTGATCGGCGCAAGGCCCCGGCTTCTCGTCCGCCGCGGACACCGCTGCTAACCGGTTGCCAGGGGGAGTTCGGCGCCGGCGACGAAGACGCCGTCCGCTCGCAGGCCGGCGTGGAACCGGCCGCCCGCGGATTCGGCCCGCTCGCGCATGCCGATCATGCCGTGCCCGGTGCCGGGACCCTGGCGCCCGGCCCGCGCCTCGTTGGTGACCTCGACCCGCAGCAGGTCGCCGGCGTAGGTCAGCTCGAGCCGGGCGGTCGGCCCGGTGCCGTGCTTGCCCGCGTTGGTCAGCGCCTCCTGGATGATGCGGTAGGCGGCCACGTCGGCGGTCGGGGTCAGCGGGCGCGCGGCGCCGTGCCGGGTGACCTCGACGTCGAACCCGCCGCGGCGGACCGTGCTCAGCAGCTCGTCCAGCCGTTCGAAGCTGGGCGCCGGCTGGCGGGTCTCCGGCTCGTCGTCGGAGCGGAGCAGCCCGACCGTGGCGCGCAGCTCGTCGAGCGCGGCCCGGCTGGTCTCGCTGATCCCGGCGAGCGCCTGGTACGCACGGTCGGGATCGGTGCGCATCAGGTGGTGCGCGACTCCGGCCTGTGCGTTGACCAGGGTGATGTGGTGGGCGACCACGTCGTGCAGGTCCCGGGCGATCCGGATCCGCTCCTCGCGGACCTGCCGGCGGGCCTCGGCCTCGCGGCCCTGCTCGGCCTCGGCCGCCCGGCGGCGCTCCTGCCGCAGCAGGGCGCGCTGGTTGCGCACGGAGTCACCGACCGCGACCGCCGCCGCGACGTAGTTGACCGGCAACAGGTTGTGGATGTCGTTGAAGTGGTCCGGCAGCCAGACCACCGAGCTCGCGGTCAGCAGGATGGCCGCGGCGGCCCCGAAGGTCACCGCCGTCCGCCGGTCGGTCCGCGAGGCGACCGTGTAGAGCGCGACCATGCTCGGGATATCGGCCAGCACGTCGTGCGGCGCGGCGAAGGGGAAGGCGGTGCCGCAGAGCACGGCCACGGCGGCGACCGCCCGGGGGTGACGCCGCCGGAGGATCAGGGCGCCGGCCCCGGTCACCATCAGCGCGAGCTGCGGCATGGTGGGCGCCCGCAGGGCATGCTGCCGGCTGTAGGCCAGCTCCGCCATGGCGATCAGGATGGCGAGCAGGGCGAGCAGCGCGTCGGTGCCGCGCACCCGGCGCGCCGCGGCGCCGGTCATCGCTCGGCGCCGCGGGCCGAGCGCGGCACGGTCAGCCCGGTCTCGTAGGCGAAGACCACCAGCTGCGCCCGGTCGCTGCTGCCGGTCTTCATCATGGCCCGGTTGACGTGCGTCTTCGCGGTGGCGGTGCTGATGAACAACCGATCGGCGATCTCCTGGTTCGACAGACCGGCGCCGACCAGGGCGGTGATCTCGCGTTCCCGGGCGGTGAGGCCGGCCGGCGCTCGCGCGGCGCCCTCCGGCCCCGCCTCGGCAAGCCCCGCCTCGGCCGGCTTCGGCGGGGCGAGGAACCGCTCGATCAGCGCCGTGGTCGCGGCCGGCGAGAGCAGCGACTCGCCCGCCGCGACGACGCGGACGGCGTGCAGCAGCTCCTCCGGGCGGACGCCCTTGCCGAGGAAGCCACTCGCGCCGGCCCGCAACGCCGCGACGACCAGTTCGTCCGTCTCGAAGGTGGTCAGGACCAGCACCCGCACGCCGGCCAGCGCGTCGTCGCCGGTGATCCGGCGGGCGGCCTCGATGCCGTCCATATCCGGCATCCGGATGTCCATGAGCACCAGGTCGGCTCGCTTCTCGCGGGCCAGGGCGACCGCCTCGGTGCCGGTGGCCGCCTCGCCGACCACCTCGATGTCGGCCTCGGCCTCCAGCAGCAGGCGGAAGGTCGCCCTCAGCAGCGCCTGGTCGTCGGCGAGCAGGACTCGGATCGTCATGGTGTCATTCTCCGGATCGGGGCGGGTCTCAGCGCGTACCGGCGGTGGCCAGCGCGTCCTCGGCGCGGTGCTCGGCCGGCGGCTCGGCCCCGGCGAGCGCCCGGCCCTCGGCGTCGATGTTCGGCACGATCCGGTCGAGCCACCGCGGCATCCACCAGGCGGCGTTGCCGAGGAGCTTGAGCAGGGCCGGAACGATGATCATGCGGACGATGAAGGCGTCGGCGAGGATGCCGGTCGCCAGGGCGAAGCCGATCGCGGCGACGAACGGCGACTCGGCGAGGGCGAACCCGGCGAAGACCGAGACCATGATCAGGGCGGCGGCCACCACGACCATGGCGGTACGCCGGAAGCCCGCCACGATCGCCTCGGCCGGCTCCAGGCCCCGGCTGTGCGCCTCGTGGATGCGCGAGACCAGGAACACCTGGTAGTCCATGGCCAGGCCGAACAGGATGCCGACGATGAGGATGGGCAGCAGGCTCAGGATCGGGTTGCCGGACGGCGCCGGGATCAGCTTGTCGGCCCAGCCGTCCTGGAACACGCCCACGGTGAGGCCGAAGGCGGTGCCGAGCGAGAGCAGGAAGCCGAGCGTGCCGATCAGCGGGACGAGCAGCGACCGGAACAGGACGATCAGCAGCACCAGCGACAGGCTCACCACCAGGATCAGGTAGATGATCAGGGCGTTGCCGAGCAGTTCGTTGGTGTCGATGTCGACCGCGGTGGAGCCGGTCACGGCCAGCCGGACGCCGGGCACGCCGGTCGCGTGGTCGCGGATGTCGCGTACGAGATCACGGGTTTGGTCGTCGATGGGCCCGCTGCGGGGCACGACCTGGATCAGGGCCGCGTCGCCGGCCTTGGCCACGCCCGCCGGGCTGACCGCGGCCACGTCGCCGAGACCCGTCAGCATGGCGGTGACCTGGGGAATCGCGGCGCCGGCCCGGTCCCCCTCGACCAGCACGATCAGCGGCCCCTGGCTACCCGCGCCGAACTTCTCGGCGATCTGGTGGTAGGCGGCTCGTTGCGTGCCGGCCGGGTCCTCGCCGCCCGGGGTGCTCAGCGCGGTCCGCAGCGAGAAGGTCGGCAGGGACAGCAACAGCAGGCCGGCGACGGCGATCGCGGCGATCGGCAGGGGTGCCCGGGTCACCACCCGGACCCAGCCGTGCAGGAACGACCGGCGCCCGGCCGGCCCGGCCGCCTGCTGCGACAGCGGGAAGCCGCGGCGGACCAGCTTGCGCTCGCGGCGGGAGAGCACGCGGTAGCCCATCGAGCGCATCAGCGCCGGCAGGAAGGTGAGCGCCATGAGCACCGTGGTCGCCACGGTCACCGCGGCGGCCAGGCCCATCTCGGTGATGAAGGGGATCCGCACGACCGACAGCCCGGCCAGGGCGATGATCACAGTCGCCCCGGCGAAGACCACGGCGGAGCCGGCCGTGCCGATCGAGCGGGCGATCGCCTCGTCGACGGACCGGCCCTCGCGCAGCTCGGTGCGGAACCGGGCCAGGATGAACAGCCCGTAGTCGATGCCGACGGCCAGGCCGATCATGCCGGCCAGCGTCGGGGTCGTCGAGCCGATCGGGTGCCAGGCCGAGAAGCTGAACACCCCCAGCAGGCCGAGGGCCAGGCCGAGCACCGCGCCCAGCATGTTGGCGCCGGCGGCGACCAGCGAGCCGAACGTGACGATCAGGATGACGAAGGCGATGAGCGCGCCGATGCCCTCGGCCGGGCTCTGCGGCGGCGTCTGGTCGCCGATCGCTCCGCCGACCTCGGCGCCCAGCCCGGCGGCGCGGGCCTGGCCGGCCACCCGGAGGACGTCGTCGTAGATCGGGCCGGTGTCGACGTCGTCGGTCAGCCCGGTCAGGCGCACGGTCGCGACGGCCGTGCTCCCGTCGGCCGACACGTACGGCCGGTCCTTGGCGAACGGGTCGCCGACCGAGGCCACGTGCGCGACGGCCCGGGCGCCGGCGACGGCCCGGGCGACCAGCACCCGGTTCGCGGCGCTGGTGATCGGCTGCCCGGCCGGGGCGGTGAGGACCAGCTGCAGCGTGCCGGTCGTGTCGTCGATCCTCGTCGCCGGGAACTCCCGCTGCATCACCTGCAGGGCCCGGCCGGACTCGGTGCTCGAGATGCTGAAGCCGCCGTCGTGGAACTTGAGCCCGGTGACGGTGCCGAGGACGACGGTGGCCAGCAGCAACCCCCAGACGACGAAGACAAGGGCCCGGTGCCGGGCGCTGAACGCGCCGAGCCGGGACAGGAACAGGGCCATGGAAGGGACTCCTCGATAGAGATCTTGGGCGATCTCCAGAATCCCGGGAACGGGCCGCCGAGTCGTCCGCCCGGTGCCGCATTTCCGGCTACCGCAGCCGCGTTACCTGGCGAAACCTGTCCGCCGGCGTACCGCGGCCGCGGTATCCGCTCCGGTCACCCTCCGGGGATGACGTCGTGCTGCCCGGTCGCGGCGATGCTGACCGGATGCGCAGACTGGCGATCCTCCTGGCGATGGCGATGTTCGTGCTGGTGGTGGACACGTCGCTGATGAACGTCTCGATCGCGGCGGTGGTCCGCGACCTGCACACCACCACCAGCGGCGTCCAGTCCGCGATCGCCCTGGAGGCGCTGGTGTCCGCCGCGTTCATCCTGATCGGCGGGAAGGTCGGCGACCTCATCGGGCGCAAGCGCGCGTACGTGCTCGGCCTGCTCGGCTACGCGGTCGGCGCGCTGGCGATGACGCTGGCCCAGAGCCTCACCGCGATCATCGTCTTCTGGGCGCTGATCGGCGGGATCGGCGCGTCGCTGCTGCTGCCCTCGATGCAGTCGCTGATCCACGGCAACTTCCAAGGAGCCGAACAGCGCAAGGTGTACGCCCTGGTCGGAGCGGCGGCGGCGATCGCGGCCGCGGTCGGGCCCCTGCTCGGCGGCTTCATCACCACGTACCTGTCGTGGCGGGTCGGGTTCGCACTGGAGGTCGTCATCATCGCCGGCGTGCTCTCCGGCATCGGGCTGGTCCGCAACGTGCCCTACACCGGCCCGCGGGAGATCGATGTCGTCGGCTCGATCCTGTCGGTCGTCGGGATGGGCGGCATCGTGCTCGGCATCCTGGTCTGGCAGGAGGGCGGCGAGGCGGTGCTCGCGCTCATCCTGCTCGGCGTGGCGGCGCTGGCCGGCCTGGCGTACTGGCTGGTCCGGCGGGCCCGCTCGGGCCGGCCGCACCTGCTGGACCCGGCCCTGTTCAAGTCGGCGATGTTCCGGGTCGGCATCTCCCAGCAGTTGCTGCAGCAGATCGCGCTGGGCGGCCTGATGATCGCGCTGCCGATCTACCTGCAGATGGTCCTCGAGTACAGCGCGATGCAGGCCGGTCTCTCGCTCGCCCCGCTGTCGCTGAGCATGTTCGCCGTGGCCCTCTACGCCGGCCGGAAGGCCGGCAAGCGGCGCCCGGCCGGCCTCGTCGGCCTCGGCTTCCTGCTGGTCACCATCGGCGTCGCCATCCTGATCCCGATCGTTCCCCGGGCCGAGTTCGGCTGGGCCCTGCTGCTCCCGCTGGCGATCGCCGGCAGCGGGCTCGGCCTGCTGGTGTCGCAGCTCAACGACTACACGCTCGCCCCGATCTCGGAGGAGCGGGTGAGCGAGGCCGCCGCGGTGAACTCGGCGGGCGGCTCGTTCGGGCTGTCGTTCGGGCTGGCGTTCGCCGGCGCGATCATGCTGGCCACACTGTCGTTGTCGTTCACCGGCAAGGCCGAGGCGAGCGACGTGCTCACCCCGGCTCAGCAGACCCAGGTGGCGCGGACTCTGGAGACCAACGCCGAGGTGATGACCAACACCCACCTCAACGAGTTGCTGGCCGAGCAGACCCCGGAGGTACGGGCCGAGATCGTCCGCATCAACACGGAGGCCCGGCCCGCCTCCCTTCAGATCGCGCTGCTCGTTCCCCTGCTGGCCGCCCTGCTGGGCCTGCTGAACTCGATCCGGATGCGGCGCCTGCCCGACCCCAAGCCGTCGGACACGGGCGGAGTCGTCATGGGTTAGGCCGGCAGCGTCCATTTCTGGTTGGCCGAGGCCGCACAGTCCCAGATCTGCAGGCGGGTGCCGTCGGCCGAGCTCGGGCCGGTGGCGTCCAGGCACTTGCCGAGCGAGCGCAGCGTGCCGTCGGCGGCCGGCGCCCACTGCTGCGCGGCGGTGCCGTTGCAGTCGTACAGCTGAACCTTGGTGCCGTTTGCCGGGTTTGCGCCGCTCACGTCGAGACATTTGCCGAACGCCCGGACCGTGCCGTCGGCGCCGACCGTCCACGACTGCGCCGCCGTGCCGTTGCAGGTGTAGAGCTGGACGGCCGTACCGTTCGCCGAGTTCGCCCCGGCCACGTCGACGCACTTCCCGCCGTACCCGGTGATCTGCCCGGTGCGGGACGGCCCGGAACCGGCATCGCCTGCGCCGGCCCAGACGTACGTCCCGGTGGTCTTGGCCGGCACCGTGGCGGTGAACTGGCGCGTCCCCGCCCGTACGGTGAAGGTCTGGTTTGCCGAAGTTTGATTGACCACCACGTTGACCAGCGAGTTGTCCGGGTTGACGAAGGCCACGTCGGTCACCGTGCCGGTCGAGCCGTAACCGCTGGCCACCCGCTTGGCGCCGGCCCGCACGAACTTCGAGAACTGGGCCACCATGTTGTAGTCGGGCAGCTTCCAGAAGGTGTCCGGGTTGCTCGTGCTCTGCACCAGCATGGTCGGGTCCGGCGAGCCGGACCAGCGCTCCGGCGAGCGGTTCTGGTCGAGCATGGAGACCCAGCCCTCGTAGAGCGTGGCCTGGTTGCGGAAGTACTGCACGATCCGGTCGGCGCCGGCGGTCCCCCAGACCGACCGCTCGGTCATCAGCACGTCCTTCTCCGGGTACGTGGCCTTGACCGTCGCCATCGCCGAGGGATCGCCGGCGTAGTCGTGGAAGGCGATCCCGTCGACGGACGAGCGCGCGTCGGCGGTGAGCACGCCCGCCGCGTAGGAGACGCCCTCGGAGAAGTTGTGGTCGTACGCCCAGATCTTGGTGGTCGGCAGTTCGGCCCGGATGGCCTTGGCCAGTTGCCGCTCCTGATCGGCCGAGACGAGCATGCCGGGGTAGTCGGCCGGCGAGAACAGCGGCTCGTTCTGCAGGGTCAAACCGAAAATCGGAACACCTTGCGCCGCGTACGCCCGGACCGCCATGCCGTAGTACGTCGCCAGCGTCGGGATGTACTGGCTGAGCAGGCTGCCCCCGATGATGGCGTTGCTGGTCTTCATCCACGGCGGCGCGCTCCACGCGCTCGCGAAGATCTTCAGGTTCGGGTTGATCGCGAGCGCCTCGCGCAGCGTCGAGACGATGTGGTAATCGATGTCCCGCTGGATGGAGAAGCGGCTCAGCGCCGGATCGGCCGGGCCGTCGTCGTACGTGTAGAAGTCGTGCGAGGTGAAGTCGCTGGTGCCCAGGGTGATCCGGGCGACGTCGAAGCCGGCCCCGGTGACCGGATCGACCAGCGCGCGGAGGGCGGCGTCCCGGCCGGCCGCGCTCATCCGGGAGAGGTTGTAGATGGTCGACTCCTCCAGCGAAGAGCCGACGCCGAGCACGGTCTGGTACTGCTGGGTGGTGTCGACGGTGATGGTCGCGGTGCCGCCGGCCGCCGCGGTGGCCAGGTCGGCCTGGCGGCTCAGCTGGTAGGGCGTGCCGGCCAGGCCGGTCGCCGGGCTGGTGTACCAGTTGCCGTTCTTGGGCTCGTACCCGGCGGTGCGGGACTCGGAGCTGAGGTAGACCTGCACGGTGCTCGCGGCGGCGGCGTGGGCCGGGCCGCTGAGACCGGCGGTGGCAAGGACCGCGGCGAGCACGGCCGCGACTCTCGGACGGAACATCGGCGGTGGCCCCTCGACGTATTTTCACAACTTGAAGTAACAGTTGGGAAATCTTCCCGCCTTGATTGAGATCAGTCAATGGCGGGGCTGGCCGGTCGGCTCGGCCTCTTTCGTCTTTTCGGACATGTCGGGAATTCCCCTGATTTCGTACTGTTGAAGTCGACGACTACGAAGGGCTCCCCTCCATGACTCAGGACCGCCGTAAGACTCTTCGCTCGACGCCGGACCGCCGCCGCGGCGAGCCCGGTGGACCCCGCCGCGCGCCGCTGGTCAGCGTGGTCATCCCGACGCTGAACGAGGAGCTGAACCTGCCGCACGTGTTCGGCGCGCTGCCGGCCGGGCTGCACGAGGTGGTCCTGGTCGACGGCGGCTCGGTGGACAACACGGTGGCGGTCGCCAAGCAGCTGCGGCCCGACGTCGTCGTGGTGCGGCAGACCCGTACCGGTAAAGGAAACGCCCTGGCCAGCGGGTTCGCGGCCTGCACCGGCGACGCGATCGTGATGATCGACGCGGACGGCTCCACCGACCCGGCCGAGATCCACCGCTTCGTCGAAGCGCTGATCAACGGGGCCGAGTTCGCCAAGGGCTCCCGCTTCGGCAAGGGCGGCTTCAGCCACGACATCACCCCGCTGCGGCGGGCCGGCAACATGGGCCTCAACCTCTTCGTCAACCAGCTCTTCGGCACCAAGTTCACCGACCTCTGCTACGGCTACAACGCCTTCTGGCGCCGCGCGGTGCCGGTGATGGACCTGCCCTCGACCGAGCTGCCGGCCCCCGCCGACGGCCGCAAGCTGTGGGGCGACGGCTTCGAGATCGAAACCCTGATCAACATCCGGGTCGCGGCCAGCGGCATGCGGGTGCGGGAGGTCGCCAGCATCGAGCACCTGCGCATCCACGGCATGAGCAACCTCAACACCTTCCGCGACGGCACCCGGGTGCTGCGTACCATCCTCAGCGAGTTCCGCCGCCGCAACGCCCAGCGCCGCGCGGAGGCGAAGGCCGAGGCGCTCGCCCGGGCCACCGACGCCGGCAAGGTCGTCCCGGTCCTCGCCGTCCCGGGCGGCAAGTGGTACGGCACCGTGGACGCGCTCCTCACCGCCGAGACCGAGTTGCCCCGCGCGTCTTAGGCTGGGCGGCATGACCGAGCCGGACCCGAAAGCGGACCTCGTCTTCTACCTCACCCGCGCCAGCGACGCGCTGCTCTGGAAGACCGAGGGGCTTTCCGAGTACGACGTGCGCCGCCCGCTGGTGCCGACCGGCACGAACCTGCTCGGCCTGCTCAAGCACGTCGCGAGCGTCGCCGCCGGGTACTTCGGGGAGTGCTTCGGCCGGCCGTTCCCGGAACCGTTGCCGTGGCTCGACGACGACGCCGAGCCGAACGCGGACATGTGGGCCACCGAGGACGAGTCCCGCGAGCAGATCACCGGGCTGTACCGCCGGGCCTGGGAGCACGCCTACGCCACCATCGCGGAGCTCCCGCTGGACGCCGTCGGCGTGGTCCCGTGGTGGCCGCCGGAGCGCCGCCACCCCACCCTGCACCGGCTGCTCGTCCACATGATCGCCGAGGCCGACCGGCACGCCGGGCAGGCCGACATCGTGCGCGAGCTGATCGACGGCGCGGCCGGCGCGGCCGCCGCCTTCTCCAACATGCCCGAGGAGGATGCCGCTTGGTGGGCCGGCTACCGCGACCGCGTGGAGCGGGCCGCCCAGGCCGCCGGAACTGTCGTACCCGGGACGTAGGTTGTCGGCATGACGGAACCCGCCCTCTCCGCAGCCGACTTCGTCGCCGCCGTCGACCAGGCCCGGGCCGCCGCCAGGTCGTATTACGACACCGGCGACGTGCTGATGACCGACGCCGACTACGACGCGCTGCTCGACCGCATCGCCGGGGCGAAGGCGGCCCATCCGGAGTGGGACGATCACGGCCTCACCACGCGGGTCGCGGCGGGCGCCTCCGGCGGCGGCGACGTGCGGCACCCGGTGCCGATGATGTCGCTGGGCAAGGTCACCGGCGAGGAAGAGGTGCGCGCCTTCGTCGCGAGCCTCGGCGGCGACCCGTGCCTCGTCGAGGTCAAGCTCGACGGGCTCGCCATCCGGGTGGAGTATCGCTCGGGCCGGCTCGCCCTGGCCGCGCTGCGCGGCGACGGCAGCACGGGGGAAAACGTGACCGCCCAGGTGCTGCGCGGGGTCGCCGGCCTGCCCGCCCGGCTGGCCACCTCGTGGACGGGTGAGGTCCGCGGCGAGGTCTACATGACCGTCCAGGATTTCGAGGCCGCCGGCGCCAACCGGGTCGCGGCCGGCGGCAAGGCGTTCATCAACTCGCGCGGCGCGGTGGCCGGGTCGATCCGCAGCGCCGACCGCGCCTACGAGACGCCGATGACCTTCGCGGCGTACGACATCTCCGGCGAATTCGCCTCGCACCGCGAGCGCATGGGGCGCGCGGCCGAGCTCGGCTTCGCCACGGCCGGGCGGCTGGCCACCGGCGAGATCCAGGTCGCCGCCGACGCCGAGGCCGCGCTCGCCGCCATCGCGGGCATCGGCGAGCTGCGCCGGGGCCTGGAGTTCCCGATCGACGGCGCGGTGCTCACCGCCGACCTGGAGGCGACCCGCCGCCGGCTCGGCTCCGGCAGCCGCACGCCGTACTGGGCGGCGGCCTTCAAATACCCCGCCGACACCGGCTCCACGGTGCTGCGCGACATCGAGGTGCGGGTCGGGCGTACCGGGCGCATCTCGCTGCGGGCCGTGCTCGACCCGGTCTTCGTCGACGGCACCACGATCACCTATGCGACGCTGCACAACCCCAAGTTCGTCGAGGATCAGGGCCTCGCCATCGGCCAGACCGTCGCCGTGTGGCGGGCCGGCGACGTCATCCCCCGGGTCACCGCGCCGATCGGCGAGCAGCCGCACGGCCTCACCCCGTGGGCGCCGCCCGAGACCTGCCCGCAGTGCGGCGAGCCGTGGGACAAGTCCAGCCTGCTCTGGCGCTGCCACACCGCCTCGTGCAGCGCCACCAACGCGCTCGAGTACTGGTGCAGTCGCGAGGCGATGGATGTGGAGGGCGCCGGCGAGGCGCTGTGCGTCGCCCTGGTCAACGCCGGCCTGGCCAACGACGTCGCCGACCTTTACCAACTCACCGAGGAGCAGCTGGCCGAGCTGCCGGTCGGCAACACCAAGGCCGGCGGCGTCGTGCTGCTCGGCAAGCTCAACGCGGCCAAGGTCGTCGCCTCGCTCGAGCACAGCAAGAGCCAGCCGTTCAACCGGGTGATCACCGGCTTGGGTATCCGGATGACCGGCCGCAGCGTCGGCCGCTGGCTGGCCGCCCGCTTCAAGACGATGGACGCGCTGCGCGCCGCCACCGCCGAGGAGATCGCCGAGATCGACAAGATGGGCCTGATCAAGGCGCAGCACGTGGTCGACGGCCTCACCGCGATGGCCGGCGTGATCGACCGGCTCGCCGCCGCCGGCGTCACCATGAGCGTCCCCGAGACCGCCGGCGAAAAGCCGCTGGCGGGTAAGACCTATGTGGTCAGCGGCAGCGTCCCGGGCTACACGCGGACCACCGTGAGCGAGCGCATCGAGGAGCTGGGCGGCCGGGCCAGCGGCAGCGTCTCGGCGAACACCACGGCGCTGGTCACCTCCGAGACAACCACGACGAAGGCCACGAAGGCCGCCAAACTCGGCATCCCCCTCATCGACCCGGCCGAGTTCGCGCAAATGCTTGCGGA
>Ga0068858_100005160_pt1 | contig 12792 bp, 17 predicted proteins | sample KBSSwiS12_FD_66589 | JGI IMG/M metagenome (GOLD analysis project Ga0068858, IMG submission 66589) | Switchgrass rhizosphere microbial communities from Kellogg Biological Station, Michigan, USA - KBS Switchgrass S1-2 | ecosystem: Host-associated > Plants > Roots > Rhizosphere > Soil ... | reverse complement strand
TTTTCCTGTGTGTGGCCATGGGGTTCTTTGTGCGCGACATCCTCCGTGTTTTTATCGCAGAGTCAGTCGCAGGGTATGCCCTCCTGGTCCTACCCACTGTCGTTGTCCTGTTTGTCCTGCACACGCCGTGGTCCTTGAAGACCACCAATCACTTGCTATGCGCCTTGGTCATGGCTGCAGCGGTGCTCGTGTCCATCCTTCGTCACGAAACGGATGGATGGACGCTCCTCGCAGCGTATTGGTGTGTGCATAGCATGAAGCGTTTTATCCGGCGTGCCTTTGTCAAGTGGATATAAAAATAATCCATTCTCTTGTCTGGTCTCTCTCTCTCTCTCTGTCTGCAGATGGACCACAACGATAGTCTTATGCTCAAGAGCCAGGTGCAGGGTCTCCTGGACGCCATGAGTAAGGAGAGCGCCCGTGACAAGATCGTCGGTGATGCCGTGATGCAAATCGTCTCATCTCGTCGCTTCTCGGACCTGGCCTCCTTTGTCATGCACATGAAGGGCGCTCTGGCCGATTTCATTCTGGCCGAGTTGACGGGTGTGGAATGTGAACCAAAACAGAAAGCGCTGGATCGAGTAGTGGGGCAAGGTGAAGCTTACCTGCATGTGTTGGCCCATATTAACGGGTCCATTCCGGCTCTGAATGAAGAAAGCAAGTTTGCTCCTTGGCATCCGTGGACTAAACGAGTCGCGAGGCTCGCGGAGAACAAAATGCTATGGGAGACGGACGATATATGGGACATTAAGAGCAAGGTCAACCTGGGCACCCTCCTCGGGCTCTTTCTCGAGCCTCTCGTCGTCTTGAATTCCACGCTATCGCAAGACATTTGGGAAAATCGGGACGCTGCTGTCTACAAGGCCAAGAAGGAGAAGGAGGAAGCGGCTGCCGCCGAGCAAGTGAAACGCAAGGCAGAGGCAGTGGAACATAAGGCAGAACCAATGAAGAAGAAGAAACGCGTGAATCCACCTCTTCAGTAATGTATGTGTGTATCTCCAGAAGATGGAATACCGAATACAGAATATACGCCTTTTGTATAGTGAGATCGTGCTTTTTAGCTTGTCATTCTCTCCACGCCAATGTCCTTTGTCGAATATACAATTGGTATTGTGGCCCTCGATCTTGATCCTGCGCATGGGCGTGGCACGAAATTCTTCACTGCCGAGTGCCGCAAGAACAATACATCATGGCAGAAGTTCGTGGAGCGTTGCAATGCTCTCCTAGAGAGCACGGCCCATGTGTCCCATGCCGAATTGGTATGGGCAGCGGTGTGTTACTGCACCATGATCAATAAAACATCCGCTGAAGGGAAAGAATATGCCAAGATTCTGTATGCTTTTATGGGCGAGGAGTTCGACTTGTCGGCCCTCGGCACCTGGCATGAATGCTACTCGCAATCCTCCTTCAATGAAGAAGAGGATCTCGAACGGGTCCTAGTCTGGACCTATAACTATCCTACGAGTGAGACATAGAATAAAGAAGATCATTCTCTTGTATCTGTGTTTTTTTCCTCTGTATTTTCTAATGCCGAAGGCGACGCGCTCACTTCCTGCTGCTGCTGCCAACCACAAGAAAAAGAAGAACAAGGAAGGAGAAGGGAAGCACTGCTTTATTGTCTGGGCGATGTATGAACGTGTGGTGGAGGAGGGCAGCGATGAGAAACACACCAACTATCTCTGTTTCGACTTGGAAACCAATGATTGCATGATCTCGCGCGAGTCCGCCCTCGCCAACTGTTACATCACTGCCGCGACCCATGACCCCAGAGTGAAACGTGGCAGCATGGTCATTACTGGAATTCTGCCATGCACTGCGAAACAGCGGAACATCTGGAATCAATCGGCGGGCATCCTGCAGACCATGGGCCTCGATACAGCGACACACAGCAAGGTGGAGATGAATGTGACGGACGGGGTGCCTGCTGTGGCTGTTGTCCCGGTCAAGCAAGAGGAGGCAGGAGGAGGAGGAGGGTCAGAGAAGAAGTAGGTAAGCATGAGAAGAGAGTATGTTTTTTTTCGAGACAATGTACTTGTGTCTCTTAATATCCTGTTTCCTCTACTATTTCCATCACTTGCATTCCATCACCCATTTGTTCCACAAGCGCGGCCTTGACACTCTCGGCGCGTGGTGGAAACACCAACCATGTAGCGGCCGTGGTGTGCCGCCGCTTGTCGATTTTGAAATTGCCCAGCAGGATCGGGGTGGTGACCCAGTCGGGCTTGTCTGTGTCCTCTGTCGCTTCAAAGGCAGCCAGGTGGATCGCCGAGGCCACTTGCAGCATCCCAACCTCGCGTTCCAACAGCGATCCTTTTTGTTTCTTAAAAGTGACACGCAAGGCCACGAGAGTGGGTTTGTTGGTGAAGCAGTTGGGGTTGGGCACACCGCCCTCGATTTGGGTATTGTAACGCGGGTTCCTGCGCCATCCTATTGTTACGGGCGGGACATACGGATCTTGTCGACGCTTGATGTAATTCTTCAAAGGCAATAAGGCGACCCAGCACACACTGGCGAGTCGGAGTATCAAGTCATCCGTGAGTCCATCAGGCACGGTTGCCCAGTGCGTCACCACGGTGTTGGAGAGCATGTAGTACGCGTCGGGCTTGACCATGTCAATGCCATGCATGATTTCATAAATGGCCCCACGGTCGTCCGGCAACTGCGTTCCAAAACGCATGTGCACATTGCTCGGGGCGTAACGAAAGGAAGCACCCGGCAGGAACATGTGAGAGAAGGGATACTTGCGCAACTCGATGGACTGGGTGACAACCTTGGTCTCTAGCTCATAGGTGGCGGCATTGGACTCTGCGCTGCCCATCATTAGTAAAGACAAGTGAACACAACAGGAAGCGTCTTCTCTCTGACCTGCCTGTTATGGAAATTTGCCTCGGAGAAGCGTCTTCTCTGGCAGTTCGAATTAACAGTCAATTCGGACTGGAGCCCTTGATGCAGTTCGAAATCCAAGGACTTCGGAACCAAAGTCAGATCTGATGTTCTTTTTTCTTGGATGTGTTCTGGAATTGCCCAGTTCAAAATCACCCACCTGGACATCGACCTCGACCTCGACATCATTGTCTTCTCCTCATAGTTCGAAATGGCGGCCGCTGTAGAAGAACAAAAACAAGGAACAGTGGAAAAGGACGACGAGCTGGCCGGCTACTTTGACTTCATCGACACCTTCTTCACCACCCAAGGCACCCGCCTGCACAATGATCTTGCCACCTCGCCCATCAAGACGCAGACCAAGGCCTTTGCTACCCGCTTGCATGAGCAGGGCGTGCTCTTTATCCGTGGCGTTGCTCCCTCTTTATGTTTGACTTGGGAGAATGACACTGTCGCCTTGTTCTGGGTGACCATCTGTTCTATACCGGACGAGTTCTCCATCCGCATTAATGCGCAGGGCCTGCAACACTGCTTGATTCAACGCCAGCGGCGAGTGGACACGGAAGAGAAACTCATGGGGATATTAAAGGAGATTGCGTCGAGGACAGAATAAAAGAACAAACTTGTCCATTTCTCTCTCCACAAATGAAACGCACCTATGCCGACATGCAGCAAGAGTTGGCTCAACTCGATGCTACGCGAAAAGATGTGGAAACTAAGATGATACGCGTGCGACATGAGATGCGGGAGGCTAGGAAGGACGCTCGCAAAGCACGCGCCACGTTTGTCCATTGGCGTGTTTTCATTGACGCGGCCATGGCGTGTCCCCAGGCATGGAAACCCCTATCCAGCCGAGACAAGAAGAGACAGTGTTGGTGTCCTCATGATGATGACGATGATGACGAAACAATGGTTATTATCAAGGGTCCACGCAGCTTTTTCCAACTACGACCCTTGGACGGCTGTCCAAAACTCGTCGTCTGTTCATGGTGCCGCACATGGAATGCCGTCGGCCGTGGTCTGTCGTGTTGGTCGACGGGCAATTATAAAGGTCACCCGGGCATGATGGGCGATGAGGCTATTGGTGTTGACCCAGAGGATTACGACTGGCTCTGGCGGGATCGACTCAAGGCGGCAGCCGACGCTCGTGAGTTGATGACGGTGGAGCAGCTCGAGCAATGGCACAAGGAATATATGGAACGCTACGGCATGACGGGCTTTGGGTTGGCCGTCGCGTGGTACAAGGAGTACATGTGTAAGATTATACAAAAGGCTGAACAAAGAAGGGAAAAAGACGCAAGAAAAGGGAAGAAACAAACGATTTCATCGTCTTCGTCGTTGTCGTCCTGTTCTTCTTCTTCTGATATTTATGGAGAGGGCGATGATGGAGAGGACTCGTCATTGTCCATCAGTGCAGTGAAATAAAAAAAAGTATTTATCGTTAGACTCCCTCCTGCTTTCCCTTCTTCTGAAACACCACCACATCATAGAGGCAGCATGCCTGCCACAAGTCCTTGGGCATTGCAGCGATATCCGGTTGCATATGCTTCAACTTGTTACTGTGCTGTTGAGCATATTCAGCAAAAGAGGTGGGCAAGCGCACAGGCACCAACCCATGCTCACCTGCCAATGTGCGCAGCTCGTCGAGAGGCACGAAAAACTCCACCACATGATCAATGGCATCCATGAGCCAGAACGTGTAGGCCCGCGTGTTTATCGTGCTGGGTTTCATACTAGCATAAAAGTTATTAGTCTGGGTGAGATCGAACAAGCGTGCCACCGATGGAATCGTTGCTAAGAAATAACCGCCCTCCTTTAAACTCTTGGCGACACGCAGCAGAGTAGCGGATGCCCGCTCGCGTGTCTCAAACAGATAATGGAGGGCGAATTGACAGCTGACAATATCATAATAATTGTTCCCCAAAGTATCACAAGAACTCACGTCGGCTACGAGGGAGTCCATGCTAAAAGCCGCGTCGGATTCCTTGTAGCGTCGAATGGTCTCAGCAATGGATTCCGCCGATGCGTCCACACAATAGACGTGACACGCCTCGGCATGCTCCCACTTGCTCAGGTCACCGCCGCGGCCACAACAAAGATCGAGCACGTTAGCGAGCGGGGGTGTGTATTCTTTGATCAGACAGGCCTTGATCCAATTGTTGAAGCGAAGCAAGGGGAGGATGGGCGAGTCTGCGCGCTTCTCGTGCCACTTTTCCTGTGTTTTTTGATCATAAAAGGCGGCAACGACAACGGAATTACTGCTCATGGTTTAGAAACAAGAATGATTTATTGAGATCGATTAATCAAGTGCATCCGGATCCCACGTTTCCGCCTCTTCTAACCAGCTCTCGCCCCACTCCAGGCTTGAAAAAGCGTCCGAATGGCCCTCCAGCGAGAAGCCGAGACGTTTGTGAAGTCTCAAATAATCCAGTCGCCCGAAACGTCCATTGGCCAAAGACACTTTCAACAGGTTGAGATTCAGGGGCTGACGAGACTGCAATTCACGAGCCTCCGCTCCTTGTGCAAACATATTGTCTTGACCATAAGCGATCTCTGTGAGGTTACTAATCATGGTGTCCTGCTTCCAGCGGTAGACACCATGGGAATCAATCACAATAGGCCACGGGTCGATGCGCATTTCCATGAGAACCAGCGCGTCCTGGCACACCTCCTTCCACACTTCTTGTTTTTCTTTTGGTGTTGCCAGAGCAGACAAGAGAATCGTTTTACCTTGTTCAAAGGTCACTAGGGGAATAGGACGCTCGGTCATGGTGAAGGGAGGAGAATGACTACGTGAGAACACAGTCGAGGTTTTTTTATTGCTTTCGTTCTGTATCAACAGACACTGGTGTTGCTTCTTCTTCCTCCCCTCTCAATTCTCTACCCAGGCGATCCCAGTCCTCGTCCGTGTACATTGGTACGCGTTTCTGGCGAATAGGTAGCGACGGATAGGGCTGTTCCCGCAAATTCTTGAGGCGTTCCGTTGCGGCACTCACCAGTTTTGTCTTGTCGGCGTCATTAAGCGAGGCCGACTGTGGTTCCTTATTTTCTCGTCCGGTAGTGTCGATGATGGCCGCCAGTGTTGTTGCTTGTGTCATGATGCTAGAGAATGAATTGGTCTTTTTTTTTGTTTATTCATCCTCGTACTTCATAGGAAAACATTCGTCCTGAGGACAGAGTGGAAAGAGTTTTGGTAGCGATAGGCGCCATTCACTGGTAATCTCGCCCTTGGCTTCGAGCAAGAAGCAATAATTGATAGGCACGAAATGACAGAACCATTGCGAAAAGGCTGAGTAGAGTGGCCGATCCTTGGGGTCCATGAGCATGCGCTGGACGATACGACACGAGGGTGTAGGCCAATCTGCTTCTTCACAACGGTGGAGATCTGCCTGCGCATAAAGACATGGAGCTTCGGGATATTGCGACAGATGACCAATGTGACGACCCCTGTATGTGCACGTCGGACTGATGAACCACGGAAGCCATTGAAGCAGCTGGCCCAGGACGAGATGCATTCCAAAAATCAAGAGCACCAGAAACAACCCACGAATCGCAGCAATGATCATTTTTGTGTTATCTATTGTATTCAAGCGAAGAGAGTAATGAGCAACTCTATTTTGTACCGTTTCTCGGCGGCAGCCGATTATTTCCCATGCAGTGTGGATTGGAGTCGGCCGGCCATCACAGCGGAGAAAGAAGCAGATATGCACTGGTTGTATACCAAGGGAAGATGAAAGAATACACACTGAATGCTCCCCCCCCCCCCTTTTTTACTTTTCCCGATACAAGTCTCGTAATTTCAAGAGGAGCATGAGCAAAGCAGGATCCGCTGCCTTGTAGGCCGTCTGACGCGGTTCCTGTTGCAAGATGCGATCCCTTGTTTCAATCGCAGTGTCCATGAGGGTGGCAAGGGCATGCAATGGGCGGCTCTCGTTGAACCAGACGCGTATCATGAAATCAGCAAAATAACGAAAAGCAACGGTCCCAAGTTCGTCGGCAGCAATAAACTGTGAATAAGGAATAGCATCGCGCGCCATCCAAACTAGAACGTAGTCGGGATCGTGATTCCATTTCGTGAAGATGGGCCATTGCACTTGTATTTCACGGAGAGGAGGTTGCATATGTAACTTGTCTTGTAATATAAGATATACCACAGGAACAGCATCGTCCGGGTCGACGCGCCACGGACCCAACGTGGTATCATCCAGGAGATTCTCCCAGCGACATGACAAGAGGAGATGGGCGAGACATGTGTCAGGTTCGACTTGTCTCCATGCCCACAGGAGATGCCGCTGTGCTGTCAGCAATCCGAGGAGTTTACGGGAGTTCGTCCACAATCTGCCCATCTCGCGAGTCAAGAACCAAAAGAGTTGAGCAAACGAGGCATTCTCGCGATAGCGTGCGATCTCAGGGTAGTCGTTCGGCACGGCAATCCACCAGTCCTGTGTCGTTTCGCTGTCGATGACGCGAAACCCCTGCATGACCCTGTCATAGACGGACGCAGGGAGGGGTGTCAAATGACGCGTCTTGGCCATCTTGTCCATGAGCCACGGCATGCGAATGTGCTCGCCAACATAGGGAATCGACGCCAAGTCCGCGGCTTCGGCAGATGGGAAATGCTGCGTGCGTGGATCCCAGCGTGCCACGAGATGCGTCATGCGTGTGATACGGCGGGCCACATCGTTGGCAAGGATTTCTACTACGGCCTTGCGCATATTGCCACTGGTCAAGGCGAGCGAGGAGATGTCATCATCTCTCCACTCGAGCAGCTGAGTAATGGCCTCTTGTAACTCGCGTGGAATTTCTTCCAAGAGGCTTTGGAGCGCCTCTTGAACACGTTCCTTTTCATCATGTATCCTTTTCATTTCGGGCGGAGGATGTGAAAAAAAAAGAGAATAAAGAGACATGGATTTCAAGCGGATTCCTCTCTATTCTTGAATGCAACCACAACACAAAACACAGCATGCTTCACTTCTTGCTCCGCGTCGGATAAGGCTCGTCGCGCACAGCATGTTTTCGCAGCCCAGGGATACGCCTTGCACCACCACTGCCGCTGCTCGCGGGAGCATAGCGCGTTCGTTCCTCTTCAGGACTGATCCACACTAGCGAGGCGTCGATATTGTCCAGTTGCCATGAGCTCGTCGCATGCGAACCATCCTTTTCAATGTATAAAGACCCCAGTGATACCAGAGGACCACTGACTGCGATGCCACCGTACTTTGGACTATGTTCCACTGCATCCGCAGCGACCACGCCAAAGCGCTTCAGCAAGGTTATGACGTGTTCTCTCTGTTTCACAGTGACGGGCGATGTGTCACTATTTGTAATCTCCCAAGAAGACATTATTGCAGGAGAGAGCAGAGATGAATGAGAATAGAGACATGGTTTTATTGACAACTCTTCACATGCTCCTTATCCTTGTTCCGACACGTTTCATCACAGTAGGCCCTTCGCTTGCATGTGGGACATAAGAGAGGAACAACAGGGATGCGATGGCACACTTTGCATTGATGAATCATGGGCACGCTAGGTGTCGCACCCGCCTGGAGTGCACGCAGCGTTTCCTCTGCCTGAGCATAGCATGTGTCACTCTCGCACACGAGCATGGCACCTGCGACGACACTGGGACTCTGCCGTTCCTGTGGTCGTGTCACTACAATCGCCATGGGCCAGCGCAGCTTCCTGGTCGCGCGATCACAGACAGCACATGGGAATGGACGCGGCAGCCGATCGCTTGCTTTGGCAACATGGGCGTTCACGTCCATGCGTACCATGTCCAGGAAGAGTGAGGAGGAAGGGTCACCGCGGTACGTGGTCGTCGGTAAGGTGCAATGCACCACGCCCTCGCCCATGTTGGGCAGGACGAGAATATCGGCCTCCACTCGTCCTTGCTCTCGTTCCTTGACTTCCTTGGGTCGTTGATATCGTTTACAATAGGCCTTGTGGCCGGCATGCCAGGATTTACGAGCGCATTCGGTGGAGCAATAGTAGACCATGCGACATCCACTGCAGCGCCCGAACTTATCCTCATCCACGCCCTGCATGCGATGACATTCTTCATTGGCACAAGGACGGAGGTCAAACGATTTGCTTCCTGGACTCACGATCAATTCCCTCTCCTTGTCGTGTCCGCGCAACAGGTGACGAAAGCGCTCCTCGGGGGCTACTTGAGCCAATTCCATGAGGCGGCCCACGCATGAAACACTACTACAGTGAGGAAAGAGCCAGGTCATGACGAGGGTGATGTGCGACATGGGCGTGAGGGTGACCACGAAATGACTGTCGACCGAGACGTGCCGGCAGAGACCACACCGCATCTCCGTGGGATCCTTGAGACTAGCATGAAACACATGGATATCCTTGGCAGCGTGGGCATGAGCATGGATATAGCTGTCGCGTTCGGATTCGTTCAAAGGCCTTATCTCCTTGCCTCGATCCTGAAAATGGTCGGGCCAATTGCCGTCTTGTATAATGGATAAGACGTACCAGAGCGTGCGACCTTCTGTTGTTGTTTCCATAATCCTTTCTTCTCTAAGAATCAATGACTAAACCAGTCAGTCTTCTTCCTTTCCCAAGCAACAGTGGAAAAAGAGAGGAATGGAAACATGTAATCTCGTCTATACGGCACGTGTGCAACCCTGGGACGTTGAAAGTATTCGTGTGGACGGCACACCCTCGGGTGCTTGTATTATCGATCCCAGTGGCCATGTGTTCATTACTGGTGTGAAATCACGGGCCGCGGCATACGCCTTATTTCGCAAAGCCGTGCCGCGATCCGTGGCCATTCACAAGCGACCGTGCTTGGTCAATTGCGTCATCCGGGCAAGCCTGCCGGGCCCAGTGGATCTTGATGCCTTGGAAGAACGATTGGAAGGTCCAGTCCTGGTCTCATTGAACACTGCCCCTCGTTGTGTCGATTTCACGCGACCCGGGCGGCATGGCATGTGTCGCGTGTTCGCCACGGGCAAGATGCTTTGCATGGGATGTCGCGACGTGCGGGGAGCCCACAGCCTGATTCGGTATGTGAAGGAGAAGATTGCAGAATGGGGAGAGGAGGGATTAAGTTAGCACGTGCATTCAATGAATAGGTGCTTCCCATGTCTTTTGTTGTTATAAAAGGAAAAAAAAAGAAGGAAAGAAAATCATTTCTATCGCTATATGGAGATACTTCCCATTGAACTCCGTCGTGTGATTCGTTCCCTGCTTGCCGTCATTGATCGTTATCGATTACGATTGACCAATATCTTTTGGTTCCAGGACGATGTGAAGGTGGATGAAGAGTTAGCCGCAGTCTCGAGCCATTTTTATAAACATGCGCTATGGAAGCGAAAACAACCCCTTGTATGTGCCATGGTACGGATGCATTTGGATAGCGTGCTGGATCGACACTACGAACGTATGCAGTGGGAGCATCCTCGTGAATGGGAAGGCCGCCGTGTCTATCACGTCGTACTTACCACGAAACAACACCAAAAGCTACATCACCTCGTGATATCCTGTACACCGGCTCCCACGTACAGGATTGTGAGCGTCACTTTTCGACAGGAAGTGGACTGTGAGCCAAGACATCAAATGGCGGTCGAATGTGTCGATCTCACATCGCTTCGCGGTCACATCGAGGATCGGTTTCTCAACTATGACGCCCGTTCTTGTTACGGATGCAACCAAAAGGTTCGTATGATGATCAGTCTGTGCGAGAGTTTCATTGGGAAGAGGAAAGAGATGTTTGTGTTCGCTTGAGAATACAGAATACAGAAAATCGACATTTGTGTGTTGTTTTCGCAGAAGACCACAACGGCGAACTCTCGAATTGCGAAAACAGAAAATCCTTCTTCCCTACCACCATCTGCAATCCGTCTCTCTTCATTCATTCCTCTCTGTTTCACAATGAAGCGCACACACGATACTGCCACTGTGGGAGATGCACCTGCCGATGACAACGATGATAACAAACAGAAAAAGACCAAGAGACTTCGTCTCGACAATGTCGACGTCAATGGATTATGCACCACCAATCGGCGAGACAATGTCAAGGTCGGCCCTGCCTTGCCCAAGGCCTGTCCCGACTGCTGGATTGTCGATTTAGAACCCGGGGTGCGTGAGACCTATTTCTACCCAGCCTGTGCTCTCTCTGTATTGGGCTGCCTGGCACGGACATGCAAAGCATTTGCCAGGGACCTCACGCTGAACCACAAGTGCTTCAATTGGCTCCCATCGGAGTGGCATCGCAAATACGAAAGCATCCGACGACAAGCTTATCAGCATTTTGATAACGACACGCTTCCACGCGCCTGGCAATTCATCATTCATCGCTGTATACGTCCCAGTGGCTATTTTAAGAAAGTCGGGAATGCTGGAAAGAGGTGGGAGATTCTCTATTCATCGTGGAAGGGACAGTGGACGGATGCCGACGACGTGCTTCATAACGAACGCATGTTCCAACTCCGTGTCTTTGCCAAGGGCACCTATGAGACTTGCACGGATTTTTGCTTCAACCACGAAGGTCGATTGTGGCATCATCTGCCGGGGGGCGTGTACAAGAACCCTCAGAGCCTCGAAAAGCGAATTGCCTGGGAAATCAATAACTTGCAGCGTTACATGGGTGACGAAGTGGCCCTTAAACTGGAAGAAGCGCAATTGGCCGAGGCCAAGAAGGCCATCCCACCAGAAGCCTTGCCTAATTCTGACGTGAATCAGCAGCTGCGTGTGGATTATTATAAGAAGAAAAAGGAGTTCCAGGAGCGTGTCGAGCGTCACATGATGGATTCTCATGTTTTTCTCGAGATGTCACAAGCTCTGGCTGCGATTGCCAATGAAGCATGTCCGGAACTGGCTGTGATGCGTGCGAAACTGGATAAACTGGAACAATGGAACGAGTACGCTTGGATTACAGACTATATGGTGCAATATTACCCCAAATCAAAGCGTGCCCGAGAGCATCTACAGCGGCAAGCACGCGAGGCAGAAGAGAAAAAATAACAAAAAATCTTCATTATTGCTAAATAAAAAGGATCTGATTTAAGACAGGATGAGTTTATTGTCAATGAGAGGAACCAGAGAAGCGTAGCCCCATGTCGTATGCTTGACGAACCAATTGCGCATCCATTGCAAATAAACAATATCGTGTTCACCGGGAAGATACGCTACAAAACTTGCATGGACCCGACGCACCACTTCGGATGGCTGCAATGCAAGCTGCTGACATTCAATCAACTCGAGAAGCGAGAACATGGCGGGCTCTTCCCATTGGATCCACCGTGGTCCGAACATTTTAAGAGACAATCCCCAATAGTCGCATTTGAAGGGGAATGGACCTAAAAGCAAGCACAACCCAACGAGTATGCTCAAATCGAAATGATCATGGTCGTAATGTTCTAGATTTTCTAACGCGTCCAGAAGATAGCGACGCATGGTCTCACGATGCTCTGCCTTCATGTAAGGCACAAGATCCCGCAAATGAAAATAGACCCACCGCCAAGTCCACATATCACAATATTGGTCCAATGCCGTATCTAACCATTCATGTATCGCTTGTTGCCACTTTAATGCATCATGAGGTCGATGGTGGGGATCACACATGAGAGCCCATTCCAGGAAGTGACTGTTCTCAGGATCCTCGCTAAATGCAATACGGCATATGGACAAGTCGCGAACGACATCGAGCATATAGCCTTCTTTTTTCGACCGGAGTGCGTAAAACTCACAAAAGATAACGTGTTCATCGTTGGATAAAGCAATGCAAGGCTCATCAAACCACTGCAAGAGAAAACGAATGTTCATCCCTGGCATGTGTGATACATGACGTTGGACGGGCGGTAAATTCCACGTCAGAGAGGGATGCTTGGCACGAAACACCTTCCAATCATTCCATGAACAAGCAATAAGGAACGCTTCCGTCACCGCGGTGAG
>Ga0068858_100005157_pt1 | contig 12797 bp, 27 predicted proteins | sample KBSSwiS12_FD_66589 | JGI IMG/M metagenome (GOLD analysis project Ga0068858, IMG submission 66589) | Switchgrass rhizosphere microbial communities from Kellogg Biological Station, Michigan, USA - KBS Switchgrass S1-2 | ecosystem: Host-associated > Plants > Roots > Rhizosphere > Soil ... | reverse complement strand
GTTGAACAGGGTGAGCATCATGTCGTCGCCGTTCACCCCGGCCACGTACTCGAGGACCATGCCTTTCGCCTCGGGCGCCTTGTCCGACGTGATCAGGTACACGCCGCCGGCGTCACGGGATTGGGCGAAGTTGCGGGCGCGGTATTCCTTGCTGCGCTGCTCGAACTCGGCGACCATGAACATTGCCAGGCCGTCCAGGTCTGGCATCTTGGGCGTGTCGAGGTCGTTGTACTTGTCCAGTGAAATCAGGCTCATAGGGTTCCTTCGGGCTTGGGAGGATCATTCAGCGTTGACTGACCCTTATTATAGTCAGAATTCGCATGGAGATCGCGTGGCGAGCGGGACAGGACCACAAGGTAGCCTGCAACCACCGCCTGAAAGAGCGCCATCGCCCTTGGCTGCAGCGTGGTGTCAGCGCCGGGCATGTAGGTCAACGCGAGGTTATTGACGGTGCGCCGGATGCCCATGCGGTAGTCCGAAAGCAGCGCCCGGGCGTAGTCCAGCGGGAACGGCTGGGTGCGCTTACTCATGCACGCTTTCTTCTCGTTGGTTTGGTGTTCAGCCCGTTCCCGAACAACCACATGCTCTCCCCTTCCTTTCCGACGCCCTTCCAAATCTTCGTTTCGGTGCCGACAAGATCGTAGAGATCCACATCGACATTGCGGTCCAAGCCGACGTACATGGCACAGGCGCCCCGCGTTCTGGCTTTCTGAATGACCTCGTAGGCCCAGCCGCTATGGTCCGGCCTGCAAATTACCGGCCAGGTGCTGGATGTCCAGGGAAACGTGACGGCATTGGTGATGTGAACGCGCGGGCTTTGTTTCATGCGTCGAACGATGTCCACCGCAGCGGTGCGAAAGCCTCGGGCGTGCATTTCGTCAGCGGTGTTGCCGCACCCGGCACCGGTGTCGATCAGCAGAGTTCCATCGAGCTTCAGTTCCCCAAGTGCCTTATAGAAGCGCGCGGTCGGGGTGAAGAACCGCATGGGTGGGAGACCACCGGCGGCCGAAATCTGGAATGCCGCGCGTTGTCGCAGCTCGTTCATCAGATCCATCATTCTCGTTCGTCCCTTTTCAGCATTTCGTAGCACTCCATCACGGTGCATTCCCGAAAGTCGGTGTGAACCGTGTCCGCATAGCCGAAGTTGAGCGCCTTGAAAATGCGACGCATTGCCTTAATCTGTGGCTCGGTTGCCGGTGCGTCGCTCTTGTTGATTGAACACCCTGACATTCTGCTAGGGCAAACTCGGACCACGGGCAGCTTGTGATGGTTATCCAGCTCGAACCGCTGGAACTTGAACACGTCCACTTCGTCGATCGGGTGCTTTGGCACGCCGAATCCCTGTTCCCGTGCCAGCTTGGGGAACAAGATGGCGCAGACGACACCGTGAAACCACTGGTAGTGGAGTTGGTGAATGTCGCCGTCCTCGGTGACGATGTACCCATATGGAGAAAACCCGGGAACTTCGCCCTTGACTATCGCGCAGATTTCCGCGAGCTTGATGTTGGTGCCGCGTCTGATCATCATGTCGCCCTCGTGTTCGAACCGACGTTGCACACGCCGGTCAGGGTGCTGATGGCCCATTCCAGGGCGTTGAGCTCCTGCTGCTCGTCGTCCAGCTTGGTACAGGTCGCAGCGGCCAGGCGCAGCTTGAGCGTGTCGGCGCGGGTCTGAAGGCGCTTGATGTACTTGCGCTGCCGGTTAGTCACCGATCTTCTCCGTCGATAGCGGGTCAGGCAGGTACGGCTCGCCATAGCCGTCGTCAAGCTCCCATTGGGGTTGGTTGTCGCCGCGGGCGATTGCCAGTGCCTCCTCATTGGCGACTTCGGCGCTGATTGCCTCGACCTCGATGGTCGCCGACTCGGTCACGTCGCGGGTGACGGTCACGCGAAATTTCATGACCGCCTCCACTTGAGCGGAAATTCCACCCCGACGATGGTTAGAAAGTCCCGGGTTCGGGCGTGGAATCCGTTCTTGGTGGCCGGTGCCGCCCTGACCCTCGCCGCTCCGTAGACGATGTCGTCGTCGGTGGGGTGATGCTCAAAAGAGCCTACGCTGCGCTCCACCTTGTACTTGCGGCCGCGCTGCTCGATCTCGGCGCCGGGGACTATGCCTAGAATCTTGGTCACTTCATCCAGAAGTTCCATTCTTTCCTTTTGAAGCGCACTGATGCTGTCCGAGACAACCTGGGTGCGCTCGTAGATTTTCTGCAGGCGTGTCTGCTTTTCTTCGTTGGCCATCATTTCCTCTCGTACACGTGCCAGACCAGGCCACCGTCGAACTGCTGAACGGTCCCGATGTAGCGAAGGCTGAAAGCATTGCGAATCGGGTGCCCGGTACCGAAGATCCAGATTTCCCGGGCCAGGTTGCCGCAGCGGGTGTCCACTTCGGCCCATAAGCACAGCTCACCCTGCTGGATCTGCGCGCAGAGAATCTTGGCGCCCACCGGCATCGGCACGGTCTGCCGGTCGGTAATCTTGAGGGGAAACTTCCAGACGGCCTGATCGGTACTCATGCCTGCGCCGGCGCCGTGATGGGCGCCGCTCCTTTCTTTTTCAGAACCTTGGTGACCACACGGTCCACCGGATGCTCGACCACGTAGGTCGTGAACTCGCCGTCGAAGTGGTGGAACACCTTCGTCTTGCCGTCTTTCTGAAAGGCGAAGAACTCGAAGTAGCCGGGGACCGGCTTACCTTCGGCGATGGGCGTGTCGTGCCAGGTCATTCGTTCGCTCAGTCAGTATTGATTGATGCAAGTATGCGAGCTAAGTCTTGGCGGCGACAGGGACCACCAAAACGTCCATGTTGTTCACATCATCGAGCTTGGCCCAGAAGCGAACGCCCCGGGCCGGTATCTTCCGCTCGTACTCGTGATTCTCATGTTGCCCCAGACCCTTGACGACTCGATAGGTACGCTTCTCCACCTTGCTCGCCGTCTTGGCACCCTGCAGGAGAAAGGTCACGCTGTCGAATTCGCCGACGCCCTTGCGGATATAGATGCGGTCCACCCGCAGCCGAGACAACGACGGCAGCGTCACGATTGTTGGTGGGAGGTCGCCATTCTTGTCGAACGACCCCACCGGCAGGTCGCGGGTTTCCGCGTAGCTTAGAAAGTGCAACCCGGCCCAGGCGAAGTAGGACTCGTTGCGGTACTCGTTGTAAAGGCCGAACGACCATTGCTTGCGCAGCTCCAGCAGCGTGCCGATGGTCGGGATGAACAGCTTCATGGGCGTGCCTCCGAAAGAATGCGCTTCACTTCCGCCACCAGCTCGGCATGGGTGGGCTCTCGGCCCAGCTTCATGGCCAGGGCCTCGCTGATCGTCGGCTTTCCCTCGCGCCGATTCAGGTGGCCCCACGTGATTGTCACCTTGACCACGGTCAGCCCTTCACACACAGAACTTGTTTCAGGGTGGCGACGACCTCGACAAGATCGCGCTGGTTCTCCATGACCACGTCGATGTCCTTGTACGCACCGGGGATTTCGTCCAGCACGCCCGCGTCCTTCCGGCACTCGACGCCGGCGGTCTGTGCCACCAAGTCCTTCACCGAGAAGTGCTTGCCCGCTTCCTTGCGACCCATGCGCCGGCCTGCACCGTGAGAACAGGAGCAGTACGACTCCAGGTTGCCCTTGCCGCGCACGATGTAAGAGCGCTGGCCCATGCTGCCGGGGATGATGCCCATGTCGCCCTGGCGGGCCCGGATGGCACCCTTGCGGGTCACCCACAGGTTCTTGCCGAAGTGGTGCTCGCGGGCGATGTAGTTGTGGTGACAGTTCACCGCTTCGCCGACGATGCCGACCTCGCGCTTGAGGAACCCGCAGAGGCAGGAGCGCACCGCTTTCATCATGCGCTGGCGGTTGACCAGAGCGTAGTCCTGCGCCCAGCCCACCGCGTTGACGTAGTCCACGAAGTTCTTCGTGTCCTCGACCAGATATGCCTGGTCCTTGTTGGGCAAGGAAATGAAATACTTCTCCATGTCGAGCTTGGCCTTCTCGATGAAGTGCCGCCCGATGATGTTGCCGATACCCCGGGAGCCGGAGTGCAGCATGATCCAGACGTTCTGCTCGGGCGTGTTGTCCAGGCAGACTTCGATGAAGTGGTTGCCGCCGCCAAGCGTGCCGAGCTGCTTGTAGGCTTTCGCCACGTCCCGCTCGGACCCATGAAGGTGTTCGAAGGCGATGCCCATGAGCTTCGAGCCCATTTCCGATGGCATATCCTGGGCGTCGCGGTGCTCGCCGAATCCCACCGGCACCCGCTGCTCAATCAGGTCGCGCAGGTTTCGAAGGTTGTCGGGCAGGTCGGCGGCCGTGACGTTCGTCTTGATTGCGTTCATGCCGCAGCCGATGTCCACACCCACCGCGGCCGGGATGATGGCGCCCTCGGTGGCGATGACAGAGCCCACGGTGGCGCCCACGCCCCAATGTACGTCGGGCATGACCGCGATACCGTTGGGGTGAATGAAAGGCAGACCGGCCAGGTCATTGAGCTGGTCGAGTGCCGATTGCTCGATGTCAGGCACGTCGTTGTCGATGCACAGTTCGCCACCCCGAATTTCTCGGCGCTCACGCACCCATGCCTTGATCGGACGCTTACCCTCTTGCTTGATGACTTTCATTCAAATCTCCGTGTAACCTTGGGCGAGCAACCGCTCGCATACGCTGCCGAACATGGCTTTCGCCTTCTCGGGGTCGTCATTCTGCGTGTCCCGACAGGTGAAATCGCCCTGCCCGGCGCTCTTAATCATGGTCGTCACGCGCTCCGTCCCTGCCTGCCAGCGCACGATAACGACCGCGCCCTGGCGAATGAACATGCGGGTTTGCAGCACTTCGGCGGCCGGCAGGTCATTCAGCACCGCGGCGACGCTCTGCATGATGCCGTCGTCCATCAGCAGACCACAGGCAATGTCCCATGTGTTCTGCAGCGCGGCCCGGTAGGTCTCGGTACTGATCTGCCCAAGCTGGTAGCGCCTGGTTGCGATTCCAAGCGCGTTGATCACCTTGCGCGTCAGCTCGGCGCGGGCAGCGTAGTCGGGGTCGCCTTCGGTCATTGTCATTGCGGTCACCATGACCCCCAATTTTGGTCAAAAATATCTGGATGGTCAGCAAGTTGCCTGCGGATCGCATCACCGAATTCCTCGTTGGTGATGGGTTTCAGCGTGGCGTTCATGACCGTGTTGGCGATGCGTATCTGGTCCGCCCGTGGCAGCTTGCGGAACTCCCCGAGGGTCATCTGCACATCACCGAACTCAAGAATCTCGTCCGCTTCCCTCACCTACCATGTCCCTTCCATCGGGTCGGGCGGGTCAGCGGGCTTGGGATGCGGCGCTGCGGGTGCAACGATGACCTTGTCCGGTGGCGTGCGAATTCGCCCGGCATTGGGCGGTGTGCAGCCGATGTCGATAATCTCAACACTGCCATCGGGCAGCATCAGCATGGGATTGCCTTTGCCGTCACTGCCGATGGTGCCGTTCGCCCAGCCGCTCGATAGACCTTTCTTGATCAGATACGCCTCTGCCTTGTGATAGCGGTCATAGCGTTCGATCGTCCACCCGTCAAACTCTGAGTCTGGAAGTTTGATGTACGTCAGCAGCGACGAGTCCGGGGTGCGCAAGGCATCGACGCAGTGGTTGTCGATCAATTGTTCGTTCAACGGCCCATCGACGTGAATCATCCAGGTGTCCACGTCGTCGGTCATTGACTCCTCGACCACGTGGATGACAAGCATCGCCTGGGCAGCTTTAGCCTCTGCCTTGCTGTTGATGATGCACTGTTTGAAGCCTTCGTCGTTCAGGCAAACCCACTGCCCGACGCGGGGTTTAGCCCGCATGGTCAGGCCGCCTTGGGCAGCTCGACGCCGGCGCGGCGCAGTTCGGCGGTGATGTCCTTGACCACCACGGCCGGCAGGTTTGCCTTCTTGACCTCCTCGAATGCCCACGCCGGGATAAATGGCTTGACCTCGGGCCAGGTCTCGAGCAGACGCCGGACGTTGCTGCAGCCGAGCAGCACGCACTTGGTACGCTCACGCAGGTCGCCCCGGTCGCGGTTCAGGTCGTTCTGGGCGTCCTCGATTTTGTCCCACTCGGCGGCGAGTTTTGGGTTTGAGACCTCGCCGAAGGCGCAACGCCCATGCCAGTCGCGAAGGGCCGCAGGGGTGACGACCCCATGCTCCAGGGTGACTTCGAACGGGCGATTGTTCGCCCGGTCGCCATCGTTGATGTAGCCCCGGAGCGTTTCGCAGAAGGTGAGAAATTGCTTCTCCACATCGACGAGCTTTGCCTCCTGGGCTTCGCTGACGAACAACCGGCGCACCTTCATGACAAAAGCACGCTTGCGCCCCTCGATCTTATCCTGACGCTCCTTGAAGGCGTCTTTCATGACCGAGTTCAGGATAATTTCACGTAGATCAACGGTGAGACGCTGGTTCAGCGACATGGAATTGACTCCCAAAATTGACGTTTTCGATGCTTGAATTATAGTCAGGGCGAGCTTGGATTGTTGCTCAACCCTGACTTATTTCCACCTTACGGGATTGACACCCCCAGCAGGCGCAGCACGCAGACCGTCACCAGCGCGGCCTGGGTGACCCGGAGCAGAATGCGGTCAACTGGCACTGACAATGTGCTCCGGCTTCTCGACCGACAGCAGGAATCGGGTCAGTTCCAACTTAGTTTGCTCCTAATAGTGACAGCGACTTAATGACCAATCGCTCCTTCTGTTGGGGCGTCAAGTCCTCTCCAATCTTTTCTTTCACCTGACGGTATCTATCCATGCCCACAATGGGCACGTTTGTTGTGAAGATGCCGTCTATGTGAGTGGTTTTGACACCATCATCGACGGTCGCATAGTAGTGATATGTGTAATGAGCCAGCATGACTATTCTTGGTCGGGAGGTAGACGCTCAACGCTAACGTGAACGAATCGGAGCAGCTTGCTCCGCAGCCCGACCTCCTTCTCGACAGCAGCCATGCCGCGGGAGGTAGCGGTCTTGAATGACGCGGCGCGAACAGTCACTTCCCACGTTGCCTTACCGGATACCGTCACCTTCCAGCGCGACTTCAGTGCCACAGCAACCCCTGTTCGGTCAGGGCTTCCCGCTTGCTCTTGAAGCCATCGGCGATCTTGCGGTCAGCCCACTCGATACACCCCACGCGGCGCTCCAGGTTCAGCACGGCACGGGGAATGTAGTGGTGGGCGACCTCGTTGCGCTCGTCGGCCAGAAAGCCGAAGATCAGCGAGTTCAGGTGCTCCAGGTATGCCGGGATGGCGGGCCCCTTCACCGCCGCCTGGTCGGCCGGAATCTTGATGGGCAGGCCCGGTTGTACCAGCAGAAGGTTGGTGAAGTGCGTGTTGGTCAGCCGAAAGCACTCCTGCATGTACGCCTCCACGTTGCGGGAGTCGTCCAAGGACAGGTTCTCCCGCCGCACGTCGGCCAGGGTGTATGCCAGGGCGTCGAGCGGCGTGCGGTCGGTGATGAAGCGCACCCCGCCCTTTCGGTAGTCCAGCGCCAGCGCGTCGAGAATGTGCCGCTGGATCTCCATCCGCACGTCGAACGAGTAGTCCACCCGGGCGTCGTAGCCGAGCTTCTGCCAGATGTGGGTGGTGTGAGTCTCGACGAACGGAATACCGTGCTTCTTCGCGTAAGCCTTCGCCAGCGTCGTCTTGCCCGTCTGGTGGGCGCCGCAGAGACCGATCATGCAAACTCCTGTTGGTGACGCTCGAAGGCTTCCTGGTCCTCGAGCAGCAGCTCATCGAACCGGGCCTCCAGGGATGGGTAGTGTTCGCCAGTGAGCCGGCAGTAGGTCTGAAGAAAGACCTTTGATGCCTCATTGGGTTCGAGGCACCGAATGCGGAGCCCTCTGGGTTCCTCGAAAGGCAACTGCCAGCTCTGGGAGCGGGGCCGCAGCACGCGCTTCTCCAGCACGCAAATCTGGGCGTCGGCCCGGATGACCTCGTCCGACAGGGTGGGGTTCAGGCCGAACTTCGGCGCGATCGCACGCTTCCACATCAGATCCTCGAGGGCGAAGTAGTCGTTGCCCTTGCCGAGTGCCCGCTTCACCGGCCGAACAAGATCGCTGAGAACTTCCTCGGGCGCGTCGTGCAGCAGGGCCTCGAGCTTGCGAGGGCGCGATACCATTTCATGCACCAGCACCGAATGCTCGGCGGTGCTGTAGTGCTTGCAGTGAGCCAGGTAGCGACAGGTGCCGCCGAGCGACTTGGCGATGTCCAGAATGTCGATTTCCTCGGGTCGCGGGTCGAGCGGGTAGAACTTCAACCCGGTCCACGTGTTAGTCCAGTCACCGATGCGGCCGGGTTCAGCCGAGCCGCCGCCCGCCAGGGAAAGGTCCACTTTGGAATCGGGCGCGTTCATGGCAACAGTCCTTTGAAGGGTGACCAGTAATACCCGGCAGCGTCCCATGTGTAGCCGCTTCGTTCGCGCCAGGAGTAGTAGAGCAACATCGCCACCCACACTGAATTGGCGGCGACGATCACGCACCCGCCCGCCAGGGACCAAAGCTGATCCAGGTGCGGGTAGTAAAAGAGGTTCCAGAGCCCCCAGGCGAAGAAAAACGCCGTGCTGAGGATCGAGACACCCCTTACTTGCTTGTGGCCGTAGAGCACGCGAGCGTGGTTCAGAATGAACACCCCGCCGGCGAACTCGAACAGGCCGTTGATGAAGTCCGGGGTCATCGGTTGGGCCGCTCCAGGCAGCGCACGCTTTGGCGCAGACCCCACAGCCGGGCCAGAATCGCCAGTGCCGGCCGGCGGTCAAGCCGACCCTGCAGGCGGTGCCATTGGAACTGCTCGCGAAGGTTGATGATGACGGTTTCGGCAGAGACTTCCGGCAGACCGCGGTGTTGTACCAGCCAGGCGGCGAACTCCTCCGCCGTCAACGCGCGGATTCTCCGCTGCACCGGGTCGCTGGTCTTGTCGCAGAACAACACTTCAGGCATCTTCACCATTTCCTCCCGGTGATGCAGTCGAAATTGATGGCGCCGATCAACCCAAGAATGCCGCACAAGGCGTGCAGCACGACCATGACGACCGGACGGTTGCCGTAATCAAGACAAAGATGGGAATACTCGCCTCGTGCGACGCAGGTAAACGGTACCCACCACTCGACGCCCAACGCACCGTATGCGAATGCCGAGACCAGGCTCGCCAGGCCGATGAGCAGGCAGAGAATGACCCCAATCTTCATCGAAACTTCCCCTTCCTTTGCATTTTCAAACCTAGTGATGCCAGCTCGTCGGCACGTTCGTTGCCTGGATTACCAGCATGTCCCTTGACCCATTTAAAACGAGTCGTGTTCCGTTCCTTCAGCCGGTCGATGACCCGCCACAGATCGACATTCTTCAGGTTCCCCTGACGAAAATCGCTTTTCTTCCACTTCACGATCCATTCAGACGCGCCGTTCACCACATACTGCGAGTCCGAATACACCACCAAAGGAAATGGCAAGTGGGCCGGCAGCCTCGCCAAAGCCTGAATCACTGCCACCATTTCCATGCGGTTGTTGGTGGTGTTCTCGTCGCCGCCAAACCGCTCGTAACTGCCGCTGCTGCCGAACATGACGAAGCCCCAGCCCCCACACCGCGTCCGAAGGTCGCAGCCTCCATCGGTGTAGATGTGAAGGGCTTTGGTCACGCCTTGCCGGTGCTGCCGAACCCGCCCGCGGCCCGCTCGGTGGGCACGAAGTCTTTGACCACATTCCACTCGACCTGGAACACCGGCACGATGAGGAGCTGTGCCAGGCGCTCGAAGGGCTGAATGGTGTAGTTCTTGTTGCCGCGGTTCCACACCGAAATGTGGATCTCGCCCTGGTAGTCCGAGTCGATGACGCCGACGAGGTTGCCCAGCACGATGCCGTTCTTGTGCCCCAGGCCCGAGCGGGGGACCATGACGGCGGCCAGGCCCGGGTCATCGAGGTTGATCGCGATGCCCGTGCCGATCAGCTTGGTCTCGTTCTGATTCAGGTGCAGGGGCTTGGCGATGCAGGCCCGCAGGTCCAGACCGGCCGCGCCGGCGGTGCCGTACTTGGGCAGCATTTCCTCGGTCATGAGAGGGCTGACCATGCGAACGTCGAGCTTCGGTAACTTCTGATCCATGTGATGTTTCCCTTGTGTGAATGCGGTTACTTTACGGTCTCGAGTTTGGCGAGGGCGTCGGCTTTTAGCGCTTTCATGCCCGCCGCCTCGATCTCCACCAGATCGCGGTGCTGCCGCCATCCCTGGAAGTTCTTGCACCGCTGAGTTGCAAGCGGCAGCGGGTACGCCTGATGCTCAATCGGGCCGGCATGCAACGGTCGCTGACCGACCAGGCGCTCGTAGAGCGCCAAGTCCTCATCCTGACCGGGGCGTTTGTTGTCGTGGTTCATGTAGCTGACACGGGCGCAGCGGGCCGCCGACAGCTTCGCCAGGAGGCGCGGATCACCGATGCTGGTGCGCTCCTCGGGCGCGATGTAGGGCAGGTGCCATGCGCTGTGATGACCGCGTTCCCGGGGCCGGAACGTGGGCGTGCTGTCGTTCATCGCCGACCGGATGTGATCGTGGACCAGGTGGTAGAACTCGGGCTGCGCGTCCGGGTGGTCGCGCAGTTCAAAGAAGTTGGCCCACTCGGTAGCCGTGACGATGACCTTCATCCAGACGAAGGGCTCAAGAAGGCGGTTGGCGACCTGCTTGTGCAGACCGATGCCCTGCGAAAGCAGCTCCGCGTAGTACGCTGCGGCCGTTGCCGCATCGGCCCACACGTTCTTCGCGCTGACGATCAGGCTCGGGGGCAACTCTGCTTTTGCCTGCATTCCGGCCTGGTTCTTGCCCCAATGCACGGGCATCGCTGGGTTGTTCCGCACCTGCTCAAGCAGCTTGGCGACCGGGATGGCCCGAGATGACGCCGAACCGCGGCTGAAATCCCGGTGGGTCAGGAGCTCGGAATGAATGAAACGGGGGTATTCGAGCTGTAGGCTGGTCAGTCGCACCCCGTTGGAAGCGATTGAGTCCTCGATGACGATGGCGCTAAACATCAGGGTTTCCCCATCATGCGAAAGAAAAGTTTGTTGTACTTGTTGCTGCGTGGATTGATACCCAGGCGGGCGAGTTTTGCCTTCACCCGGGCGGATTTCTCGCGCAGGTAGGCGGTCATGTCGATGCCGGCGCAGGGCATGGTCAGGCGATCAACTGCGCGGCGACTTCGCGCTTTGCCTGTTCCCGTGCCGCGCCCTGCTCCCGCTCGGCTTCCCTACGCAACTTGCGGGCAGTGCCGCGGGCGACCTTGGTAGCGCCCTTCTTCGCCATGCGACGCTGATGCTGCGCCGCGCGGTCCACCTTGCCCTTGCGAACAGCGGGCGCCGCAGGCTTGTCTTGTTTCTTTGCCACGTGCTACTCCAGAGAATGAGTCAGGCAGGATCGGGCTTGAACCGACTTATCCAGTCCCCACGACCGGCGTCTTACCTTGTTAAACGACCCGCCCGGTTAATCAGGTATAAGGAAGGTGAATTTAGGTCGGCCCGCGCTAGGCGGCCAGGAGCGCCCCGAAGGCAGCCTGCAGCGCTTCTGACACGCTCTTGCCCCGGGGAATCGGCAGACGCACCTTCTTGCCGGTGTTGAAGCCGGCAGCGGCGTGATAGCGCCCTTCGAACTTAGAGAACGAGTCGGTCGGGTTGCAGATGCCTATGGCCGCCTCGATGATGTCGCCTTCCCGCCGGCCGTCGCGCTCGGTGCGACGCCATGCCACGGTCATACCGCCGTATTGCAGAGTGACCGGCTCGCCCACAAAGCGGCCGTTGCCGATGTCCACGGGCACAATGACGCTGGCTCGAACGTGGGTAAAGTGGAGCCCCAAAGTCATCGTTGCCACGTCCAAAAGCGCTCTACGCTGACTCAGCTCGTACTTTGCCTTGCGGGCACGATCTTCGGCCGCAATTTGGGCCGGGTGCTTTTCTGCTGCGTCCATGTGTTCCCCTCTGGTGATTATTTGGCCGGGTTACGGATCCCGGCTACCGGGCGCGTCCCGGTCGAATCAACAACTGCGACTCCTGGCTGTGGAGGGTGGGATCGAACCACCGAATACGCGATTAACAGTCGCGGCCGTTACCACTCCGGTCACTCCACATCAACCCTTGGCGGGACATGGGAGACTCGAACTCCCGACACCCGGATGGACAATCCAGTGCTCTGCCAACTGAGCTAATGCCCCCTGTATTCGTTGCCGGGGAATTGGTGAACAAGGCTCCCCGGCGTGACCCCGTCTGAGACGTGCTGTTTAGGCGGCCTTCAGAGCAAACGCAAACTCATCGTTGGCGGTTGTGTTGTTGTTCGGGTTACGCCCTTGTCGTGCTGCCTTCTCAGCTATCTCACGCCGTCGAAACCAATTCGCCCCCATCAGCAGTGGACTTTCTTCAAGCTCAATCCACTGCTGGTGGAGGCGGGGGTAATCGAAACCCCGTCCGCCGTGCCTTCACATCGAAGGGATAACAGCAATCTCTGTCTAGGCGGACGGTCTTATCAGGGTGTGAACCCTGACGACCCGGGGACCGTCCGCCTAGACACCCTCCCGGGAAAATGCGGGGCGCCGTTGGCGGGCGCCCCTTGGGAGGTAACAAGCAATCAACACGTCTATTATAGTCAGTTCTGACTGACTTTTGAAGTCAGCCTGTAGGATTACGCGCTGCTGACCTCACGTTCCTTGAACTCGGTCGGGCAGGCCCCGCTTGCGCAGTCCACGTGGGCGAAGTCCACTTCTTCCTTCGCCCCGCCCTGGATGGCTTGTGCGATCAGCTCGAACTCGTGCTTGCTCACTGGCTG
>Ga0068858_100005152_pt1 | contig 12805 bp, 14 predicted proteins | sample KBSSwiS12_FD_66589 | JGI IMG/M metagenome (GOLD analysis project Ga0068858, IMG submission 66589) | Switchgrass rhizosphere microbial communities from Kellogg Biological Station, Michigan, USA - KBS Switchgrass S1-2 | ecosystem: Host-associated > Plants > Roots > Rhizosphere > Soil ... | reverse complement strand
AGCGCGAGCAAGATGACCAACCAACGGAATCTCTTCAACTGTCCCCCCTGCTCAGTATTGAGACTTCGAGGGACTGTACGGCAGCGACCCTGCCGCGTGAAGTCATACACGGTCGTTTACGAAAAATAGTTCGAGTGAATGCTTCGCGCGCTGACGCGGACGTCAGGATGCGATGCCGTAGTGGCGGTACACCGCGTCGCGCTCGGAGCCCATGGGCGCGGTGTGCTGCTTGACCTTGGGCGAGGACTTCACGTGCTCCTTGTCGGTGCGAGCGACGAGGCGATCGCCTTGGTCCTCCACGACCGCCACCGGCACGAGGTGCTCGCCCGCGAACCGGCCCAGCTTGACGACGAGCCACTCAGGCTGGAGATCGAACGGATCCCCGATGACATCGTCGACGGTGCCGATCTCTTGACCGGTGCGGTCGACGAGCATGCGCTCCATGAAGTCGGACATGGCGCTCCCGTCCGGGCGCCACACGACGCCCTTCCGGAATGATTTGTACCAATTCTGGGAGCTTCCTCACCACTCCGTTCGGCGATCGCCCGCCCACACCGTCCGGGCCGCGTAGACGACACGCCGACGGCGATGGGCGTGGAGCGCAGCAACGGCGGCGTTGGCGCCGCACGCGCCGTGCACGCCACCACCGGGATGCGCGGAGGCCGACGCGAGGAACAGCCCGGCGATCGGGGTCGAGGGTCGACCCAGTCCGGGCGTCGGGCGGAACACGAGCTGCTGATGGAGCTGCGCGGTGCCACCGTTGATCGCGCCGCCGACGAGGTTGGCGTCCGCGGCCTCGAACGCGTCCGGCGTGAAGACGTGGCGGTCGAGCACCAGCTCGCCGAACCCCGGCGCCGCGTCCTCGATCAGCGCCTCGGCGCGCGCGACGACGTCGAGCGCCGACGTGCTGCCCTGGGGGACGTGTGTGTACGCCCACGCGGTGGCGGTGCCACCAGGCGAGCGCGACGGGTCGGCCACGTTCATCTGGCCGAGCACGAGGAACGGCCGCTCCGGCACCCGTCCTCCTGCGAGGTCGGTCGCCACCTGCGCGAGGTGGTCGATGCCGTCCGCGAGGTGCAGCGTTCCGGCCCGCGCGGCGTGCGCGACCTTCCACGGGATCGCACCGTCGAGCGCCCAATCGACCTTGACCGTCGCGTCGTCGTAGTGGAACCGCGTCAGGTCGCGCACCACGCGCGAGGGCAGGTGCTCGGGACCGACGAGACGGAGGTACAACGCCGGTGCCCCGACGTCCGCCAGCACCGCGCGCGACGCATCGATGTCGTCACCCGTGACGGTGTGCACGCCGACGGCCCGTCCACCGCGCACGACGACGCGATCGACCTCGGCGTTGCACCGCACGCTCCCACCCGCGTGTTCGAGCCGACGGACCAGGGCCGCGGTGAGCTGGCCCGCGCCGCCTTCGGGAACCGGGTAGCCGTGCTGCTGACCGAGGCAGCAGAGCAGCCACCCGAAGATCCCGCTGAGCGGGCTGTCGGGCGAGAGGTCGGCGTGCTGCGCGTTGCCTGCCAGCAGCATCGCCGCGCCGCGGCCACCGAAGTGCTCGGCGGCGAGACGGCGCACCGGCAACATCGCGAACCGGGCGAACGCCGGAAGGTCGCGCCGCAGCTTCGCCGCCAACCTGGCCGTGGCGCGCACCGGCGGGAACGGACCGAGCAGCGCGTCGACCACGTCGTCGCCGATCGCCTGCCACGTGCGCTGCATGCCACGCCACGCGGCGCCGTCCCCGGGGTGGTCGCGGTCGAGCGACTCGGCCGTCTCGTCGATGTCCTGCGACAACACGACCGCTTCCCCGTCGCCGAACGGGTGGGCGACGGCGAGCGGGGCGCGTCGCCAGCGCAGGCCATGGCGCTCGAGCTCGAGTCGCCGCATGGCGGGTGAGGCGACGGCCAACGGATAGAACGCGCTGAACAGGTCGTGGACGAACCCCGGCCGGGTCAGGGCGCCGCTGCGCACTGCGCCTCCCGGTTCCGGCGCGGCTTCGACCACGAGCACGTCCCAACCCGCGTCGGCGAGCACGTTGGCGGCCACCAACCCGTTCGGACCGCTACCGATCACGACCGCATCAGGCATGTCGTGGCCTCCGCCCCGCGATCGGGCCGCGACGAACCATGGGTGAGGAGGGCACCTGGCGAAGGGGCATCACCCGCAGCCTCGCACGGGCGTGGCGGACGTTCTTTGTCGCGTTGGCGGGCTCCCGGCCCGCCCACGCGACAAAGAACGTGCGGTCCGGGCTAGCCGTTGGCGCCGGTCAACGTGTGGGCGATGCGGATGCCGGCCGGGCCGAGGATCACGATGAACAGCGACGGCAGGATGCACAGCACGAGCGGCATGAGGATCTTCACCGGGACCTTCATGGCCCGCTCCTCGGCCGCCTGCCGGCGCTTGGCCCGGAGCTCGCTCGACTGCACCCGCAGCACCTGCGCGATCGGGATGCCGTAGACGTCGGCCTGCGCTACCGCGTGCACGAACTTCCGGAGGTCAGGCACCTGCGTGCGCGTGACGAGGTTCTCGAGCGCGTGCTTCCGTGACACGCCGAACCGGATCTCACGGAGCATCCGGGCGAACTCGCGCTTGAGCGCGCTGTCGCCGGCCCGCGAGAGGCGATCGAGCGCGCCTTCGAAGCCGAGGCCCGCCTCGACGGTGATCGTGATCTGGTCGAGGGCGTCGGCCAGCTCGAGCTGGATGGCCTCCTGGCGCTTGATCGACTTGTTGTAGAGCAGGGTGTCGGGCCCGAGGTAGCCCATGCCGAGGAAGAAGAGCCAGACGAGGAACATCAGCGGGCTCGGGTTCTCGAGGAAGAGCACGAGACCCATGAAGCCGGCGACGCCGCTCAGCACCAGCTTGGCGGCCAGCACCCGCTCGATGGGCCACTCGGCGTCGGCCCCGGCCAGCACGATCCGGCGCTCGAGCGACGACACCATCCCGCCCGGCGTGAGCCGGCGCGCCCGGTTGGCGAGCGCGGCGACCCCCGGCTTGACCAACCGCTCGCCCGCCGACCGCTCGAGCATCGCCTCCCGCAGGTCGGTGGTCGAGAGGTTGAGCGAACCGAGCAGCGCCTTCGACTTGGCGCGCTGGTGGCGCGGCGCGGACCTCCCCGACCTCGTGGCGGCGAGCGTCCAACCCAGCGTGACGATGCCGCCCGCGACACACGCGGCGCCGAGCACCACCGGCGAGGCCATCAGAACTCCACCCGTACGAGCTTGCGGAGCCACAGGCCGCCCATCGTCATCATCGACCCCGCAATGGCGAGCAGCAGCCAACCGACCTTCGACGCGGTGAGCTCGCCGACGTAGGTCGGGTTGGCGATCTTCATGTACAGGAACAGCAGCACCGGGATGACCACGAGCACGATCGCCGACAGTCGACCCTCGGCGCTGAGCGACTTCACCTGCCGGCGGACCTGGTCGCGCTCGCGGATCGTCGTCGCCGCCCGGTCGAGCAGCTCGGTGAGATCGCCGCCGATCTCCCGGTTGATCGTGATCGCCTCCACGACCCAGTCGAAGTCCTGGCTGGTGACCCGGCCGGCCACGGCGGACAGAGCATCGGGCAGGCTGCGGCCGACGCGCGTCTCCATGATCAGGCGACCGAACTCCTCCGCGGTCGGCGACTCGGCGTTCTTGGCGACGGCGTCCAACGCCTGCGCGAGGCCGTAACCGGCGCGGAGGCTGCCGGACAGCAGCTGCAGCGTGTCGCCCAGCTGATCCTCGAACTTCGAGCGCCGGCGCGCCACCTTGAACCGGAGCACGGTGCGAGCGAAGAAACCGGCACCGACCGCGAGACCGACGCCGAAGAGCGGCCCGAACAGCACCGAGCCGACGAACAGCACGCCGGCGTCCGCGCCGATGAGGACGAGCGCGAACTCGCCGGGCCGCAACGGGATGCCGGCCTGCTCGAGCGTGGTGTCGAGCCGTCCCGCCCAGCCGCGCTTGCGCAGGCCGCGCTCGGCCATCTCGCTGGCGCGATGCGTCAGGTCCTGCAGGCTCGTGTCCGCGTGCGTGTGGCTCGCATGCTCCGCGACCCAACGGCTGGTGATCCGTCGCTTGCGGGTCGGGACGAAGAGGAACAGGCCGAGCGCGAGGAGCCCGGCGGCAACGGATGCCAGCCCCGCCGTCTTCATCCATCCTTGGTTCGCCGCGGGCATGACCCTCGGGGTGACCGCCGCCGGCGGGGTCACACGGACGGGGAGCTGGATCACCCGGTCGGCCGAGGCGGTGGCGCCCGCGGCGGTGACCGAGATCGAGAGGTCGGTCTGGCCCCCGCCGACGGCGGGGAACGTCAACCGGTACTGGTTCGTCAAGGCGGCGCCGATGTTTCCGAACACCGAGCGGATCGCGGCCGCGTCGGTGGCCGGCACGACGCGACCGCCGGTCCGCCCCGCCAGGTCGTCGAGGACCTTGGCTGCGGTGTCCTTGGTGACGAGCGACGCGACGTAGCCCGTCACGTGCGCGTTCGTCAGCGCCGCGATCGCACCGGCCTCGTCGGTCTTGCTCACGGTGTCGCCGCCATCGGAGAGCACGACCAGCTCCCGGCGGGCACCGGGCGTCGGCGAGAACTGACCGGCCGCCACGGCGACGGCGTCGTACAACGCCGTCTCCCCCTGGGCGCGCAGCCCGCGGATCGCACCGATCAGCGCGGCGCGGTCGACGGTCAGCGGCACGACGACGACCGGCTTGCTGCTGAACGACACCACCGCGACCTGGGCGGCCGCCGGGAGGCTGGCGACGAACGCCTCGGCGGCCGCCTTGGCGGAGTCGATCGGCGCGCCGAGCATGCTCCCCGACGTGTCGAGGGCGAGAACGACCTCGAGATGCGCGTTGGACACCGGCTCGACGTGAGCCGTCACGCGGCGCCCGCCTTCGGTGACCTGCCATGGCGCCGAGGTGAGGTCGGCGCCGCCGAACGACGAGGACGGCGTGACGACCGTCGTCACCTGGCCGCCGTTCGTGTCGACGGACAGCACGTCGAGGGACGCGCCGGCGGCGCCCGCCGGCGCCGCCGACGCGAGCAGGGCGGCGAGCAGGGCCGCGGCGGCCACGCCGAGCCGATGGGTCAACGGTTCCATCCGAACCCGCTGGCGACGGCGATCTCTCCGTTGGGATCGAAGCCGACCGCCGGCAGCGGGACATCGATCCCCTGGTCGGCGAGGCGCTCCGTGAACTTGGGCCGGAGCCCGGTGGCCTTGAGCTCCCCGCGGAACCGGCCGGTGTCGTCGATGCCGGCGGCGTAGTCGAAGACGAAGAGGTCGGTGAGGGTGATGATGTCGCCCTCCATGCCCTCGACCTCGACGATGTGGGTCACGCGTCGGGTGCCGTCACGGAGCCGCGAGATGTGCACGATCATGTCGACGGCCGAGGCCATCTGCTCGCGGATGGCCCGCACCGGCAGGTCGAAGCCGGCCATGAGCACCATCGTCTCGAGGCGGGCGAGCGCGTCGCGCGGCTGGTTCGCGTGCAGTGTCGACAGTGAACCGTCGTGGCCGGTGTTCATCGCCTGCAACATGTCGAGCGCCTCACCGCTGCGGACCTCGCCGACGATGATGCGGTCGGGGCGCATGCGGAGGGCGTTGCGCATCAGGTCGCGGATGGTGACCTCGCCGCGACCTTCGATGTTGGCCGGCCGCGCCTCCAACCGGATCACGTGGTGTTGGTTGAGGCGGAGCTCGACCGCGTCCTCGATGGTGACGATGCGCTGATCCGTCGGGATGAACGACGAGAGCACGTTGAGCATCGTCGTCTTGCCCGAGCCGGTGCCGCCGCTCACGAGGATGTTCAAACGGCCCCGCACGCACGCCGACAACATGTCGGCCGCGTTCTGGTTGAGCGATCCCTTCTCGATGAGGTCGTCGACGGTGAGCGCGCGGCGGGAGAACTTCCGGATCGTGAGCGCCGGTCCGTCGACGGCGAGCGGCGGGATGATGGCGTTGACACGTGAGCCGTCGGGCAGGCGGGCGTCGACCATGGGCGACGACTCGTCGATGCGCCGGCCGATGCGACCGACGATCCGCTCGATGACCTGGCGGAGCTGCGCCTCGGACTGGAAGCGCACGTCGGTGAGCACGATGTGGCCGCTGCGCTCGATGTACATCGGCTCGAGGCCACTGACCATCACCTCGGTGACGCTGTCGTCCTGGAGGAACTGCTCCATGGGACCGTGCCCGAGGAGGTCGTCGGTGAGCCGGCTGACGATCTGGTCCTGCTCGGCCTGGCGGAGCGCGGTCTGCTCGCCGGCGAGGACGGCACCGAGCTCGCGCTCGACGAAGACACGCAGCTCGTCCTCGTCGAGCTCGCCTTCCGCCAGCCTCGTGCCGAGGCGCCGGAGCAACGCGTCCTCGACCCGCTTCTTCAGCGAGGCGAGCGGATCGACGGGGCCCTCCGTGGCCCCCTTGTCACCGAGGCCATAGGCCGTCGGGCGAGGTGCGTCCGCCGGTGTGACCGCTGGCGCGAACACCGACGTGCGCGGCGAGAGCGCCGACGTGTCGGTGACGGGAGCTTCGACCGGGGCCGGCGTCTCGTCCCGTCGCATCGCGCCGTACTTCGACCGCGCGAACGCGGGCGACGCCAGCGGCAGCGCGACCGGCGCGGCCTCGGCCTCGACGCCGGCGATCGGTTGGGGGGCTTCCGGCACGGCGAGGGGCGCGGGCGTGTGCGCCGGAACGGCGTCCTCCGGGGCGTTCAGCGCGGCGGTGAGCGAATCGAGCAGGCTCGACTCCGAACGATCGAGCTCGGGACGCGAGCCGAAGGACCAGCCGGTGAGGGACGCGTCGGGCGACGACGACGGTGGGGGTGCCGGCACCCAGTTGGCGGCGGTGTCGACCTCGGGCTCGACCGACCAGCTCCGGGTCGGCTCGGCCTCGGGCTCGGCCTCGGGCTCGTCCGCCCAGCTCCGCGTCGGCTTGGCCTCGGGCTCCACCTCCGGCTTCACCTCGGGCTCGACCGCCCAGCCGAGGGCCGTCTCGACCTCGGGGATCGTCGGCCACTCGAGGGCGGGCTTCGCCTCGGGCTCCGCCGGCGCCGACCGCCACGGCGCCGTGTCCGACGACGACGAGCTGGACGGCGGCGCGATCAACGGCTCGTCGGGTGCCTCGAACGGTTCCTCGGCGCGGGTGTCGTCGGTGGCCTCCGGCGCCGTGACGTCCTCGAACGGGACGGCCTCGTCGGCATCCTCGAGCGTGTCGTTGAACGGCGGGCGCTCCGACGGGAGCGGGATCACCCGGGAGTCGTCGCTCAGCCACCCGTCGAGCCGCCGGAAACGATCCGAGATGCTCACGCAACTTCCCTTCCACGGCCGCGGTTCTCGCGGGTTCCAACGAGCTCGAGCACCGGTTCGAAGAAGCGGTCGACCAGCTTCACGAGCGCCTTGGCCGGACCCGATCGCGGGTCGGACTGCAGGATCGGCATGCCGACGTTCATGCCGATGGCGATCGAGCGATGCTCGGGGATCAGCACCTCGTTCGTCGCACCGGTCACGGACCGCAGGTCGTCGAGGGCCAATCCCCCCTTCACGTCCGAGCGGTTGAACACGAAGTGGCGCCGGTGCGAGTTGATGCCCACCGTGTCGAGCGCGTCGGTCGCCCGCCGAAGGGCCCGCACGCACGCCACGTCGGTCGTCGACACGAGCACCAGGTCCGTCGAGCGCTCGAGCGCGGCGACGGTGACGACGTCGATGCCCGCCGCGGTGTCCATCACGACGTAGCGGAAGTGCTCGGAGAGCAGCGTCAGGATGTGGTGGAGCCGCTCGGGCGACACCTCGTCGGCGCGGGAGATGGCATCGGGCGCGGTGAGCACGAACAGCCCGCTGTCGTGCGGGGTGAGGAACATCTTCAGGGTGGCGGCGTCGAGCGACGCGCCCACCGAGCTGGCGTCGGCGATCGAGTGCTCGGCGTTGAGCTGCAGCGCGCTGTCGGCCCCGCCGAACTGCAGGTCGAGGTCGACGAGCACGACCTCGCCCGGGGCCTGCAGCGCGAGGCCCACCGCGAGGTTGCTCGAGATCGTGGTCTTCCCGGCCCCGCCCTTCGGCGAGAAGACCGACACCAGTCGCGCCGACGGCCCGGCGGCGGCCGGGGCCGCCGCCGCCGTCCATGCCGACCGCCGCACGTCCGACGCCTGCAGGGCGCGGTCGATGGCGTCGGTGAGGTCCTCGTCGGACGCGTCCGGCGACACGACGTCACGCGCCCCGGCCCTCGCCGCGTCGCGCCAGATGGACGGTGACGGCTCGGCCACGAGCACCGTGACGATGTCGGGGCGGGCCCGATCGATCATCTCGACGAGCTGGAGCGCGGCCTCGTCGTAGAGGCCGGGCCCGATGATCGCCACGAGCGGCTCGGCCTCGACGATCTCCTTGGCCAGGTCGGGCAGGTCGGTGACGAGCAGACGCTGGCGCCACACGTGACCGCAGTCGACCGAGCCCGGGTGCAGCCGGCGAACGAGACCGACGAACGCCTCGTACGGAGTGGCGGCGATCACGTTCATCCGAACACGCTCGGGATCACGTCCGTGTTCGGCTTGTCGGCGGCCTTGGTCGGTTCGAGGCCCAGCCACACGGACCCGTGTTCCAGGCCCCACACGAACTTGCCGGACTGGTCCTGGGTCAGGCCGAGCGTGACCATCACCTTGTCGCTGGAGCTGCCGGACGATCCGAGACCGCCCTTCTTCTTCGTGTCGGTCGAGGAGGTGGACACGACGGCACCGCTCACGCTCACCACCGGCACCTGGTGGAGGACGAGACGGGTCAGCTTGGTCTTGTCCTCCTCGTAGGAGATGGCGACGGTGACGAGGTCGCCGGGCTTGAGCTGGCCGCCCACGGCACGCTCGGCATCGAACGATGCGGAGACCTTCACGAGGTTCGTGGTGTCGACCGACCCCGAGACGTCGAGCGAGTCGGGATGGCCGAAGCGTCCTTGCACGAGCTCCTCGCCGACGGCCAGGTCGGCGGTCGTGACCAGGCCGCGCAGCGCGCTGAGATCGGAGACGGCGGTCTCGGCGCGGACCTTGGCCGGCACGTGCTGGAGCTTCACCTTGCCGTTGAGCGCGCTCGCCGGGGTGCCCTTCTTCACCGGTTGCGCCACGACGAGCACGTCGACGAGGCGCTCGCCGGCGACGGCCCGGCCCTCCGCGCCGTGGACGTAGCCGACGAGCAGCACCGTCCCCACGAGCGTGAGCCCAACCGCGACCAGCACTCCCAGCGCTCTGCGCTTCATGTCCCGCACTCCCCAGCTTTCGGATCCTTGTTGACGGCGCAGATGTTCACGACGCGGCTGCCTGCGTCAGGGCCGGTGCCGCAGCACACCCCGGTCACGAAGCCCGGGACGAACTTGAACGTCATGTACTGGTTGGACGGTGAGCCCGTGATGTTGAAGTCGATGAGCTGCACCCGGACCACGCCGACGGCGTGGTACGAGGCGTTGTTCCCGGTCCCGCTGACGAGGTCGTAGACGGCGATGGGGAACACCGTTCCCGCGTCGACGAGGCTCTGGAGCGTGCTCTGCAGGCTGCTCACGTGGCCCGTCTGCGGGGAGATGTTCGACGGGAACATCACCGGGTCGGGGTACCCGTTGGCGAACCAGTCCTTCAGGTCGTTGGCGCCGCCCGACGTGCCGTTGTAGTCGAGGAACGCCCAGTTTCCGGGCGCGTTCTGGCAGCCGAGGTTGCCGTTGGTGAAGGGGACCGTGATCGACGCGGAGGTCCCCGCCGGCCCGGCCGGGTTGTTCATCCAGGCGTTGAACTCGGGGAAGTTCTCGCACAGGGCGAAGGGCCGCATGCCGTCGGCCGACGCCGGGAGACCCCACTCCGCGGAGGTCTGCGACGTGAGCGTGCTGGTTCCCGTGCCGGAGAAGTTCCAGGACTGCGGCTTCGTCGCGCCCACCGTCACGTAGCCCGACGACGGCGCCGTTCCACTGGCGGCCGCGCACGAGGCCTGCGAGGACGCGCTGTCGTTGTTGTTGAGGTACGACCCGGCGATGCTCGCGCAGCCGTTGCCGCTGAAGGCATAGACCTCGCCGGCCGAGAGGGCGGCCGAGTCGCTCGCGGTGTGCAGCTGCCGCTTCGCCTGCCAGGCGTTGCCGAGATCGACGCTGATGGCGGCACCGCCGAGGATGACGACCATCGACAGCGCCACCATGATGATGACCACGCCGTCTTCGCGCTGGGCGCGCTCGCGGAGCTTCACTCGCATCGGAACGCCGCCTGGCCCGTGAGGGTGTAGGTCGCCGTCTTCCAGAAGGGGATGTCGATGTCCGAGTCGGCGTTCACCGTGACGGTCACTGTCCCTCCCTGGTTGTTCAGGCACGGCTGGGCCGTGCTCGGCGAGATGGAGATGACGCGGCTGCTGTCGAACGACGTACCGGTGAGGGCACCGTCGACGGCGGCCGTGATGTCGCTCTGCGTCGACGTCTCGAGGGCGGCGACACGGCCACCCTCTCGGGCCGCCGCGTGCAACGCCTGCTGTCGGTTGTAGGTCAAGCTGAACTCAACGATGCCGAGCAGGAACATGACGAGCAGGGGGAGCACGATGGCGAACTCCACCACCGCACTCCCCTGCTCGCCGGGAAGGACCTGACCTCGGCCGCGGCGGATGTGCATCGCGACCTCCAGCAGTAGGTACCGGTCAATGAAAGGGCGGACCGCTGGCGAAGCTGTCGAAGAACGTCGCCAGGTTGAGGCCCAGGGCGGACACGGCCGAGACGATCACGACCGCGATGAGCCCGACCATGAGGCCGTACTCCACCGCCGTCGCGCCGCGCTCGTCCCCCGCCGGGGCCGCGCGGTGAGCCGGCACGTCCTACAGCTTGGCCGCGATGTTGTTGAACAGCGTCGTCAGGTTGGTGCCGATCAGCGTGACGGCGGTGATGATCGCCGCCGCGATCAGGGCGACCATGAGGCCGTACTCGACGGCCGTCGCGCCCCGCTCCTCGCGGATGCGGGTCGAGTACCAAGCCTGGATGGCGGTCATGAGCTGGAGCATGGGGTCTTCCTCCCGTTTCGTGCGGCTGGGGCGCCGCGGTTCCCATCTATCGGGGGGACAGACGGGACTCCTGAGGAGAAGTTGCGGTCCTGAGCAAGAAAATCTCACGATGAGCGCGATTCTTTTTCACTCTGCGTATGACCAGGCCGCTGTCGTACGCTGCCACCGTGACCGACGACGACGGCCTCACCCTGCTCGGCCGCCCGGTGCGCGGCCCGGTCGACCACGTCGAGACGTTCCCCGCGCCGGCCAACTGCCACCGAGTGCGCTTCCTCACCGAAGAGGTCACCTCGGTCTGCCCGGTCACCGGTCAGCCCGACATCTCCAGCCTCGTCATCGACTACGTGCCGCGAGCCCGTTGCGTCGAGTCCAAGTCGCTGAAGCACTACCTCTGGTCGTTCCGCGATCGCGCCGTGTTCGCCGAGGCCCTCGCCGCCGAGATCGCCGAGGAGATCCAGCGCGCCACCGATGCGAAGGGCGTGCGCGTGGTGCTCACCCAGCACGTGCGCGGCGGCATCGTCACCGAGTGCACGACCGAGCTCGGCGAACCCGCGCGGTGACGTCGCGGGGTGAGTGACGCCCCGCTACCGTCCGGCTCCCATGGCCCGAGCACCTCGCCACCGCACCCTGGCCGCGCCGCTGCTCCAGCCCTGGCTCACCGAGGTCGACACGCCCGACGCCTTCTTGCTGCTCAACTTCCTCGGCGAGCTGAGCCGGCGGGTGACCGCCGCCTACGGGGCCTTCGTGCGCCCCTACGGCATCGACTTCTCCGAGTACGTCGTGCTGTGGGCCGCCCTGCTGTGGGAGCCGCAGCTGCCGGCGATCTCCCAGCTCCGCCGCCAGGTCGTCATGTCGTCGGGCGGGATCGCGCTTGCCGTCAACCGCCTCGAGCGCAAGCGACTCGTGCGGCGCAAGACGTCGGCCCACGACGGCCGGGCCGTCCTGGTCCAGCTCACGGCCAAGGGCCGCCGGCTGATCCTGGAGCTGATGGAGGCCGACATGGCCCGCCACCAGGAGCTCCTCGAGGGACTCGGCGACGCTCGGCGGACAGCGATGCTCGACGGACTGGCCGACGTGCTGCACCTGGTTATGCAATCGCCGGACTACGCGGGGTAGCTTTCTAGAAAGATTTCTTCGCATGGAGGACGACATGGAGTTCGATCAGTCCGTCACCTGGAAGGCGCTCGAGGAGCGGCTGGCCACGACGACGAACCCGCGTCACCGGCTCATGCTCCAGACGGTGATCGACCACGCCAAGGCCGAGTCGGCGGGTGACGTCGACGGCCTGATGGCGACGCTGGGCGACGACCCCCAGTACCACTTCTGGAGCGGCGGCAACGACTGGGGTCCCAAGGGCCGCAAGGCGGTCCGCGAGTACTACACCGACTTCGTCGCATCGGGCGCCGGGTTCTTCGAGTCCCCCAAGCCGCGGATCGTCGTCGACGACGACAACGTGGTGACCGAGAGCGTCATGCGCTGCATCATCCCGGGCACCGTGGCCCAGCAACGGGGCCACGACGTGCCCGACGTGAACGGCCACTACCTGGTGTTCGCCCGCACGGCGATCTTCTGGCCGTTCGACGCCGACGGGAAGCTCATCGGCGAGGACTCCTACGGCAGCAGCGACGTCGGGGACTGCACCCTCATCCCCGGCGACGAGCTGCCGGCCGCGTACGTCGCCATGCTCGACGCCATCGGCTTCTCCCCGGTCGGCTGACGCGTTGCCCAGCGACCGCTACACCGAGGGCCTCGCCGTCCGCCGCGAGGTGCTGGGCGCCGAGTACGTCGACGCCAGCATCGCCAACGCCGATGCGTTCATGACGGC
>Ga0068858_100005150_pt1 | contig 12810 bp, 11 predicted proteins | sample KBSSwiS12_FD_66589 | JGI IMG/M metagenome (GOLD analysis project Ga0068858, IMG submission 66589) | Switchgrass rhizosphere microbial communities from Kellogg Biological Station, Michigan, USA - KBS Switchgrass S1-2 | ecosystem: Host-associated > Plants > Roots > Rhizosphere > Soil ... | reverse complement strand
CGGGCAGCGCGGCATTCCGCACCACCTGATTGACATCGCCGATCCGACCGACGAGTACACCGCCGCCCAGTACGCGCGCGATGCGGCGGCGATGGTTCGCGACATCCACAGCCGCGGCCGTCTGCCCATCGTCGTCGGGGGAACAGGCTTCTATTACCGTGCGTTGACCCGGGGCTTGTTTCCGGGTCCGTCGCGCGACGCTGCGCTGCGCGGTCGCCTGGAATCGATCGCGGAACGAAAAGGCCTGAGCACGGTGCATCGACTGCTGACGCGTGTGGATCCGGCCTCGGCCGTTCGCATCCAGCCGCGCGATTTGAAGCGGATGGTGCGGGCATTGGAGGTGTACTTCCTGACCGGCCGGCCGTTGACGGAGCATTTCGCCGCGACGACGTCTCCGCTTCCGGAGTTTGACGTGCTGGCGATGGCCGTCCGTCTGCCGCCCGCACAGATTGCCGAACGAGTGGCGCGTCGCGTTGACGAACAGTTCGAGCGTGGGCTCCTGGACGAGATACGGGGACTGCTGGCGCGGGGCGTACCCGAGACCGCGCGGCCGTTTGGAGGATTGGTGTACCGACAGGCGCTCGAGCAGCTGCACGGTGTACGCGACGAAGCGGCGACGCGCGCCCTGATCGCTCAGGAGAACCGGCGCTACGCACGGCGTCAGCTGGTCTGGTTCCGCAAAGAGCCGAATCTCATTTGGATCGACGGTCCAGGCGACGCGCCGCCGGCGCTCGCCGCCGCAAATCAGCTTGTCGAAGACTTCCAGAAACGCTTGACCTGATTCGATTCAGCCTCCTGCATGTGACATTGGCCCTCCAAGTGTGACATTCTGCGGTTTCTGTTGTTTACCCGTGCCATTGTCATCGTGATGGACAGCGTCGGCATCGGCGAGCTGCCGGACGCGTCGCTCTACGGCGATCAGGGGAGCGACACGGTCGGCAATATTGCCGCGCGCGTCCCGCTGCAGGTCCCGACGCTGCGCCGGCTCGGGCTTGGGCACGTGGCCAGGCTTGGCGGGGCGGCGGCCCCGGAGTCGCCAGCGGCGGCGGTCGGCCGCATGGCGGAAGCATCCCCGGGCAAGGACTCGGTCACCGGGCACTGGGAAATGATGGGCGTTGTGCTTGATCGCCCGTTTCCCGTCTTCCCCGATGGGTTTTCGCCGGAGATCATCGCGGAGTTTTCGCGTCGTGTCGGACGCGCGGTGATCGGCAACAAGGCCGCGTCCGGCACCGACATCATCGACGAGCTCGGTCCGGAGCACATGCGCACCGGCAACCTGATCGTCTACACCTCCGCCGACAGCGTGTTCCAGATCGCCGCGCACGAAGAGGTGGTGCCGGTGCCCGAGCTGTATCGCGATTGCGACATCGCCTACAAGCTTGTAGGGGAAGGGCTTGGAGTCGGCCGCGTCATCGCACGACCGTTCATCGGAGTGCCTGGCAGGTTCACCCGGACGGCCAATCGCCGCGACTACGCGCTGCCGCCGTTCGGGGAAACGTTGCTCGACCGCGTCAAGGCCGCGAACCTGCCGGTCGTGGCTGTCGGCAAGATCGAGGATCTCTTCGCGGGACGGGGCATGACGCTCGCGGTACACACGGCCAACGACGATGAGGGCATGGATCACGTCGAGCGACAGATGGCTGCGCTCGATCGCGGGCTGCTGTTCGCCAATCTCGTCGACTTCGATACGCTGTACGGACACCGGAACGACGTCGAGGGATACGCGCGCAATCTGGAGCGGTTCGACGCGCGGCTCGCGTCCATCCTGAGCTCGCTGCGTGAGGACGATCTCCTGGTGGTGACGGCCGATCACGGCAACGACCCGACGACATCCAGCACCGACCACGCCCGGGAATACGTCCCGCTCCTGGTCGCGGGTCCCCGAGTACATACCGGTGCAAGGCTTGGCACGCGGCACACGTTCGCCGACCTTGGTCAGACGCTGGCCGAAGTCTTTGACGTCGGCCAGCTCGCTCATGGCACCAGCTTTCTGCCGGAGCTCATCTCGTGAGATGTCCGTCGGGTTCCCACGCAGAGTGTGTGAATAAGCCACGTCTACCGCCGAGGCCGCGGAGCAAGACGCTGGGAATTCCCGGCGATCTCTGCAAGCTCCCCGGGGGAGCGTCGTCGTTCTTCACAGCCTCTTCGGGCGGATCGTTTGACGGCCTGTGCAAAACGGCATGAATCTTCGCGAACAGCTCGAGGTACGCGAGCGTGAGATTCTAGCGCCGCAGGCGGCCAAGAGTGCCGATTCACGGGGCCGCCTCCGGCCGGAGGTCGAAGACGATGTCCGTCCCGCGTTTCAACGCGACCGCGATCGCATCATCCATTGCAAGGCATTCCGGCGTCTGAAGCACAAGACGCAGGTCTTCTTCGCGCCGACCGGCGATCACTATCGGACCCGCCTTACGCACACGCTCGAGGTCTCGCAGATCGGACGCACCATCGCCAAAGTGCTGAGGCTGCACGAGGAGCTGACCGAAGCCATTACGCTGGGTCACGACCTCGGGCACACGCCGTTCGGCCATGCCGGCGAGCGCGTCATCGGCAGCCTCATGCCCGGCGGATTCAACCACTACGAGCAGAGCCTGCGCATCGTCGACCTGCTCGAAAACGACGGACGCGGTCTGAATCTGACCTGGGAAGTGCGCGATGGCATCGCCAAGCACTCGAAAGGCAAATCCGGCGCGCCAGTCGGGATGGTGGACGCCCTTCGCGCGAGCACCATGGAAGGGCAGATCATGCGGGTGGCGGACCTCATCGCCTACGTCAACCACGACATCGATGACGCGACGCGGGCGGGTCTCTTGAGCGCGGACGATCTGCCGAAAGAGGCAGTGCGCATCCTGGGCACGTCGGCGTCGGCCCGCATCGGCGCACTCGTCAAAGACGTCGTCACCAAAACGATTGCCGACGGGATGACCGAGATCCGCATGAGCGAGCCGGTCCTGCACGCGGTGCTGGAGTTGCGGAGCTTCCTGTTCGATGCGGTCTACGAGAACCGTCTTGCGACCGCGGAATTCAAGAAGGCTTCGGGCATTTTGAGCGGACTCTGGGAGAAACTCCACGAACGGCCGGATGAATTCCTTGACCACCGGACGATCGAGCAGGAAGGTATCGACGCGGCCGTCCGCGACTTCGTCGCCGGCATGACGGATAGATACGCCGTCCGGCTTTTCGAGCAGTTCTACATCCCCAAGCCCTGGGCTGCCGAGTAGCCGGAAGGTTCTCTCGACGTCCGCCTCGACTGCCACGCCCCTTGGGCGCCTCGGGCGTTGCGCAACGCGTGGTATATTGAGAGGTTCATGCTGCTCGATCTCAGCAGGGTCCGGACGCCCCACGAGCGTTACGAGAAGGTCTTCGATCCGGAGATGTTCTGGGACGACCAAAGCCAGTTTCGCGTCCTGCGCCCGGTCTCCCTGGCGTTCGATATCTTCAAGAATCAGTCGCAGTTCCGGCTGGCAGGCAGTGTGGATACAGTGCTCGAGTTGCCGTGCAGTCGCTGCGTCGAGGCGTTCACGATTCCGGTCCATGCGGACTTCGATCTTCGGTACCAGCCGCACACGCTGAACACCGGGGAAGGCGAGAAAGAGATCGAAGAGGACGATTTGACCACGGCGTTCTACGAGCACGACCAGATCGATCTCGGCCAGTTGATGCGCGAGCAGTTGTACCTGGCGCTTCCGATGAAGCCGCTCTGCTTCGAGGAGTGCCTCGGCTTGTGCCCGGTGTGTGGTGCGAACCGGAATCGGGAGAGCTGCAGCTGCACGCAGGCGTGGGAAGACCCGCGATTTGCTGCGCTTCGCGAACTGAGAAGCAAGAATTGAGGTCCGAAGTCAGGAGTCCAGATCGGGAACTATTTCGCAACTGGCTCTAAGGACCAAGGACGAAGGACCAAGAACCAAGGACCAAGGGCTAAGGACCAAGGATAGAGCATGCCAAATCCGAAACGACGACACTCCAAGACGCGGACGGCGAAGCGTCGCACGCACGACACGCTCACGGCCGTCGGCTTGGCGGAATGCCCGCATTGTCACGAGCCGAAGCCGCCACATCGCGTCTGCGCCAACTGCGGCTACTACCGCGGACGCCAGGCTCGCGCGGTTGAGGAAGAGTAACCGCACCGCGCTCGCGGCACCTTGCACGCTGCACCCCGATGATCTGGATCGCGGTTGATGCGATGGGTGGCGATTACGCGCCGCGCCACGTCGTCGACGGCGCGCTCGCCGCGGTCAGGCACTTCGATCTCGGTGTCCAACTCGTCGGTCCGACGCCGCTCATCGAACCGGAAGTGGCCCGCCATCCCGACATCACCGCCGATCGCGTCCGGGTGGTCGACGCCCCCGACGTCGTGACTATGGAGGAATCGCCCGCGGCGGCGTTACGCCGCAAGCCCGGGGCATCCGTCAAGGTGGCCGCCGATCTGGTTGCTCGTGGCGAGTCGTCGGCGCTCTTCAGCGCCGGACACACCGGCGCCACCGTGATGGCCGCGTATTCAGCCTTCGGGACGCTCACCGGCGTCGATCGTCCCGCGCTCGCCGCCACGATTCCGACACGCACCCGGCCGGCAATCCTTCTCGACGTGGGCGCCAGCGTGGAATGTCGCCCCCATCACCTTTTGCAGTTCGCGATCATGGGCACGGTGTTCGCCCGCGTGGCATTCGACATCGCGTTGCCGCGCGTCGGGTTGCTGTCGACCGGCGAGGAAGAAAGCAAGGGCAACGAACTGACGCGCGAGGCCCACAGGCTGCTGAAGGGATCGTCGCTCGCGTTCATCGGCAACGTGGACGCCCGCCACGTCTACAGCAGTGTCGCTGACGTGATCGTCTGCGACGGTTTCACCGGCAACGTGGCCCTCAAGCTCAGCGAAGGGGTTGTCGACGTTGTCGAGGGGCTGATGGGTGAAGAGCTTTCCAGCACGATGACGATGCGGGTCGGGTCGCTCCTGACCCGACGGGCGCTGCGTCGCCTCCACCGGCGGCTGGATTACTCCGAGTACGGCGGCGCGCCGCTGCTCGGCGTCGCCGGCGTGACGATCGTCGGGCACGGACGATCGAGCGCACGCGCCGTTCGGAACGCCGTCGCCATGGCCTACCGGTTCGCGTCCAGCCGGTTCATCGAGCGCGTCGAGCAGGACATCGCCGCCGCCGCGGCCCATTACCATTGATTGCCTTCATTTTTCCGGGACAAGGCTCGCAGAGCGTGGGCATGGGGAAGGCGCTCTTCGACGCGTTCGCCGTGTGCCGCGAAACGTTTGCCGAAGCCGATGCCGCGCTTGGGGAATCACTGAGCGAACTCTGCTTCAATGGCCCTGAGGACCAGCTCATGCTGACCGAGAACCAGCAGCCCGCGATCCTCACCGTGAGTACGGCCGCCTGCCGGCTGCTCGCGTCCCGCGGGGTCACACCGGCGCTGGTGGCGGGCCACAGCCTGGGCGAGTACTCCGCGAATGTGGCAGCCGGCACGTTTTCGTTCGCCGATGCGCTGCGGATTGTCCGCCGGCGCGGCCGATACATGCAGGAAGCGGTGCCGGTCGGGACCGGCGCCATGTCCGCGATTCTCGGCCTCGACGCGGAAGAGGTCGCGCGGGCCTGTGCCGAAGCCGCGGAGGGCCAGGTGGTGAGCCCCGCCAATCTGAACGGGGGCGGGCAGGTCGTGATCGCCGGGGCGCGCGACGCCGTCACGCGCGCCGGCGAGCGTGCCGTCGCACTCGGCGCGAAGCGCGCCGTGCCTCTGGCGGTCAGCGCCCCGTTTCACTGCGCGCTGATGAAGCCGGCGGAAGAACGCCTGGCGCCGGAGCTGCGCGCGCTCGACGTTCGGGATCCGCGGGTACCGATCGTCGCCAACGTCGACGCCGTTCCCAAGCGCGACGCGGCCTCCGCGGTCGAAGCGCTCGTCGCGCAGGTCTCGTCACCGGTGCAATGGGAAGCGGTCGTGCGCCGCCTTGCGTCCGAAGGCGTCACAACGTATGTTGAGGTGGGTCCAGGCACCGTGCTGACGCGCCTGGTGAAGAAGATTCACCGTGAAGCGACGATCGTGAGCTTCGGTCACCCCGGGGATCTCGCGGCAATCGAGTCACTCCAGCAACAATGATGTTTGATCTGACCGGCAAAGTCGCGCTGGTGACCGGCGCGTCCAGGGGAATCGGCCGCGCGATCGCCAGCAGGCTCGCGGAACAGGGAGCGATTGTCGTCGCGGGCGCGCGCGGCGACCACGCCGCCGACATCGCGGCCTCTTTGAGCGCTCAGGGTCTGCGTGCGGAGGCGATCAGCCTCGACGTCACCGACACCGCGGCGCTCGAACGGCTGCCGGCCCAGATCGTCGAGCGCCACGGCAGCCTCGACATCATCGTGAGCAACGCCGGCATTGCCCGCGATCAGCTGCTGATGCGGATGAAACGCGAGGACTGGGATTCCGTGCTGGCGACCAACCTGACGGCGACCTTCGTCCTGGCGCAGGCGGCGATCCGGCCCATGCTGAGGCAGAAGGGCGGCCGGCTCATCGCCATCAGCTCGGTCGTCGGCCAGACCGGCAACGCCGGGCAGGTCAACTACGCGGCGTCGAAGGCCGGGCTCATCGGCTTCGCGAAGGCGCTGGCGCGAGAAATCGCGTCGCGCGGGATCACCGTGAACGTCATCGCGCCCGGACTGGTCGAAACCGACATGACGCGCGCGATGTCCGAAAAGGGGCAGGTCGACTGGAAGTCGCAGATTCCACTCGGCCGTCCCGGCACGCCGGACGATGTGGCGGCCGCAGCGTGCTTTCTTGCATCGGACGAGGCAGCGTATATTACAGGACACGTTCTGGCCGTCAACGGCGGGATGTACATGTAGGAGGATTGAATGGCCGTAGCCGACAAAGTCAAGAGCATCATCGTGGAGCAGCTCGGGGTGGACGAAGAGGAGGTGACGGCGGACGCCTCGTTCGTCGACGACCTCGGCGCCGACTCGCTGGACACCGTCGAGCTGGTGATGGCGTTCGAGGAAGAATTCGGGATCGAGATCCCGGACGAAGATGCCGAGAAGATCACGCGCGTGAAAGAGGCGATTGAGTACATCGAGTCTCACGCCAAAACCAAGAAGTAGCATGAGTGCCCGCGAGGGAACCTCATGAACGTTGTCGCTTTTCCGGCGCGCCGCCGCGTCGTCGTCACGGGCATCGGCCTCGTGTCATCGCTTGGAATCGGTACCGACGCAAACTGGCAGGCGCTTCTCGCCGGCAAGAGCGGGATCGGCACGATTACCAAGTTCGACGTCACGGAGTTTGCCACGCAGTTTGCCGGCGAGGTGGAATTCGCCACGCAGATCGCGGGCGAGGTCAAGGGTTTCGATCCGCTCCGTTTCGTCGAGAAGAAAGACGTCAAGAAGATGGACGTCTTCATCCAGTACGCGATCGCGGCCAGCCAGTTCGCCGTCGACGATGCCGGGTTGACCGTGACGCGGGAAATGAGCCCGCGGGTCGGCGTCTTCATCGCCTCTGGCATCGGTGGGTTCACCACGATCGAGCGCGAGCACAAAGCGCTCCTCGAGGGCGGACCCCGGAAGATTTCTCCGTTCTTCATCCCATCGGCCATCATCAACCTTGCCGCCGGCCAGGTGTCGATTCGGTTCGGGGCGCGGGGCCCCAATTCGGCGACGTGCACGGCGTGCTCCGCGTCCGCGCACGCCATCGGTGACGCCTACGAGATCATCCGGCGCGACGACGCCGACATCATGATCGTGGGAGGCTCGGAAGCCGCCATCACGCCGATGGGGATCGGCGGATTCGGGGCGCTGCGCGCGCTCTCGACGCGCAACGACGAGCCGGCCCGCGCGAGCCGCCCGTTCGACAGGGACCGCGACGGGTTTGTCGTCGGCGAGGGCGCCGGAGTGCTGATCCTCGAGGAATACGAAGGGGCCAGGCGGCGCGGTGCGCGGATTTACGCCGAGTTGGTGGGCTACGGCATGTCCGCCGATGCGTACCACATCACCGCGCCATCCGAGGACGGCGACGGCCCGTTTCGCGTGATGGGCGCGGCGCTCAAGAGCGCCGGCGTCCAGCCGTCGCAGGTCAACTACATCAACGCCCACGGCACCTCGACGCCGCACGGCGACAAAGTGGAAACAATCGCCATCAAGCGCAGTTTCGGCGACCATGCGAGAGCGCTGGCGGTGTCCTCGACGAAATCGATGACCGGCCATCTGCTGGGCGCGGCAGGAGGCCTCGAGGCGGGCATCACTGTCCTGAGTGTCTACCACCAGTGCGTGCCGCCAACGATCAACCTGGACGAGCCGGACCCCGCCTGCGATCTGGATTACGTCCCGAACATCAAGCGGTCCCTGGCGATTGAATACGCCCTCACCAATTCGTTTGGCTTCGGCGGCACCAATGCCGCGTTGCTCTTCAAACGCTATGAGGGTTAGACGACTCTGGACGCAGAAGACGCAGATCACGCAGAGACTGTGAGCGGGCTGCAAAACAGATTGGGCAAAATGCCAGCACTGGAGCTGGGGTGCGCGACCTTCAGAGGTCGCTGCGAAGCCTGGTTTCGCACCGGGATTACTCCGCAGTCTCCGCGTCAGGCGTCGTGACCGCCATGAAAATCGCCGTGTGCATCAAGCAGGTTCCGACGAGGGACTGGCAGCCCCGCCTCGATGAGGCCGGCACCTGGATTCGCGAGTCGGACGCGACCTACGAGATGAACGAACCGGACGCCTACGCCCTCGAGGAGGCCTTGCGGCTGAAGGAGAAACAGGGCGGCGAGGTGGTCGTCTGTTCCGCCGGTCCCGCGCGCGTCGCGCAGGTGTTGCGCGAAGCGCTGGCTCGCGGCGCCGATCGCGCGATTCACGTGGAAGGCGACTCGCTCGGCAGCGCTGATGCCTTTCAGATTGCATCGGGGCTCGCGAAAGCGATGGAGGACGAGCGCTTCGATCTGATCCTCACCGGGCTCCAGTCCGACGATCAGGGCTCCGCACAAACGGGCGTCGTCCTGGCGGAGCACCTCGGGTGGTCGCACGCCACCATCATCATGGAAGTGGCCGTCGACTCGGGGCCGGCCCCTTCGACCCTTCAAGAGCCTCAGGGTCGTCCCGAGGCAGGTCGAGGGACGACAGGCTCAGCGCAGGCACCGGTCGGATCCGTGCGCGTGAAGCGCGAGCTCGAAGGCGGCTGGTTTCAATGGGTCGCCATGCCGCTCCCCGCGGTGCTGACGATTCAAAGCGGGATCAATCAGCTGCGCTACGCAACGCTCAAGGGGATCATGGGGGCCAAGAAGAAAGAGATCCGCAAAGCGCCGGCTCCGGCGCTGGCCGGCAAACAGAAGATCGTCGGCCTCCATGCGCCCGAGAAGGGCAAGAAGACGCAGATCATCGGCGGATCGCCCGCGGAGGCGGCCAAAGAGCTGGTGCGCAGGCTTCGCGAGGAGGCACGGGTCGTTTAGGAACCACAAAGAGCACGAAGGACACCAAGCCACTCTTGTCAGTCGGTGAACATCATATGGAACGTTGCGGAGCCAGCATCTTTGTGACCTTTGTGGTTCGGACAGAAGCGCAAGCATGATCCTGGTAGTTGCGGAACAGCGCGACGGCAAGTTGAATCGCGCGACGTGGGAAGCCATCGCTGCCGCGCAGCAGTTGGCCGGTGGCGACGCGATCACGATCGCCGTCGTCGGCGCCGCGGTTGGAGCCGTGGCGATCGAGGTCGCTGCGGTGCAGGCGCAGGAAGTCGTCACGGTCGACGATCCGGCGCTCGCCTCGTATACCGCCGATGGCTACACGATGGCGCTGCAGCAGGCGATTGAGCAGCTCTCGCCTTCGCTCGTCGTGATGCCGCACACGTATCAGACCAGGGACGTCGCGCCGAAGCTGGCCGCGCGAATCGATCGGGCCCTTGTCACGGACGTCATTGGCTTCAAGCGCGTGGACGGCGAACAGGCCTTCGTGCGGCCGATGTTCCAGGGCAAGCTGGCTGCCGACGTCGTGCCGCAGGGCCCGGCGCCCCACCTCATCACGTGTCAGATCGGGGCGTTCCGCGCGGATCAGGCCGTGCGCGGGCCGGCGGCCGCGCCTGTTCGCGCCCTCGAGACAACGATCGACGCCTCCCGGATCCGGCAAACGCCGGAAGCGCCGTTTCAGCAGGAAAAGCAGGCCGTCGATCTCTCGCAGGCCGAGCGCATCGTCTCGGTCGGACGCGGGATCAAGGCGGCTGAGCATCTGCCGCTGGCGCGGGAGCTTGCCACGGCGCTTGGCGCGGAGCTCGCCGCGTCGCGGCCGATTTGTGACGCCGGCTGGCTGCCGATGGAACGGCAGGTGGGCAGCTCGGGACAGACGGTCGCGCCGAAGATGTATCTGGCGCTCGGCATCTCGGGCGCGATCCAGCATCTGGTCGGCATGAAGGGGTCGCAGACGATCGTCGCCATCAACAAGGACGCCGAGGCGCCGATCTTCGAAGTCGCCGACTACGGGATTGTCGGTGATCTGTTCGAGATCGTGCCGGCGATGCTTGCGGCCCTGAAGTCCTAGCCGTGACCGCGTTCAACCACCCAGCCCACCGAGGCCACCGAGTTCGGGATATTCTCGGTGAGTTCGGTGAACTCGGTGGTTAACCGTACGTGGCTACGATTGCCCTCTGGCTGCTCGTCGTCGTCTTCCTCGGCGCCTTTGCGGCGCAGGTGGCCACGCGCGTTCGCCTGATCGCCGCCGCGCCGAACCCTTTCTCGCTCGATCGTCCCGGTGAGCGGATCCGCCGCTTCCTCGTCGATGTGGTTTTCCAATGGAAGACCATTGCCGAACGGCCGGTCGTCGGTCTGGCGCATGCCCTGGTCTTCTGGGGCTTCGTCGCGTTCGGCGGGTACACCATCACCGAGTTCCTGTACGGCCTCGGGATCGTCGATCTCACCCACGGGCCGTGGTTCGAGACCTACCGCTTGCTCCTCGCGGTGTTCGCGGTGGCGGCGCTTGCCGGCATCCTCGTGCTGATCGTCCGCCGCGCCTTCGTCAGGCCGGTGACGCTCGGCACCCATGTCTCGACTGAATCCATCATCATCGGGCTGTTCATTGTCACCTTGATGGTGACGTTCCTGCTGACGTATCGGCTGCCGGAAGACACCACGTCCGGGCGGGTGAACTGGTGGATCCACGTGCTCGTCATCCTGGCCTTTCTCGCGCTGATTCCTGCGTCGAAGCATTTTCACCTGGTGCTGTCGCCGATCACCGTGTTCCTGAAGTCGCCCGTGCTCGGCACGGTGCCGAATCTGGATTTCGAGAAGGAAGAGGTTGGCCTGGAGGCGGTCAAGGATCTCGGCAGGAAGATGGTGCTGGACGCGCTCACGTGCGTCGAGTGCGGCCGCTGCCAGATGAACTGCCCGGCGTGGGGATCCGGGAAGGAGCTGAACCCGAAGACGATCATCCTGCAGACGCAGGAGGCGCTGCTGGCCGGCGATCGCGCGAAGACGCTGGCGTCGGTCTATTCGGAGAAGGTGCTGTGGCAGTGCACGACCTGCGGCGCCTGCGAGAACCAGTGCCCGGTCGGCATCGAGCATCTGCCGATCCTGATCGGGGCGCGCCGCGGCCTCGTTTCGAACGGTCAGGCGCCCGATTACCTGGGCGGCGTCTACAACCATCTCGAGCGGCGCGGGAATATCTGGGGGCTGGGATACGACCAGCGGCAGAAGTTCGTCGAGTCGGCCGCCCTCGAAACGTTCGATCCGTCGAGGCACGACGTCCTCGTGTGGCTGGGTTGTGCCGGCGCCTTCGAGGCCGATTACCAGAAATCGATGCGCTCGCTCTTCGAGATCCTGCGGGCGCGCGGCGTGACGTTCGGCGTCCTTTCGAAGGAACGTTGCACGGGCGATCCCGCCAAGCGCACCGGCAACGAATACATGTTTCAGGAGCTGGCCAGCGGCAACATCGTCGATTTGAAGGCGGCCGGTCCCAAGAAGATTCTGACGTCGTGCCCGCACTGCGTGAAGACGATTGGCGACGACTACCGGCGGTTCGGGTACGACGTGGAAATCGTGCATTCGGCGGTCTTCGTCGATGAACTGCTCCGGGAGACGAAGCGCCGGACGCCGACAGCTGCCAACGTGACGTTCCACGATCCCTGTTATCTGGGTCGCTACGCCGGCACGGTTGACGAGCCGCGGCGGCTGCTGACGGGCGCCGGGGCCGGGATCGCCGAGCCTGAGCGGAACCGCGAGAACCCCTTCTGCTGCGGCGCGGGCGGCGGCCTGCTGTTCGCCGACAAGGAAGAGGAGCCAGGGTCGCGTATCAGCGACGTGCGATTCAAACAGCTTCAGGCGACCGGCGCCACGACCGTCGTCACGGCGTGCCCGTTCTGTTCGATCATGTTGAAAGGTGCGCACGCGAGCGCCGGCGCTGCGGGTGGCGACGTGCAATTCGTCGATCTCATGACGTTCGTCAAGGACCGCATGTGAGCTCGCGGGATGTTTCACCACCGAGGACACCGAGCGCACCGGGAGATAATCATTCTGTTCAGCCTCGGTGAGCGCAACGGATGTTCACCAGCGAGGACACTGGGCGCGCCGAGAGATAATCATTCTGCTCAGCCCGGCGAGCGTAACGGATGTTCACGTCGAGGGCACCGCGCGCACCAAGAGACAACCACTCTCGGTGACCTCGGTGACCTCGGTGAGCCCGGTGGTACGACGACCACCTGACCAAACGGTATGACTGGAGCCGACTGGCGATCGTCGCGGCTGAAGCGGATCGAGGCCGCGGCGATCTCCGCCGTCGGCTACCGGCTGATCGCCGCGCTCGGCGCGTCGCTGAAATGGCGGACCGAGGGCCTCGAGCATCTCGATGGCATTCTTGC
>Ga0068858_100005145_pt1 | contig 12815 bp, 16 predicted proteins | sample KBSSwiS12_FD_66589 | JGI IMG/M metagenome (GOLD analysis project Ga0068858, IMG submission 66589) | Switchgrass rhizosphere microbial communities from Kellogg Biological Station, Michigan, USA - KBS Switchgrass S1-2 | ecosystem: Host-associated > Plants > Roots > Rhizosphere > Soil ... | reverse complement strand
CTGGTCGTAATCATCCTGCCACATAGACCGGTGCTCACTTTGGCCTAAGAAGTCCCTGAAAGCCTGGTTGTATTCTTCGGCGGTAGGGTAGATTTCATGGTGATCCCACGCGATGCCGCTAATAAGGCTTGCATAGGGGTGAAAAGCCAAGAAATTGCGGTCAAATTCATCGCATTCGTAAACAAAATACTTCGAGGCTGGATCATACTGCCCCATGTCGCCAAAACTAATCTTGGCTCCTAGGGAGTAACTTATTGGCATTCCTAGTTCTTTGAACAGCCAAATTGTCATGGCGGTGGTGGTGCTTTTACCGTGTGTTCCAGCGATTGCTACTAGTTTTAAGTTTTTTTCGCTTAAAATCCGGTTAAGGAACTCATCCCGTTTGGAATGCTTTATGCCTTTTGATTCGACAAAAAGTAATTCTGGGTGATTCGGATTTTCCTTTGGCAAGGAAGAAGAGTACACATACCAGTCGATTGGGTTACTGGTGTTCGCTTCGTTAATGGCTTCGGTGGTTTGGCCAATATGTATGTCTGTTATCCCGTGAGTAGCCAGGTATTTAATATATTGGCTGTCTTGTTTGTCGGAGCCGCTAACGTCATAGCCAGCTTCCTTTGCAATCAGCGCCAGTGGCCCAATTCCCGTTCCGCCTATTCCAGAAAAGAAAATATGCATGAGAGTAGTATATCGTATAACCCCGTTCCCGGGTTTAGTTACGAAGTTCGCGCTTTATGGCCCAGCTGCTAAGAACCCTGACTACAAATAGCAGGAAAAAGAACCCGGCCGCCAAAATACTCCAGCCGGCCAGGTCGGGTGACCAAGTGGGGGATAAGAAATCAAATTTATATAAATCCTCGGGGATTGTTTTTTGGGTCACCGGGTGAGCTGCGCCGTAAGCCTTGGCGCATTCAGACCTGGGCTGGCTAAAGACAGTACCCGGGTATTGCGCGACGCAAATACGTTCGGCGTCATCAAGTACCTGGGTGGTCGCGGCTTTGTAGGCGGCTACGTTAAAGGCGTTTAGGCGTTCGTACTCGTATTTTAGCTGGATTGGCGGCTTAACAGCGTTGGAGCCACTAGCTAGGTTGGTATTCATGTGCGCGTACACGAAAGTACGCAAGGCGGTTAAGGCTCCCTCTATGTCGCCGTTCTTTTCATCAGCCGTGAAAACGGCGGCTCTGAGCTTGACCATTTGCTGGTTGTTATCACGAAGTGCTACTACTGCCGTAACCGCGAAAAATATACAGATCCCTAGTAGCAAAAAGGAATTAATCCGTCTAATTAAAACCAGTGTGTGGTGTAGCTTACGTTTTTTGTTGGGCATTATGTTAGTAGTATATAAGCGCGACCACAATGATACTAGGCGAAAGAAAAAGAGGCCCTATTCCGGGCCTCTTTTCTAAGCTCAAACTTTACTATTTGTTAGTAGCTGGAGTTGTAGACGAAGGTGTCGTTGATCCTGTGTTCGAAGTGGTGTCACAGGTCTGACCCTTAGGATTAGCCTTTACGTAAGCCGTGATAGCTTTTGTAACCTGGCCGTCAGCCTTTAGGTTTTCCCAGAACAATACTTGGTCACGGTTAATAACCATACTGTCGGTAGGGCCGTGAAGCTCACAACCAAGCTTAGCCAAAGAAACATCCTGGTTTGCGGAGCTTGTTGAACTTTGGTTTGGCTGTACTTGTTGGTTAACGCGTAAGTAGTAGATGTTGTCGATTGTTATGAACTTGTCGTTCAAAGAATGGACTTTACCGAAGTAAACCTGGCCACCGTTAAGGAAAATAGCCTGGAACTTAGTCTTATCAACATACTTGTTCTCGCTGTTATTGCCGCTTAACGCAACGTAAAGGGCAATTAAAGCGACTATCATTGCGACCATAAAGAGCAAAATAGTGTTAAGAATGCGCAAGCCTTCTCCCTTAGTCCATCTACTCTTTTTCCCACTTACAGGTTTGTGTTGCTGGCTTGGCTGAGAAGCCGGAGCTGGCGCGGCAGACTGCTGGCCTGGATGACTTACCATATCCATTATAAATCCCTCTCTTTACATAAATAGTGTTACGAATGATAGTGTACCTCACAAGCATAAGCGCAGGCAATACGCTTATGCACTTTATCTATCCACAGTATTTTTTATAACACCGGTCGTATCTGTTAGCTCGCGGATTTTTGGCAAAAATAAGGAGTTACCCCATTGACAAATAAAAACCATCCAGCGTATCTTAGGGGTACATCAGTAATGTTAAGAGAGGGAGACAATAAATGGCTTACAAGCACACAAACTCAAAAGGGGTAACTTACTTCTTGAACTCAAAGGCCGTCGTACTTCGCGGTGGCAAAGAGCAAACAATCTATTACTTCAGCAAGGACGAGCGCCCAGAAGCTATCGACGCTGTTCCAGCCGGAATGATGGTTAACGAAAACCCACGCAACGGTTTCCTTACAGTCAAGCGCGCTTAAGTTACGCTTTTCAAATAAAAAGGCCCTCTTCGGAGGGTCTTTTTATTTATGATCTAAATCTGGCCTAGAACGGTTTCTACAAATTGAACAGGGACTTCACGCAGGCCCCAGTTCAAAAGCCCACGCACTTGTCGTTGCTGCTCCTCGCTCGGGTCCCATGTGCCAATGCCACTCATATCAGGGGTTGCGATCGTGAATCCGGTCATTGCCTCAGTCTCTGCTGCCGCACGGGGCAGATGATTTCGGAATGCTACGACTCCTAGATCAAGGACCTCCCTTTCACGCCAGCCAGGAAGGGATGCACTAATAAATTCACGCCCTGTGTAGGCTTTGAATGGCGCTTTAACAGTTGGCACTGCATTAATCTGGTCCGCTAGTGTCGAGTCTTGTTTTACGATTGCCCAGGCTAGCGCATCTTGAGCAGTTATGTACTTTGTGCGAACTACTTCGTTATTAACCATAAACCTTGCCAGAGCCTCATTTATTGGGCCTGGAGCGCCTAATTTACCTTCGTTATTGTAGTAGATCCCAAAAGCAAACCCGGCAATCTCATCTACGTTCTCAAGATTGCCCGTAGGTGGCACATTGCCGGTAAGAGCTTGAGTCATGCGGCGCAACATGATTACGGGTTTATACATTTAATATATTTTAGCATAAAACAGATAGATTTACAACAGTTTAGAATCTTACACAAGGGGTTTTACGACCGATAGTTAACATGTATACTATTGTTTATGACAAGACATATCTCAGATGAAATAATATTAAAAGTTCACAAACTGACTAAGCGCTATGACGACAAAGTGGCCGTAAATGGCATTAGCTTTGAAGTCAAAAAGGGTGAGGTTTTTGGTATTTTAGGGCCAAACGGTGCTGGCAAAACTACCACGCTTGAAATGATAGAAACTCTCCGGCCAATTGACGAAGGCAAGGCGGTGCTTGCTGGTATCGACGTTGCCGAGCGTCCGTTCGATGTCCGGGCTATCATTGGCGTGCAGCCTCAGGCCCCTGGGTTTCAGGACAAAACAACTCTTACCGAGCTTATTACTATGTTTGCTGCCGCTTACGGCGAAAAAGTTAATCCTAAAAAGTTCCTAGAAGACGTGAACCTGGGCGAGAAGGCTAATGCCTATGTTGAAAGCCTTTCAGGCGGCCAAAAACAGCGCTTTAGCATTACTGCCGCGCTTGTCCATAATCCAAAAGTCTTTTTCCTCGATGAACCAACTACCGGGCTGGATCCAAAAGCCCGCCGTAATCTTTGGAAGTTAATTGAAGAGGTCCGCGACAGGGGCATTAGCGTTATTTTAACTACCCACTACATGGATGAAGCCGAAGTTTTGTGTGATCGCATCGCCATTATGGACGAAGGCAACATCATTGCCCTGGACACACCGAAGAACCTTATTAAGAACCTATTAGCTAAGGGGTTCACCAAGGATCAAAAGGTTGAGCAGGCAAACTTAGAGGATGTGTTTATCGAAATGACTGGAAAGGGATTGGCAGCAATATGAAAAGCCCATCCGCTGCACTCACGAGCCGTTTGGCTTCGCACCGTAGCTTCCAGTACGCCTTGTCGCCAAAACAGCCCGTGAGCACTAGCGGAATGGGCTTTTCATCTAAAGAAGGGGAAATAAAATGAAATTATCGACCAAATTATTTACAGTCTGGGTATTTTTTCTTACCAACTTCAAACGTTTGTTCCGCGATAAAACCGCTATCTTCTTCACTTTCCTATTCCCGCTAATCTTCCTGTTTGTGTTTGGTGGCATTTCTGGACACTCTGGCACCAGCTTTAAAGTAGCAGTGGTTAGCAGCACCGACAGCCAGTATTACAAAGACTTCGTAACCAGGGCTAACAAAGATAAGATCTTGAAGATTGATGAAAAGATCACCTCGCTTAAAGACGCCAAAGAGCGTATGACCCGCGGCCAATTAGACGCGACTATAGTCTTTCCGGCAACATTTGGCGAGCTAAAAGACGGCCATCCAAGTGGCCAGGCCGAGGTTTTGTACACGCAAAACGGCGCCCAAGCTGGCCAGGCAGTGCAAGGATTTCTGCAGACCCAGTACTTCACCCCTGTAAATACGGGCATTGTTCAGACCACTACGCCATTTGTAGCTGTTCCAAAACAGCTTAACGACAAGAGCCTGTCTTCGTTCGACTACACATTCGCGGGTCTTCTCGGGTTTGCGATTCTTGGTGCCGGCATCTTTGGTCCAATCAACATCTTCCCAGAACTTAAGAAAATGGGCATCCTTCGCCGTTTGCACACTACCCCGCTTCGTGTATGGCAGTATTTCTTGTCTATCATGCTCGGCAATGCGGTAGTAGGCCTTATGACATTAGGTGTGATGTTCGCGGTTGCTATGAGCCTGTTCCATCTTAAGGTGGTGGGTAATTACTTCGAGCTGGCAATCTTCCTGGTCTTCAGTATTGTACTTATTTTAGGCATTGGGCTTTCTATTGGTGGCTGGGCTAAAAACGAACGCCAGGCCGCCCCGCTTGCTAACATCGTAGTATTCCCAATGATGTTTTTAAGCGGTACTTTCTTCCCACGCTTTGCAATGCCTATCTGGCTTCAGAGCGTCACCAACTTCTTCCCGCTTACACCAGTTATTGACGGTGCCCGCTTGATCGCTACCGAGGGCAAGGGGTTGACACAACTCGGCCCACAACTTGGGATTATGGCTGTCTGGATGATCGTCGTTTACTTCATTGCTTTCCGTGTTTTCCGCTGGGAATAGTGGACAAACTAGCATAAGTGTGATGTAATTTAGATATGAGTTTGTACGAATCTATTGGTTCAATAGATCAAGGTCCAACGGATGGTGATATTTTGCCGGACTATACTGGCGTTAACGCGCCACACTTCGGCTTTGTACCTGTTGCCCAGGTAAGCGTCTATCTAAAAACAGACGCATTGGTTTACGAGGGTGAGATTCCTGAAGGCCAGAGCCTAGCGAATCGTTTTTGGACACCACCGGAACCACGAGAAGACACTACAGCTTCAGAAGATATTCGGCAGCTACGCAAATAATCAATTCAGAAATATAAAAGCAAAGTAGAATAGACAGATATGTTTGACAAGTTACCGAAGCCATTTTTTGTACTGGCGCCCATGGACGACGTTACCGAGACCGTGTTCCGGCAAATTGTAGAGTCCTGCGCGCCAGCCGACTTATACTTTACCGAATTCGTGAACGTCGATGGTTTACAGAGCCCAGGGCGGCCAAAACTGCTTAAAAAATTGCGGTTTACAGCAAGTGAAGGACCGTTAATTGCCCAGCTTTGGGGCTTGACACCCGAAAACTTTGAAAAAACTGCCCGTGAAATCTCTAGCGGCCAGCTGGCTAAAGAACTTGGTCTGCCTAAAGGCGTTAACTTCGTAGGCATTGATTTGAACATGGGCTGTCCAGCTAAAAGCGAAGTAAGTAATGGTACTTGCAGCGCCTTAATCAACAACCGTCCGCTGGCTGAAGCCATTATAAAAGCCACCAAAAAAGGTGCCGGCAAACTGCCAGTATCTGTTAAGACCCGTTTAGGGTTCAATGAGATAGACCTAACCTGGCATGAATTTTTGTTGAACCAGGGAATTAGCATGCTCACGGTTCACTTCCGTACTCGTAAGCAGATGAGTAAGGTACCCGCCGAATGGGAGCATGCTGGCGAGATTGTTAAACTCCGCGATAAAATCGCTCCAAGCACAAAGATTGTCGGTAATGGCGATGTCGAGAACCGTCAAAAAGGTGAGGAACTAGCTAAACAATACGGACTGGATGGCATAATGATTGGCCGCGGCGTTTTCCACGACCCATATGTTTTTGCCAAAAATTCGCCCTGGGAGGACAGGCCAAGGGAAGAACGGATAGCCCTATTTAAAAAGCACGTGAACTTATTTATCAATACCTGGGAGCAGAACCAGCGGCCAATCCACACCCTCAATAAGTTCGCCAAAGTCTACATTAGCGGCTTCGATGGGGCAAAAGAACTGCGTGAAGAAATTATGGCAATAGAATCCCGTGAAGAGCTTGTAAGAAATCTTACAACGCTTACATAAACTAAAACATCTCATCTGTTATAGGCTATACTAGACAGGATGATTAGTGTTAAGAATCTCAGCAAGAAGTACAAAAAGAAGCTGGCCGTCGATAACCTTTCTTTTAATGTTACTTCTGGTAAGGTCACCGGCTTTCTGGGGCCTAATGGCGCCGGTAAATCGACCACAATGCGCTTAATGCTAGGCCTTGATAATGGTGGCGGTACGACCGTTTTTGACAATAAGCCGCTGCACGAGTATCCGGAACCGTCCAAAATAGTCGGTATTTTACTTGAGGCAAAAGCCTTTCACCCAACCCGAACTGCCCGAAATCATTTGCGGGTTTTGGCCGCCGCTGGCGGTATTAGTGATAAGCGCGTGGATGAAGTATTGGACATTGTTGGGCTAAAAGACGTGGCACGCAGTAAACCAGGTAAGTTCAGCCTTGGTATGAGCCAGCGTTTGGGCATTGCTGCGGCAATTTTGGGCGAACCAAAATATTTAATACTCGACGAACCAGCTAACGGCCTTGACCCTGAAGGCATCGCTTGGCTGCGCCAGTTTTTGAAAGACTATGCCGACAAGGGCAACGCCGTGCTTGTTTCCAGCCACTTGCTCAGTGAAATGGCTTTAATGGCTGATAACATCGTGGTTATTGGCAAGGGCAAGTTAATTTCCAGTACCACTGTTGGAAAGCTTATTTCTGGGGATGGCAAGTCCAACGTGTTTATTAGGGTAGACGGCAATTCCAAGCTAGAGCGCCGTTTAAAAAGCGGTAAAATCGACTTCGAAAAAATTAACGGTGGCTTAATGGTCAGCGGCGTCACAACTGATGAACTTGGGTTGCTGGCTTATGATGCTAATGTGCCAGTGTTAGAACTGCAGCTGCACGCTGCCTCCTTGGAAGATGTTTTCCTCGAAATGACAGCTGGCGTTCAAGAATATACGGCAATTGGGCCGGAAGAAGCTAAAAAGTCAAAGGACAAGTCATGATTAGCTCTATAAAAGCCGAACTCCGGAAACTTTTCACTGTCCGCTCAACCTATGTAATTATTATCGGCTGTTTGCTTATAATCATGCTTTTTGCGGGTTACATCGAAGGTGTCCGCGCCTCGGCCGCCTCTTTGACTAACCGGGACTTGCTATCGGGCGAATCAAAAAGCGCCGTACTATTTGCGGGTCTTATACTGGCCTTTATCGGCTTAATGCAGATGGGTCACGAATACCGCTATAACACCGTTATGTATACCTTAACTAGCAGCAACAAGCACCTGAAACCTTATTTCGCCAAGGTAGCGGTTATTGCGGTATTTTCAATTGTGGCTGGCTTATTTATGACCTTCTTTTCACCGCTTTGCACAATTGTTGGCTTAAAAATTGGCGGCCATGGTCCTTTAATTGCCCAGAATTTTAATTACTTCACAATTATCTGGCGCTGTGTGTTTTGTGTGTGGGGTTACGCCATGTACGCGTTTATATTAGTGGCTATTATTCGCAGCCAAATTGGGGCCATAGTTACCTACCTGTTAATTCCTTTAATGGGGGAAAACATCCTTGGCCTACTACTTAAGGGCAACATGAAATACCTGCCTTTCGCCAGCCTTCAAACTGTTCCTAGCCCTGGTATGCTGCCTGGCTCATCGCCTAACCAAAGTGCCCTTATTTCTTCCACGTATATAGTCGTTGGTCTTGCAGTTGGCGCGTATCTGTTTCTCCGCCGCGACGCAAACTAGAGCGATATTTCTTACATGCTTTGCTTAAAAACTAAAGCTATAATGAAAAGACTTTAATTGGAGGTGTATGTACATGAAGAAACTCAGATTATTAATAGCAAGTTTAGCGACAATGCTGTTGGGAACCTTTCTGTTACCAACAATGGCTGGAGCAGCAAGCACAGTAGTTTACAATAATATTCCAAGTCCTACACCAGGCAATGTATCGAGTCAGGCTTTTGAAGCTACTCAAACGTCAGAGTTTGGCGGCCAAGTTATGTTTGGTGGTACTGATCGCACAAATCCAAAAGTCACTGTTTTAATGAGTAGCTGGGGGTGTCAAACTGGCCACTGGACTTCAGGTGACTGTAATACTACAGTTGGAGCAACCTTTTCCGAGCCAATTACGCTAAATGTTTACAATGTTGGTTCAGGCAATGCTCCCGGTACACTTTTAGCGACTACAACCCAAACCTTCAATATTCCTTTTAGACCTTCTGCAAATAACGTTAGTTGTACAGGTGCAAACGCCGGAAAATGGTCCGACGGCACAACTTGTTTCAACGGCTTCGCTACACCAATAAGCTTTGACTTAACAGGCGTTACACTTCCTAGTAAAGTAATCATTAGTGTTGCGTACAATACGACCCATTATGGGTATAATCCCATTGGTGCAACTGCATGTTCTGCAACCTTAGCCGGTTGTGGCTATGATTCTCTCAATGTAGGCGTAGATAGTGCTTTAACTGTTGGTTCTTATCCGCTACCCGCTGATGCATATCTTAACTCAAGTACAGGTGGACAATATTGTGTGTCAGATCAGACTACAACAGGCACTTTCCGCCTAGACACAGGATGTTGGACAGGTTTTCAGCCTGCATTTAAGGTTGAAGCCAGTGCGCCTCTAGTTGGCCCTGCAACAGATAAAGATCAGTGTAAGGGTGATGGCTGGAAAGTATTCAACAATCCCACCTACAAGAATCAAGGCGACTGCGTAAGTGCAGTTGCAAGCAACGGCAAGGCAAAGGGCAATCCTGTTCTAGCCAACCACCCAACGTTCTAACAAAAATAGGAACAATTAAAAAGAGCCGCATATCGCGGCTCTTTTTTAGATCAGAAATACTGCCTAGAGATTACCCTGACGGTTTCCGCAAACAGCACTGTTATTCAGACCAGTTTGAGTTCCATTTGCGCCACCTGCAAGATTATTATCTTTACCAAAGTAGCCAAACGCTCCTGAACCAGCGCCAGAACCACATTGCGCGCCAACTTCAGTTGCTTGCTGTCGGCCTGGGTTGTCGAGGTAACGATCAATACCGGGTGTAGAATTTCCCGCAGCAAACGCAGGTAGGCTCATTCCGGCTGCCATAAAGACAGCAGTAATGGCTCCTAAAACATATTTCTTAGTATTGGTTTTTACGCGCGTTAGACCCGTATCAAGTTTATAGACGTACTTCATCTGAAAATCCTCCTTTATAGTTGCACTTTATATTATATTCCTCATGTCAAACTTATTTAATAAAACTAAAAAAGCCGCTCTCGCAAGACGGCTTTTTATTTTGTCCGGTTTCTAGTGACGTTTTGAGACAACTCTCCGAAGCTCTTCCCAGTCAAGCTGGTACTTCACTGGCATTGCATCAAATTCTTCTTTTGCTTTCTTTGCCCAATCTGTCTTTCCCATAACCAACTCCTAACTTACATTAGTAGTGTAGTAAAAAAAGCTCTAAAAGGCTGTAATAAATCGCACCCCAGGAAATGCGTATCTGTTAACTCTTCATAAATCGGGGGGTTATGCCAAGGTTGGACAAAAAACGATAGCTATCTCATAAACGGCGTTGTACTTGACACTCGGAGTACAATTAAATTAATAAGGTAATATAAAAAAATGCCAGGAAATGTATTAACCAAAGACCAATATCTTGATGAGCGCGATGAGCGTCTAGGAGCGTGTGCGTTAGACAGAACAGGGCTATACGATGCGAACTTTAAACTCCCCAATTATGATTCGGGGGCTTTCGCCGTAAAGAGGCTTGTGAAAATAACCAGCCTGGATAAAGTTGGTGAAGAATTTATACTTACCTGTGAGGCACCTACTTCTGGGGCGACACTAACGAGGCGGATATCTATGAATGGTATTCTGCATAAAATTGGTGGCACCGATGATGACGAAGACGGCTATCTGGTTACGCCGCCTATGGACGATTGGGATATTGGACTTTTGAATCTCACCGAAGAGTTAACGATACCAATTGAAAGACAGCTTAAACCTCAGGAACGGTTAAAACATCTCGAAGCACCATTACCAAATACTTACGAAGTTTGATGTGGCCATGGTGGGGGTACTTGGACTTGAACCAAGGACCAATCAGTTATGAGCCGACTGCTCTAACCAACTGAGCTATACCCCCGCTAAAGACACACCATAGATAAATTGAACGTACGAATATGTTGGGTTTCGTCTGGGGTCCCCGCAAAATCTTTTTGTGGGGTAACAGGCTCTGAGCTATACCTCCGCTAAAGACACACCATATAACAGAGATGAGTATACCAGAATTCATCTTAAATTTGTGAAATTTGCTATAATCATGCATGAAAATGTTAGAAAAAATAAAAAATAATCAAATGTTAAAATCTTTGGGCGATATACGCTCGCTAGGAATGATTGCTTTTGGTTTGATCGCTCTTCTGGTGACTTGGAGCAGCGTTAAGGTAGTGCAGACCAATTATGACCTTCAAAAACAGATTTCGGCCATGCAGCAGCAGAACGATGTGCAGAATTTGGCTAATAACAATCTTAAATTAAAAAACCAGTACCTAAACACCAACGAATATCTGGAGCTCGCGGCTAGGCGGCACTTTAATAAGGCCGCACCTGGCGAAAGCTTGCTAATTATACCGAAACAAGTTGCTTTGGCTCACAGCGTTGATGTACCAAAACCAAAAACCGCCAACGACAACATTATTGAAACGGCCAAGGCTAGCGGATCTTCCGCCCAGCAAAACTTCGATGCTTGGCTAGATTTTTTGTTCCACCGTTCTTAGCTGGCAAGGGCGAATTGATAATTTTGCACAGCCCGGTTACCGATAGCACGTTTTAGATCATCTTCATTTTCCTGGAACATTACACCAAAAATTGGGTCGTGTTCCTCTTTAATTTCGTGCGTACCTTTTTCGGTAGATGCTGCGGTTTTGTCGGCAAAGGCCTGAGCCATTTGTTTGGCTTGCACAATTCCCTGAACAAACTCCATAACGGTTTCGGTGGTGTAGGGAATATTTAGCGTTATAAACAGTTTTATGCATAATTCTTGTAGCTTTTCTTCAGCCTCTGGAGCATTTTCACTGCCCTTTAGACGCAACTTTATGACTTCATCTATCTTCATGTTTATTGCTTGCAGTATTCCAACTGCCAATTCTGCTGCCTCGGGTTCTAGTTCTTGCAGTTTTTGAATAGCACCAGTTACTTCGATGCAAATTGGTGGAAGGGGTGCAATTTCCACTTCTTTAAGAGCGGTTATTGTTTCTGGCTTATCAATTCGTATTGGCTCCGTTGGGTTCAAAAACGACACAAAATCTACAAATTCGGTTGTTGTTTCTGGCAACGGCTCTTGTTCAGTTGCAGCTTCGTCCAACAATTCCAATATACCTTCCTCGCTTAAGATATCACCAATAGGCTCTGGCTCTGTTTCTAATTCGTCTTCTGACTCCGACTCTGTGACGGTTTCATTTTTTAAAGAAGCATGTTCCACCGCCTGTGATATATCAATGCGATTAATCTCTTCAACCAGATTATCTGGTACCTGTACTTCACCAAATTCAGCATCATAGGCTTCAAAGATTATTGCCGGCTCATCGGAAGGTTCTATGCCTAATTCGTCTATGTTTAAGTCATCCAATTGTCCTAGGTCTAATGTCTCTGTTTCTTTTAGGGTTTTATCGGCCTGTAGCGAGAGTAGTTCAACGATTGGTCCATGCTTGATTCTAGGCGTTATTCCTGCTGTGGGTGGTTTTAGCAGAGCGATCCTGTCCAAAGTTTCGACTTGTTGAACAGGAGCCAAAGGCTCTACTTTTTCTTGTTGCGCTACGGGTTCAGTTCTTTGATCGATCTTCGGGGGCTTAGGTAAAATGGCTTCTTCTTTTTGAGTACTATTGCCTAATGCTGGCTTATCCTGGACAGGATTGGTAATAGGTACTTCTGTTGGGCGTTTGCTAGCAGCCTTAGGAGTATCTTGCAGATCAGTAGTTGTATGCGCTAGTTCTCTTTTGCTTATGACTGTAGCAATTTCTGGATGGTTAATATTGGGTTGGGTTTTCGCTTTAGGAATTTCTATTTCTATGGCTGGTTTTAGAGCACGTTCAATAATTTCCGCAGCAACCTTAGGGAGCACATCTTCCACTTTTCTTAATTGTTCTAGAGGCTCTGGTTTCTCAGTAGCGACCGTTTCTCTAACTTTGGGTATAGGTTTAGGCTCTTCTTTTTCAGGCTTTTTTGTAAGGACAGGGTAGTTTAGAGGTTTTTGCTCTTTATTTTGATCTACTTCATTGCTCGGGGTTATTTTTTTTTTGAATCTCTTCAAAACTCAACGGTATTCTCAACAACTCTCCTGTTTTTTT
>Ga0068858_100005141_pt1 | contig 12823 bp, 15 predicted proteins | sample KBSSwiS12_FD_66589 | JGI IMG/M metagenome (GOLD analysis project Ga0068858, IMG submission 66589) | Switchgrass rhizosphere microbial communities from Kellogg Biological Station, Michigan, USA - KBS Switchgrass S1-2 | ecosystem: Host-associated > Plants > Roots > Rhizosphere > Soil ... | reverse complement strand
TCTAGGCGGGACCGGCCTTGCCTTGCGGCCGGCCGCTCGCCCAGGCCCCAAGCCCAAGGCACAGCGCAATCACCGCCGAGAAGCTGAGCGGGATCGCGAACAGGTGGATGCGGCTGACGATTGCGATGGCGGCATAGGCCGCCGCAAAACCCCAGGTGACCGGCCGCAGCTCGCGCAAGGTCTCGGGCCTCAGGCCCGCGAGCTGCCACGCCAGCAGCGCCGAAAACAGGTAGAGCACGCCGACCGTCAGCCCGCTGCCGAGAAACAGGTCCCAATAGGTTCGATCCGTTCCGGCGATGGTGAAACGGATCGATCGCATCTGCGCCAGCATCGCGTCGAGGCCCCAGCCGTGATCGACCTGGTGGAAGCTGTACGTGTGACCGATCGCGAACAGCAGCAGCAGCCCCGCCGCGACGCGGTAGATCAATGACGCCTTCATATCCCGATCCCCCGGTTCGAAGCCCGGCTCGGCAAATAGCAGTTCTCGGGAGCGTACGGAATTCGCGCAGCGCAAGTCCGCCACCGTTCCGACGGTAAACGATAGGTACACCCTGCAGGCGATTGCCTATGATTTTCCTGTCCTACAGCCAGTGTTCTGTGCCTTAACCCGGGCGATGCCGGTCGATTGCCGCAGCCGTCCGATCCGCCATGCCTCGAAGCCAGGCAGCCACCCCTTAACTTCACACGAAAAGGCCACGCACCTCGTGAACTTAGTGAAGTTAAGACGCGTCGGCACGCTCGATCGCTTCCACCGGCCCGGCGTCAACCGTCTTTGCCTCGCGTGTATCACTCCTCTATGGCGCTTGGGCGAGCTCCGCCTCTTGGGGCTTTGGAGGCTGTTGACGTGCGTTGTCCGAACTGTGCCGCCGAGATCAGCGCGCTGCGCGATACCTGCCCGCATTGCGGGGCGTCGACCGACCGCGCGTTCGACAAATTGGCTCCCGGCGGGCGCGGGCGTTCCCCGCAGGAGCTGGCCCGCAATCGCAAGACCGTGCTGTGGATCGCGGGCGGCGTGCTGGCGGTGACGGTGGCGTTAGGGAACTTCCACCCCTTCGGGCGCCACGTGACTATGTCCCCGGGCGTGATCCATATCGACACCCACCGCGGACCGCGCGAGCCGGTGACGATCGGGGCGGCGCAGCTGTTCGAAGCCTATCACACGGACTCCGACGCCGCGGACCGCAAGTACGGCGGCCGCGAGATGGTGGTCACCGGAGAGTTCGTCCGCACCGTCCCCGACGGCTACGGCAGCATCGACATGCGGCTGAAGACCGGCCACCCGGACCTGCCGCTCGGAATCGACCTCGACGGCCATTCGGTCGACGCCGCGACCAAGCTGGCGCCCGGGCAGTCGGTGACCGTCAGCTGCCGCCGCGTCGCGGGCACGGGCGACGATCCGTGGCTGTCGGACTGCGTGCTCCAGCCGCCGGGCCAGGCCGAGGCCTCCGCGCCCTCCCCGCCCGCGGTGCCGGCCGCGCCCACGCCGCCAACGCCGCCTCGACCGCGCTAGGTCGCTGCCGGAGCTGCCGTTCGGCGGCCGCCTTGTTGTTTTAGGTTCATGCGTCTTATTCGCCCCAAGACGCGTTCTACTGTTGAACCCGCCGGCGCTTTCCGTGTGGGCACAGAGGGAATTCCGACATGACAGGCTTCACCAGATATCTCGCCGCGGCGGCGGCAATCGGCGCGCTCGCGGCCCCGGCGGCGGCGCAATATTACACGCAGCAGCCGACCTACCCACAGCAGTATCCGCAGCAATATCCGCAGGTCTATCCACAGCAGGCCTATCCCGGCACGCAATACGGCTATGGCTACAACCAGGGCACGACCGGCAACCCCGTCACCGACATCATCGATAGCCTGCTCGGCACCCGCTACAACGTGACCGATCGCCAGGCGGTCAGGCAGTGCGCCAACGCGGCGCGGGCCCAGGCGGCGCAGCAGGGCTACGGCGGCTACAACAACGGCTACGGCGGCGGCTACAACAACGGCTATGCCCGGCAGGCCTATGGCGCGGGGAGCCTCCGCGTCACCTCGATCACCGAGGTCCAGCGCCGCTCGAACGGGCTGCGCGTGTCGGGAACGCTTGGCTCCGGAGCCGGGTACAACGGTCAGTACGGGAGCCAGTACGGCAACCAGTATGCGAACCAGTACCAGAACCGCGGCTATGGGTCGGCCGAGTTCAGCTTCCGCTGCAACGTCGACTATCGCGGTGCGGTGACCGGGCTCAGGGTGAGGCCCGCCGACGCCTATCGCGGCTGATTGTACGGCTCGGCGGTCGCGCGGGTGTGCGGCCGCCGGCCCCTCGGCGCCCTTGAAACCAACAGCCGCTTTTGTCGTTTCGTCTCCGAAAGCGGCTGCTCGCGCAGTCGCGCAAGAAACAGGGTTGTGTGGGCGTGGCAGGCTACAGGCTTTATGGCCTCGATGGGGTCAATAGGGTCGCGTCCGGCGAATGGATCGAAGCGGACGATGACAAGACCGCGATCGCGGCCGCGACAGAGATGATGGACGGGCACGACTGCGAGCTCTGGCAGGGCAAGCGGCTGGTCAAGCGAATCGCGCGCCGCGACTAGGCGCCCGCGCGCCTATGTTCCGGCGCTTTGCCGCCAGGATGTGGCTCACGGGAGACACATTCGCGGCTACTTGAGCTGCATCACGACCGGCCCGGAGACCGGGTCGGTGTCGCCCTCCAGGCAGTCGCGGAAGGTGTCGAGCGTCGCGATCATGTGCGGCCGCGCGGCGGCCATCGCGTCCATCGAATCCCACTCGCCGATGATGCAGTAGCTCTGCTCGCCGGTCTGGATCATGTTGACGTGCCTGAGGCCCGGCCAGTCGCGGTCGACCCTCTCGTGCGCGTCGAGGAACTCCTGGTTGCGGCCGGGCTTCACCTGGAACCGCACGGCGTTGAACGCAGTCATGGCTTGCCTCCCAGCTGTTCGCTCAGGCCCATAGCACAGCCCGAAAATCCTGTCCTACCGGGCCTCCGGCTCCATTCGTGGATGAATCGCGCGGCTCCCTTCGTTCTGATTCCCGAAGGCAAACAAAGGGTGGGGAAATGGGGACCTACAGGATCTATCGCCTCGACGGGGTCGGCCGCATCCGCAGCGCGGAGTGGCTCGACGCACTCGACGACCGCTTCGCGCTCGAGGGCGCGCGGGTGCTGGCGAGCTCGGGTGGCTGCGCTGGGGGATGCGAGGTGTGGCTTCGGGACCGCCGGATCGGCCGGGTACACGCCTGTCGTTAGGCGCTACTGCCGGTGGGGGTAATTCTTCATCCGGCGCTGACCGCGCGCCTTGAATGCCTGGCCGAGCAGGCGCTCGGACGTCTCCTCGGCGGCTTCGGGGGTCATTGCGACGTCGACGGCGTCGGGTCCATCGACCTCGACCGAGCCGTTGACCGCCGAGACGCTGCTCGGCTCGTCGTACACGGGATGCTTGTCCATGGTGATTGGTGTCCCGGCGGCAAAAGTTTCACGTAGCTAATTAAACGGGTTTTGGCTGAGCGCCGTTCCTGCTGTTCCGTGCTCTCAACGACGAAGCGAGCCGCCGAGTGGCTTGAATCGACGTCAGCGCAGCGCCGGACCCGGGCCAATGACGGCGCAGGCGATCTTGGGACCGCTGTTGCCGGCGGGCTGGCTGACATAGTCGTCGGCGTTCGCGTGGATCATGATCGACGATCCGTCGGCGTCGAGCAGGTCGGCCATGGCCGCGTGCGGCAGGACCACCGTTTCGGCGAGCACGCCGTTGGCGGCCACCGTGACGTTCGGCATGTCGCCGGCGTGCGGCCCGTTCGGGTTGTTGAGCCCGTGCCGCTTGCCGCCCGGGTTCCAGTGGGTTCCTGCGGTCGCAAAGTCCGGCGGGTCGCAGCGGCCGATCGGATGGACGTGGATCCCGTGGACGCCGTGCGGCAGGCCCGACGCCCGGATGCGGAAGCTGACGCCGCCGGGCGTCTGCCAGGCCACGACCGTACCGATGTTCTGGCCGGCCGCGTTGATCAGTGGCATCGGGGGCCCGCCCGCCGGCTCTCGGGCGGTTTCGCAGGCGCCGAGCGCCAGCGCTGCGGTGAGGATTGCGAGCATTCTCATCGCCTTCATGCTCCTCCTGAACTTCGCTCCGCCCGCGCCACTGCAAGACGCAGCCAGAGGGGGATGGTCATCAACGCGAACTGGCTAAGGCGGGGAACGAAGAAGGCGAGGATCAGTGCCAGCGCCGCGCCGGTGGTGACGCCCCAGCCACGGGCACGCGTCTTCGCGACTGCCACTGGGTCGGCATTCTCGTCGACCACCGGCGGGCTGGTCGCGAGGCGCACCAGGCGGATGTTCAGGAGGCCGGTGGTGAGCAGGACGATGTCGTACAGCACCGTTGGCACGCGCTGCCCCATGTTCATGCCCATGTAGGCCGTCGCGAAGGGCATGAAGACGATCGCCGCGAGCATCAGGATGTTCGGGCCGACCAGCCCCGGCGACCAATGCTTCGACAGGCTGAACGCGCGGTGATGACCGGCCCAGAAGGCGCCGATGACAAAGAAGCTGATGAAGAAGGCGACGAAATTGGGCGTGAGGTTGATCAGCGCGACGATGTGGTTCCAGTCGGTGGCGTGCCGGCCAAGCTGCGGCGGATGAACCTCGATGATCAGCAGGGTGATGGCGATGGCGAACACCGCATCGGAGAAGAAGATCAGCCGCTCGAGCGGGTGCGCGGGCGAGCCCTGATCTTCGGCCTTCATTCGGCGGCCTCGACCTTGACGAGGATGGTGCCCTCGGTGACCTGGGCGCCGGGCTTGGCGCTGAGCTCGGTGACCTTGCCGTCAAACGGCGCGGTCAGCGCATGCTCCATCTTCATCGCTTCGAGCGTGAGCAGGCGCTGGCCTTTCTCAACCCTTGCGCCTTTCTTGACTTCGACCGCGGTGACCTTGCCCGGCATCGGCGCCTCAATCTCGCCGTCGTGGAGACCGTGGGTGGTGCCCGTGCCGCGGGCGCCTCCGAAATCAAACTCGACAGCGCTGCCATCCGCAAAGATCCTTATTGGACCTTCATAAGGCGGGAATTCTGGGCTCGCGCCGTGGGTTGTCGGAAGTGCATCAACGTCCTGGAATTCAGCTCGCCCGTCGATCTGGACATCCCAGGTCCAGTCATCGCCTTCGACTACTGGTCGTAACTCGGCAACATGGCCTTCGCCATTCGCTGAAAATCTGAGTTGCGCTGGCCTCCTGTCGGAGTTGAGTCTGAAGCCGAAAAGGCCGGATGGAGAGATTCCGAAATCGCCGTCAAATTCGGCCCCCATGAACTCCTCGGCCCTCCAGCTTACCGCCGCAAGCAACGCCGCGGGACCGATGTGCTTCGCCGTTAGCTCCTCGGCATGTTTGCCAAGCAAACCCGTATCCACGTGGCCTGCCCTAAATTCCGAGAGTGAAAGAGCTCGGATGAGAAAATTCGCGTTGGTCCGGACGGGCCACACTTCTACGCCGTTGAGTATGGCCGCGAGTTCGTCGATCGCCTCATCTCGGCTTTCGCCGCTGGCTATCAACTTGGCGATCATCGGGTCGTAGAAGGGCGAGATCGCGTCTCCCTCCTCGACGCCGGTCTCGATCCGTCCGTCGACGCCAAGGTCGAAATGCTCAAGCTTCCCGACGCTCGGCAGGAACCCCTTGGCCGGGTCCTCCGCATAGAGCCGCGCTTCGATCGCGTGGCCGTTGATCGACAGCTCGTTCTGCCGCTTGGGCAGCTTCTCGCCGGTCGCCACCCGCAGCTGCCACTCGACCAGGTCCTGTCCCGTAATCTCCTCGGTCACCGGATGCTCGACCTGCAGCCGCGTGTTCATTTCCATGAACCAGATGCGGTCGCCGCGGAGACCCTCGGAGGCGTCGGCAATGAACTCGATCGTCCCCGCGCCCTCATAGTTTACCGCCTTGGCCGCGCGGACCGCAGCGCCGCACACCGCCTCGCGCGTTTCGGCGTCCATCCCCGGCGCGGGCGCTTCCTCGATCACCTTCTGGTGGCGGCGCTGGAGCGAGCAGTCGCGCTCGAACAAGTGGACGACATTGCCATGGCTGTCGCCGAACACCTGCACCTCGATGTGGCGCGGCGAGAGGATGTATTTCTCGATCAGCACGCGGTCGTCGCCGAAGCTGCTTCCCGCCTCGCGTTTCGCGCTGTCCAGAGCGTCGTCGAAGTCCTTGGCAGCATCGACCCTGCGCATCCCCTTGCCGCCGCCGCCCGCGACCGCCTTGATCAGCACCGGATAACCGATCGCGCCGGCTTCCTTCTTCAGCCGCTTCGGGTCCTGGTCCTCGCCGAGATAGCCGGGCGTCACCGGAACGCCCGCCTCGACCATCAGCTTCTTCGCCGCGTCCTTGAGGCCCATGGCGCGGATGCTGGCGGGTTTCGGGCCCACCCAGATCAGGCCGGCGTCGATGACTGCCTGCGCGAAATCGGCGTTCTCGGAGAGGAAGCCGTAGCCCGGATGGATCGCCTGCGCCTTCGTCGCCTTTGCGGCGGCGATGATCTTGTCGCCGACGAGATAGCTTTCGCGCGCCGGGCTCGGGCCGATGTGCACCGCCTCGTCGGCCATCCGCGCGTGCAGCGCCTTGGCGTCGGCGTCGGAATAGACCGCGACCGTTCGAATCCCCAAGCGCCGCGCGGTGCGAATCACGCGGCAGGCGATCTCACCCCGGTTGGCGATGAGCAGGGACTTCATCATCGGATTGGCGCTCCCGCCCGCGCGCCTTCGCTCAGCGTGCGGCCGTCGGCCACGGCATCCCCCTTGCTGACCTCGACCGGCACCAGGCCCGACCAGATGCCCTCGGGTCCCTCGTCGGTCGCAATGCCTTGGTTCACCTTCCCGACCGCTTCCTCGATCGGCACCAGAACCACCATCGTCCCTTTGAGATATCCGTCGGGGAGCGGAGGCAGGTGCTGCAGGCGCTCGGTCTTCACCAGGTGATTGAACACCTTGTGCATCAGCGCGAGCTTCTCCGCTTCGTCCTCGACCAGCGCACCGCGCCCATACACCGTGGCCGAGCGATAATGCATCGAATGATCCTCGGTGCGGCGGGCAAGCACGAGCGCGTCGATCATCGTGACGTTGATGCAGGCTTCGCCGCCGTTGGCGATGTGCGAAAGCAGCCGGTTTGTCGCGAGGCCGTGCAGGATCAGCTGGTCGCCATCGCGGACATGGATCATCGGCTGGACCTGCGGCTGGTCGTCGATGCTGACCGCGACCGAGGCGATCAGCGCTTCGTCGAGAATGCCATAGACCTGCGCGCGATCGTAGGTCGCCCGCTTCGCCTTGCGGCGCATGCGGGTTCGTTCGGTGACGGGAAAGTCGGTCATTGCGCGGGGCATCCGGCGATCCGCGAGGAGAAGGTCAGGTTCATCACCTTCCAGGCGCCGTTCTCACGCACCAGGTCGAAATGGTCGGACCCGCAATTGTAGACCTTGCCGCCCATCCGCACCACGAATGGCGCCCACACCATCGCCGCGTCTCCATCGATCTCGACCGCCGGATCGCTGATCGTTTCCTGGAAGGCGGCGGTTCCCGAGCGTTGCGTGAATTGCGTCCAGCTTTCCGAGCGAAGGCCGCTGCGGTTGGGAAGTGTGCCGACGCCCGTCACCCGGCCGTCGGGATAGACCCACCGGAGGATTTCGGCGGAATTGCCGGTGTTGAACGCGCCGAGAAGTGCATTGACCGAATTGAGCACAGCCTGCTCGTCACCTGTCGGCGGCGGCAAGGCTTGCACTGGCGGCATCCTCGTCGAAGTGGTTGGCTGAGCGAGCGCCAGCAGTAGGGCAAGCATCATCACATCCGGAACACGCCGAACTGCGGCCGTTCGGGGATCGGCGCGTTCAGCGTGGCGGCGAAGGCGAGGCCGAGCACGTCCCGGGTCTGCGCCGGGTCGATGATCCCGTCGTCCCACAGCCGCGCGGTGGCGTGCCACGGATTGCCCTGCGCTTCGTAATCGTCGCGGATCGGCTGCTTGAACTTCTCCGCCTGTGCGGGCGTCCATTTGTCCGCATCGCGGTGGACAGTCGCGAGGACGCTCGCCGCCTGTTCGCCGCCCATCACGCTGATGCGGCTGTTGGGCCAGGTGAACAGGAAGCGTGGCGAGTAAGCGCGGCCAGCCATGCCGTAATTGCCAGCGCCGAAGCTGCCGCCGATAAGCACGGTGATCTTGGGCACGCTCGCGGTTGCAACCGCGGTCACCAGCTTGGCGCCGTGCTTGGCGATGCCCTCCGCCTCATACTTCCCGCCGACCATGAAGCCGCTGATGTTCTGCAGGAAGAGCAAGGGCGTGCGGCGCTGACAGGCGAGCTCGATGAAATGCGCGCCCTTCAGAGCGCTTTCGCTGAACAGCACGCCGTTGTTGGCAAGGATCGCAACCGGGATTCCCCAGATATGGGCGAACCCGCAGACCAACGTCGATCCGTAGAGCGGCTTGAACTCGTGCAGTTCGGAACCGTCGACGATGCGCGCGATGATCTCGTGCACGTCATAGGGCGCACGGACATCGTCGGGGATGATGCCGTACAGCTCCTCGGCGTCGAACAACGGTGGACGCGGTTCGCGCAGCTCGATCCCTGCCCCGCTTTCCCGCTGCAACGTCGAGACGATGTCGCGAACGATGGTCAGCGCATGCTCGTCATTCTCGGCGAGATGATCGACGACGCCGCTTTTCTTGGCGTGGAGGTCGCCGCCGCCGAGATCCTCCGCGCTGATTTCCTCGCCCGTCGCGGCTTTGACCAACGGCGGGCCGCCGAGGAAGATCGTGCCCTGGTTGCGTACGATCACGCTCTCGTCGCTCATCGCGGGCACGTAAGCGCCGCCCGCGGTGCAGCTTCCCATCACGCACGCAATCTGGGCGATGCCCTTGGAGCTCATTTGCGCCTGGTTGAAGAAGATCCGGCCGAAATGGTCGCGGTCCGGGAAGACCTCGGCCTGATGCGGCAGGTTCGCGCCGCCGCTGTCGACCAAATAGACGCACGGCAGCCGGTTCTGCTCAGCGATCTCCTGCGCGCGGAGGTGCTTCTTCACTGTAAGCGGATAGTAGGTCCCGCCCTTCACCGTCGCGTCGTTGCAGACGATCATCACCTGCCTGCCCGACACGCGGCCGATGCCCGCGATCATCCCCGCGCCCGGGACTTCGCCCTCATACATGTCGCACGCGGCGAGCTGGCCGATCTCAAGGAACGGCGAGCCGGGATCCAGCAGCCGCTCGACGCGATCGCGCGGCAGGAGCTTGCCGCGCGAAACGTGGCGTTCGCGGCTCTTGTCGTTCCCCCCGAGCGCAGCCTTGGCGACGTCGGTGCGCAGCTTCTCGGCAAGCGCGCGGTTGTGCGCAGCCCTCGCGCGGAACTCCTCGCTGTCGATTGCGATTTTGCTCTCAAGCCGCGGTGCGCTCATGCCGCCAGTATCGTCCGTTAGTAGAAAAGCCGTGCCGCTGGCCTAGCCGCTGCTTGCGCCCTTGCAAAGCAGCCGCTTCAGCAGCTGCCGTCACGCCTTGGGAGAGGGAATACGCATGACCAGGTCCGCACTTCTGATCTTTGCCTCCGTGCTTGTGCTCGGCGCGTGCAACCGGACACCGGGAGGCGGGAATGCGACCCAAGCGCAGCCGGGTACCGCCATCGGGATCGAGACTGCCTGGATGGACAAGTCGGTGCAGCCTGGCGACGACTTCTTCGCCTACGCCGACGGCAATTATGTGAAGACCGCGCAGATTCCCGCCGACCGGACCAACGTCGGCGCGTTCAGCATCGCGCGCGACGCGGTGGAGAAGCAGAACCTCGACCTCATAGACTCTCTCGTCAAAGCGAATCCGGATGCATCTACCAACGAGGGCCGGATCGTCGCCTACTACAAGGCTTTCACCGACCAGGCCGCGATCGACCGCGCGGGCCTCGCGCCGGTCAAGCCCGACCTCGACCGCTTCGCGGCGATCAAGGACAAAGGTCAACTGAGCGAAGTGCTCGGCAGCCAGGTCCGCGCCGACGTAGACCCGTTCAACGCGACCGATTTCAGCACCGAGAACCTGTTCGGCATCTTCGTCACGCAAGGGCTGGCGACGCCGGGCGAAGTCGTCCCCTACCTCCTGCAGGGCGGAATTTCGCTGCCCGACCGCGAATATTATCTCTCGGGCGACAAGGAGATGGCGGACATCCGCAACGCCTATCGCGCCTATCTCCAGCACATCTTCTCGCTTGCCGGCTATGCCGACGCCGCGGCGCGCGCGCAGCGGGTCTACGACCTGGAGATGAAGATCGCCCGCGCCCATGCGACCCGCGAGGAATCGAACGACTATTCCAAGGCTGCGACGATCTGGACGCGGCAGCAGCTGCAGCAGAATGCGCCGGGCATCGACTGGGGACGCTTCCTCGGTGCGGCTCAGCTCGGCAACCAGCAGAAATTCGATGCCTACGAGCCGGGCGCGATCCGCGGCCTTTCCGCGCTGGTCGCCAGCGAGCCGCTCGACGCCTGGAAGGACTGGCTGATCTTCCACCAGATCAACAGCCATGCGGACGTCCTGCCGTCCGCGTTCGACAAGGCGAACTTTGCCTTCTTCAGCACGAAGCTGAACGGCCAGCCGCAGATGCTCCCGCGTAACAAGCGCGCGCTCGAGGCGGTCAACACCTATCTCGGCGACGCGATGGGCAAGGCCTATTCCGACAAATATTTCCCGGCCTCGGCCAAGGCCGAGATCCAGAACATGGTGGTCAACATCAAGGCGGCCTTCGCTGACCGAGTGAAGGCGCTCGGCTGGATGGCACCCGCGACCAAGACCGAAGCGCTAAAGAAGGTCGAAACGATCGAAGTCGGTGTCGGCTATCCCGACACGTGGCGTGACTATGGCGGGCTGCAGCTCGGCACCAACGCTTATGCCAACGAGATCGCCGGGCAGAAGGCCAATTACGCGGCGCAGCTGGCGAAGATCGGCAAGCCGATGGACCGCAAGGAATGGTGGATGACGCCGCAGACAGTCAACGCGGTCAACCTGCCGGTGCAGAACGCGCTGAACTTCCCGGCCGGAATCCTGCAGCGGCCCTTCTTCGATGCGAACGCCGACGCCGCCTACAATTACGGGGCGATCGGCTCGGTCATCGGCCACGAAATCAGCCACAGCTTCGACAACAATGGCGCGATGTTCGATTCGCGCGGCGTACTGCGCAACTGGTGGACGCCCGCCGACCTCGCCAAGTTCAACCAGGCGGCCGATGCGCTCGCCGCGCAGTTCAGCGCCTACGAAGCGCTTCCCGGGCTGCACCTCAACGGCAAGCTGACGCTGGGCGAGAATATCGCCGACGTCGCGGGCCTGGCCGCCGCTTACGACGCCTACAAGAAGTCGCTCGGCGGCAAGCAAGCGCCGGTGATCGACGGGCTGACCGGCGACCAGCGCTTCTTCATCGCTTATGCCCAGACGCGGGCGTCCAAGATGCGCGACGGCTATCTGCGCTCGCTGGTGATGACCAACGAGCATGCGCCCTCGCCGTGGCGCGCGCTGACGGTGCGCAACGTCGATGCCTGGTATTCGGCGTTCGGCGTGAAGCCCGGGCAGAAGCTGTACTTGGCCCCGGACAAACGGGTGAAAGTCTGGGGCTAGCCTAAGCGGCCGCCCCGATACGGAACACCCGGAACTCCCGGGTGGAATGATCCATTTGGCCTTCGATAAGAGGCGCGCATGCGTATCCTGGCGCGAACTGCGGCCATGGCGGCTGTCACCTTGATGCTCGGCTCTGCTGCGTCCGCGCGGTCACCGGCGGCACTGATGTTCCGCGACCAGGCGGCGGAAATCAGCAGCGCCGTCCGGCTCATCCGTGGATATGGCTTCGTCACCAGCACTTTCCGCACGGTCGCGCACAATCGGGCCGTCGGAGGCGTCCCAAACTCCTATCACCTGCTCGATCGCGCAATCGACATCATGCGGCTGCCGGGGGTCACGCACCGGCAAATCGAGTCCGTATTGAAGCGGGCTGGCTACAATCTCATCGAATCGCTCGACGAGCACGACCACAGCCACTTCGCTTTCGCGGCGCTGCCGGCCGAGGCGCCCGCGACGCCAACGCAGGCCCCTCCTCCTGCGCCCGTCAAGCTGCTGCCGCGCGTTGCGGCGGACGAACATGGAACGCTGGCGCTGGACCTGGCGGGTGAAGGCGCCGCCTCAGCCCAGGCCGCAGTCAAACCCCAATAAGTTCGCGGCCGATCAGCATGCGCCGCACTTCGTTGGTGCCGGCGCCGATATCGAGCAGCTTGGCGTCGCGATAATAGCGCTCGACCGGCCAATCCTTCGTGTAGCCGGCGCCGCCCAGCGCCTGCACGGCCTCATTGGCCACCTTCACTGCGTTCTCCGACGCCAGCAGGATCGCACCGGCCGCGTCATGGCGCGTGGTCTTGCCCGCGTCGCACGCCCGCGCGACCTGGTAGACGTAGGCGCGTGCCGAATTCAGCGCGACATACATGTCGGCGATCTTCGCCTGCATCAGCTGGAATGAGCCGATCGGCTTGCCGAACTGCTTGCGCTCGCGGACGTACGGCAGGACGACGTCGAGGCAGGCCTGCATGATCCCGATCTGCATGCCGGCAAGCACGGTGCGCTCATAATCGAGGCCACTCATCAGCACCTCGACGCCCTTGTTCTCCTCGCCGAGGACGTTCTCGGGCGGGACGAAGCAATCGTTGAACACCAACTCCGCGGTGGGTGAACCGCGGATGCCGAGCTTGTCGACCTTCTGGCCGATCGAGAAGCCCTCCATGTCCTTCTCGATCATGAAGGCGGTGATTCCGCGGCTGCCTTCGCCGGTCTTGGCATAGACGACGAGGGTGTCGGCCTCGGAGCCGTT
>Ga0068858_100005136_pt1 | contig 12829 bp, 9 predicted proteins | sample KBSSwiS12_FD_66589 | JGI IMG/M metagenome (GOLD analysis project Ga0068858, IMG submission 66589) | Switchgrass rhizosphere microbial communities from Kellogg Biological Station, Michigan, USA - KBS Switchgrass S1-2 | ecosystem: Host-associated > Plants > Roots > Rhizosphere > Soil ... | reverse complement strand
GGCGTGCACTCGCCGGCCGGTTGCCACAGGATCGGCCCGGACGGTCACAGAAAGTGGCGGCGGCCCGCGGTCTGGCCGGCCACACGCGGCAGAGCGGAGGAGCCGGTGCTGACTGGCGAGCGGCGTGTCCCCGGGGCCGGCGACGACGGGGATCCGGTGGCGTCCACGGGCAGCCGTCCGCGGCATCGCGCCGGCCGTGGGACGGGCCCGCGGGGCACGGGCCCGCGGGGGGCCAGGGCAGCGGGCGCCGAGGGAACGGGCATCGAGGGGGCGGATGTGCTCGCCGGCGGCGCGGATGGCCCGCCGGCGGGGGAGGCCCGCCGGCTGCTGGCCGTCGCCGTCGGGGTGGCGCTGCTCGTCGGGATGCTGACCTGCCTGTACGGGTGGACGGTCACCAGTCTGCGGCCCTACGGCCTACCCGTGCTGGCGGCGGGCCCGGCGGGGCCGGCGCGGGCCCTGGCCGAGCAGCTGTCGACGACGGAGCCGGGGGCGCTGCGGGTCCGGGTGGTCGCCGACGGCGACGCCGCGGACCGGGCGCTGCGGGCCAGGGAGGCGTACGCGGCGTTCGTGATCGGGCCGGGTGGCCTGTCGCTGCATGTGGCGTCGGCGGCGAGCCCCGCGGTGTCGGAGGCGATGCAGCATGGCATCGCGCAGGTGATGCCGACGGCGGACATCCCGTTGGTGGATGTGGTGCCGAACGCGCCCGCCGACCATGTCGGTGGCGGTCTGTCGGCCGGGTATCTTCCGCTGGTGCTGGTGGTCGCGGCCGGCGGGGTGCTGCTGACCCGGGTGACGCGGCGGCGTGGCGCGCGGCTGGCGGGGCTCGCCGGGCTGGCGCTGGCCTCGGGGGCGTCCGGCGCGGTGGCGCTGCGGTACACGCTGGCGGTGCTGCCGGGCTCCTACTGGGCGGCGGCGGGGGTGCTGACGCTGCTGGGGGTGGCGGTCGCGGGCACGGTGCTGGGCCTCGGCGCGCGGGCGGGGACGGCGGGGCTGGCCGGTGGGTTCGTGTTCTTCGTCGTGGCGGCGGCGCTGTCGGCGTGGTCGTCGGCGCCCGAGCTGATGCCGACACCGTGGGGCACCCTCGGCCAGCTGGCCCCGCCGGGCGCGGGGGTGACGCTGCTGCGGTCGGCGGCATACTTCCGGGGCGCCGGCGGGGGGGACGCGGCGGCGGTGCTGACCGTGTGGGCGGCGCTCGGCGTGGCACTGGTGATGGTCGGGGACACTCGTGGCTGGCAGGGCGGTGGCTGGCGGCGGGGCTGGCCGGGGCGGCGGGCCGGCGACGAGCCGCTGACGGAGCCGGCCGGTTTCCCCGGCATACCGCTGCCGGTCGAGTTGGCGGGCCCGGGCGTTCCGGGAGGTCCGGCCGGCGTGGACACCCCGGCGCCGCGCGGCTGGGACGGTCGCCACGTGTAACCGGATTGGCCCGATTTCTGGCGCTCGGTGACGTCGCTGGGCCGGTCGCCAGGATTTCCGGCTGTCGCGTGTGCGTCCGGCCGCGCGGGAGCGGCGACGCGCATAGGGTCAAGGAGTGGATCGCCGCATCTTCGGGCTGGAGAACGAGTACGGCGTCACCTGCGTGTTCCGCGGCCAGCGGCGGCTGAGCCCGGACGAGGTGGCGCGGTACCTGTTCCGCCGCGTCGTGTCCTGGGGCCGCAGCTCCAACGTGTTCCTGAAGAACGGGGCCCGCCTCTACCTGGATGTCGGCAGCCACCCGGAGTACGCCACCCCGGAGTGCGACTCGGTGCCCGACCTCGTCACCCATGACAAGGCCGGCGAGCGCATCCTGGAGGGCCTGCTGGTGGAGGCCGAGCGGCGGCTGCGCGAGGAGGGCATCGCCGGCGACATCCACCTGTTCAAGAACAACACCGACTCGGCCGGGAACAGCTACGGCTGCCACGAGAACTACCTGGTCGGCCGGCACGGCGAGTTCTCCCGGCTGGCGGATGTGCTGGTGCCGTTCCTGGTGAGCCGCCAGATCCTGTGCGGTGCCGGGAAGGTGCTGCAGACGCCGCGTGGTGCCGTGTACTGCATCTCGCAGCGCGCCGAGCACATCTGGGAGTCGGTGTCGAGCGCGACGACCCGGTCGCGGCCGATCATCAACACCCGCGACGAGCCGCACGCGGACGCCGAGCGGTTCCGCCGCCTGCATGTCATCGTCGGCGACTCGAACATGTCCGAGACGACGATGCTGCTCAAGCTCGGCTCGACGGACCTGGTGCTGCGGATGATCGAGGCCGGGGTCGTGCTGCGGGACATGACGCTGGAGAACCCGATCCGGGCGATCCGCGAGGTCTCCCACGACATGACCTGCCAGCGCAAGATCCGGCTGGCGAACGGCCGGGAGGTGTCCGCGCTCGACATCCAGCGTGAGTACTACGCGAAGGCCGTCGAGTTCGTCGAGCGCCGTGGCGGGGACGCGGTCGCGAAGCGGGTCCTGGACCTGTGGGGCCGCACGCTGCTGGCGATCGAGACGGATGACCTGGAGCTGGTCGCCCGGGAGATCGACTGGGTGACGAAGTACGTCCTCATCGAACGGTTCCGGGCCCGGCACAACGAGTCGCTGGCGTCGCCGCGGATCGCCGAGCTCGACCTGAAGTACCACGACATCCACCGCGACCGCGGCCTCTACTACCGGATGGAGAAGGCCGGCCTGGTCGAGCGGGTGACCCGTGACCTGGACATCTTCGAGGCGAAGTCGAAGCCGCCGCAGACGACGCGGGCCCGCCTGCGCGGCGAGTTCATCAAGCGGGCGCAGGAGAAGCGCCGCGACTTCACCGTCGACTGGGTGCACCTGAAGCTCAACGACCAGGCCCAGCGCACCGTCCTGTGCAAGGACCCGTTCCGCTCGGTCGACGACCGCGTCGACAAGCTGATCGCCTCCATGTGATTTTTGGCGGGCTCCAGGCGCGGGGCGCCTGGACCCGCCAAAAATCTGCCGGGCGCTGGGGCGCCCGGCCTGCCCTTGCCTGAGGTGGGCGTGGGAGCTTGGGGTGGGGGGCGGCCCTGGGGCGGTGCGTTACTGCGTCCCAGCGTTTTCTCGCGTGTCGCGGGTTCGGTTGGTGGTTGTGGGGCCGGCGCCTGAGTGTTGGTCGGGGGTGGTGTCGCGGATGGTGGTGGGAGACACGGGTTCTGCGAGGATGCGTGCTGATCGTCACAGCGTTCGTCAGTGCGCCCCCGCGGCGGTCATGTCCCCCACCGCTCTTCGCAAAGGACGCCCATCCGTGACCTGGAGTTCTCGCCCCGAGTCCTGCCCGTCCGCGCGCGTCCACGGCCCGGGCCGGCGTGCCCGGGTGGCCGTTGTCGCGTCGGCGGCCGCCGCGCTGCTCGTCGCCGCGGGGTGCAGTTCGGACACCGCCCCCGACGGGACGGCGGCGGCGCCGGTGCCGGCCACGGCGGCGGCGACGGTCGCGCCGACGGTGCTGCCGGTGGTGGGCAACCCGACGAACCTGACTGTCAAGCCCGCCGTCGGCGCGGGCAAGGGCCTGCCGCCGACGACGCTCGTCGTGAGGGACCTCGTCACTGGCTCCGGCGCCACCGCGGACGCGTCGGGCTCGGCGACGGTCAACTACGTCGGCGTGCTGTGGAACACGGGCGCGCAGTTCGACGCGTCCTGGGACAGGGGCACGCCGGCGACGTTCCCGCTCGGCCAGGTAATCCCCGGGTTCGCACAGGGCATCGCCGGCAGTGTGAGCGACGCCGTGGCGGGGATGCGCGTCGGCGGCCGCCGGCTGATCGTCATTCCGCCGGCGCTCGGCTACGGGCCGCAGGGTGGCCAGGGCCAGATCAAGGTCGACGACACGATTGTCTTCGTCGTCGACCTGCTCGACGTCGACGGCTCCGCGAGCGACGGCACCGACACGACCGGTGAGGCACCGACCGACGGGGTCAGCGATGGTGCTGCCACGACCGGCCCGGCGGCGAACAGGTGACTCGCCCGGGTGGCCGGTGTCCCGGTTGCCCGATTGCCGGCTACCCTAACTGGGTGTGTCCCGGCGACGGCTGGAGCGGCTGCTCAACCTGACGATGTGCCTGATGGCGACGTCGCGTTTCCTCACCGTGTCCGAGATCGGCGACATGGTGGAGGGCTACGAGCCGGGCCGCGGCGACGACGCGCACGAGGCGTTCCGGCGGATGTTCGAACGGGACAAGCAGTACCTGCGCGACCTGGGCATCCCGCTGGAGACCGGCCAGGACGGCTACGGCGACGAGGTCGGCTACCGGATCCGCCGCGACGACTACGCGCTGCCCGAGATCCGGCTGAGCCCCGACGAGGCGGCCGCGCTGGCGCTCGCGGCCAGGCTGTGGTCGACGGCGTCGCTCGCGGCGCCGGCCGCCAGCGCGCTGCGCAAGCTCGCCGCCGGCGGCGCCGCGACCAGCCCGGTGCTGGGGATGCGCGCCGACGGCGGTGGCGGGGCGGCGAGCCCGGCGCCGGCGGAGCTGCTCGGCCTGGCGGAGCTCGAGCCGCGGGTCGACGCGACCGAGGCCGCGTTCGAGCCGTGCCTGGCCGCGGTGCAGGCCCGCCAGGCGATCCGGTTCCCGTACCGCAAGCCGGGGGAGCCGGAGCCGGCGGACCGGGTCGTCGAGCCGTGGGGTGTGCTGTCCTGGCGCGGCCGCTGGTATCTGGCCGGCCATGACCGGCGCCGCGGCGCGCCGCGGGTGTTCCGGCTGTCCCGGGTCGCCGGGCCGGTGCGGACCGTGGGGCCGGCGGGGGCGGCGGCGGTCCCGGCGGGGGTCGACCTGCGGGCGATGGTCACGAAGTCCTCGTCGTCGAGCCCGGACCGGTGGCGGATGGCGACGCTGGCCGTCCGCGTCGGCACCGGACACGCGCTGCGCCGCCGCGGCCGGCCGGTCGCCGAGCGACCGGATGCGCCTGCCGCGGCGCAGGCGCAGGCGGTGCCTGGCCGCGGCCGGCCGGGGATCGGGTCGGACCGGGACGTGCTGCGCCTCAGCTTCGTCGACGTGGAGCGGATGGCGCGCTGGATCGCCGGCTACGGCGCCGACGTGGTCGTCCTGGACCCACCGGATCTGCGCGCCGAGGTCGTCCGCCGGCTTACCGCCGTCGCGGACGGCGCCGCGCTGGACACTGCCGAGGTCCCGGCCGTGCCGGGCGCCGCGGACACCGCCCAGGACAGCGCCGACGTTCCGATGGCCGCGGCCCGGCGGCGCCAGGAGGCCACCCCATCGGCGCGACGACCGGAGGCTCCGTCGGAGGACCGGCTGTCGCGGCTGCTCGCGCTGGTGCCCTGGCTGCGGGCCCGGCCCGGGGTCTCCGTCGACGCCGCGGCCGCCGCTTTCGCGATCACGCCGCGGCAGCTGCGCGATGATCTGGAGCTGCTGTTCATCTGTGGACTGCCCGGTGGGGCGCCCGGAGACCTGATCGACCTGAGCTACGAGGGCGGGCGGATCACCGTGGTCGACCCGCAGACCCTGGACCGGCCGTTGCGCCTGACGGTCGACGAGGCGACGGCGCTGGTTGTCGCCGCCCGGGCGCTCGCCGACCTGCCGGGGCTCGCCGGCCGGGAGGCGCTGGAACGGGCGGTCGCGCGGATAGAGCGGGCGATCGGCAGCCGCCCGGCGGAGCGGGTCGGCGTGCAGCTCGACCCGCCGAACGAGGTGCTGGTCGTGCTGCAGCGAGCGTTGCGGGACCGACGGCGGGTGCACCTGCGCTACCTGGTCTGGTCCCGCGACGAGCTGACCGAACGCGACGTCGACCCGATGCGGCTGCTGTCGATGGACGGCCACTGGTATCTGGAGGGCTGGTGCCACCGGGCGGCGGCGTCCCGGCTGTTCCGGCTCGACTCGATCGTCGGCGGCGCCGCCGGGGTGACGGTGCTCGACGTGCCGGCCGCTCCGCCGCCGGCCGCGGCGGTCCGTGATGTCAGCTCCGGGGTGTTCGCGCCCGGGCCGGGCGATCCGCTCGCCGTCGTCGATCTCACCGCGGCCGCGCGCTGGGCCGCCGACCACTACCCGGTCGAGTCGGCTGAGGAACTGCCCGACGGTGGGCTGCGGATGACGCTGTACGCGGCGGGGACGGCGTGGCTGCGCCGGCTGCTGCTCGGGCTCGGCGGCGACGCCCGGGTCGTCGGCCCGCCGGCGCTCGTCAGCGAGATCCACGCCGCGGCCGGTAAGGCGCTGGCCGGTTACGACGCGCCCGCGGCGCCGGTAAGCTGATCGGCCATGCCCTGGGGACTGGTGGACGCCGCGGTGATCGTGGTGGCGTTGCTGCTGTTCGTGGCGCTGGCCGTCGGCCTGTGGCGCAAGGTGGGTGTCGTGCGGGCCACGGCGAAGGAGCTGTCGACGCGGGTGTCGGGCCTGTCCGCCGAGGCGGCCGAGCTGTCGGCCCGGCTGGACTCGGCCGAGGTGATGGCCCGCGTCGCCAACCGGTCCAGCTGACCGGTTCCGTCCCCGGATCCGGGGACGGATTTCCACCCCGATTGTCGAGGCGCGCGAAAGCTCGTATGCCGGGTCAGTCCGTCATCCGGGGGATACCTGGCTGTCGTCTGTTCCGACCTATGCTCGCGACGTAGCATCAGGCTCGCGCCGGTCGCCGTACCGGTCATCGGAACCGGAGGACGTCTGTCATGCCGAACCTGGGTACGCCAGAGCTGATCATCATCGCGGTCGTCGTGCTGGTGCTCTTCGGGTCGAAGAAGCTGCCGGAGGCGGCGCGGTCCGTCGGCCGTTCGCTGCGGATCCTGAAGTCCGAGACGAAGGGCCTGCGTGACGACGAGACGCCGGCCGCCGCTCCCGCGCCGCAGGCGATCGCTCCGGCCACCCCGGCCCAGACCTCGAACGGCGTCGCGCCGGCGAACACCGAGAAGACGCTCTAGGACGCTCCCGGTGCCCGGGCGCTCCCGTGGCCGTGCGGCCGGTGGGAGCCGGGGCGCCGTGTCGCGGCCGGGCGGTGGGCCCTCGACCCGCGCCGGCCGGTGTTCCCCCCCGCAGCCCCGACAGTGAGCAGGAGCCGTAGCCCCGTGCCAGGCATTCCCACGCCGCGGCGGATCGCCGACAACGTCAACCACCGGCGTACCCGCACCGTGGAAGACAGCCGGATGCCGCTGACCGAGCATCTGCGGGAGCTGCGCAATCGGGTCGCGAAGGCGCTGATCGCGTTCGTCGTCGCGACGATTGTCTGTTTCTTCTTCGAACAGCACATCCTGAACTTCCTGATGCACCCGTACTGCTCGCTGCCGGCGCACAAACGAGCCAGCTTCCAGGGCCAGACCTGCCAGCTGTACGTGTTCGGCATCCTGGACCCGTTCATGATCCGGCTGAAGATCTCGGCGATCGCCGGGGCCATCGCCTCATCGCCGGTGTGGCTCTACCAGCTGTGGTCGTTCATCACCCCGGGCCTGCACCGGCACGAGCGGCGCTGGGCGCTGACGTTCGTCGGCTGTTCGCTGGTGCTGTTCGCGATCGGCGCTTTCTTCGCATACATCACGCTGCGGACCGGGCTGAACCTCCTGCTCGGGTTCAGCGGCGACGGGATCGTCTCCGTCCTCGACGCGAACAAGTACCTCAGCTACGTCATCGCGATGGTGCTGATCTTCGGCGCGTCGTTCGAGATCCCGCTACTGGTCTGCCTGCTCAACCTTGCCGGGGTGGTCACGACGGCGAAGCTGCGGTCGTGGCGGCGGGCGGAGATCTTCCTGACGTTCGTGTTCGCCGCGGTCGTCACGCCCAGCCAGGACCCGTTCACGATGCTCGCCCTGGGCCTGCCGATGGTCATCCTCTACGAGGTGGCGCTGCTCATCGGCTGGCTGAACGACCGGCGCAAGAAGGACCGCGGTGACGCGTCGGTGTACGCGGACCTGTCCGACGACGAGGCGTCGCCGCTGGACTTCGACGACTCCGGCGAGGCGGCCCGCCGGGCGGCGCTTGAGGCCCGCGCCCGCCAGGACGACCGGGCCGGCCGTAAGGCCCGCGCACAGCTCGCCGCGATGGCCCAGACCCAGTCCGCCGACGCCGACGGCTCGTCCGCCGACATCACCTGACACCGGCCTGGCCTGACCGGCGACGGCGGCCGATCCCCAGCCAGGAGGCGGGGCGTCGGCGCCCGGCCGGACCGGGGACCGGGGCCGTAACCTGAGAGCGTGACCTCCATGCCACCCGAACCGGGTGAGGCTGTCGACGCCACCGCCGGCCTGGAGGACGAGGCCGCGGCTCCTGGTCTGGGAGCAGGTGCGGCTCTTACTACTTTGGGAGCAGGTGCGGCTCCTACCGAGAACCGCGCGGGCGCGGACGAACTGGCCGACCCCGATCAGTTCTCCTACACCGGGGAGATGGCCGACCTTCCCACCGCGGACCTGCCCCTGGGCGCGGAGCCGGCTGGCGACGTCGAGCAGCTGCCCGGCCCGGATGACGAGGGGCCGGTGGGTCTGGTCGTCGCGGACCCGACGGCGGCGCTCGCCGAGTTCGCCGGCCGCTACGGGTTCGGGCTCGACGACTTCCAGCGCAAGGCGTGCGAGGCGCTCGCGGCCGGCGAGGGGGTGCTCGTCGCCGCGCCGACCGGTGCCGGCAAGACGATCGTCGGCGAGTTCGCCGCGTTCCTCGCGCTGCGCGGCGGCCGGCGCTGCTTCTACACCACGCCGATCAAGGCGTTGTCGAACCAGAAGTACTCCGACCTCGTCGCGGCGCACGGCGCGGCGAACATCGGCCTGCTGACCGGGGACACGTCGCGCAACGGCGACGCGCCGGTGGTCGTGATGACCACCGAGGTGCTGCGCAACATGCTGTACGCCACCCCGGAGCGCTCCCACCGGCTCGACGACCTCGCCTACGTCGTCATGGACGAGGTGCACTACCTGGCCGACCGGCAGCGGGGAGCGGTCTGGGAAGAGGTGATCATCCACCTGCCGGCGCATGTCCAGGTGGTGTCGCTGTCGGCGACGGTGAGCAACGCCGAGGAGTTCGCCCAGTGGCTGGTCACCGTCCGCGGCCACACCCGGGTGATCGTCTCGGAGCACCGTCCGGTGCCGCTGTGGCAGCACGTGCTGGCCGACCGGACGCTGTATGACCTGTTCGTCGAGGAGGCGGCGCTCGTCCCCGGGACACCGGCGGGCGACGGCCGGGTGCCGCGGGCCCTGGAGGCCGCTCCCGGCCGGTCCGGGCCGGCGGTCCGCGACGGCGCCCGGCGCCGGGAGCGCGGTGCCGGCGGCCCGGATCGGCCCCGTCCCGCTGGCCGGGCCGGGGCCTCAGCCGGCGACCGTCCCGGCCGCGAGTCCGGCCGACCGGCCGGCAGGGACGCCGGGCGGCCGGGCGCCGGCTCGGACCGGGCTGCGGGGTCGGTCGCGGCTGGGGGCCGTCCCGTCAACCCGGAGCTGCTGCGCCTGGCCCGGCAGGAGAGCTCCGTCGGGGACTGGCCGGGTCCGCGCCGGCCGGGTGTCCGGCCCGGCGGGCGGCCGCGGCGGATGTGGGTGCCGTCGCGGCCGCAGGTCATCGAACGCCTCGACCGCGAGGGCCTGCTGCCGGCGATCACGTTCGTGTTCAGCCGCGCGGGCTGCGACGCGGCGGTCGCGGCCTGCGTGGCGGCCGGGCTGCGGCTGACCACCACGGAGCAGGCGCTGGAGATCCGGGCGCACGTGCGGGCGCGTACCGCCGAGCTGCCCGACGCCGACCTGCGGGTGCTGGGCTACTGGGAGTGGCTCGACGGGCTGGAGCGCGGCCTGGCCGCCCACCACGCGGGCATGCTGCCCGCCTTCAAGGAGGTCGTCGAGGAGCTGTTCGTGCGCGGCCTGGTCCGGGCCGTGTTCGCGACGGAGACCCTGGCCCTCGGCATCAACATGCCGGCCCGGACCGTCGTCCTGGAACGGCTGTCGAAGTTCAACGGCCAGACCCGCGCCGACATCACCCCGGGGGAGTACACCCAGCTGACCGGCCGCGCGGGCCGGCGCGGCATCGACGTCGAGGGCCACGCGGTGGTGCTCTGGCAGCCGGGCCTGGACCCGCTGGCGGTCGCCGGCCTCGCGTCGGCGCGGACCTACCCGCTGCGCTCGTCGTTCCGCCCGTCGTACAACATGGCGGTCAACCTGGTCGGCCGGCTCGGCGGGGAGCGGTCCCGCACGGTGCTGGAGTCGTCGTTCGCCCAGTTCCAGGCCGACCGGTCGGTCGTCGGCCTCGCTCGCCAGGTGCGGCGCAACGAGGCGGCGCTCGACGAGCTGACCGCCGCCGTCGAGTGCGACCGCGGCTCGGCACTGGAGTACGACCAACTGCGCCGCGACATCCGGGACCGGGAGAAGCGGCTGTCCCGGGAGGGCGCCGCGTCGTCCCGAGCCCAGGCGGCCGAGGCGGTGGCGCGGCTACGGACCGGCGACGTGGTCCGGGTGCCCGCCGGCCGGCGGATGGGCCTCGCGGTCGTCCTCGACGTGCACGTCGACCCGCGGCAGCGCGACGAGCCGTACCCGGTGGTGCTGACCGCCGACCGGCAGGTCAAGCGGCTGTCGTTGATGGACTTCCCGGTCGCCGTCGAACCGCTCGGCCGGGTCCGGGTGCCGCGGGCGTTCAACCCGCGGGACCCTCGGGCGCGGCGCGACCTGGCGTCGTCGCTGCACGCCGCCGAGCTGCGCGCCGAACCGGGCCGCCGGGAGCGGGCCCGCTCGGCCGCCGCCGACGACGCGGAGCTCGCCCGGCTGCGCCGCGTGCTGCGGGCCCATCCGGTGCACGACTGCCCGCGCCGGGAGGAGCATCTGCGCAAGGCCGAGCGGGCGGCGCGGCTGCGCCGGGAGACCGAGCAACTCGCCCGCAGGGTCGAAGGGCGGACGAACACCGTCGCCCGCGTCTTCGACCGGGTCCGGGCGGCGCTCACGGAGCTCGGCTACCTCGACGGCGACACGGTCACCGCGAAGGGCCGGCGGCTGGCCCGGATCTACACCGAGCAGGACCTGCTGGTCGCGGTCTGCCTCGACGAGGGGCTGTGGGAGCCGCTGTCCCCGGCGGCGCTGGCCGCGGCGGTGTCGGCGCTGGTGTTCGAGCCGCGCGGCGACGACCTGGCCCTGGCGGCCCTGCCCGGCGACGAGGCGCTGCGCACTGCCCTGGCGGGGGCGAGCGAGCTGTACACCCGGCTGTCGGCCCTCGAGGACGCCCACGGGCTGGACTTCGTCCGGCCGCCGGAGCTCGGGTTCGTCACCGCCGCCTACGGCTGGGCGAACGGCCGGTCGCTGGAACGGATCCTCGGCGAGGACGCCATGGAGCTGACCGCCGGCGACTTCGTCCGCTGGATGCGCCAGCTGCTCGACCTGCTCGACCAGGTCGCGCAGGTCGCCGCGCCCGGCTCCCGGCTGCGCTCCACCGCCCGCGAGGCGATGGACGCGATCCGCCGCGGCGTCGTCGCCTACTCGATGGACTGACCCGCGCTCGGAGGTCGGCGATCTGGGAGGTCCGCGCTGGGCGCCCGTTCCGGCCGACCGCCGGCCGTCCCCGACAGGCCAACTCGACCACCGCACAGGAAGCGGCAGGCCGAGGGTGACCGACAGCCAGGTCAGGGCCAGCACCTGGAGCGCGATCGTTGCGTCCTGTCGCCAGGTCGACACGGGCGCTGGACCCCGCACCGGGGGTGGGCCTACGCCCCCAGCGGTAGGTCGGGATCCCCGGCGCGAGCGGACGTTTGGCTGGCCGCACGGCGGCGCGGGCCGTCCCGGAGCCGGCCGCCGGACCGAACTCGGCGCAGGCAGAGGCATCTTCACGACAGCCCACGGACGTGATCCGGGCGCAGAATGGGCCGGTGGCGGGGGAGATTGCCGGGAATGGCTGGGAGCCGAATGGTGTCCGTCGGCTCGTGGCGACGGGAGAGGCGGGACAGGCGAATCCGATGGCTGGCGGCGAGGTCCTGGTCGAGGAGGAAGTCTTCATCGGTGGGCCCGAGAAACTACCGATCGTGATCGTCGGGTATCGGCCTGAATGGGCGACGCGGTTCGGGTTCGAACGCGACCGGATCATCGGCGCGCTCGGGTCGACGGCCGTACGGGTCGAGCACGTCGGGTCGACGTCGGTGCCGGGGCTCGGCGCGAAACCGATTGTCGACATCCAGGTCGCGGTTCCCGACATCAGCGACGATGACGGTTTCGTGCCGGGCCTGCTCGCCGCCGGCTATGTCGTGCGGGTACGCAAGCGCGGCGAGCACTGGATGTTCCGGACGCCGGGGAAGGACGTCCACATTCACGTCTGCGGCGCCGGCGGCGACTGGGAGTACCGGCATCTGCTGTTCCGCGACTGGCTGCGCCACGACGCCGCCGACCGGGCGGCCTACGAGGCGGCCAAGCGTGCCCTGGCGCTCGTCGACTGGCCGAGCACGCAGCACTACTCCGCGGCGAAGTCGGGCATCATCGGCGAGATCACCGCCCGGGCCCATCCCTGGGCTGTGGCCACCGGCTGGGCGGTCCCGCCCGCCCGCGGCTGACGTCCAGCATCCCCGGTCCGGAACCACGCCCGCGCCGTCTCCGCGTCCCGTCGTACGCCGTTGTCCACGCTGTTGACGGCGCCGAGCCGGTAGTTTGATCTTCATGGTCAGGCGCTCGTCGCGTGGCTGGCTGGTTGGGCGGCTGGCCACACCGCACACCGCGTGATCTGGCCATTCCGGGGTCGCCGGAACCGCCATGAAAGGACCAGATCACCGGAGAGCCTCACCCGGCCCGGGTGGGTTCGTCGGCCGGTGTCCCGCAAGCCGTTCCTCACCGCCATGACCATCGGCCGCTGGTTCGGCCCCGCGCTCCTGGACCGCCACGGCCGCACGGCCGTCGTCCGCGTCCTCGCCCTGATCGGCATCGCCGGGGTCGCGCTGTTCGTGTTCGGCCCCTCACCGGCCTCCGCCTTCGCCGGAACCCTGCTCTGGGGC
>Ga0068858_100005133_pt1 | contig 12833 bp, 7 predicted proteins | sample KBSSwiS12_FD_66589 | JGI IMG/M metagenome (GOLD analysis project Ga0068858, IMG submission 66589) | Switchgrass rhizosphere microbial communities from Kellogg Biological Station, Michigan, USA - KBS Switchgrass S1-2 | ecosystem: Host-associated > Plants > Roots > Rhizosphere > Soil ... | reverse complement strand
AGTCGCGGATCTCAGTCTGGAAGGCCGCGGCATTCAGCGTCAGCCGCCGGTCGATGAACTGCGACTTGATGCCGATCTCGAAGGCATCGACCTTTTCGGGATCGACCACCGGCCTGCTGGCGCCGCCAGCCGTGACGTTGAGCCCGCCCGATTTGCTGCCTCGCGAGTAGGTTCCGTAGAGCAGGATGTCGGGCGTGACCTTCCAGGCCAGCGTGGCGAGGCCTGAAACCGCGTCCGAAGTCAGCCGGGCCGAAAACGCAAGGTCGCTCACCTGGAACTGCGCCTGCTGCGCCGGAGTCAGCAGCGCACGATTGCCGCCGCTGCCGGGCGCGAGGAAGCGGGTGAACGATCCGCGCTTGAACTCATGGGTATAGCGCAGGCCGCCGGTCAGCGTCAGCCTGTCGGTGATGTGCCAGTCAACTTGGCCGAAGGCGGCAAGGCTCTTGGTGACGGGATCGGAAAAACTGTCGGCTTCCAGCCCGCTCAGCGCCTGGTTCAGCGTGGCCAGCGTGACGGCCGGCGTGGCGGCGGGGAAATTCCATGCGGCAAAATCACGGCCATAGGCGGTGCGCGCATAGCCGCGCACGACCTGCCAGAAATAGAACAGCCCCGCCTGGTAATCGACCGTGTTGCGCCCGTTGCTGGCGATGCGCAGTTCCTGGCTGAACTGGCGCTGGGCATTCTCGGTCTGGGCAACCGTATTGACCGAAAGCGAGGTGCCGTCGATGTCGTTCTGCGGATACCAGTCCCACCAGCGATAGGCCGTGATCGAGGTGAGGGTGGCCGGGCCGATGTCCCAGTCGACCTGCCCGGATACGCCGTAGCTCTTCATATTGGCGCGGAAGGGCGAATTGGCGTCGCCGATGCGGTCGAAGGCGTTGAGCGAGGGCGGCGTGTAGCCGAAGCGCGCGATGCGATCGAGATAGTTGTTCGCGATCGGCGTGCCATTGGCGAAGGTCGTGAATACCCCGTCGGTCAGGCTCAGCGAGGCATGTTGCTTCTGCCTTGAAAAGTCGCCGATCAGGCGGATCTTAAGATCATCGCTCGGCTTGATCAGCAATTGGCCGCGGATCGTGAAATTGTCGTAGTCCTGCGCCTTGCTCAGATCGAAGCGGTTGAGCGAGAAGCCGCCGCGATGGGTATCGGCGATGCTGAGGCGCAGGGCGACCTTGTCCGGCACCAGCGCGGCGGAGCCCGAGACGCGAATCTGGTGGTAATCGTAATTGCCGAGCGAAGCCTCGGCGGTGAGCTCGGGATCGAAGCTCGGCTCGCGCGATGTGATGTTGATCGCACCGGCCGTGGTGTTCTTGCCAAACAGGGTGCCTTGCGGTCCGCGCAGCACCTCGATGCGCTGCAGGTCGATCAGATCGAACTGCGATTGCGCCGGGCGGCCGTAATAGACGCCGTCTAGATAGAAGCCGACGCCATATTCCAGCCCGTCGACCGTGATCGAGGAATTGGACCCGAGCCCGCGAATGTTGATATTGCTGTTGCGCGGGTTGAACGCGGTCACCTGCAACGTCGGGACGAGTTGCTGGACTTGGTTCAGCGTGAAATTGCCGGTGCGCTCCAGCGTTTGCGCGCTGACGACGCTGATCGCCACGGGCACGTCCTGCGATTGTTCCTCGCGGTGGCGCGCGGTGACCACGATGGCCTCGCCATAGTCGGCATCGGCCGCCCCCGCTGTTTCAGCGGCCTCGTCGGCGGCCAGCGCGGGTGTGGCAATGGCCAGCGCCGCAATGGCGCTGCCGGCGAACAATAACTGCGACTTCATCTGTCGTTTCCCCTGCGTCGTGCAGGCGCGCACCATCGCTCCGCGATGGGTGTTCGCGCCAGGAATGGGCGCGCAGCGCAGGGCTGCGCGCCGAATTATGATTGGATCGGTGTCAGCGGGCGGGTCGTTCGCCGGCGGAAACCACGCGCACCAACTGGCGCTGCGCGTTCCCATAGTCGGCGACGCCCTTGTGCTGGACGGCGCGGTTGTCCCAGATCGCCAGCGAGCCAGGTCGCCACTTGAAGCGGACCTGGTTCTCGGGCCGGGTGAACTGCAGCTTGAGATAGGTCAGCAACTCGCTCCCCTCGTCCTCAGGCAGGCCGACGAGTTCCTCGGTGAAGCCCTCGTTGACGTAGAGAACCTTGCGGCCGTTATAGGGGTGGGTGATCACCACCGGGTGCTGCACGCCGCTGTACTGACGCAGATAGTCGTCGAGCTCGGACTTCTCCTCGATCAGGCGATAGGCCTTGCTGTTGGGGCGGTGGATCGCGGTCAGCCCGTCGATACGGTCCTTCACTTCCTGGGGCAGCGCCTCATAGGCCGAAATCCCGCTGGACCAGACGGTGTCGCCGCCCAGATCCGGCGCGATCACGCTGCGCAGCACCGAGACGAGATAGGGCTTCTCCAGATAGCTGGCATCGGCATGCCACGGGGTGCCGTAATAGGCATTGGCATAGGGACCGGTGTTCATCGGCAGGATGTCGCCATCCTTGACGCCGCGCCGTTTGGCGATGCTGTCCGCCACAGGCGGGCCGAAGATGCGCCCGATAGCGGCCTGCTGCGCATCGTCAATCCCGGTATCGCGGAAGAACAGCACCTGATGTTCCCACAGCAGGCGGCGCAGCAGCGCGGCGAGTGCATCGGTGACCGGCGCGGTCAGGTCGAGACCGCGCACTTCGGCGCCAAGATTGGCCTCGATGCGGCGCACTTCGATTTCGCCGCTGCCGGTTTCAGCCGACGGGGTGATGGTGGTGATTGCGTTCATGGTCGCTTCCTTTCGTGGTGGAGTGTCAGATTGCGGGGGAGGCGCGGCGGTCTAGCTCGCGGCGCACCTGTTCGTGGGCGGCTTCGTCGAGCGGAAAGCCGTGCAGCAGTGCTGCGGACAGAATGTGGCCAAGCGCCGGGCCGAGCGCGAAGACGAGCAGCAGCGCGTGCAGCGCCTCGGGCGTGTTTTGAGGCGCCGCGGGGTTGAAGCCTGCGGCACCCACCAGCGGCAGGGCGATGCCCACCGCCAGCGCCATTCCCGCCTTCATCGAGACGCTGAAGGCCGAAAAGAACAGCGCCGTCTGGTCCTGTCCGGTCCGCAGGCGATGCTGATCGGCAACATCGGCGACCATGGAACGCAGCATCAGATTGCCGGAGCCCTGCGTCAGGCCCTGCGCCACGGTGAGCGCCACCAGCAGCGGCAGGTTGCCCGGCGTGATTGCCAAAAGCGACAGGTTGATCGCGACCTGCGCCAGCTCTCCGGCAATAGCGGTGCGGTGCTTGCCGAAGCGGCGGGCGATGGCGAGCCAGATCGGTCCGGCGGAGACGCCAAAGACGAATTGCGCCAGCAGCATGGCGCTGCCCCATTGCGGCAGGCCCATGTAGATGGTGACGACGAACAGGAACAGCGCGCCGCGCACGCCCTGCCCGAAGGTGACTGCAAGGTCCGAGAGCAGCACCCGCAGCAGCAGCTTCTCGCCTAGCACCAGACGCAGGCTGGCGACCAGGCCGATATCCTGGCGCGGCGCAGCGGGGGTGGGCGCCTCGGGGAAGGCGCGCAGCGTCAGCCACAGCGCCGGGGCGAGCGTCAGGAGGATGATGGCGCCCATGGCGGCAAGGCGCAGGCGGTCGTCGCCCGGCCTGACCTGGTCGATCACGGCGGGCAGCAGCAGAACAAGCAGCAGTGCGCTTGATCCGCCGACGGTGACAAAGGTCGCGATGCGGGTGCGCTCGTGATACTGGCCCGAAATCTCGCCACTCCAGGCCAGATAGGGGATCTGGATCATCGCCCAGCCGAGGTAAATCGCGAAAAGTCCGATCCCGAGATAGAGCGGCGTCACCCCGGCGGGTGGAAAGAACAGCAGGATCGTGGCCAGAGCATAGACCGCTGCCCCCGCCGCGATCCATGGCCGCCGCCGACCGAAGCGGCTGCGCGTGCGGTCGCTGAGCGCGCCGACCAGCGGATCGGCGATCACGCCCCAGATCCGTTCGGCCAGGAAGATCGCGCCGAGCACCGCCAGCGAGATTCCGAACTGCTGCGCGTAGAAGGCGGGAATGAAATTGGTGAGCGGGGCTTGCGCGGCAGCGATCGGCGCGGCCAGCGTCGCGAAGGCGGCGAGGCGGCCGGCCGGCAGAGCGTTCGCGCTGCGCGCAGGGTTGGATGCGGTCGCGAAAGCGGGGGCAAAACTGGTGGCCATGACAGGCTCCGGTCAATTTGGGGGAAGTAGGGGCCGGCGTTCACGCGCCGGCCCCGGCGCATGATCAGGCGGTCACCTGCTCCGGCGCCTTTTCCTTGCGAGTGGTGCGGCTGGCGCGCCCGTCGATGCCCACTGGTGCGTCGCCGTTGATGGTTGCGCGGCGCAGCGTCCGGCGCTGCAACCCGAAGTCGGCGACGGCGCGGTGCTGTGTGGCGCGGTTGTCCCAGAAGGCGACGTCGCCCGGTTGCCAGCGCCAGCGCACGACGTTCTCCTCGCGCGTGATGTGCTCCTGCAGGATGTCGTAAAGACGTGCGGAATCGCGCGGGTTCAGCCCCAGGAAGTTGCGGACGAAATGCCCCACAAGCAGGCTGCGCTCGCCCGACACCGGATGGACCCGCACAACCGGATGCTCGGTTTCATAGACGGTTGAGGCAAAGATACTCTTTTGGACCTGCTGGATACGCTCGCGTTCCTTGCTTTCGGGCGACGCGTCCTGGCCGACGCTGAAGCGCGCGGCGTAGTCATAGTCGTTGGTGTGCAGCGCCCAGAGATTGTTTGCGAGCTGGCGCAGCGGCTCCGGCAGGCCTTCATAGGCCGTCACCGTATTGGCCCAGACCGTATCGCCGCCGGCTTCGGGCGTATTGATCGCCCGCAGGATCGAGCCCTTGGGATAGGCATCCACGAAGGTCACGTCCGTGTGCCAGCTCGACGCAGCGAAGCCCTCCTTGCTGTCGAGATCGAGGAGATAGCGCGATCCTTCGGCCACCGGCACCGTAGGATGCGCAACAGGATCGCCGAACAGCGCGGCGAAGGCCTCGTGCTCGGCATTGTCAAGGTGCTGCTGGCCGCGGAAAAAGATGACCTTGTGGCGCACCAATGCCGCTTCGATGGCCTGGACGGTTTCAGCGTCGAGGTCACCGGAAAGCTGCACCCCCAGGATTTCCGCACCGATGCGCCCGCTCACGGGGCGAATGTCGAGCGGAGATGCCGGGCCTTTGGCGTTGGGATAGCGGTCGATAAGCGTGGTCATGGAAAATCTCCGGAAAAATGGCATGGATCGTCGTTCCGGCAGGCGCGTCATTGCGGCTGCGCGGGGGGCGTGAAAGTCACGCAAGGGGCACAGTTCACGAGGCGCGGCGACGCGAACGCGTCCGCCCGCGGGAGCTGGCGGAGAGCGATGTCTACTGTTCCAGCTGGCGCCAGGCGTGGCTCGTACCGCCGCCCCGCACCCCGATCAGGTCAGGTCAATTTATGGGGGTACACATTCGCATCGTATCACCTCATCGTTTCGAGAGGGGAACACGAAGCCTGGCGCTGTCGCCTGAGCATCGCGCGCTTTAGCCGTTGGTAACGCGGAGCAAGCTGCTTCCCGATCAAAAGCCGCGGGTCAGGATCCGGAAATTTGCATGGCGGGCCTGACCACCGTTGCCATGCGGAGTAATCTCTACCTATTTGATTGAAAGAAAAACGTCAATCCAAACCGTTGCTTTCGCGATGGATAGCGCCGCTTGCCAGCCAGAGCGATGGAGCGGCGGCGCGCTGGATCAATCCTCAATTTCAATAAGAGGCCAACCGCCCAGGACTGCGATAGAAATTTGCGCTGCGGGTCCGAGTTTGCAACTGCGGTCGGGACGAAGACTCGAACCGTGCTTCGGGAAGCGGCCGACACGACCGCTTTTGACAAACTTTGTCGCTCGACGGATGAACTGGGAACGACGGGAAAGTCCCAACATCGGCCCTTCCCATGTCGGGTGAACGGACGACAGCTCTCAGGATCTCTTGATGAACCCTCGAACGTCGGCGATGTCGGCGGCTGCAGCTGCGTTGCCGGCCCCAGAATCGGTCCGGAGCCGGCAGCCAATCAGATTTCGGTGCGCTCCGACAGGGTCAGAGCGTCATCGATATCGACCCCGAGATACCTCACAGTGTTTTCGATGTTCGTGTGCCCAAGCAGGATCTGAACGGCTCGCAGATTTCCTGTTGCCTTATAGATCAAGGAGACCTTGGTGCGGCGGAGTGAGTGAGTTCCGAACGCTCTCGAATCCAGCCCAACGGCAGATACCCATTCATCGACAAGACGGGCATACTGCCGCGTACTGAGGTGCCCCATGTAGTCCACGCGACTGGGGAAAGCGAAATCTCGGTAGGTTCCTTCCCGCCTGAGCAACCAGGCATCAAGGCTCTTTCTCGCCTCGGCCATGATCTCAAATTGCACCGGCCGTCCGGTCTTTTGCTGTACCACTGTGGCCCGTTCGCGCACGGTCCCGTGGCTGACGAGGTCACCCACCCGAAGCTTTACAAGATCACATCCCCGCAGTTTGCTGTCGATCGCAATATCGAAGAGGGCGCGATCGCGCAGCCGCCGATGCTCATCCAGGAAGAACCGAATGGCCCATATGTCTCGCGGCCGGAGCGGTCGCTTCGGACCAACATTCTTCCCGGCGTTCCACGGCCGTCGTTCGTGGACGGCAGGGTCTAGATCTGAGCGTCCCATGGATATTATCCTGCAACCGAAGGTGGTCGCGTGGAGGGAAGGCCACGTCAGCGGTCGGGTTGCAGACGGAACGGCTGGTCCTGGGCCAAGCGGACCGTCCGGACACGACAACATTGCGGACGTTCCTGTCCGATCAGGTCCAGGAGATTGGGCAGCCACCAGCCGTCCCGGCATCTAGCATTAAATGACGCACGTTCGCGCTGCGGCTGGGCATTGAGCACGGCAGTTGGCATTCGCGTTGGAGCCAGTTGTATTATTTGGCAGCAGGGTCTGCTACCCCGACTCTTCGTTCGGTGGAGCTACACGCTATGGAAGGTGACGACGCCGAACGGGTCGAAAAGCTTTTGGATACACCCGGGCTCGCGGACGCGCTCGAATCTCAGCGATTCAAGCAATTTCTTGATCACGTTCCGATTGCCATTGTGGTGTCCGAGCTGCTCCCCTCCGAGATAATCACATATGCCAATCTCGAGTTTGAGCGCCTTACCGGCCATTCTGTAACTAGTGTCGAAGGCAAGAGCTGGAAGGCATTGCCAGGCGTGGCCGCAGCCGATCAAGACGACCGCCTGCTGAGTGAAGCGGTCGAGGCAGACGAAGAATATATCGGGACTTTCAGAATCGAACGGGAAGATGGCCCCACAGATGTCGATGCCTGGTCGAACACGATAGAAAACGACGACGGAATCCCGATATTCCGCCTTGTTGCGCTGGCCTGCGTTGATCAGCATTTTAGTAACGATGACGGACTTAGGCAGAGTCTCCTTGATAAGGATGCGATGCTCCGCGAATTGCAGCATCGGGTCAAAAACAACTTGCAAATGGTCACTGCGTTAATCAGGCTGGAAGCCCGAAATGTCGCTGACGAAGAAACGGGCATGCGCTTCGACAGACTGGCAGGACGGATCAATGCTCTTGCCCTGCTTTACCAGGCGCTATCCGGCGAAAGCCACGAGGACAGTATCGATCTCGGAATCTACCTGAGCCAGGTCGCCTCATCAGTCATGCAAGCACATGCAACCGAGGGGATCCGGCTTGATCTCAAAGTCGATACGTGGCCAGTATCGGCTAATGTCGCCATGCCCACCGGGCTCGTCGTCAACGAACTGCTGACCAATTCGCTCAAATATGCTTTTGCGGGTCGAGCAGGTGGAACCATTACAGTTCACAGTCTGATTGACGACGCCGGTTGCCGCGTGATCATCGCAGATGATGGGGTGGGCTTTCCGGAAGGCACAACCTGGCCGATCCCCGGTAAGCTTGGCGCGGTAATTGCACAGTCACTGCGTCAAAATGCGAAGGCTCGGTTTGAAGTTGTTTCCTCTCCTGGAAGCGGGGTGCACGTGACCATATACTTCGCCCGCGCCAACGCCGCGCCTGAGCCCTAGGCCCGTTTGGGGGCAACTTTCCCAAACCTTGCCGTCGCAGCCGACGTTCCGGATGCGACAACCAGGAACGGCGCGGGCTATCGTTAGTTATTGACGATCACTGAACCCGGCCGCGAGCCCTCAGTGGCTGAGAGACATGTGCGCTCCCGCTCGACAACGAGGGAGCCGCCATGTTCAACGAAGAATGCATCCTCATCGTCGAGGATGAAGCAATCATCGCATACGATCTTGCTGACACAATAACAGAACTAGGCGGCTGTCCACTAGGTCCATATGCATCCGTTGTTGAGGCGCTGGTCGGCATAGAACTACATCAAGTTCATGGGGCTTTCCTAGACGCAACACTGCTTGACCGGGACATCACGCCTGTTGCTGTTCGCCTTGCTGCTGTCGGAATCGCAATGGTCGTTCATTCAGGAACCGGGTTGCCGAAGGAACTTGCCGCACTACATCCGAGTATCCCACTAATCCTGAAGCCCGCAAATCCGATTCAGGTTGCTGCACGGCTAGTCGAGGAAATGCGGAAAATGCGCCGTTGATTATCTGAGAATCGGCTTGAGCACGTTGGCAGGGCGCAGCAATGCTGTCGCAGGATTTGCCTTACGGCCGCCGGGCGACGGCTGCAAATGTCAGCTTCCCCCAACATTCCAGACGTTCACGGCCCGGGATTAGGCATTTGGAAGCAGACAGTCCGGATTCGCGCGGCCCGGGCGCCGTCACGGACGATCGCTTTGTTGGCAAGCGGACGATGCCAGCGGCATCTTGGTCGGCGGGCGCAACACTTACGAAAGAAAAAGGACAACGCTGTGGCGCTAGACTTGAGCAGCGGCGTGATCCACAGTGTCAATTGTGAGTGTCCTAGCGCGGACCTTTGATGGCCAAGCTTCTTGGATGGGGGAATTTCATGCGTCATTGGGCAGCCGCGCTGGCTACCGTTGTGCTCATATCCAGTTCCCAAGTTCTAGCTGACGCGCCAGTATCGGATAGGCCGGCTATTTCTCCGCCCTCCGCTTGGGTTAAACCCTTGACAGCTGCCCCCGTCCCGATCGCCGACGGCGCTGCACTTCACGTGCTTTTGCGTGACGTGCAGGTTTCACTGAACGGACCAACGACCAGCACGTTCACCTCGGTCGCTTTCCACATTGCCAAGCCGGACGCGCTCGCTTCGCTTGGCACGTTCGCCGTGGCGTGGAAGCCGGACACCGATCATGCCACTGTTCACTGGCTGCGCATCCGACGTGGCGAGAAAGTGCAGGATGTCTTAGCTCTGCAGCCATTTACCGTACTGCGTCGGGAACAGAATCTCGAAATGGCGGCGCTGGACGGGGTGCTTACGGCAACCTTGACGATCCCCGGCCTGCAGGTGGGCGACGTGCTCGAAATGGCGTGGACGACCGAGCGTACCGAGCCGCTGCTCGGCGGGCATCATGACCTGGTGCTGGATGCGGGCACTGGCGGCAATCTGGCTCGACTGGGCATCAGAATCACCTGGGATCCTCGCGCACCCACTGTGGTGCGCAGCCGGGATCTGCCCGCACCGCTGGCACAGGGCGCAGGCGAGGTGACTCTAGCCGCCTCGGACATCGCTCCGCTGGTAATGCCGCAAGGCGCCCCCCGCCGCTATCGGCTAGGCCGTATGGTCGAACTCAGCGACTTCTCCAGTTGGGCTAGCGTCAGCGCGACTTTTGCACCGCTTTACGCCGCCGCTCGCCAACGCAAGTCGGGCTCCCCGCTCGACGGGGAGATCTCCCGCATTCGCGCTTCTGCGAACAACCCGCTCGACCAAGCCAGTCTGGCGCTCAAAATGGTCGAGGACCAGATCCGCTATCTCTACGTCGGTCTGGCCGACAGCAATCTTCGGCCGGCCAAGGCGGACGAAACCTGGCAGCGCAGGTTTGGCGATTGCAAGGCCAAGACGGCTCTGCTGCTCGCCCTGCTCGACGGGCTGGGCATTAAGGCGGAGGCGGCGCTGGTCAGCACGCAATTGGGTGACGGGCTGGACACGCGCCTGCCCAACGCCGGGCAGTTCGACCACGTCATCGTGCGTGCGGTAATCTCGGGCAAAACCTACTGGCTGGACCCGACACGCTCGGGTGACAACCGGGTGAGCGAGTTGGAGGTGCCGCCCTACCATTGGGCCCTGCCGCTGCGGCCATCAGGCGGGGTGCTCGAACCGTTGGTGCTAGCCGCCAAAACAGCGCCGAACGTGGTCTACGACCTGAAGCTCGACGCGACGAACGGCATTTTGGTGCCTGCCGTCGCACACGCGGAAGTGCGCTACAGTGGTGATGCGGCGGTGGAGGCCCATGCTGTTTTCTCCGCCTTGTCCAAGGGCGCTCTCGACGAACAGCTGCGCGCATTCTGGACCCGCCGGTATGACTTCATAACTCCGGTGCGTACGTCCGAGATTTGGGACCCGCAGACCCGCAGCGAGCGGCTGGTCATGGAGGGGGATGCCCGCATGGAATGGAACGGCGGCGGCGGCAATCTCCGATATGAACTGGATGGAGCGCAGGTCGGCTGGCGCGGTGATTATCGTCGTCCGCCTGGGGTCAACAGCGATGCCCCATTCGCCGTGGACTTTCCTGAATTTGCCGAGTGGCGCGAGACCATCGCCTTGCCCGGCGACGGCCGGGGTTTTTCGGTAGTCGGCGACGACGTGGACCGGACGCTGGGCGGCGTGGCGATTTATCGTCGCACGCAGTTGCGGGACAATCAGCTGACCATGGTGGCCCGTCACCAGCCACTCGTCGCCGAGCTACCCTATGTTGAGGCCCAAGCCGCCAATGACGAACTGCGCAGCCTGGCCGCCGGAGCGGTAAACCTCGTGGTCGATCAGTCACGCTATCAGTTCAGCAAGGCTGATCTGACGGCTATGGCTGCCATACCGCAAGGCGAAGGTGAGCAAGGCTTCCGCTCCCGCCTATTCGCCTTCACGATGCTTGGCGACGCGAAGAACGGCTTGGCCGAAGCCGAGCGATACTTGGCAGCGTTCCCTAAATCGGCCAATGCGCTTGTCGCAAGAGCCATGTTCAACGCGGCGAGCGACCTGCCCGATGCCGCCAGACGGGATGCGGCGGCGGCCTTGGCCATCGACAACAAGGTCGAGATGGCGAAGTTGGTCCAGGACTACTACTCCGAGCTTGATCGGAGTGGCCTTGCAAGGGGGTCTTACCCAAAGTTTCTGGCCGCGTTGCGACAAGGCATGGCGGAACAATGCCGCCGCCGCCAGGATTTTGAATGTGCTCGCTTTCATGCAGAAGCTGCGGTGGCCGTCCAGCCTGATTACAGCGATCCCTATGTTACCCTCGCCAATGTCGAGAAGCGCATGGGCCATCGGGCCGCGGCCGTGGCTGTGGCCGATCGGATGGTGCATGTCGCGCCCAAAGATGCCGACATGCTGGCCGTGGCTGGCGTAATCTATGGAACTTTGGACGAGCGGGATAAGGCGCTGGACGCCTTCGCGCGTTCCGTGGCCATCGCACCCACAGTCACTAGCTACATCAATCGCATCCGCTTTCTGCCCAAGAGCGACCTTGATGCCCGCAAAAAGGACATCGACGCCGCCCTGAAGCTCTCGCCCGATGACCCGGACGTGCTGGAGGCCTTGGCCGACTGGCAAAATGACGCCGGCGACCACGCCGGCCAGGTTGCCACGCTCCAGAAGCTGGGCGCTGCAGATGCGGATAGCGTCACGCCGAATGTCAACCGGCAGATCAGATTGGGCGAAGCCTTCGCGCAAGGGGCCATGGCGGACAAAGCACGCGCCACTTTCGCCGAAGTTCGTGGCTATGCTGCCGCGAGGCGGGACGGGGAGTTGTTCAATTCGCTGTGTTATGCAGCGGCGAAGTCGAATTTCGACCTCGATACCGCTAGCAGCGATTGCGCGCGAGCCGCCATGCTCCTGCCGGGTTCTTTCGCCGTGCTCGACAGCATCGGGTTCGTGGAACTGCGCCAGGGCAAGCTGGCCGAGGCCATCGCATCCTATACCAAAGGCTTGGCGATAAACGCCAGTGAACCGCACCTGCTATACGGGCGGGGCATCTCGTACCTGCGGCAAGGCGCCAAGGCCAAGGGGGAGGCGGACATTGCTATCGCGGTCCGGGTCCAGCCAGATATCGCGACCGAATTTGCAGCCATGGGGGTGACCCGATAGGGGCGGCCGCCCGCACACCAAGGCGAAAACCACACTAGGGGCCTTTTGCTCAGGATAGACACTGGCCTACCGACGACGCCCGACGTCCGCATTGTTGTCGTTAACGGACGTCCGCTCCGGAGTGCCGCCGTGCTAGAAACAGCCATTTAGACACATGCTGAACGAGTGACCGGTTTCGTTGATGCAGCCGGAGACCACGAGGGACCGCTTTGTCGGCGGCAGCTGCCGACCAGTTCACGCCATAGCCGAAAAGGCGCGGCAGCGTCTGCTTGGGCCAAAACCAGCCGCTAGCATGCTCTGCCGGATCGGAGCCAACGGCACTGCCAAAGCCGTCCGAATGGTGGGCACGGCATATCAGGATTGTGCCGTCGATCTATCCATTTGAGTAGCGACGCCCGATTATCCTTTCAGTCTTGCCTTTAGCCTGGGCGAGGCGAAATCGAGGAATGCGCGCAGCTTCAGCGGCATGACCGCTTGCGCATTGTGGATCAGATGCACGGGCAGCTGCGCGATCTCGAACGGTTCGAGCACCTTGACCAGCCGGCCATCGGCAACGGCGGACGCCGCCTGGTATGACAGGACCCGGATGATGCCGTCGCCTGCCAGGGCCGCGTCGATCGCG
>Ga0068858_100005129_pt1 | contig 12835 bp, 9 predicted proteins | sample KBSSwiS12_FD_66589 | JGI IMG/M metagenome (GOLD analysis project Ga0068858, IMG submission 66589) | Switchgrass rhizosphere microbial communities from Kellogg Biological Station, Michigan, USA - KBS Switchgrass S1-2 | ecosystem: Host-associated > Plants > Roots > Rhizosphere > Soil ... | reverse complement strand
TCGGCTGTCGGCGGCGACGAGCGACATCGTGCCGACGGCCAGCGCTCAGCGCCAGGTCGCGCTGGGCGACGCCATCGCCGCTCCAGGCAAACCCTCATAGAACCCGGCGCCGGCGCAACTGGTCAATTCGAGTTGCATGCCCCACGGAGACAAGAAATAGAACCACCGCTGTCCGGCGACCGGGGCCGCGGGATCAACGCCGTTGGGCCCTTCTTGGACGACGACTCCGGGAATCGACCGGACGTAGTCATAGGCGGAATCGATATCGTCGACGTAAAACGCCAGGTGGTGCCCGCCGATGTCGCTGTTGCGCGGCAATACCGCGCGCTGATCCGGTGCGGCGTATTCGAACAGTTCGACGTTGTGGTGTTTGCCTACCCGGATCATCGCGATCTTGGTCCGCGCGCGGGGATCGACGTTGAGTCGCCGACGCATGCCGTCGGACTCGTCGTCGACGAACGGACCATCGTGGAAGATCAGTTCTGCCCCGAAATGGTCGACGAAGAACTGAACGGCCTCGTCCAGATCCGGCACGGTGTATGCGCAGTGGTCCACTGCGCGAAGGGTGGGGACCTTCGGATGATTGTCAACGCTCAACGGAAGTGTGCTCCTTGGCTCTCGGATCGCCGGGTTTTGGGGTGCGCGCCCCGGACATCGGTGCACTAGCGTGCATCGGCGGAGTTTCAGCGGGCCGGCACTGTGCCCGCGGCTCCGAATGCACCGTCGCTCCACGCGAGGGTGTCGCCGCCGAACTTCGCTGCACGCACATCCGCTGACCGCGCGTGACCCTCGAAGTTCTCCAGCCGCGCCGCACGGCCACAGATACGGCCCAGCTCGGCACTGGACTCGTCATTGTCGATCTCCTGATAGGTCACGGTCTTCAGGTACTTGCCGACCCACAACCCGCCGGTGTATCGCGCTGCGCCCAGTGTCGGCAGGACATGGTTGGTTCCAATCGCTTTGTCGCCGAAGGAGACACAGGTCTTCTCCCCGAGGAACAACGCGCCGAAGTCGTGCATCTCGGTGAGTGCTCGGCGCGGCTCGGCGGTGAGGATCTGCACGTGCTCGCTAGCGAACCGGTCACCCAATGCGAACGCCTCTTCAAGAGTGTCCACCACATGCACCTCGCCGTAGTTCTCCCAGGACACCGCGGCCACGCCGCTGGTGGGAAGAGTCTGCAATTGCCGCGACACCTCGGCGATGGTCTCCCGACCGACCCGCTCGGAGGTGGTGACCAGCACACAGGGCGAGTCGGGCCCGTGTTCGGCCTGACTGAGCAGATCGGCGGCCACCACGAACGGATCGGCGGTGTCATCGGTGATGATCAGCACCTCGGTGGGACCGGCGAACAAATCGATACCGACTTCGCCGAATAACTGACGCTTGGCTTCGGCAACGTATGCATTGCCGGGGCCAGTCAGTAGGTTCACCGGCGCGATGGTCTCGGTGCCCAAGGCCAGCGCACCGATGGCCTGAACTCCACCGAGCACGTAGACCTCGTCGGCGCCTGCCAGATGCATCGCGGCCACACTGATCGGCGGCGGGGTGCCCGCATTCGGGGGGGTGGTCGCCGCGACGCGTTCGACACCGGCCACCTTGGCCGTCACCACCGTCATGTGCGCCGACGCCGTCAGCGGGTATCTGCCGCCGGGCACGTAGGCGCCCGAGGCCGACACCGGAACGTGCTTGTGGCCCAGACGTACTCCGGGCAGCGTCTCGATCTCCACGTCGAGCATCGAATCCCGTTGCGCCTGAGCGAAATTACGGACCTGCTTCTGCACAAAGGTGAGGTCTTCGACGACGGTCGTCGGCAGATCGGACACGATCTTGGCGACCTGATCGTCGCTGAGGCGGAATGACCCAGGAGCCCACTTGTCGAACTGCTCGGAGTACTTCCGCACCGCCGCATCACCGTTGGCGCGGATGTCGTCGAGCACCGCCGCGACGGTCTCTATGACTTGCGGATTGCTCTTGTGGGCCGTACCGACCTGCTCCGCCGGCGCCTTGAGAATGACCGACACAATAAGTCTCCTTGCCGATAACTACCGTCGTGTGGACGTCTCGAGCGGCCCCAGGCCGTGGACGCAGTTTCAGTGTCGTCGGCAGGAAATCAGCCTGACAGACTCAGGATGTGCAATAGGTCGGCAAGCAACTACACAACCATGTCGGGCTCGAAGCAGCTTGTGAGCAAACCCGCTGCGTCGGCGGCATCGAGGTTAGGTGAAGCGGTCCGCTATCGAGCGCATCACCCGACCCGTGCGGCCCGTTTCCAAGCCGGGCTGCAGTAAACATCACCTGGTGGTCGGCGAGGGATACAGCCTGGCGCGCTCACGCGAAGTCATCGCCCCCCATACACCCCACAGCTCCGGTGTCCTCACCGCGTGGTCGCGGCACTCAGACACGACGGGGCAGTCGCTACAGATCCGTTTCGCCTCGGCTTCGAGCCGGATGAGGGCGAGTCCCCGCAACCCCTCAGGGAAGAACAGGTGTGCGGGATGCCCTCGGCAGCGGGCACTCAGTTGCCACTCCCAATCCTCAAACGGTGACGGGGCCAGCCGGCCGGGACTGATCGTTGGCGGTTCGCGGCGGCGGTTGCCGGCGGGGTTGGTGGGGTTCATGCGGGACATGCACTACAGGCGAAGGGAGGAATCGTCAACGACTCGCCGGCCGGTGAGACGGTCCGGCGAGCGCCGATCAGCCGGACGCCGGTACACCCCCACCACCAGCAATCGCCGAAGCGCTGGGTGGGCGTCGAGTTCGACGCCCACGCCACGCATCTCGGCCAACTGGAACGGCACTGAAGTCGTCAGGACTTAGCCAGGAATCCCGAATCCAGCAGTTGCGTCGTCCCCGTCGCATACCGGCCCGCGTCCGACACGAGATAGAGAATGGCGTTGCTGATGTCCTGCGGCTGCATCCACGGGATCGGCAACAGATTGGTGCCGGCGAAGGAGCCGACCACATCGTCTTTGGTCGGTGTCTCCAGATCCGGTCGGAACAGCCGCCACACGAACTCGTTTCCGAGCATGTCAGTGTCCACATGGCCCGGGTTGATGGAGTTGACACGGATGCCGTATTGGCCGACCTCATTGGCCAGCGATCTCATCAGCCCGGTCACCCCGTGCTTCGACGCCGCGTAGGACGAGATGTTCGCCGAACCCTTGAGCGCGTCGACGGATCCGGTGAACACGATCGAGCCGCCGTCGCCCTGCTCGATCATCGTCGGAAGTGCGACCCGCACCGTATTCCACGGCCCGGTGAGGTTGACATCCAGCATTTCCTGCCACGCTTCGGGGGCGATCTCCCAGGTCAAGCCGCCCGCGCAGATCCCGGCGTTGGGCAACACGATGTCCACCCGGCCGAACTGGGCGATACCGGCATCGAACACCGCCTGAACTTGAGCAAGATCACGCACGTCAGCCTGCTCGGCGACGATCTTGTGGCCGGTTTCTTCGACGAGCCGGACGGTCTCCTCCAGGTCTTCGGGCGTCGCGCCCGGATAGGGGGTGGTGGCAGGCTGCTTGCAGCTGTCCAGCCCAATGATGTCGGCGCCCTCGCGCGCGAGCGTCACGGCATGCGAACGCCCTTGTCCCCGTGCGATTCCCGTGATGAAGGCGACTTTGCCGTCGAGCTGCCCCATGGGTCGAAGCTCCTTTTGAGATGTCAGGGTGAAGTACGTGTACCTGCTCACACTGCCAAACGAGGGCGGTCGCGAGCAGACGCACAATGCGCAGTGACACGCCAGTGATTGCACGAACCGTGTACCGGGCCGGCGACTGCGATCACGGGCACCCGCAACAACGGAATCCGTCGCCGAGCTCCATTCCACGGTGCGCATAGTGTGTAACTCGGTGCACACGACTGCGCGCACTGTGTCTGGGCCGCCTCCAGCGGTGCTCGTATCGTCATCGCCTATGTCGTCCGGCGCTGGCGAGCTCGTTGAACAGGCAACCCACACCAGCCTTTTCGATCCGTTCGATATTCGCGGGCTGCGACTGCCCAATCGTGTGCTGATGGCTCCGATGGAGAAGAACCTGTGCACCGCCGACGGCGTGATGACGCAACGCTACATCGACTATCTCGTGGCGCGGGCTCGCGGCGAGGTGGGCCTGCTGCGGGTGGAGGCCACCTATGTTGATCCAGTCGGTAAGGGTCGCCCGTTTCAGTGTGGCGCCCACGCCGATCACGTCATCCCCGAACTGGCCCGGATGACCGAGGCTGTGCACATTGCCGGTGGCCGGGTCTCCCTGGAACTGGCGCACTGCGGCCGCCAGACCAACATGGTGGTCAGTGGCTTCCAGCCGGTGGCGCCCTCCGCTGTGCCGTGCTCTCTGTCCGGGGGCTATCTCCCGCGCCCGCTGACACGCGCGGAGATCGCGGCGATCGTGCAGAAGTTCGCCGCAGCGGCACTGCGGGGTCAACGTGCCGGCCTCGATGCCATTGAGATCCACGGGGCCAGCGGGTATCTGCTCAACGCGTTCATGTCGCCCTACACCAATCTGCGCGACGACGAGTACGGTGGCAGCCTCGCCAACCGCATGCGCTTTCCGCTCGAGGTGGTCAGGGCGGTGCGGACGGCCATCGGCGACGCCATGCCCTTGCTTTATCGGATGTCGGGACACGATTATGTCGACGGTGGTCTCACCGAGGCCGACACCGTCCCGTTTGCCCGGGAACTCGAGCGGGCCGGGGTGGACCTCATCGACGTCAGCGCCGGGACCTACGAATCCATCACGGTCACTCAGCCGCCGATGGAGGCAGCGCCCGGCGCCCTCGTGGACCTCGCTGCGGCCATCAAATCGGCGGTAACCATCCCGGTCGCCACGGCGGGCAAACTCGGCGCGCTGGACGTCGCAGAGGAGGCACTGGCCGCAGGCAAAGTCGATTTCGTCAGCATCGCCCGCGGCCTGCACGCCGATCCGGAGTTGTTGCTCAAGGCCCGACAAGGCCGCTTGGATGAGGTCCGCCGGTGCATTGCCTGCGCGGAGTGCGTCGCGTTCCTCAACCGCGATGAGCCGGCATTCTGTGCGGTCAACCCCGCCAGCATTCGTGAGCTTGAACTCCTGGTGACACCGGCGGTGACCCCGCGGACCGTGGTGGTCATCGGCGGCGGTCCCGCGGGACTGGAGGCTGCCCGCACCGCGCGACTGCGCGGCCACACCGTCAGCCTCTACGAGGCCACCGCGGTACTCGGCGGCCAAGCACGACATGGCGCAATGGCGCACGGGCGCGGGGACTTCGCCGAACCGGTCCGCTTCCTCGCACGGGAGATGGACCGGCTCGGTATCGCCGTGCATCTGGCCAGCACCGTCGACACCGACCTCCTCGGCCGGATCGATGCGGACGAGATCATCGTGGCGACCGGATCGCACCCCACCGCATCCCCCACGCCCGGGGCTACGTTGGCCCACGTCGAATCGGCCACCGATTATCTGGCGCGGATGCCAGCCGGCGCCTCACCATCCGCCACCGGGCCTGCGGTAGTGATCGGTGCCAGCTGGATCGGCTGTCACGCCGCCGATGCGCTTGCAGCGCAAGGATATTCGGTCACCGTGATCGATACCCACGACTCCCTCGGCTACGACATGGGCCTGCAGCAGGGCATGGTGCTGCGTGATCGGGTGTCGGACACCTGCGCGCTCAGGCTGAATACCTCAGTGGAGAGAATCGAACCTCACCGCGTGCTCGTCTGGGACTCGGTGTCCGGTGAGAGCTCCGACATCGCCGCGAAGCGTGTCGTGATCGCGTCCCGCATGGAGTCCTCGCGCTCATTGGCCGACGCCCTCCGTGGCCACACCGCCGCCCGCGTGCACGTCATCGGCGACGCAGTCGCGCCGCGCAAACTCGCCGACGCCCTGCTCGAGGGGGCACGGGTGGGACAGTGGCTGTGACCGCGGCGGGATCGGGGAAACGCCGGCGGCGGCGCGCCGGGTCCACCACTGACCTACGCCCCTGATTTCCCTCGTACACCGGACACCGACGTGCTCCGGTCGCTTGCATGACACGTTGTCATGTTTCCCGCATCGTCCGGCGCCGGGCCACACATCGTGCAGTCGTCGGGCCCAAAATTTCGCGTCCTGGGTAACGCTGCCGGCTTCCCTGCTCGCTACGATCGAAATGGCCTGCGCGATAGTTATTTTCGAGGTTACCGCGGCACCAGCCAGCACATCCAGTGAACGATCCTGCGAATACCGCGAAGGTGAGGGTTAGCCATGAAAGTGTCCGACACCAGGATCAACGCACGATCGGGCCTCACCTTCACCGCGCTGAGCTATGGCGGAGCACCGATCGGCAACTTCAACGGAGTATTCAGCGAAGCCGATGCGCAAGCGCAGGTGTCGCAGGCCTGGGACCAGGGCATCAGGTACTTCGACACCGCCCCCGGCTATGGCAACGGCCTGAGCGAACATCGCCTTGGGCATGCCCTGCGGCAGCGCGACCGACGGGAACTGGTGTTGTCGACGAAGGTGGGCCGGGTACTCACACCGAAGCTGGACGCTCCCTCCACCAACGGTCAATACCGTGATATCCCACCCCTGGTGGCCGACTACGACTATTCCTACGACGGTGTGATGCGCGCAGTCGAGCAAAGCATGCAGCGAATGCTGACCGACCGCTTCGATGCGCTGTTCATTCACGACTGCGACGTCTACACCCACGGTCCGGCGGCCGCCGAATACTTCCATCAGGCCATCGTCAGCGCCTTCCCTGCGCTGGAGTCCCTGCGCGAGCAGAAAGTCGTCAAGGCGATCGGGTTCGGTATCAACGAGACCGACCTGATGACCGCCGCCGTCAAAGCCACCGACGCCGACCTGTGCCTGCTCGCCGGCCGGTACACGCTGCTGGAACAGGAGCCGCTGGATGAACTGTTCCCGATCTGCCAGGAACGAGGCGTGGGGATAGTGCTGGGCGGTGTGTACAACAGCGGAGTGCTCGCCACCGGACCCACTGCCGGAGCGCGGTTCAACTACGCACCCGCAAACGAGGAGATCCTGGCCAAGGCCGGTCAGCTCGAGCAAATCTGCCGCCGCCACAACGTCGCGTTGCCAGCCGTCGCCCTGCAGTTCGCCTACGCACACCCCGTGGTCGTCAGCGCCTGCATCGGTGCGCGCAACGACAAGCAGCAAGCGCGCAACGCCGCGCTCTTCGAATCAAGCCTGCCCGGTGAGGTCTGGGACGACCTTCGCGCGGCCAAACTGATCCGGTCAGATGCCCCCACCCCGCAGGCATGACCGCGTCGTCTGCGCCCGCACCCAGGTTCGCCGGAGACCGACAGCGGCCGCATCGTGCGTCCACTCTCGCGATGTCGCGTGCTGACCGTCACCGCAGGACGCGGACACCGCTCGGCCCAGGTCAAACCACCACGCAGCAGTGTGCCGCTGCGGTGCACATGATGTGTCACGAACCGGCGAACCGCTTCGCGAGTTGGGTCTGATGAACCGCATCACAATCGAGAATGCTGGAAACATCAGCCCATTGCGTCGGCACGAACGCGTCGCCGCGTACACCTCAACCAGAGACCGTCACAAGGCCGCCTGCACAAGAGTGATCGCAAAGCCCAGCCAACACGGAGAGGACCCGAATCCGGTGGCCAACACCACGCCGCTGAGCGTCTCGCAGCCCTCTCGCGAGCACTACGACGTGATCATCGTGGGCAGCGGGATGGGTGGCGGCACCCTGGCGTTTGCGCTCAAGGACGCCGGCATCACGGTGCTGCTCATCGAACGTGGCGGATACGTACCGCAGGAAGCGCAGAACTGGGACGCCGAGGCGGTCTTCGCGCAGGGACGCTACAAGAACGCCGAAGACTGGTACGACACCGAAGGCCGACCGTTTAGCCCCGGCACCTACTACTACGTCGGTGGCAACACCAAGTTTTACGGATCGTCACTGGTTCGGTTTCGCCGCGAAGACTTCGAGTCCACCACCCACCACGACGGGGAGTCCCCCGCCTGGCCGTTCGGGTACGACGACCTCGCCCTGCACTACCGCCGCGCCGAAGAGGTCTACAAGGTGCACGGCGACCTCGATGACCCGACGCTGCCGCGCAGTGAACCCTTCCCGTTCCGCGGCATCGGTCACGAACCACCGGTGCAAGGGGTGGCCGACCGGCTGCGCCAGCTGGGCTACACCCCGTCGACGATCCCGCTCGGCATCGACCTGCGCCAGGGCGGATCCTGCATTCGTTGCGCCACCTGCGACGGCTTCCCGTGCCGAACGCTGGCCAAATCGGATGCCGACGTGTCCTGCGTACGTCCCGCCGTCGCCAGCGGCGCCGTCGAACTCCTCACCCACACCCGTGTCGATCGGGTACTCACCGACGCCGCCGGCCGACGCGCCGCCGGTGTCGAATGTGTGATCGCCGGGAACCGCACCACCATTACCGCCGGCGCGGTGGTCGTTGCCTGCGGCGCGGTCAACTCCGCTGCGCTTCTGCTGCGCTCGGGCAATGAGCACCACCCGCATGGGCTGGCGAACTCCTCCGGTCAGGTCGGCCGCAACTACATGGTCCACAACAACTCGATCATGGTCGGCATCAACCCGTTCCGCCGCAACACCTCGGTGTTCCAGAAGACGTTGTACTTCAACGACTTCTATTTGCGTGGCACACCGGATCACCCCTTCCCCCTCGGCCACGTGCAGCTCATCGGCAAGCTGCAGGGCGCCATGGTGAAGGGCCAACAGCCCCGCGTGCCGATGTGGGCACTCAACGTGGCGACTCGCCGCAGCATCGACTGGTGGCTGTTCACCGAAGATCTGCCCGATCCCGAAAATCGGGTCACGGTGCGCGCCGACGGCGGCATCCAGATCGCCTGGCAACCCAACAACGTCCGCGCGCACGAAGTCCTCGTCCGTGAGACCAGCCGGCTGGTCCGCGAGCTGGGCTATCCGATCGTGTTCACCAGACGGACTGGTATCGAAGTCAATTCGCACCAGGCCGGCACCGTCCGCGCAGGAGTCGATCCGTTGTCCTCAGTGCTCGACGCCGACTGCCGCACCCACGACATCGACAACCTGTTCGTGGTGGATTCAGGATTCTTCCCGTCGTTGCCTGTCATGAACCCCGCGTTGACGATCGCCGCCAACGCCCTCCGCGTCGCACCGGCCATCGCCGCATGCAGCATCCAACGCCGCAGCCTGGCGGCCGGATAACCCGTCGTAATCACCTCCGACCCACGAAAGCAGTGTCATGACAACGAAAAAGCTCACCGGCGGCCAGATGGTGGTCGACATCCTGATCCGCGAGGGCGTTGAGAAGGTGTTCGCGATCCCCGGACACGGCAACACCGCTCTCCTCGACGCATTCGTCGATCGCGCCGACGAAATCGAGCTCGTGCCGGCTATGCATGAACAAGGCGCGGCGCACATGGCCGACGGTTACTACCGGGCCTCAGGCAAAGTCGCCGCCGTGTGCACCTCGATCGGACCCGGAGCCACAAACACGCTGACCGGGCTGGCGACCGCATACGTCGACTCCCAGCCACTGCTACTGCTCACCGGCGCCGTGCACACCTACATGGAAAACTACGGCGTCCTGCAGGAGATCGACCGCCCGCACGGCAACAACTTCCCGCGGATGGCCGAACCGGTCGTCAAGCGCTGGTGGCAGCCCCACCGCGTGGAGTCGATTCCCACCGCGCTCGCGCAAGCCTTCAACACCATGCACGAAGGCCGCCGCGGACCGGTGCTCGTCGACATCCCCCAGGATTTGCAGGCCGAATACGGCGAGTACACACCGCCGCCAGTGGGGATGCGTCGTGCCGCCGCACGCTCCACCGGCGACCCCGTTGCGATCGGCCAGGCCGCTGAACTGCTGGCCCATGCCAAGCGCCCGGTGATCGTGGCGGGCGGGGGCGTGATCGCCGCCGATGCCTCCCCCGAACTGCTCGCGGTCGCCGAGCATCTCGGCGCCCCGGTGACTCACTCCTTCCAGGGGAAGGGTGCGTTCCCCGCCGACCACGACCTGTATGCGTGGCCCTGTGGCGATATGGGTTCCATCCCGGGCAACGGCGTCACCCGCACCGCCGATGTCATCCTGGCCGTCGGCTGCCGGTTCAGTGACCGCGTCACATCGTCCTATCGCCCCGGGGTGACATTCAGCATTCCGGGTACCAAGTTGGTCCAGATCGACATCGACGGATTCGAGATCGGCCGCAACTACCCCGTCGAGGTCGGGATCGTCGGCGACGCCAAGACCACGCTGCAGGCGCTCACCGGCGCTCTCGCCGACCGCAAGCCCGCCGTCGACTACCACTCCACCGAATACTTCGCCGAACTGCAGGACCTAAAAGCGCAATGGGACGAGCACCTACGTCCCATGCGCACCACTGACTACCTGCCGATGACCAACTCACGTGCCATGGTGGAGATCCGCAAAGCGCTTCCGCGCGAAGGCATTCTGGTGACCGACTCCAGCAATCCGGCCAATCAGGCGTTCAACGAGTTCCCGATCTACGGCCCCAAGACCAACATCGTCGCCGGCGGGTTCTCCGGAATCGGCTTCGGGCTGCCTGCCGCGATCGGCGCGCAGGTGGCACGGCCAGATACCCCGGTACTGGCCATGATCGGCGACGGTAGCTTCCTACAGACCGGCACCGAGCTCGCCGCCGCGACGATGCTGGGCCTACCCCTGGTCGTCGTCGTTCTCAACAACGGAGGGTGGGAAGCGATAAAGGATCTGCAGATCAATCTGTTCGGGCCGACCCGCACAGCCACCACCAACTGGACCACGCCCGACGGCAGACCCTACTTCGCCGACATCACCAATTTCGCCCGCTCACTCGGTTGCACCGCCGAGCGGGTCGAAGATCCCGAGAAGCTGGCCGACGCCGTCGAGCGCGCCTTCGCCACCGAGGGACCCGTGGTGCTCGAAGTCATGAGCGCGCACGAATTGCCGTGGACCGAGATGCATCCGACGGGCTGGTGGGACATCACCGTCCCGGCCTATCACGGTGAGTCTCGCGACGAGTACGTCGACAAGCGCGGCTTCTAAACCGGAGGAGGGCAGCAGCCGTGGGCACCGTCAAGCTGGGACTGAATTTGGAGTTCGCGCGGTTGGAGAATCAAGGGTTCGACTGGGCGATGGATCGCGCTGCTGAGATCGGCTACCAATACATCGAGCCGATGGTGCACTGGGGGCGTGAACTTCTCAGTGCCGCAGGCTATTTCCACAGTCGATCCATGCTCGACGACCCCCTCATCCTCAAGAAGGCCGCTGACGATCGGGGACTGCGGATCTCCTCGCTGTCCAGTCACGCCCCGCTGGCCAAGCCCGACGTCGCCGTCGAGTACCTGCGGCAGTCCATTCGTTACGCCGTGGAAGTCGGCGCGCCGATGATCATGGTCGATGATGGCCCGACCCCGACGTGGACGACCGAGGACGAGAACTACACCCTGATGCGATACACCCTGCAGGAGGCGGCCCTGGTCGCTGAACCGCGGGGGATCAAGATCGCGATCGAAACCCACGGTCCCTACACCGCCACCCCGGAGCGGCTGCAGAAGATCATGAAACTGGTCGACAGTCCGGCGCTGACCATCAACCTTGACACCGGAAACAGTTATCTCAGCGAAAACGATCCGCACGAGTGGCTCGAGCAAATTGTCGGGCAGGTGTCCCACATGCACGCCAAAGACATCAGTGTCGAGGACGCAAAGCGACTGCGCGGCAAGGTACGCGGAATGCTGGGCTGCGCCTGCGGCGATGGCGTCATCGACTGGGAACGCATCGTGACCACACTGGCCAAGGCAGACCACGACGTCGTGCTGTCCGTGGAGTGCGGCAGTCTCGACGCTGCCCAGAAGAGCTACACCTACCTGCGCCGTCTCATCGAATCCGTCCAGGGCGACGCCGACTAACGCTGTGCCGTCGCGGGCCGCCGGCGACGACGGCGCCCACAACCACACAACATCTCAGGAGGTATTTCATGACGACCATCAGCCATTGGGTCAACAACGAGGTCTTCGCGGGCGCTTCCGGCGCGACCGCGCCGGTGACCAATCCGGCCGCCGGTGCGGTGACCGGCGAGGTGGCGCTGGCCAGTGTCGAGGACGCCCGCGTGGTGATCGACGCCGCAGCGGCGGCGTTCCCGACCTGGCGGGACACCTCGCTGACCAACCGCACCCAGCTGCTGTTCGCCTTCCGGGAGTTACTCAATGCGCGCAAGGACGAGCTCGCCGCGATCATCACCGCCGAGCACGGCAAGGTGCTCTCCGATGCCCTCGGCGAGGTCTCCCGCGGCCAGGAGGTCGTCGAATTCGCCTGCGGCATCCCGCATCTGCTCAAGGGCGGCTACACCGAGAACGCGTCGACCAAGGTCGACGTGCACTCCTCGCTGCAGCCGCTGGGACCGGTCGGCATCATCTCCCCCTTCAACTTCCCCGCCATGGTGCCGATGTGGTTCTTCCCCATCGCCATCGCGTCCGGCAACACCGTCGTCGTCAAACCCTCGGAGAAGGATCCCAGCGCGTCGCTGTGGCTTGCGCGGCTGTGGGCCGAAGCCGGTCTGCCCGACGGCGTGTTCAACGTGCTGCAGGGCGACAAGACCGCCGTCGACGAGCTGCTGACCAACCCCGCCATCAAGGCCGTGTCCTTTGTAGGCTCCACCCCGATCGCCCAGTACGTCTACGCCACCGGCACCGCGGCGGGCAAGCGGGTGCAGGCCCTCGGCGGCGCCAAGAACCACGCGGTGATCCTGCCCGACGCCGATCTGGACCTGGCCGCCGATGCCATGGTCAACGCCGGCTTCGGGTCCGCCGGTGAACGTTGCATGGCCATCAGCGCATGCGTGGCCGTCGGTCCCATCGCCGACGACCTCGTCGCCAAGATCGCCGA
>Ga0068858_100005127_pt1 | contig 12837 bp, 7 predicted proteins | sample KBSSwiS12_FD_66589 | JGI IMG/M metagenome (GOLD analysis project Ga0068858, IMG submission 66589) | Switchgrass rhizosphere microbial communities from Kellogg Biological Station, Michigan, USA - KBS Switchgrass S1-2 | ecosystem: Host-associated > Plants > Roots > Rhizosphere > Soil ... | reverse complement strand
CGGGGAAACTCTCACGTCTCATGAGTCATATTATATAATATACTTTATATAATAGTCAAGTAAATAATTTAGCCTAACTTTGTGGAGCGGCCTCGAGAGTCACATCTATTTTTTGATCTTTACCGTTACGATTAACCGTTAAAGTAACTTTCGTTCCGACGGTAAAGCGGCCAAGTAGCGAAACGAGTGAGTTGTTTTCATCAATTTTCGTGCCATTAACTTCGGTGATTACGTCTTTTTCCTTAAGCCCTGCTTTATCGGCTGGGCTGCCTGCAATGATTGATGGTTGCCCAGACGACCCCGGTGAAATGTAGGCCCCTCGCTTTACACTTAAATTGTACATATAGGCGTAGTCGTCGGTAAGTGTTACATAGCGGATTCCTAAGTATGGGCGCTCCAGCTTGCCGTCTTTTTCAACGCTGGCAATCAAGCCTTTAATATCATTGATTGGTATTGAGAAACCAATGCTCTGGGCTTCGGCCATGGCGACATTAATACCAATGACTTCACCATTAACATTTACTAACGGCCCACCCGAGTTACCAGGATTAATAGCGGCGTCAGTCTGAAAAAGATTTTGCAAGGTTTCAGTGCTGGCGCTTTGACCAAAACTACTGCCACCGTCGCCCGCCTGCAGCGACCGGCCATATCCGGAAATAATGCCGCTAGTTACGGTGTTCTGGAACTGGCCGAGGGCGTTACCGATAGCTATGACTTTGTCGCCAACTTGCACTTTGGAAGAGTCACCCAAAGTTGCAGGAGTCAGGGTCTTACCTTTAAGGTCTTTAATCTGCAAAAAGGCGATGTCGATTGGGTCACTGTCTGCGGTGCGGCCAACAACCGTAACATTATCGAGTGTAGTGCCGTCGGACAGAGTTACGGTAACACTAGTTGTCCCCGCCGGTACAACGTGGCGGTTAGTGATAATTAGGCCGTCTTTGGTTAAGATCACGCCCGTCCCTGCTCCCTCTTGGGTTTGTGGCTGTGAAAAGCCAAAGAAGTCTTGAGCGGTTGTCTGGGCACTAACGTTTACGGACACTACGCTGGCGCCAGAGTTTTTAGCGATTGAATTAACCAGCTGGCTTTCGTTACTTATAACCTGCTGTTTGGCAGCGGTCGAGGTACTGTCATAGCCATGGTTACGCGCACCCACGTAGCCACCGCCAAAACCGGCAGCCACAGCTACAATCAACATCAGTAATGTAGTCGCTAGGCTGGATTTAGTTTCATGCGACATTGACTCGCGCATGGGTTTCTTAGATTCTTTGGAATTCAGTGTTAAGGGCTTAAGGGGAGGAAGCTCCTTGCCTTTATTGGCACTTTTTGGAGCGACTGCTGGCTTAGTTTGAAATGGATTACGCATATGGCTTTATTATACCAAGTAAGCTGAGAGCTAGCTTAAAAATCCTGCAGAGTTTAGACTGCCTTGTCGCCCCAGGATGAGAATAGTAAAACGACAATGATAACAGCGCCCATTACCAGTAAAATTTCCCGGCGCACGAACATAGACAAGCGATCGTTATTCTCAAGATAATAAAGCGTAGCGATACCTATACCTAGAACTGACAGGATTAACATTGGCTGTGAAATAAACCCGTAATAAAGTAGCCAATGACCAAGCACCCAGGCCAAAGCTGCTCCAAAATAACCCCAGGCATGTGAAATCATAGAGGTCAGTGGTTCATCAAAACTGCTCAAAAAGTGGCGGGCTGACAGATAGCATACTGCCCAGGTAGCCACTACTAAAACCAGCAATGAAGACCGGCCCCACAGAGTATAAACCGAAGCCAGCCCCAAGAGCTGCCCGGCTCCTGCCTGTACAGCGCTCCAAAAAGTTGAAGAACGCGGCTTGATAAGGATTAGCCAGACACCATAACAAATTGCCCATACGACTTGCCAGGACTGCTGTGAAGGTGCTCCGGCTATAAAGCTAGCGAACGAAAGGCCGACAATTATATCTATAGCATTAGCCCGTATATTAGCCGGCCAGTGGCGTGGACGTACAGCTAACATCCGCCACTTGCTGGCCAAAACAACCGTATAGGCCAAAGGCACGAAAGATAAACGCACAAGTATAAAAACCAGCAGCGGCAGAACGGCCACCAAAAGCACATGCACAATAGTGCTAAATCCATTGGCTGGCTTTAGGCGTTCAAGCCTATTCATTAGAGTTCTCGCCGTTAACAGAAATCAAGATAGGTCCCTTACTGCTTAGTTGCTCGCACCAGGCTCATTACTGCCTAGTATTATAACAAAGTCAGCGGTTCCTGGCACGATAGACGAATCTGGAAGTGAAGTCGTCGCCGTAACCCCAAGCCGCTTTTCAAGATAATTCTTGGTATATTTCTTTACGCCTTTGGTCATATCGATCAGTACTGTCTTGGTGTAGTTTTTGGTAGGAGCATCAGCAACCTGAGTAACATTATAGCCATAGGACTTAAGCTCGGTGCTCTTGAGTGTCGCCAGGCCTGGGGTGCTGGTTCCGTTTAGGATGATAATGTTGGCGTTTTCACTCTTTAGGAATGAGTCGCGCAAGGTATTGCGTACATAAGACTGGATGTCAGCGTAGGCAAATTCGCCCGCCCTTGGCACAACAACAGACTGGTTGCTGATGTTATCGGTTGTAACAAAATTGTTTGGTGGATCAGCTAGGCCAATGGAAGCGATCTTAGCCGAAGGTACGTCTTTGACAATATCATAGACCCGTTTTAGTTCATTGGTGGTAAAGTCGGTTGAAACATGGTCACCAATAGCATCAATCAACTGGTTAACTTTTAATGGATTAGCAAAGGTTCCTAGCGACAAGACTTTGTCTTTAAGCGCCACTATAACTTCACGCTGGCGTTCGGTACGGTCAAAGTCGCCGCGCAGTGAACCGTGACGGGATTGGGCGTATAGAAGCGCGTGCTTGCCGTCAAAGTGATCCTGGCCAACAGCCGCTATCAGAGGGTTATTATTATTATCAGCCTGGATAAAGGTATCGTAAACTTCAGTTTTAACATTTATATCAATGCCGCCAACGGCGTTAACAGCCTGGGCAAAGCCCGTAAAATCAACCATGCCGTAATAATGAATCGGAATTCCTAGTACTGAGGTAACTGTGTCTTCAATCGCCTTGATTCCGGCTTTTTCGGCCTGGGCTTTGACGGCGTCAGTTTGTTGTTTAAGCGTATAGCCATTTAGCACCCCGTACTTAGAGTTAGCGTACACGGCGTTAATTTTTGACTGGCCTCCAGCGGGTGATTTAACCCATAAATCGCGCGGTAAACTAAGTAGCGCTACTTCTTTGGCAATCGGGTCAATGCTGGCGATTAAGATTGTGTCCGTCAAATCAGGGCCATCGTGCCCGGGGCCACCCTTGCCAAGCAGCAAGATGTTAACACGGCCGTCACCTTCGCCCTTAAGCAAGGTTGGGTCAACGTTCTTATTAAGTGCAGCCGCGCCTCCGCCACCACCTTTTAATATACCTTTGGTTTTCAAGTAGGTTTTAAGCGCCAACGCGCCGGCCATAAATATAAGAACTGTTACCAGTACACCGGCCAACTTCAGGCTAAGTTTTAATTTGTGATGTTTAGCTTTAGGCTTTTCTTCTTTTGGTTTACGTCTAAAGTGCATGAATCCTTTACGGGGCCTTTTCGGCATCTGTTTCTTAGCTTGTTTTTCTAATTTTCTTTGTTTGCGCTCTTCGGCGTGCGAGGCATAAATTTCACCTATTTCGGCAGGCTTGTCTAGGTCTCCAGGACTTGAAATTGGTGTCTGGGTAGTAGGCTGGAAACCATCGGGGCTTTTAAAATCATCAATTCGGCCAATTCTTAAAGAGTCGGTGTTTTCTGCCTGTTTATTACCCTTATAATAGGTGTCAAAGGCCTTAAGATCACTAGGATTTTTGCCACCTAAATTACCCGGCCTTACAAAGCCGTCTAATGAACCTGCTGGGTGTTTTTTTGAGTTTCTAAAATTATCCATGAATTCCATAAAAAGAGTAACCGTCCTAGTATAGCGGTTTAAACAACAGGCGTAAACCGTTAGCAATACAGGGTTATCCACGGTCTGGCTATCATACTTGATATATGCTGAGAATCAACTTAGTAAATACAAATTCCGTTTTCCGATATTTTTAGCGATGCTATATAGTAGAGTATTGAATCTATGAGTGATATAACCCCCTTAAACCCTAACCAGGCTGACCAAAAACCTGCCCTACACCACCCAGTTCAGCCCGGTGTTTTAAGTTCCGGGTTCGCACCTCCGTCGCCTCAGCTAAAAAAAGAACTGAAATCAAGCAAATTTAAGGGCGTGCTTTCTACGTTAGCCGTTTTACTTATCGCACCACTCTTGGCGCTTACGATTACGGCATATGTATTTCAATCTTATGAAGTTGACGGCCCAAGTATGCAAACTACGCTTCACGACCATGACCGTTTGATTATTTGGAAAGTTTCCCGTACCTGGGCGCGGCTCACGCATCATGATTACTTGCCAACCCGTGGTGACGTTATTGTTTTTATAAAAAAAGGTCTGTACGAAGATAACAGCAACAAGGAAAAACAGCTAATTAAGCGGGTGATTGCGCTGCCTGGTGAACGCGTAACCGTTAAAGACGGTAAAGTGCTAGTTTACAATACCGAACATCCAGATGGTTTCAGCCCCGACGCGACCCAGCCATATGGAAAAGTTATTACAAATACGGATGGAAATATCGACCTGACCGTACCGGCTGGTGAAATTTTTGTCTGTGGTGACAACAGGGCTAACTCGCTAGATTCAAGATACTTTGGCCCAATCCCATTGCATGACGTAGTGGGTAAACTGGCCGTACGGATTTTGCCACTTGGCCAGGCTAAGAAATTCTAGTAAGAAGCAACTGTAATAACTTCGCTGGGCCAAAAAAGAACATGATTGAAAATAATAGAAAGGTTTCCGGCACCTGCGGAACTCCTTACAGTCGGCCCTAAAGGGCTAGTCCTCGGAGCGCGGTAAAACTTTCTGTTATTTTCATCAGTCTTTTCCGATGCCCAGCGAAGTTATTACAATTGCTGTCAGTAAACTATTTTAACTTTTCAAGAAGTTCTAGGAGTTTTGCGAGATCTTCGTTAGTTGTGAAACCAATTTCTAGCCGGCCGCCTTTGGCCGTGTGCTTAATACTAACTGGGCGTTTTAGGCTCTTGCTTAATGCTTCAGTAGCTGGGTTTGAAGCTTTGGTACGTTTTTCAGCCACTTTGGTATTTTCAGCACCGGATTTGGTAGCAACCACGAACTGTTCGGCCTGGCGTACAGACCAGCCATTTTTTTGGATTAGGCTTAAAAGTTCTTGCTGTTCAGCCGGGGAGTCTTTTAAAGATAAAATTGAGCGGGCGTGTCCCTCAGAAATTTTTTCCAGGCGCAGCGCTTCTGTTGCGGCCGGCGGCAATTGTAAGAGTCGCACAATATTGATCACGGTTGAAGGCGCCTTGCCGAGACGTTTGGCTATATCATCGTAACTTTGGCTAAACATTTCGTGCAAACGTTGGATTGAAGCTGCTGTTTCCAGTGGTGATAAGTCTACCCTCTGAATATTCTCAACAAGAGCTATTTCTAGCTGCTCTAACTCCTTAGAAGTACGTATTATAGCCGGTACATTTTTGAGTCCTGCCAGCATCGCCGCTCTAAAACGACGCTCTCCAGCCACAATTATGTAACGATCAGCCTCCTTTGCTGGTGAAACAATCAAAGGTTGCAATATTCCATACTGTTTAATGGAATCAGCTAGCTGTTCCAGCGCCAAATCCTCAAAAAACCGTCTTGGCTGGTCTGGATTAGCAAAAACAGTCGAAATGAGTAAATTTTGTACCCGCTCGCCTTGCTTCTCTAATAAAGTACCATCGAAGTCCGTAGGCATAAGCATATCAAAGCCTTTTCCAAGGTGTAAATTCTTGTTTGCCATCAGTTCTTACCTCCTAAGCGTTGAGTAATTTCTTTAGCTAATTGCTTGTAAGCCCTTGCCCCTTTGCTCCATTTGTCATGTTCTGAGATGGGCTGGCCAAAGCTAGGTGCTTCCGCTAAGCGGATATTGCGTGGGATGACTGTACTAAAAACTTTCTCATTGAAGTGTTTTTTGACTTCCGCCATCACTTGGTCACTTAAACTTGTTCGGCTGTCATACATAGTTAGTAGTACACCCAAGATTTCCAGACTTGGGTTTATCGCTTCCTTAACACGCTGAACTACTCCAAGTAATTGGCCCAATCCTTCCAACGCGTAGTATTCGGTTTGGACTGGGATCATCACAAAGTCTGAGGCACTTAAGGCGTTTATAGTTAATAGACCCAGACTTGGCGGACAATCAATAAGAATTATGTCTTGGTGAAATTGTTCCAGCATTTGGCGCAATTGAAGTTCGCGTTGCAAAGAGCTTACAAGTTGGACTTCGGCACCGGCCAAGTTGGCGTTGCTTGGGAGAATTTGCAAACCGGAAATTGTGGTTTCTTGGAGTATACTTGGAGCCGTTTGGTGATTAAACAGTGCGTCGTACAATGTTTCATTTAGAGCTTGTTTATCTATACCAAGCCCACTAGTCGCGTTACCTTGTGGATCTAAATCTACAAGTAAAACTGACTTCCCGGCTTTTGCCAGATAAGCGCCCACATTAACAGCAGTCGTAGTTTTGCCGACCCCACCCTTTTGGTTTAAAACCGCGATTGTTTTGGACACCCTATTTACCCCTTAATTCTACCTATAAGGGTATCATTTTTGAACAGTTTTTTAAAGAAACATTTCACGGTAGTTTCACGCTACTACGAAGATGGGCCTCTCGGCGCACTGCCTACCGTTTCTACTTTTTAATAAGTGTTAAAAGCGGAACTAGCCATTTAATACTAGTATCAATGCTTTTACTTTGGGGGTGGTGAGACTGTACTGACATAGTCGTAAACCATCTTGGAGATATCACTGATATGCTGGCTCGCAACTGGATCACTCTGTTTGAGCATAATACAGAGGCTGTAATTACGGTTAGGTATGTAAAAGATGCCGCAATCGCTCTCGACTTCATTGCTGAAGGTTCCTATCTTGTGAGCCACCACGGCACCTTTTGGTATTTGAGCAGTGAGACGATCTACGGAGCTGGACATAGTTAAGAAGTTTAGTATTTCCTGTGAGTCATTCAGCTGCAAATAGCAAGAGAAGTAAAGACACCCAAGGAAGGATGTATACGATTTAGCACCAATATTCACCTGCTCTGCGGCTGTTAGTTGAAAATCTATATCAAGATAGTTAATCGCCTCTTGATCTGGGGTCATACCTGACGCTTTTAGGGCATCGTGGATCATGTTTATGGCCGTGTTATCGGAGTCTTCCAGCGCGAACTTGATAGCATCCCGATAGCTCAGACTATACCCAGTCCCCTGTTTATATAGTGTCCCATAACCATCATCTAGCCACTCCTGTTTTAGTGCCACCTTGGTATCAAGGTTAACTTTGCCCTGTTCAGCAAGCTTATATATGTCCATAACGAAGGCCAGCTTGATCAAAGAAGCACCTGTAAAGGATCTGGTTTCACCATAGCCAAACGCTGTTCCCGTCGGTAAATATTGGAAGTAGATACTGGCATTATCCTTGCCAACGTTTTTGTCGGCGTAGTCCTTCACCTGATGGCGTAGATCTGTAAAGTCCAAGATAAAATCACTAGGCTTATCTAGTAAGGTGTGGCTGGCCAAGAGGTTATATTGCTTGTTGCGTTTATCGTTTGCATGCACATCCTTATGATGCCAATACGCCGCTCCCACACCAAAACCAGTCGCAAGTATAGCGACAAAACTCAACAGCCACAGCAAATACTTTTTGATAGTTTACTCCTCTCGCTTGCCTTAAGTATGGCACTTACCAGCTGTTTTATCTAGAGCTGGCACTAGCGTAGAGTGATGAGAATCCAGAGGCGATGATTCATATCGGTGCTGCCAGAAGCCTTACCCAACACCGCCCCCACCGCAGGGCTGGTAGAGATGTCTACAGAGCCTGTACCGGAGCTTACTATCAGGCTGCCTGGTTTGATGCTTGGGTTGATGGTGGTGACTTGGACAGAGCCAGAGGTAGCTACTTCTATGTGGTCACCGTCATTGTAGGCTTGGGTAACAGCTACACCTATGACCTTGGTGTCGCCTGGTTCGGTACTGACTTTAACTTGGCCGTCATGGTCCGCGTCTAGTATTACTACCTGGCCTGGGTTAATTGGTTCGCTTGCGGTGAAGGTTCTAATGATGGCGGCTTGGGTATTAACTGGAGCTATGATCTTAATGTCACCTCCGAACTTAGCTATACCTGTTACGGTAAGAGTAGTAATAGTGGCTTCACCACTAACGGTTAGATCACCACTTAGGGTGGTGGTACCGCTGACGTTTAGGCCACCAAAGTTTCCGCTGGCTGACTGGATTAAGTCACTGGTTGGTAGGTTGTAGAAGCTTGGGTTAATGAAGACGGTTACTTCACCGACTGTTCCATCGGTAGTATAGGTACCCATGCTCATACCGACTATCCTTCCATTGGTAATAGCTTTAACACCTACGCCTGGTTTAGTAGGAGAGATAGTGATTGGATCACCTGGGTAGATAGGTCCGTTTTCAGTGCTGACCTTAACTGGTACTCTTCCGGCTAGGGCTACTGGCACTGCCCTGGCGCCATCAATGGTAGCGTCTACTTGGCTTAGTCTTAGAGCAGGTTTGGTAGAGTAGACACCAACAATACTACTTGCACTGGTGGCATCAGACTTCTGGACGAACTTCTCTTCATGAGGGTCAATACTTACTAGATCACCGGCTGTCAGGGTGTCATCCCTAGTTGGATAGTCTTCTGCAAGGTCATAGGAACCGGCTGTGGTACTTATTCCGCTAGAGAACAGGAATGATCCAGTTTGGTTACCAGCTGTACCGCCTGTGCCTTGTTGTTCGGCAGCGTACATAATACTGCCAGTGTTCTGTAACAGGCTGGTGCCTGAAGCATTGTTAGTGTTGGTGTAGAAGTTTAGGGCATAGCTCACACTGTCGGTGGCGGTGTAGGTGTAGACCTCACCTTTCGTACTTTCATAACTACCAACGAATAGCTGGCCTTGATAAACGATCATATTTAGAAGGTAATCTATGCTACCTGTCCCTGATGAAGTCACCTGACCAGTAGTGTTTGTAACCCTAACCCAAGTAGTACCGCCATCGTAGCGATAAATTTCCGCGGCATCTGTCTTGTTTGTGCCGGCGTATAGTGATCCATTGTAGACCTGTAGTGACCAAATAATGTTTATAGCCGTAGTGGAAGTTATAGTACCAGCGGCCAGGCTGATCTTAAACCAGTTGCCAACGCCACCATCCCAACGGTAAATTTCGGCATTGGCCGCATAGTTTGTACCAACTATTAGTGAACCATTATATACAACCATTGCCTGTATGCCAGGGATTGCAGCGGTCCCACCAGTCGCAATCTGGCCGGCGGCCGCAGTGATTCTGGTCCAAGTAGTACCACCGTTATATTGGCAAACTTCAGCCGCGGTTCCTTCGATTGTATCGGCATACAGAGTACCATTATAGTTAATAAGCTGGGCAACGGTATCAACTGCAGCCGTTCCACATATTGTTCCTGTTGTGGCGATAATTTTAACCCAGGTAGTGCCGCCATCATAGCGGAATACTTCCGCATTATTGGTATTTGAAGTTGCAGCATACATAACACCCTTTACGACAGCGAGCGATGTGAATTGGGCTATCGTACTCGTACCACCTGATATAGCCGTACCTGCGGCAAATGTTACCATTGTCCAAGTAGTCCCGCCATCGTAGCGATACACGGCGGCGCCGCTTGCCTTAGAGGTTCCAGCGTACAAGAAGCCGTTATAAACAACCATGCTCGTTACTTCATCTATAGCAGTTGTGGCACCTACCGTACCGGCAGCAGAGTTGACTCTAGTCCAGGAAGTACCACCGTTGTATCTGTATATTTCAGCCAAGCCGCCGTCGGACGTGCCAACGTATAGACTGCCATTATACACGGCAGACGTACGCATAGCACTCGTGATACCAGTCGTGCCACCCAAGTTCATTGTACCTGCCGTTGCAGCGCTGATCTTTGTCCAGTTTGCGACCGCACCTCCGCCGTTGGTGGCGGCACCAACGCTAAGGTTGCCGTTGAAGGTGCTGGATGTGTTCACGGTCAAACCACTATTGCCAACATTAAGAAGTTGGGTAGTGCCAGTGGTATCAAATACTCTAAGTCTGCCGTTCGAAACAGTTGAGTTCAAAAGGACCGTCACGTTTGAATTCGCGCTTGTAGCCATGATAAGGTCTAGATCACCGTCTTTATCAAGATCTACTAGAGCCATCCCAGCAGCCTGAGCCCCTGTCGTATAATCAGTTTTTGCACTGAATGCACCAGTCCCAGTACCAATGTATATATTGGTTGATGCTATATTATCTACTACAAGGTCAAGTGTACCGTCGTTATTGATATCGGCAGAAGAAACCCAAATTGCGCTTGTCCCAGCGGTATAGTCAGTTTTAGTGGTTGCGGCCGGTGGGCTGGCGCCAAACTGGCCGGTACCAAGACCTGAGTTTATATATACTGATATTGAGGTAGTTCCGGAGTTGGTAAGGGCAATATCAACTTTTCCGTCTTTGTTAAAGTCGGCAGAGGTAATGCCGTACGGGGTTGTGCCTGTCGTGTAATCTACCTTAGTGGTTGCGGCCGGTGGGCTGGCGCCAAACTGGCCGGTACCAAGACCTGAGTTTATAAATACGGAGAAGGTTGTTGAACCACCGTTTGCAAGAGCTATATCCATCTTGCCATCATTGTTGAAGTCGGCAGCGGTAATACCCGTTGGGTTTGTACCCGTGGTGTAATCAGTCTTTGTGCCGAATGTTCCTGTACCCGAACCAATCAAGACTGAGAATGTAGCTGCGCCCCAATTTGATACGGCAAGATCAAGGAGCCCATCTTTATTTAGATCTGCGGTGACAATACCAGTAGCGTTTGTGCCTGTAGTATAAGGAACGGACGCCGCAAAGGTACCATTACCGTTGTTGAGCAGGATATTTACGTTTGAATTAGTAAAACTGGTAACAGCAATATCTGGGTAACCATCTCTGTTGAAGTCACCCGTGGTAACACCCCAAGATCCTGATGGGATTGTGTAATCAGTCCTATAAGTCAATGTGCCGCCTGCTGCACCAAAGAATACTGAGGCCGTTGTACCACCGTTATTAGCTGTTACAACATCTTGAATGCCGTCTTTGTTGAAGTCGGCGTTTGCAAGACCAAACGGCCCGCTACTAGAAGGTGCCGGATAATCGACTTTTGGATCAAATAAGTTACTAGCTGTGTTGCCACCCCCAATTGTAGTATTACCCTGGCCGTCAACCCGGAGGTTCTGAGCACCATTTATACCTGTGATGCTGAGTGAGTCGTTTATGCCATTGTTGTAGAGGCCAAGTGTTGGAACACTCGTTGGCGTAACACCAAGTTCATTATTGAGCAAGATTGAAACAGTTGTAGAGGTACCGTTTGGTACTGCGAGATCAATGTTGCCATCGTTGTTGAAGTCTCCAACAGCGGCTATTTGTGGCGAAACACCTGTCGCAAAGTCAATCTTCGTGCCAAAGGTTCCTGTTGAAGTACCAATTAGAAGCGAGACAGTGTTGTCAGTGCTATTTGTAACTGCCATATCCAAGTTGCCATCTTTGTTGAAGTCTCCGACCGCTACGGCTTTTGGACTCACTCCAGTTGCGTAGTCGACTTTAGCGGCTAGAGTACCAGCATTGTTAATAAAGACCGATACAGTATTTGAGCCGTTATTCACGACTGCCACATCAATGGTGCCATCTTTATTGAAGTCGCCGAGCGCAACATATTGGGGAGTAGTACCTGTAGTTGTATCCAGTCTAAGTGTTGTGGCTGGTGGGCTAGCACCAAACTGGCCGGTACCTGCAGCAGAGTTGAAGAAGAGCGATACGCTAGTAGTCCCCGAGTTCGTCACCGCTATATCGGTCTTGCCGTCATTGTTGAAGTCACCAGTTACTACACCGTGAGGCGTGGAAAGAGTGGTGTAGTCTACCTTAGTAGTTGCAGCTGGTGGGCTGGCGCCAAATTGCGCGGCGCCTAAAGCAGAGTTAATGAAGACCGACATGGTTGTGGAACCAGCGTTCGTAACCACAAAGTCCATTTTTCCATCGTTGTTGAAGTCGCCAGCAGCAACACCATACGGTGTTGTCCCAGTGGTATAGTCAACTTTTGCCGCGAACGTACCAGTGCCGTTGTTCATGAAAATTGAAACCGTGGCAGACCCAGTGTTTGTGGCAATAAGATCAAGTTTACCATCGGCATTTAAGTCAGCGGCGACAACAGTGAATGGATTAGTGCCTGTCGTATAATCAACTTTTGGCGCGAAGGTGCCATTAGCTAAGCCGATAAAGACCGACACGCTGTTACCGCCGAAGTTAGCGACGGCCATATCCATAAAGCCATCGCGGTTAAAGTCACCTATTGCGGCGGCATTCGGGGTGTTGCCGGTAACATAATCTATTTTAGGCTTGAGTAACCCAGTAGTCCCAGTTGTTGACGAGCCGATTGTAGCGGCAGTATTAGTGGTATCAACGTTCAGCACGCTGGTGCTAGTGGCGTTTAGCACTTGTAGAGCGTTAGTGTTATTAACGGTTGGCGTTATTTTAACCTTACCCAACTGAGTGTTGACGCCTAAGAAAGTGTTACCAGCCTGATCGGAGACGCTGAAACGGTTGCCGGCACTCGAGATAGAATTATTTATGTAGACTGACACGGTGTTAGAGGTCCAGTTTGTGACTGCTAAGTCCAAAGCGCCGTCTTTGT
>Ga0068858_100005123_pt1 | contig 12848 bp, 10 predicted proteins | sample KBSSwiS12_FD_66589 | JGI IMG/M metagenome (GOLD analysis project Ga0068858, IMG submission 66589) | Switchgrass rhizosphere microbial communities from Kellogg Biological Station, Michigan, USA - KBS Switchgrass S1-2 | ecosystem: Host-associated > Plants > Roots > Rhizosphere > Soil ... | reverse complement strand
CTGGGGGAAAGTGGGAAGCGCAACGGAGGACCAGACGCTCGCATTCATCGTCTTTATCAGCGGTCTCATGTTGCTGGAACTGGACAGCCCGGATGTTTGGCGTTCCAACTCGCGACTGACTCTCATTCTCGGCGTTATCTGGTTCAACCTCTTTTTGGTTAAGCTCATCTTTTTGGTCTGGAACACGTTCAATCAGGGCGCCGAGACTTGGTATCATGTCCTGACGCCTTACACCTACGCGTGTGCCTTTGCGCCCTTCCTGATCACGTTGCTTTTGGGGACGCGCCTCGGTTTATTTTCAGTCGTGCAGATCAGCATGTTGGCGGCGCTGATGACAGACCGGAGTTTCACTTTTCTACTGGTCAGTCTTTTGTCGGGAATTACCGCCGTCTATTTTACCCAGAATGTTCGCAAGCGTTTTGATTTGATCAAGGCAGGGTTGGCCGTCGGCTGCCTGAATCTTCTTTGTGCCGTCGTTCTGGGGCTCGTGCACGGACGGCATTGGGAGGATCTCGGCGAGCAGGCGCTTCTAGGTATCGGCGCCGGCATTTTGACGGCCCTCATTATCAGCGCGATTCTTCCGTTGGTTGAGTGGGCCGCGCAAATCACCACGACGATTTCGTGGATCGAGCTGGCTGATTTGAACCACCCGCTTCTTCAGCAAATGACGATGGAAGCTCCGGGCACGTATCATCACAGTCTGCTCGTTGCCAATCTGGCCGAATCGGGTGCAAAAGCCATCGGACTCGATGCGACCGCCTGTCGTGTCATGGCCTATTTCCACGACATCGGCAAGATCATCAAACCCGAATACTTCACGGAAAACATCCCGCCGGGCGCCAATCCCCACGAGAACCTGACTCCGAGCATGAGCGCTCTCATCATCATCGCGCACGTCAAGGAGGGGATCGATCTCGCTCTCAAATATGGATTGAAAAAACAGGTCCTCGATGCCATCCAGCAGCATCATGGCGACTCGGTGGTTTCCTATTTTTATCAGCGCGCGCTGCAACAACAACGCGACGCCCGCGAAGGTGGCAAGATCATGAACATGCGCGAGGAGGACGTCCCGGAGGTTTCCGAGAATTCCTTCCGCTACCCCGGCCCCAAGCCACAGACCAAGGAAATTGCCTTGCTCAGCATTGCGGATGCGGTTGAGGCGGCTTCCCGCTCGCTGGAAAAACCCACCGCCCAGCGCATTGAAGATTTGGTCAACGAGATCGTCGCTCACAAGATTTCCACTCATCAGCTGGATGAGTGTCACCTGACCATGAATGAGATTCGCACCGCTGCGGAAGCGATGTCGGTCACGCTCAAAAACATGATGCACACCCGCATCTCCTATAATAAAAAAGAGCGTTCCCATGCGAGTACGACTGTCAAACCAACAAAGCGAAATTCCAGTGCGGGTCCGGCCGCTTCTGCGGCAGCTTAAGGCCTCGCTTTCTCTTCTACCGGGGCCTTTGCCTGCGGAGATTGAAGCCCTCGAGATTGTCCTGGTTGATCGCGCCACCATGGCGAGCGTCCATGGCGATTTTCTGGAAGATCCCACCGAGACGGACGTCATTACGTTTCCCTACGGCGAAATCCTGGTTTGCCCGGCCGTCGCTCAAGAGCAGGCTCCCCGGCACGGACTCGGCACCGACCGTGAAATTCTGCTCTATGCCTTGCACGGGATTTTGCATCTCGTCGGCTATGACGATACGACACCGGCGAAGGCGCGGGTCATGGCGGCGGAGCAGGATAAACTTCTCAAGCGCGTCCTTAAAGCCGCCAAATAAAAAGTCTGTCATCCTGAGCGGAGGCGAACCATGGATTTGTTCTCCTCACAAAACGTCCTCGAGCCGCAGTCGAAGGACCTTGCCCCTTTGAGAAATGGAGGTAAATAGCGCGAAGGATGTTGTATCGGATAGAACGCCAGTCGCTTGTTGCTGACCATGCTGCGGCAAGTTGCCTCTGCGAATAGAATGGCTCAAGCGCCACACCATCTGTTTTTAGTAGAAGCTAGGTCCTTCAACTGCGGCTCGAGATGATCTAGAGATAAAGGGTATCAACGGCTCGCCTCCGTTCAGGATGACAGATTTTTCGCGAGAGATCATTTCCATCGCAGGAGCGCTTGCTGCGCGAATTTATTTCGCGATAGTAGAGAATCATGGAAATCGAGACGTTCCCGGCATTGCAACTGACAGGATTAAAGCATGGATTCTCCACGCGTAGCGCGGGTCCAATCGAGAACCTGGAAAACGAACTGAACGAGTCTTTTACCGCGGCAGGCTTTCCCATGGTTGATGCTGTTCATGCGGAACAGCCGCACGGCAATCGCGTGACACCGGCTTACACTCCCTTGGGAATTCGTATGCCCGATGTCGATGCCATGGCCACTTCCGTTCCCCAGATGCCTCTGGTCGTTCGCGTCGCCGATTGCGGTGCGGTCTTTTTCTACGACCCCATCCAGCAGGTGATCGCCGTGGCCCATTCCGGACGCAAGGGAACCGAAGGCAATATCGTCAAGGAGACGATCGACTGTATGGAGTCCACTTACGACGTTAATCCGGAAAATCTGATCGTGCAGTTGGGGCCGTGTATTCGCCCTCCGCATTACGAAATCGATTTTGCGGCGGAGATCGGGCGCCAGGCCAAAGCCTGCGGTGTACGTCATTATCACGATTGTGGTGTCTGTACGGCTAGCCATTTGGATCGTTACTACTCCTATCGTGCGGAGAAGGGGAAGACGGGGCGCATGTGGGGTGTCTTCATGCTGGAGTAGAAAGATTATCGCTCCTAAGGTTTGGGATGGCCACGGGTTGCGATTGCGTTATTATGCGGTTATGAGACGAGTGGGGGTTCTTTTAACCGGATTAGCCGTGCTTTTTCTGCACGTCGTTTTTGCCTGCGCTGAAGACACAGTCGATGCCTTGGAAAAGGATCTCCAAGATCTCAAGCAGACTCATCAGGAAACGTCGGCCCAGAATATGAGCGACTTCCTTGCCCAGACTCTTGCCGCGTCCCAAAGCGCGGATGTCGCCTTGGATCTCTATCAGAAATCGCGTGGGTCCGTGCCGGATGGGGCGCCCGTTCAAACGCAACATGCGCGGGAGACTTCGGCCGAAAAAGCGGCCAGGGAAGCGCAGGACGCGGCCAAGTTTTCCAATCTCGCGCTGGCGGCTCAGCTCCATTGTGGGATGCTCCATTACGCCGCTCTTTACGTCACCAGTCCGGATCAAAAAGGATTAAAGGAAGAATGGCTGGCATGGCTGAAATCGATGCCTCAGGTTTTTACGCAGATCAAGGACGACGATCTTAAGCAAACCAAGGCGTTGATGAAGACCCCCATGAGGGATTCCGTCATCGCTACCGCCTTTAACTTTTATTCCTGGGGAAACAAGGATCAGGCAGGTTGGACTGTTGGTGACCTGCCTGAGTTTTATCACAAGCAAGTGCTTGAACCCCTGAGGCAATCGCCAAATGCCGATACCCTGGCTGCATGGGATGTTTATATTTCCTTGAGAAACGCCGTACAGCCCGACTCGGACAAATGGACTATCGTGGAATATCCCGCCTTGATGTTTGATCGGGCTTCCGATGATTACAAGGGCACTCCCTCCATGGAAAAGCTTCAGGTCATGGTCGATCTCATCAAAGCGAATCCCAAATGCCCCACGCTCGATGACATGCTCTCAAGGGTCCATGACATGGTGAAGGATTATCGCAGTCGCCATCCGGGAGCCGCGACTCCGCAGGGTAACACCGCAACGGCTTCGAGCACGACACCACCCGTCGATCCCAACGTCAAAGTCACGACGACAAAAGAGGGAGACATGACCATCGTCACGACCCAGACCAACGCGGCCGCTACCGCACAACCGGCACCGCCTCAGTAATCTGAGTTCGCGGAGGCTCGACCGCTTACTTCTTTTCCTCGCGGGCTTGCCATTCAGCGTAACTGAGTCGCTTCATCCGGAAAGGCTCGCGCGTCCGGGAATAGCCGCCGCCTTCGCCGCCCTGGAGCCGTCCAATGATCCCCATCTTCTCGGTGAGGACATGGAGCTTTTCCTTTTCGATGAATTCGTCGCGGATATGCACAGCAAGCAACTCGCCAATGGTGATCTGCGTGTTGCCGATCAGCACAGTCTCAACTTCACGGGCCTCGATCTGCGCGGGCGAGGCGGATAGGCGAGGGGGCTTTACCCATGTTGACGGTTCGGTCTTCAGGCCAATCGCGGACACTTCGCTTGTTCCCGACGGAAAATCGGTGGCGCATAGATTCATCAACTCGGCATTTTCCTCCGTCACGATGTTGATCACGAACTCGCGTGAACGGCGGATGTTGCAAAAACTATCCTTTGCGCTGCCGTCATGACGCTTGCCAATTCCCAGTACCGCCAATGGCGGATCATCGCCCATCAAGTTGAAGTAACTAAAGGGCGCTGCATTGACACTCCCATCTTCATTCAGCGTTGTCACCCATGCGATGGGCCGCGGTACAACCAGACTGGAAAGAATGTGGTAACGCTTGCCGGGACTGAGTTCAGAGAGATTAAGGTGCATTATTTGGAAGCTTTATTGCGCTGATAAATGATTTGAGTTCCATCAGCACCGAAATTGATTCGATGACCAATGTAATAGACTCTTCCTTGAAGTGTGGCCTTAACTTCAATTGTTGTTCCGTCAGTCAATTTGAATTCGGGATTGAGAAATGAGCCAGCCGTATCAAAGTCTTCTTTCCCGAGAATATGCGTGATCTTCGCCAAACCATCAGTTTCAGAAAATTGTTTTAGGAGAGGGAGAACGACATCAGGTTTTCGGGACGGCAAAGTAGTATCGTCAGCTCTGGCACATTCCGAAAACAACAACATTCCTGCTAAAGCAAATATCAGCAAATAATACACATTCGCATTATACACGATGAGCAGCGTTTGTCTGCGTCGAGCAGCAGTTTCGGGTGGCCCGGGCTACTTGTTGCCCGGGGCCTGCGCAAGCAGGACAGGAAGCGAGCATGACCATTGGCGTTGCCTCACTTCGCCAGAACTGCTTAGAAATTAAAACCATGAGTGAGCGCAAGGTTATCAACCTGCCGGGCCAGCCTCATTTCGTTACGTTCTCCACCTATCAGCGCCGTCGCTTTCTGGCTCCTGAACGCACTCGAGGCATTGTCCTCGAAGTCTTGCAATCCAGCCTGAAAACTCATGCTGCTCAGTGTCATGGTTTTGTGGTCATGCCCAATCACGTTCACGCCATTCTTTCTGTGGATACAACCTCAACTATCTCGTCATTTCTTCACGCTTGGAAAAAGACTAGCTCATACAGAATCAAACGTTTCTACGAGCAGGAATTGAGCAAATATCAAGACATGTGCCCGGTTGATTGCCCGGTCTGGCAGGCCAATTTCTACGACTTCAACCTCGAGACGGATGAAAAGGTCATTCAGAAGCTCGATTATATGCACAACAATCCGGTCATTGCAGAGTTGGCTCGAAGTTCGATCGATTGGATTTGGAGTTCGGCTCGCTTTTATGAATTTGGAGAGGCAGGCATCGTGAGGATTAAGCCTTGTCGATAACGCATCGCTTCCTGCGGCTTCGCCGTCCGGGCAACAAGTCGCCCGGACCACCCTGGAACTGCCCATAGACTTGTCATGGACTGCGCGAGAGGGCATACTAGGCAATGCCTTTGGTACTCACCCGCCGCGTCCAGCCGCTTCACGGCTTGCTCGATCTTGCGCCGGTGGTCTCGGTAGTGCTGTTGCTACTCTGCTTTTTCCTGCTCAGCTCCTCCTTCGTTTTGCAACCCGGTATCAAGGTGGAACCCCCGCGTAGCGTTTACACGGTTGGAACACCGTCCAGCCGACTCATCGTGGCCGTTACCTTGGCTCCGCAACAATACGATGCCGATGGCAAGCCGCTGAAGAGGGACGCCGTTCTCTATTTCAACGACCAGATCGTCACCATCGACGGTCTCCGCGCCGCGCTGGATCAACTCCCGGCCACCCGCATTCCGCCGTCATTGGTGGTAAAGGCGGACAAGGATGTACCGCTTGATCTCATCACCAGCATTATCGACGTCGCGCATCGCTTCCCTGTCGTCATCGCCACGCAGCCTGCCACGGGCACCCCAGCCCCTTAGCAACGTCATGGCGAATCCGACTCCGGCCCCGCCCACGACTTCCGCCGAAAATCCGCCCGGCTCCGATCCGGTCGCCCAGACGCTGGCCCTGCTGCAACCGTGGATCGATTACGTTCCGCCCCGGCAGCGTCGACTTGGAATTTTCATCTTCCTCGCGTTGCTGGCCCACATCACCGCCTTCTTTTTCATCAGCATCGACACCACGCGAGCAGAGTTGCGGCATCAACTGCGTCCTCACGTCACCGTGGAAAGTCTGCAGTCCGCCTCGGTTACCGGTGAGGAGCCGGGGCAGGATTTCTGGGATCAAATGAATGATCCCCGTCTTTACCTTTTGCCTCAACCGGCTTCCGCCGCGACCGCTGCTTCTCCCGCTCTTGATTTTTCCTCCACGTCCAGTTCCACGCTGGGAGCTTCCGTTTTGCCGGCCCCGGCCCCGCCGGAGGGCTTCCAGTACGTCCGTCCCGTCAATTCGCCGCTCGACCAGCGGGTAGGGGAGACGATGAATCCTCCGCGCCAGCCATTTTCCTACGATGAAAAGCCGCCCGCCATTGCCGCAAAGACGACCTGGCAATGGGACGCTATCCTGGCGTCCCGCCAGCCGACGGGGTTGCCCGACCTGCCATCTCCGATATCCGATACCGATCTCAACCCCACCCAGATGCGCGTGGCGGTGGCCCCCGGCGGGGCAATCGATCACGTGCTGGTTGAGCAAAGCTCAGGCAATGCCCAGTTGGACCAGCAGGCCGCCCAGGCGGCGCGCAAGATACGGTTTAGGTCCACGGACCAGTCGGGCTTCGCCTGGGGCCGCCTGACCGTTTATTGGCACTATGCCGCCAAGCCCCGCGAGGAAGTTGTTCCCACCCCGCCCACCGGCACCTAAAAGCCCCTTACCTCCGTGAAACTCTCCCTCGTTCATTTTTTTATCCTTTACGTGACGGTTTTTCTTGCGGTGTTGCTCATTGCATGGGTGTTTTTCCTGCGGACTCGCCGCCGTTCGCAATTGGACGCGCGGCGAACTTTTATTTGTGGGTCTTGTCAGAACGCTTTCACTGAATGCGTGCCTTACCAAAGGCCGCGTTGTCCGCAGTGTGGGGCGGTCTACGAAGACAAGGCTGTAAAGCAGTAATCAGACTGGGAATGTGGATCGGCGTAATCGCCGGGACGGTTGACTCGCGGTTTTCGTGAAAAAATACTTGTCAAAGTTCCAAGCCAGCATTCATTCTTTCAAATGGCGACAGTACCTAATTCCAACTTTGATGAACCGTTCTTCCAATCGGCAGATAAGTTCTTCACCACAAACTGCAGCACCGGCCTGACGTTCGACGACATAACGCTGGCCACCCTTTATTCGGAAATTCTTCCCCGCGACACGCAGTTTGACACCGTGCTCGCGGAAAATCTGCGGTTGAACATCCCGGTCATCTCCTCCGACATGGACACGGTGACCGAATCGCGCATGGCCATCGCCATGGCACTCAACGGCGGTCTCGGCCTCCTTCATTACAACATGCCGGAGAAGCAGCAGCTTTCCGAGGTCAGCCGCGTAAAAAATCACGTTCATGGCTTGATTCAGGATCCCATAAAAATTTCACCCGACCAATTGGTTGGTGATGTGCTTGAGTTGATCGAGGAAAAGAAATTCGGCTTCAGCACCTTTCCGGTCGTCGATGGCAAGGGAAAGTTGGTCGGGTTGCTGCCCGGACACGTCGTCAAGCCCCGTTATGCACAGCGCAAAATTGCGGAGGCCATGCAGCCTCGCGCGCAAATTCATACGATTAATAAAATGGAACTGGGCAAGGACCCGATCGCGCGCGCAGATAAATTTTTCACCGAAAATCTGGGTATTCATAAGCTGCTCGTGGTGGACGATGAGGATTGCCTGTGCGGCCTGATCACCCTTAATGACGTCGAACGCATCACGGCGGAACGAACGGCACAATTCAAGCCTGCGCGCGATGCACACTTCCGCCTGATTTGCGGCGCGGCCATCTCGGCCACCCGGAATGCATTCGGCGACCTCGATAAAAAAAGGATTCTCGAGCATGTCAGCAACCTTGTCGAACGAGGCCTGGATGTCGTAGCGGTCTCAACCGCGCACGGTTATACGAAAGGCGTTGGCGATACCGTAAGGGTCCTACGGGACGCGTTTCCCCAATTACCCATCATTGCCGGCAATGTCACCAGCGCAGCCGGTGTGGATTTTCTGGCCGACTGCGGAGCGAACGCAATCAAGGTCGGGCAGGGGCCGGCTTCGATTTGCACGACGCGCATCGTGGCTGGAATCGGCATTCCACAATTGACCGCCCTTTATGTCTGCTCACTCGCGGCGGCGAAGAAAAAAGTCTCCATCATCTCCGACGGTGGCATCACCAAATCGGGCGACATGGTCAAGGCGCTTACACTTTCACATGCCGTCATCTGTGGCGGAATATTTGCCGGTTGCGATGAAACCCCCGGTGAGATTGTCGAAATCAGCGGCAACCACTACAAGAGATATCGCGGCATGGGCAGCATGGGCGCGATGAAGGCCGGTTCGGCGGCACGCTACGGCCACGCCAAGAACCCGACTCAAAAAGTCGCCCCGGAAGGCATCGAGGCTCTCAAGGAAGCGTCCGGTTCGGTGGACCGCGTGCTGGCGCAATTCATCGGTGGTATCCAAAGCGGCATGGGTTATCTCGGTGCGGTGAACCTCGCGCAGCTTCGCGACAAGGCTCGCTATATCCGCGTGACGGCGGCCGGAGTGCGCGAAGCCGCTCCTCATGACGTCGTGGAATTGTAGACCGGTTATTAGTTTTGTCTTTTGCTTAAGGAGACCATTTCCTGAAGTAGATATAGCCATGGATTTTCTAAAACGACTCTTGGGAAAAAAAACGGCTTCGAGTGCCAACCCTTCCGATTCGAAGATCAAGGTTGTCCTCAAGGGAGTTCAAACCGGAGGGCCTTCGCCACAAGCTGCCAAGGCCAAGCCGCCTCGTAATCCGGTAAAGGATACCCTGTTCGGAAATCGACCGCTAGATCAGTGGCCACCCGCGGGAGGGGAGATCAAGGCCTTCCCTTTGTCTTCCTTCGTCGAGGCACGAAACCATCTGCATGCGGGTCAAGTCCCCGAGGCCATCGCCTGCTGGCAATCGATTGTAGCTACGCCCAGTCTCGAAGCTCTCCACTACATGCAAGCGTGGCATTTTCTTCGCCAGAACGGAGTCCAACCTCCCGAGGAGGAATCGAAAATCATCTATGGAGTCATCGGTGAACAGGGAGCGACCGGCATGCTGACCGCCGTCTTTGTCGATGGCCAGGCCCGCGTCTATTCCGACCAGGGACAGAGCATTGTCTGGAACCATCCCGATGCCTCGCTCGATCCGTTGATCGAATCGATCCTCGTTGCCGCCACGGCGCTGGTGCATAAAATCAAGGGCAACGACCCGATCCTGAACGTGGCGAATTCCAGCATTAACACCCTGACGTTGCTGACTCCGTCCGGTAATTATGTGAAAACCGGGGCCCCCGGCAGCTTGGAAGCCATGCCCCTGATCAAACCGGTCGCTGAAGAGCTCGGGAAAATGACCGCCGCGTTGACGGAGAAAACGAAGAAACGATAAGGGACGGCCTCCTTTTCGGTGGCCCGGGCTACTTGTTGCCCGGGGTCGCGAAGCGAACAGGAAGCGATAGCATAGCTACGCCTGCTTCCGCGTCTTCAGCAACGACGCCACAATCGCCACGCCGATGATCGATCCCACGATGATCAATGACGCGACCGTGGAGACGTGGAAGAATCCCCCGCAAACCATCTTCACGCCGATAAAGATCAGCACAAATGCCAGGCCCAGGTGCAGATAAACCAGGTTTTTCACCGCTCCCGCCAGAACGAAATAGAGCGAGCGCAGGCCAAGGATCGCACACACGTTGGACGTGTACACGATGAACGGATCCTTCGTCACGCCGAAGATCGCCGGAATCGAATCGAGAGCGAAAACGAGATCGGTCAACTCCACCATGAGCAGGACAATAAAGAGCATCGTGAACTTGGGACGTCCGTTCTCTCTCACGAAGAAATGAACGCCATCGTTGGTTTCGCTCATCGGCAGGAAGCGCCGCGACAACTGCATGACCCAATGCTTTTCCACGTCGATTTGCGCTTCGTGATCGTGCCGCAGCATGCCAACACCGGCATAAAGAATATAGGCTCCGAAGATATAGATCACCCAATCGAACCGATTGAGCAGCGCCGCTCCCGCCCCAATCATGATACCGCGCATGATCAACGCGCCGATCACGCCCCAGAAGAGGAGCCGCCGCTGTTGATCCTGCGCCACTTGGAATGAGGCAAAGATCATCACGAAGAGGAACAGGTTGTCCACGCTCAGTGAGTATTCGATCACGTAACCGGCGAAGAACTCGGAGCCTTTCTCCCAGCCCTCTTCCCAGGCCACCCAAAAGCCGAAACCGACCGCCAGCGTCACCCAGACGAGCGTGGTCACGATCGACTCCAGCATTGAGGCAGTCCGCTGCTTGCGGTTGAGCACGGTCAGGTCCAACACCAGCAGTACAAGTACTGCGGCGTTAAACCCAATCCAGAATGACCAGGGTGTCGCAACCATCTGCGGCACTGTAGCCGCGAGGCCAATCCGGTCAATGCACGAGCACTAGGGCACCGGATGAATTCATTGTGCTTCTCTCGCCGCGAAGAAAACGAATAAGTCACAATGAGTTGCGCCAGAGTGGCACGACTCTTGCGGAAAATCTGCGTTTTCCGGTTTACAACCGGCATCTTCGCCCCACTGTTTCACAACTATCCTCATGGCAACCGTATCCCCCGCAAGTACTCCTGAAGCCCTTTCCGCCGAAATCCGGAAGCTTGGCAAAATTTTAGGCGAAATCATCGTCAAACTCGAAGGCAAGCCGATCCTCGATTTGGAGGAAAATCTCCGTCTCCTGGCTAAAAGCAGCCGTGGTGGAAGTGCCAATGCCGACAAGGAACTGCAACTGGCGGTCAAGAACCTGACGATCTCTGAAGCAGGACGGATGGCGATGGCCTTCACGGTTTACTTCGAATTGGTCAACATCGCGGAGGAGACCCACCGCGTCCGGCTGTTGCGCCAACGTCGTCGCGCTCACTATACCGATCCGAGTACGCCTCCGATGCGCGAAACAATTGGTGCCGCACTGCGCGAACTAAAATCGAAGAATGTCTCGCCGGAAAAAGTCCAGTCGTTGCTCGAGAAACTCTCTATCGAGCTCGTTTTCACGGCGCATCCGACTGAGTCGAAGCGCCGAACGATGCTTAACAAGCTGCAGAGGCTAGCCAGGCGTTTGCACAATCCCGAAAGCTTTATCGAGGATGAAGTCACCGGTATCAGTAATCCCCGTGCGCTTGAGCAGGAGATAACCGCGCTTTGGCTGACCGACCGCTCACGTACCGCGCGACCTCACGTCACCGATGAAGTCCGCACCGGGCTCTGGTATTTTGATACCACCCTCTGGCAAACCGTGCCGCTGTTACAGGACGAACTTAAGCGTGCCTTGGCGGAGAGCTATCCGACAGTCAAGGCTCCCCAACGCTGGATTACTTTCGGCACATGGATGGGTGGCGATCGTGATGGCAATCCATTCGTCACGCCAACGGTTACTGCCGAGACGATCATGCTGCATCGCAAACTGGCTTTGGAGAAACTTCAGACGTCGTTGCGTCGTTTGTCGCAACAGCTCTCTGTCTCGTCGAATCTCGATACCATTTCGCCTGCTTTGCTTGCCAAGCTCGAATCGAGTCACGTGACGGATCCCTATATTCGCGAATTGAAGGATCGCTACCCGCATGAGCCCTATCGTCTGGCTCTGGCTGGTCTGCGGTCACGGCTGATCAAGGCGGAAGAAGCTGAGGTTCCCGAGTGGCTGGTGAGTCCCAAGCCGGGCGATGGCTCGGAAACCGCGGTCAAGACCAGGGACGTCAGCGAAATTCTCGATCTGATCAGCGAGAGCCTCTCGACGCATCGTGGCGCGCTTCTGGCTGAAGGCGAGCTGCAGCGCCTCCGCCAACAGGTTACTCTCTTCGGTCTCAGCGTTGCCCGTCTCGATGTCCGGCAGCACTCCATGCGGCACGAAACAGCGATGAAGGAAATCCTCGCCGCCATTGGAGTTACTCCCGATTACGCCGCGCTATCCGAGGAGGAAAAACTGGTCCTGCTCGCCAAAGTTCTGGCCGCACCCACGCCGAAACTCCCGGAAAACTTTACCCCGGAAACCAGCGACGTGATCGGTTCGCTCCGCGTTCTCAAGCGCGCCATCGAGCTGTACGGAGAGGAAGCGGTCGGCGCCTACGTCATCAGCATGACGCACGACCTTTCCGACATCATCGAGGTCATGGTTTTCCAGCACCTCGTCGGCATATCGCTCGATATTGCCCCGCTCTTCGAGACACTCGGCGATCTTGAGGCTGCGCCCGGCATCCTCACCCAAATGTTCGAATGGGAGCCCTACCGCAAACATCTCCAGGCGCGCAAGGATCACCAGATGATCATGCTCGGTTACTCGGACAGCAATAAGGATTGCGGCTATCTTACTGCCAACTGGGCGCTCTTCCAGGCGCAGGAAACCATCGCCGAGGTCTGCAAGAAGCGGAAGATCGAGTTTACGCTTTTCCACGGTCGCGGCGGCAGCATCGCGCGTGGCGGCGGACCGGCCGCGAAGGCGATCCTGGCCCAGCCCTGCGGCTGTTACGACTCGAAGAT
>Ga0068858_100005121_pt1 | contig 12849 bp, 10 predicted proteins | sample KBSSwiS12_FD_66589 | JGI IMG/M metagenome (GOLD analysis project Ga0068858, IMG submission 66589) | Switchgrass rhizosphere microbial communities from Kellogg Biological Station, Michigan, USA - KBS Switchgrass S1-2 | ecosystem: Host-associated > Plants > Roots > Rhizosphere > Soil ... | reverse complement strand
TCCCGAGGGCGAGATTGCCATGGCGCGCGGGGCCTCCGCGGCAAAGGCTGCGATGGTGGTGAGCGGCGACGCCAGCGTGCCTTTGGCGGAAATCGCCCAGGCCGCCACGACTCCGCTGTGGCTGCAGGTTTATGCCAACAGTCCCAAAGTGAAAGACGTGCTGGCTGAGGCGAGCGCGGCCAAGGCTAAAGCCGTGATCGTGACCGTAAACGCCGGGGCCTCCGCCGGCGGGCCTGCGGCGCAAGGGGACATCGATTGGGCTTCTGTCGACACGGTCGTCAAAGGCACGTCCCTGCCGGTGATCGTGAAGGGCGTCACGCGTCCGCAAGACGCCAAGGAAGCCGCCGCCCGCGGCGCCAAGGGCGTGGTGGTGTCGAACTATCGGGGCGGCAATGCGGCGGCGCTCACGGGAACGCTGCTGCTCATCGCGCCGGTCGTTCAAGCGGTTGGCGATCAGGTGCCGGTGCTTGTCGATGGCAGCTTCCGCCGCGGCACGGACATTCTCAAGGCGCTGGGCCTTGGCGCCAAGGGCGTGCTGATCGGCCGCCCGGTGATGTGGGGCCTGGCGGCCTATGGCGCCGACGGTGTCCAGGGCGTTGTCGAAATGCTGCAGACCGAACTGGCGAGATATATGGGCATGTGCGGCCGTCCATCCCTCGCGGCGGTCAACTCCAGCATAGTGCGCGTTCATGCGTCGCTTCCCACGGCGAAAAGCAAACATGTCTGATATCGGCTGGCTCACCCATCCTTCCCGGCGAAAAGCGATGGCCCACCTGGCGGGCTTTATGGCGGCCTCCCCTGTTGCCGCGGTTGCGGCACAGACGGACCCCAGACCCATTGGCGAAGTTCGCCGCGCCTTGAGCCTGGCCGAGATGCAGACGGCCTTCGACTTCGAGCCGGTCTTCTTCGGCAATGTGCCGGTGAAGACATATGACTATACGGCGCATGGCGACGGGTCGGAGTTCACCTTGCGGCGCAATCGCCAAGCCTTCGATTGGGTCAACATTGTCCCGAAAGGCCCCGCCGTCCCGGCTTCGCAAATCGATCTTTCGTCTGAACTGCTGGGCGTAAAGTTGAAATTCCCCATCATTGTCGGGCCCTCAACCGGTCAAGGGGCGCTGCATCCGGATGGAGAGATCGGGATGTTCAAGGGTGCGACCGCGGCCTCGAATACGCTGATGATCATAGCCTCCGGCAGCACCATACCGGTCGCCAAGGTCGTACCATCCGCGCCCGGCGGCACCTTGTGGGAGCAATTTTATCCGACAGAGGATCTGACCGTCACCCAGCGGGCGATCGACAATTACCAGACTCTCGGCCTGACCAACATCATGGTGACCATCGATCAGCAGGCCTCCTATTACGAACGTGACGAGTTGGACCGTCATTTCGGCGGGCGGGTTGGCGCGGTCGCGGGAGGCGGTGGCGGAAATGCCGCTGCCGCCAGTGCTGCTGCCGCAGCCGCAGCGGCGGCTGCAGGAGGGCCCGCGGTCACTGGCTCGGCACGGTACCGGGTCAGCGGCAGGCGTCTTTGGTATTCGTGGCAGTATATCGACGCTCTGCGGAAGATGGTCAAAGGCAAACTTCTGATAAAAGGGATTCTGGATCCGGAAGACGCCAAGCTGGCGATTGAGCACGGCGCCGATGGGATCACCGTGTCAAATCATGGCGGGCGCTCGATGGATTACGGTCCGTCAAGCCTGGAGGTCCTGCCGGAGATCGTGGCGGCCGTGAACGGCCGGATTCCCGTCCTGTTCGACAGCGGCATCCGCCGCGGCGCCGATATTTTCAAAGCGCTCGCTTTGGGAGCCAACGCCGTCCAGCTCGGACGGACCGCACGTTGGGGGCTTGCAGCATTCGGCGCCGCCGGCGCCCAGCGCGTGATCGAGATTCTGCAAGCCGAACTTGTTCAGGCGGCAGCAGCCGCTGGATGCACCACGCTTTCGGATATCAACAAGACCACGGTCAAGACCCACTTTATTTAGCCTCTTCCCAGGGTAAGGAATCATCATGTCCGATATCGAGCAATCCTGGCTCACCAATCCCGCCCGGCGAGTGGCGATGGCCCGCCTGGCGGGCCTTATGGCAGCCTCGCCCATTGCCGCCGCTGTGGCTGAAACCGATCCCAGACCGCTGAGCGAGCATCGCCGCGCCTTGAGCCTGGCCGAAATGCAGACCTCCTTCGACTTCGAGCCCGTCTTTTTCGGCAATGTGCTGCTGCCGATATACGACTACACCGCGCATGGCGACGGGTCGGAGTTCACGCTCCGGCGCAATCGCCAAGCGTTCGATTGGGTCGATATCATGCCGTCGCGGCCTCCCGTTCCGGCAGCGCAGGTCGACCTTTCGTCCGAGGTGCTGGGCGTGAAGATGAAATTTCCCATCATCGTCGCGCCGACAGCGGCAATGATACCCCTGCATCCGGATGGAGAGATCGGAATGTTCAAGGCGGCGACCGCGGCCTCGAACACGCTGATGATGCTGAGCGTCAATACCAGCACCCCACATGCCAAGGTGGTGCCGGCCGCGCCCGGCGGCACCTTGTGGGCGCAGTTCTATCCGCTGGAGAATTTGGCCAACACCCAACGGTCGATGGATACCTTTCAGAATGCCGGCTGCAACGGCATCATCGTCACTATCGATCAGCAGGCGTCTTATTACGAACGCACCCAGCAGGACCGTAATTTCGGCGGGCGCGTCGGGGGCGGTGGCGGCCGCGGCGCAGGCGCCGGAGGCGCCGCCGCGACACAAGCCGGTTCGGCGCGGTACCGGCTCAACGGCTTCCGCCTTTGGTACACCTGGCAATATATCGATGAAGTGCGGAAGATGGTCAAAGGCCCGCTGATACTCAAAGGAATTCTGGATCCGGAAGACGCCAAGCTGGCGATCGAGCACGGTGCGGACGCGATCATCGTGTCCAATCACGGCGGGCGCTCGATGGATTATGGTCCGTCGTCGCTCGAGGTTCTGCCGGAGATCGTGGCGGCCGTGAATGGCCGGATTCCCGTCCTGTTCGATAGCGGCATTCGCCGCGGCGCCGACATCTTCAAGGCGCTGGCGCTGGGGGCCAACGCCGTGATGATCGGACGGACCACGCGCTGGGGTCTTGCGGCATTCGGCGCCGCCGGCGCGCAGCGGCTGATCGAGATACTGCAGCAGGAACTCGTCCAGGTGGCTGGAAGGTGCGGATGCGCCAAGCTGTCGGATATCAACAAAGCGGCGGTCAAAGCTCACTTCGCGTGAGTTGCGGAGCGGGAAAGGCTTTCGCTAGTTTCCGGCAAAGGCGCGGTAGCGGCCGGTCCTGGCCTCTACCCATCTCTTGGTTTCGAAGCTGGTCGCATCCATGCAGTCCTTGAACCAGCTTTGATAGTATAGCCGCAAGGGGCCGCCAGACTGTAGCAGCTGGCCGCAGGCTCTATCAGCGGCGCGATGGACGCGAGCCTCCAGGACCTTGGCGTCCGAGGGATTGGAAAGGTCCAGATCACTGAACTTGACGTCCATAACGGGGGCCGCCTGGGCGGTGGTGACGGTCAAAGCGAGAACTGAAGCGGCTGTTAAGGCGCGGAGCATCATCGTCTCCTCCGGTTTGGGTCGTAGCGCCGGCCCATGAATGCTTCCAGGCACTCGGGGTTCCGGCCAAAGGTTGCAGTCCGCCACGGCGAGCAACGCGCCAAGCGTCTTCTAGTGCTCGCCCGTGACCCGCGAAGGATCAGCAACTTGAAGCGCGAAGTAGATCGCCGGATGAAGGCTTGCGATATTGGTCAAAAGCCCAATCGGCGCCCCATGGCGCTCGACAACCGTTGCGAGGTCCGCCCTATCGATCGTACGGCCATGGCCTTACTTCTGCGCCGTTCCTCGGATAGGCGCCGGCCATGACATCGTCGCGGCTGCGCGCCTGAACGGGCGCCGCGGCCAGCAGGGCGAAAGAAAACAGCAGCAACCCAAATCCGGCCCGCATTGCGTTTCTCCTCAATTGCGGGTCACACGGGTAATCCTGCCGTACTGGTTGAACTCGGTCACAAGCAGATTGCCATCCTTGTCGAAGGTCAGACCGTGAGGCTCGTAAAACAGCCCTTCCTTCCACACAGAGGGCGGTGTCGTGTTCACATGCACCTCGGAGGCATTGTCGTTCTGACCGATATGAGCGATCACCTTGCCATCCTTGTCTAGGATGGTGATGCGGCCTTCCAATTCGGCGACCGCCAGTTCGTCGCCCCGCACCGAGAAGGCACTGGGCAGCCGCAGGCCTTCGCCGAACACGTTCAGGATCTTGCCGTCCAGGTCCATCGCCACCAAGCGGCGATGGCGCCGGTCGGTGACTAGCAGCCGCACGGGCGAAAAGCGCGTGTCGATCGCGAGCTTGTGCGCCTGGTCGAAGCTCCAAGGCGCGTCCTTGCCGCCGAAGCTCTTTATATAGTGCCCGCTTTTGTCGAACTGGTGGATGTAATCCAATCCATAGCCATCCACGACATAGATATCGCCGTTCGGCGCCACCGCGATGCCCGTGAGGTTGGTTGCCGGTCCTTTGCCCTGTTTCCTGAACTGATCGGGGATAGCCTGGTCGGCCGGGATTGACAGGTACACCTTCCCATCCAGCCCCAGCTCGACGATCTTCTGCGCCAGCCGGCTGATGCCGAAGATATGGGCCTCGCCGCCCTGCCCCCTGGCGATAATGAAACCGTGCAGGTCGGTGGGCGCATTGGGGACATTGCGCAGGTAGCGGCCTTTCGCGGAATAGACCTGGATGCCCGCATAGGGCCCGCCCTGCACGCTGGCATAGACCTCACCTTTGGGCGAGACGGCAATATCGCCGTGAGAATCGCCTGGCACCGCACGTTCGCCTGGCGGCGTGAAGTAATGAGAGTTCATGGTGAAACCGGGCGATTTTTCCTGCGCCGACAAAGTGCCTGTGCTGCATGCCGCAACAATCACGGCCGCACCGAACAGGCCACGCATGAATCTCTTCATAGAAAAACCCCTCCCTGAATTATGAACCATGCCACGCCTCCGGCCGTCAGCACCGCCAACAACAGCAGCAGCGCGATATAGGTGCGCGCAAAAGTGATGCGCAGGCCGGCCGGAATATGGGCATGCGGCTTGCGCCCTGTGACCATGGCCTTCACAAGATTGTGGCCCTTGACGAACAGGTAGAAACCAACCGCAACGACATGGCACCAAATCAGCAGCAGCAGGATGTTGAAGATCGTGCCGTGCAAGCTTGTCACCCAGGTCGATGTGTCGTCGCTGACCAGGAGCGCCAATGGACCGCTGAAATGCAGCCCGTCATTGGCAAACAGTCCCGTTATGGCCTGGACCAGCAGAACCGCTATCAGGACCGCCACCATCAGTCCGCCCGCCGGATTGTGCCCCGCATACAAACCTTCGCCGCCCCGCAGATAAGACAGCACGGCACGCGGTGGATGCAGGAAATCGCTGAATCTCGCGGTTGTGGAACCGATCAGACCCCAGCCGATGCGGAACAGCAGCAGCGCCAGTAACGCCAGGCCGGAACATAGATGCACCGTCATGTATCCCTGATCGGCGCTGAGCCATGACACAAAGATCAGGATTACGACCATCCAATGGAAAAGCCGGGTCGGCGCGTCCCACACCTGGACATGGGGCATCTGTTCGCGCAGGTCATTGCCCATTGGCAGCCTCGTAGATGCGTACACCTCTTTGGCGCAGCGGCGCCAGCGCGTCGGCACTCGCCTTCTCGATCGCCAAGACTCTCAGGGTCTTCGAGGGCGATAACGCCTGGACCGTCACACCGGTGGTATGGGTACCGGTCAGGCGCAGCGTTCTCAGCAACGGCATGGCGGCCAGCGCCGGCGCCGAGGCATCGGTCACGGCGGTGCCCGACAAGTTGAGCTCGACAATGCGATCGCGCAGGGGCGCAAGCGCCCGCAGATCCGCATCGCCGAACGCTTCCCGCCGCGGCGAGGCGTCGATCACCAAGTCGGCTGAACTGCGCGAGTCATACTGGATGACGCCGGGAAAGCGGTTTTGCAGTTGCGCCACTTGCTTGGCCAGCGGCGCACGCAGCTTTGCGACCGCGGCGGGATTGATCTGCGGCATCTTCACCGGCGCCACCAGCCGGGGCGCACCCTTGATCGCGCCAACAGGCAGCGTGCCCGACGCACCGGCGGCAATCCAGAGGCGGATCACCGTAACCTCGTCCGTGTTCAAGGGCGCCTTGCCGCTGGGCGGCATGGCTTTATCGTCCGTCGCCGGAAGGGTGACGCGGGTGAGAAGCTCGCTATCCTTCGCATCCCTCGCCGCAACGACCGCGCCATGCTTGCCACCGCGCATGGCGCCGGCGAAGCTGTCCAGCCGAAGCCCGCCTTTTGCCCGCGTCGCGCCATGGCAACTGATGCAATGGGCCTGAAACAACGGCGCAACACGCACGGTATAAAAGGAATTGGCGCTGGCCTCGGGAACGCTTTCCAGTCCCGCCGTCTGCAGCACCGCATGCGCAAAACCGGGACGTAGAAGCATTGCCATCGCCAGCCCCAGCGCTGTCGCCAGGGCAACACCGCCAAAATAGGCGAGCGCCGACACGCGAGGTCCTGCTGCAGTCGTTCCGGCCATCCGTTATCCGCTATGCCAGGATTTCGGAGACGACGCGCGCCGGCTTGACACCCGTGAGCTTCTGGTCAAGGCCCTGATAGGGATAATTGAGCTTCTGATAGTCGAATCCCAGCAGGTACAAGATAGTGGCATGCAGGTCGCGCACCTCTACGGGATCCTTGACCACCTCATAACCCATATCGTCGGTCTCACCATGCACCATGCCGGTGCGCACACCGCCGCCGGTCATCCAGATCGTAAAAGCAGCCGTGTGATGGTCGCGGCCTATATACTTCGACACTTCAGTCGAGCCGCCATGATTGTCTTCCATCGGCGTGCGGCCGAACTCTCCACCCCAGATCACCAGCGTGTCCTCCAGCAGGCCGCGGGCTTTCAGGTCCTGCAGCAGCGCGGCGGTGGGTTGGTCGGTTTCCTTGCAGCGGTTGACGAAGCCGATATTGATCCCCTCATCCGTCGGCGAGCCGTGGGAATCCCAACCCCAATGATAGAGCTGGATAAAGCGCACCCCGCGTTCGGCCAACCGGCGCGCCACCAGGCAGTTGTTGGCATAGCTGGTCTTGCCGGGTTCCGCGCCATAGCGGGCGAGCACGGCCGCCGGCTCGCGCCGGATGTCCATCGCTTCGCTGGCTTCCACCTGCATGCGGAAGGCCAATTCATATTGCGCGATACGGGCAACGGTTTCGGGATTGCCGAACTCGTCATGGGCGTGGCGGTTGATTGCGTCCACCGCATCCAGCACCTGGCGCCGCGAAGCGCGGCTGACATCTTTGGGATTGTTAAGATAGAGCACCGGCTCACCGGCTGAGCGGCATTCCACGCCCTGATAGACGCTGGGCAGATAACCCGATCCCCAGAGCGGTTTGCCGGCATTGGCGGTGGGCCCAGGCCCCGATGACGCCAACACAATGAAGCCCGGCAGGTTCTGGTTCTCGGTACCCAAGCCGTAGGTGACCCACGAGCCTAGCGAGGCATGGCCTGTACGGGCATCGCCTGTCTGCACCAAAAGCTGGGCCGGCGCATGGTTGAACTGATCGGTCTTCATGGATTTTATCAGGCACAGTTCGTCGATCAGCTTCTCGGTATGCGGCAGCCGGTCGGAGATCCAGGTGCCGTTCTTGCCGGTCTGGTGGAAGGGGAACTGGGGCCCCAGCATCTTGGGCACGCCGCGGATGAAGGCAAAGCGCTTCCCCTTCAGGAAGGAGTCGGGGCAATCATGGCCATTAAAGCGGCTGAGCGTCGGCTTGTGATCGAACAGCTCCAGCTGGCTCGGCGCGCCACCCATGTGCAGATAGATGACCCGCTTGACCTTGGCGGGAAATTGCGGCGGCAGCACCGACAGCGGCGTCGAGGGATCGCGCTTAAAGCTCAGGCCGGCCGAGGCAATCGGCTGCTGCGCGGCCATGGCGGTGTTCATGAAGAAGGCGCCCAGGCCACCGGCGCCCCAGCCGACGAACTGCCGCCGGGTCTGGGTCAAAGCTTGCAGGTGCTGCAATAGGTCTTCCGTGGTCTTGCGCATGGTCGTTACCTTGTCAGCGCTGCATCGAGGTTGAGTAACGCGGTGCTCACCGCGGTATATCCGGCCTGGCTGGTGGGGGCGGCGCTGCCGGCGGCTTGGATATAGAGCCTATGCAGAGGCGCCAATTCCTCCGGCGCGAGTTCACGCGACAGCACCAGCCTGGCGCCATAGTTCAACCGGTCGTCCAAGCTACCCTTGACGTCCTTGACCATGCGTCCGGCGAGCGCCTTGGCGGCTTCGTGATAGACCGGGTCATTCAGGGTCACCAGCGCCTGTAGCGGCGTATTGGTGGTGATCCGCCGCGGCGCGGTCATGGCACGGTCCGCCGCGTCAAAGGTGACAAAGCTGGGATACAGCGAGGTGCGCTTGACGAAAGTATAAATGGCGCGGCGATAGCGGTCGGCGCCTGTGGCGTTGATCCAGCGTTCCGGATTGTTCGACACGACATTCCAAATGTTCTCCGGCTGGGCCGGCATCACCGGTGGCCCGCCCATCTGAGAATTGAGCAGGCCGCTGGCCAGCATCGCCTGATCGCGCACCATCTCGGCGGTAAGACGTTGTTGCGGGCCCCGCGCCAACAGGCGGTTGCGTGGGTCCTTCTCGCGTAGCGCCGCGGTGGATTTGGCGCTTTGGCGGTAGGCCGCGCTGGTCACGATTTCGCGCACCAGCGCCTTCTGGTTCCAGTGCAGGTCGTTCTGGAAATGCAACGCCAGCCAGTCGAGCAGTTCGGGATGACTGGGCAAATCGCCGGCGCTGCCGAAATCTTCCTGCGATTCCACGATACCGGTGCCGAATAGCTGTTCCCAATAGCGGTTCACCGCCACCCGCGCGGTCAGGGGCTGGCCGGGCTGGAAGAACCATTTCGCCAAGGTCAGGCGATTGCGCGGCGCATTCGCCGGCAGTCTGGGAAACAGCGCGGGCGTATCCGGTGTCAGATTGGGTCCGATCTGAGTGAGGAAGCTGCCGCGGTCATATTCCAGCGTCTGACGCTTTTCGTAACCGGCTTCCTCGGACATTACCGGAACATCCACCGCGGGAATGGCCGCCAGATCATGGTCGAGCTGTTCCAGGTCCGCAAAGTCCTTCGCGATCTGCGGAGCATGCGCCAGCGCGGTCCAACGGGCGTCATTGCTGGTGAACAGACGCACGCGCGGCGCGGCGCCGATGGTCTGATTGACCGACTCGGTCTGGGTCAATTGGAGCTTGAGCTTGACGCCCGCCGGCAGACGCAGCGGCGCATCGGGTACCGCCACGACCCAGCGCGCGAGGAACAGGCTGGGGTCCCAAAAGGCCACTGTTGGCGGCGACGCTTTGCATCACCTCATCGGGCGTACGCGGCTGCTCGGCCTTCGCGGCCCGCTTTTCGACAAGCTTCGGCCTGCCGGTCTTGTCATTTACATATTCCCTGGTCTTGCCTCTGCCATTGGCGCGCATGTCGCGCGCCACGTCGCCGATCAGGCTGTCCACCGCATCGGGCGCCATCAGGCGGAAGGCAATCTTGTCCGCGCCGCCATCGGGTCTGATCACCCAGGCGTCGACATGATCGACGATGAAGCCCTTTTCCGGCGAGTGGGCAGCCTCAGCATTCGCGGTCGGAACTTCGATCTTCAGCGCCGTCAGCGAAGCAACATGGAACGGCGCGGTAAGCTCGAACACGGTATTGCGGGGAACCGTGCCCTTGCTTTCCGCCATGCCATTCTTGATTTGCAGCGTCGCTTCCGGCGGATGCGCTTGCGCGCGGGCAAGATCTTTCTGCAACCGCTCGACCTGCTCGGCCGTTTTGTCGCCGCCATCCTTCTGATGCGCGAAGTTGGCCTGTTTGCCGGCTTTGGCCTGCGCCTTGGCCAGCAATGCCTTGATGGCCAACGCTTCGCTGATGGTTGCCTGCCGGATGGGTAACGGCTTCCATTGTTTCACATCGGCCTCAGCCGCCCGGGTTGCCGCGACCAGCTTCTGGCGCACCGACTGAATCTGCTTCTGCAACCTGTCGGCCAGCGGATATAGCGCCTTGTCCGTCGGCACGCTCAGAACCGGCCAGTCGTCGGGGCGGGCGTTATCAAAGGCGATGTCGGCATCGCGCTGCGTGTTAAAGAAAGACATGAACTTATAATATTCGTTGTGCCGGATCGGATCGTACGGATGCGAGTGACACTGCACGCAATTGAAGCTGACGCCATTTAGCGCCGACCAGGTGGTGGAGGTTCGGTCCATCACGGCTGCGATGCGGAATTCCTCATCGTCGGTGCCGCCTTCGTCATTGGCCTGCGTTTGGCGATGGAAGGAGGTTGCGATCAGGTCGTCGAAGCTGGGATTCGGGAACTGGTCGCCTGCCAGCTGCCGGATGACAAATTGGTCGAACGGCATGTTGTGGTTGAAGGCATCGATGACCCAGTCGCGATACGGCCAGACAGAGCGGCTTTTGTCCTTCTCGAAACCCTTGCTATCGCCATAACGGGCGACGTCCAGCCACATCGTCGCCCAGCGCTCGCCATAGCGCGGCGAGGCCAGCAGGCGGTCCACCTGTTTTTCATAAGCGTTGGAGGAGGCGTCGGCCAGGAACGCCGCCTGTTCTTGCGGCGTGGGCGGCATGCCGGTCAAATCCAGCGACACCCGCCGCAGCAGCTCGGACTTTTCAGCCTCATGCGACGGCGCCAGACCTTCCTTTTCCAGGCGCGCAAGAATGAACCGGTCCAGCGGCTGGCGCACCCAGGCGGCGTTCTTCACGGCCGGAACGGCCTGCGGTTTTGGCGGAACGAAAGCCCAATAATCAGACCATTGCGCGCCGTCCTTGATCCATTGCCGCAGCAACCCGATCTGCTTTTGCGACAGTGGCGCGCCGTTCAGGGGCATGCGCACTTCCGGATCCTTTGAGGTTACCCGGGCGATAAGTTCCGACGCCTGAGGATTTCCCGGCACGACGGTGGGGCGGCCGGACTTGCCCCGGCCCAACGCCTGTTCACGATAGGAGAAAGAGACGTTGGAGGCCTGCTTCACGCCGCCGTGACAGGCCATGCAGTTGGCGTTGAAGATGGGACGGATGTCGCGGTTGAAGTCGATTTGGCTCTGCGGCGCGGCCGGGCGGTCGAAGATGCTGGCGCCGACGCCGCCCACCACGGCAATCGACAGGACCATCGCCGTGATCCATACCGCCTTACCCTTGAACCCAGTATTCATGGCCATACCTCGGCACGCCGACCCCACGGCGTGGCTATTTTACCCCTGGAACCGCCCGGAAAGAAGCGCCCGGCGGTTTACGCCGCCGGGCGGTTTTTACGTTCAACCAGGGGTCCCCGAACGAGAAAACCAGTCTCACATCTTCATCCCCAGCCCAACCGTAATCACCCGGCCCAAGGGACTTGCGGACCAGTTGTCGAAGCCGGTCGCGCCCAAATAGAAAGGCGGATCCCTGTCGAGCAGGTTGCGGACATTGACCGTCACCCGGGGCCTTTCCATCGTCAAGCGGGTTTGCGAGATGCTGGGCCATACCCGCTCGCCGGGTCAGCTAACCCGCATTGTCGTTAAGCGTACCCGCCATGAGCCGGCGATTTTGGCCCGCCAACCAAAGATTATTCCGCGAATAACAGTTGGCCGAACCGGTCAGGATAGTGCGGGTCCGGTTTCAACATGCCCGAATCCGACCATTGCGAAAGCCGGCGGTTAGGCTCTGTCCCATCCCAACGATTCATGTTCGCGATCCAGCGGTCGCCAATTTTGGGTACAGGGTTATCCGCCAAATCGGAGAATGAGCGCCATGGAATCGCCACTTCGAGAGTCCAACCCTGATCCTTATCGCCCGCATTGTTCAGCGTACCTTTGCGCGACACCGCCAGCCGCACGCCCGGCAGGTCGTATTTCTTCAGCAAGCGCTGGGGAAAGGCGTAGAGATAGTCATACAGAACTGCCCGGGCATTCATTTCAAGACCCAGATACAGGTTCTTGACACCAGGCGGAGCAATAAAAATTTCGACGGCATCGTCTTTGTAGGTGGGGTCGTCGTGCTGGGTGTAAATTGCGGTGATGTCGCTATCGTCACACGCATAGGCGATATAGAGATTGTCGTTGTCCCAGGTCAGCCGGGCGACGGTCTTCTGCTTCTTGCCAGTCTGGTCGGCCCAGGGAAAGACGAAGGTCACCGGCTTGGCCGCCTGCCAGGCGGCATCGTCAAGGCGGCCGTCGATTTGAGGCGCAATTCTGGCGCGATGCACCTCGTAGGTAGGGATAGGAGGAAGATTGGGCCGCTGGGCCATTACAGGGGCTGCCGTCATAAGCACAAGAAAGCCAGACGAGAGATGGGTAATGACCTTTTTCACAACCTCAAATCCTTCCTTGTTGGCGACGTGACCAAATGTAATGGGGGAAATTTGGGATGTAACTATTAGCCAGCCGGGCCAGCCTAACAATATCATTCAGGAGTGCCAACGGCCGTCTGATCGTTTCCGCTATCGTCAAAGGGCGGATTCCATTCCAAATCCGCAAAACCCCTGCGGGCACCGCGCGGCCATTAAGTCGCTGAAGCGCGGTCCACTTGGCATTCCTTGCAGCGCGAGCCGCAGATCAGTGCTTGGCAACCCTGGCCGAAAAAATATATCCGCCATTGCGAACGGTTCGGATGACGGCAGGGTTGCGCGGATCGTCGTTCAGCTTTTTGCGCAAGCGGCCGATACAGACATCGATGCTGCGATCGATATGGCGTATGCGCTTAGGGAAATGGAGCATGAGACGCTGCAAACCGCCAAAGGCCG
>Ga0068858_100005118_pt1 | contig 12855 bp, 9 predicted proteins | sample KBSSwiS12_FD_66589 | JGI IMG/M metagenome (GOLD analysis project Ga0068858, IMG submission 66589) | Switchgrass rhizosphere microbial communities from Kellogg Biological Station, Michigan, USA - KBS Switchgrass S1-2 | ecosystem: Host-associated > Plants > Roots > Rhizosphere > Soil ... | reverse complement strand
TCGCCGCAATGGGCGGCGCTTGAGGGGTCTCGAACGCTGGCGCGGCGGGAGTCACGGCGTCGGAAGGAGGCGCAGGCGCCGGAGCCGCCGGCGCCGGCGAGGACGTCGACGCCGAAGCGATGGCGGTGTCCCGCGTGGGAACGAAGGGGAACGGATCCTCCGACGCGACTCCGCCCGAGTCGTCCCCCGGATGAAACTCGAGGGACGTGATCTCGAACGCGTCGGAGAGCTCCGCCGCCGCCTGATTGGTCGGGCGCGCGGATGACCGGCGCCGGCTCTTGTCGGTCTCGTGGAACTTGGGCGCCGGCGGAGGCTCGGCCGGCGCCTTCTTCACCTGGCGCGTCGGCGTCGGCGGTCTCGGCTCCACCTGGGCCTCGAGGCCCGTGATCGCCTCGTCGACCTTGCGGTCGCCCGAGAGCGCGCGGTAGAGCTTGAGCTTCTTGAGGGCCTCGAGCTTGTCGCCGCGCGCGAGGTAGATGTCGGCGAGGGACTTCGAGGCGACGAGGTTCCCCGGATCGGCGACGAGCACTTTCGTGAACGTCGCGATGGCGTCCGTGCTCTGGCCGACCTCCACGTACACGCGGCCCAGCGCGACCTGCGCGGCCACGTAACCCGGGTGCGCGAGAAGGCCCTTCTGGAGGGCGGAGAGCGCCTGCTTGAAGCGTCCGAGCTTGCGGTATTCCTCGGCCAGCGACACGAACAGCCGCGAGCCGGGATCCATGTCGAGGCGACGCTCGAGATCGCGGATGCGGGCGTCTGCTGAGAGCTCAGCCACGATCAGAAGTTAAGCCGCCCCCCGAAGGGGGCGGCGATTGGTCGACTACGGGCCGGGGACCGGAGTGGGGGCGACACACTTCCGCTGGTAGCTGAAGCCCTGGCTGAGCGTCGCGGTGCACCCCGTCTGCGTCAGGACGGTGATGTCGACGGTCTCCACGACGACCTCGGTGCCGTCGGAGGTCCCGGCGGGGCACGCGGGCGCCGGCATCAGATCGTCCGGCACGACCGCATTGATCTGGCTGTCGCTGATGACGGTGTAGTTCGCCGCCCGGCTCCCGAAGGTCACCTTGGTGACGCGAGAGAGGCTCGTGCCGAAGAGACTGACGGTGAGGCCGGGGGTGGTGAACACGTCGCCCTGAGCCGGGGAGCTGAGGCTCAGCGACGGGGCGAAGGTCTTCACCAGGTAGCGGAAGTCGGGGCCGGTCACGGTGTCCCCGGTATCGACGTTCGTCACGACCACGGGGCCCACGACGTCGTTGCAGTCGGTCACCAGCACGCCCGTGGGCGTGCAGACGATCTCGGTCGCGGAGACCGAGTTGACCGTGCAGGGGCGATTCCCCGCGAACACGACCACCGGCGACTGGAATCCCGCGCCGAACACGGTGAGCGGGGTAAACGGACCGTTCGACGGCTCCTCGATGGGATTGATGGCCGTGACCTTGAGCGCGGGCGTGTACATGAAAGTGATCGCGCCGGAGGTGAGGCCGGAGTTGATGTTCTTGACCGTCACGCCCACCTGGACCTGGGTGCCGCCTCCGGCCGGGCCCACCGGGGAGAGGGCTACGATCTGGCTGAACGTCGTGGAGACGACGGTGGCCTCGTTGTTGCCGAAGAAGACCTGGACTCCCGAGGTCGAGAAGCCCGACCCGATGATCGTGACCCGGGTTCCGCCCGCGAACGTTCCCTGAGACGGCAGGATCGCGGTGATCGTCGGGACGTTGGACGCCGAGGTTCCGAAGGCGAAGCAGTTCGGCAGCGAGAGCACGACCGGCTGGGCGAGGTTCGTGCCGAGCGTCAGCGTGATCTGCGTCAGCGTGCTCGGTGCGGTCAGCTCGGGGAACTGGGGCGTCTGGACGGTCACCGTGTTGGACTGGACGTCGGTCACGAGTCCGTCCTTGGTGATGCCGTTGGCCGTGAACTGCACCCTCGACGTGGCCGGCGTGCCGAAGAACCGGCCGCCGTTCAGGACGATGGTCGCAGGCGCGTTGGGATCCGCGAAGCTGGGCTGGCACGAGGAGACGAAGGGCAGCGTGCCCGAGCTCGGCTGGAAGACGATGACGAGGTTCGCGGAGCTGGTCTTGCCGCCCGAGGTGGCGGTGGCCTTGACCTTGGCCGGACCCGCTCCGGGCCCGCAGAGAGCCGTGATCGTCTGACCGTTCGTGGTGACCACGGAGACGGTCGGCAGGCTGTTCTGGGAGAACGTGCCGAAGTCCGACGTGAACGTCACGGTCGTGCCGTCCGGCACGGGGTTCCCGTTGAGCGTCACGACGGCCTCGATCTGGGTGCACGTCCCGGCCTTGGGATTCGCGTCGCTCGTGAAGAGCTGGACGGAGAGCGCGGGCGAATTCCCGCCGCCGCCGCCGGTGGGGGGCTTCGTCGGCGCGTCCGCGGCGCAGGCGTGCAGCACTGCGACGAGCGCGACCAGCGTCAGAACGAAAGCTATCCGGCGCATGAATCCCCCTTACTGGGCCACGAAGACCCGAATCCCGGTTGCGGTCTCACTCTGCACACGGAATCCGGAAACCGTCTGGCCAAAGAACACAACGTCGTAGAACATCCGAATCTCGGTGTTGCCCGTCTCCCGGTCGATGCCGCCGTTGAACGGCAGCAGTTGATCGAACGGGGCGGCTTCCATCGCACTCTGACTCAGCACCGGGAAGTCGGAGAGGGTCACGCTGCCGCCGCTCGTGACGTTCTGTCCGACCGCGAACTGCTGCATCGGCGGAACGATCGTTCCGCCGTCGGCGCGGCGGTAGGTCACCGTGTAGTCGTTCAGCTGGACCGTCGCGAACCCGGCCGTGTCGGGAGAGCTCGGATTCTTCAAGTGGCTCGCGATCGTCATCGTCGGGATCGTCAGGGTTCGCGCCGGGAGGATGTCGGTGAGCCCGGCCTGATCGGTCAGGTCGACCGTCAGGTAGACCGGAGCCTCCGTCTCGCCCTGTTTGTTGGTGCACGCCGTCGCCAGCGTCAGCGCCGACGCGAACGCGACCCAGGTAGCCAGTGATTTTCTGTTCAGGTTCATGCGCGTTCTCCCATTACGACCGCAGGATTCGGGGAGTGATGAAGATCAGCAGCTCATCGTGCTTCTCGGTGCGCGTCTTGTTGCGGAAGAGGTTGCCGAGCACCGGGATCTTCCAGAGGCCCGGGATCATGTTGTTCTGATCCTGGTCGTTGATCTGGAAGATTCCGCCGATGACCGTGGTGCCGCCGTCCTTGACCAGGACCTGGCCGCGGTACTCGCGGATCGTCAGCGGAACGTTCTGGCCGAGCGATAGGTTCAACGCGACGGCCGGCTCGCGCTTCGTGACGTTCACGCTGAGGAGGATCGTCCCCTCCGCCGTGATCTGCGGCGTCACGTCGAGCTTCAGCGTGGCGTCGACGTAGATGACCGTCGTCGTGTTGTTGACGGTCGTCTGCACGGGGATCTGGACGCCCGACTGGATCAGCGCCGGCGTGTTGGTCAGCGACGTCACCTTGGGCGACGAGATGATCTTCAGGAGACCCTGGTTCTCGGCCGCCGTCAGCGCCGCGTTCAGGTTGAACGTGTTGAGGATGTTCCCGAGCACGAGCGAGGCGACCGTGGGCCCGTTGCCGAGGCCGACGTTGATTCCGCCCGCGACCGAGTTCGGGAAGATCAGGTTCGTGGTGTTGCCGTGAGCGTTGTCGGCGTTGCCCGTGGCGCTCCAGTTGATGCCGAGGCTCCGGCCCAGGCTCTTCGTCGTTTCCACGATCCGGGACTCGATGACCACCTGCGGCGTCGCGGTGTCCAGGTTCTCGATGAGCTGGAGGACCGCCGGCAGGTACGTCGGGATCTCACGGATGATCAGGGTGTTCGTGCGGCCGTCGATGACGATCGAGCCGCGCTTGGACATGACGCTCTGCAGCGTCGGCGTGATCTCGCTCGCCTTGGCGTACGAGAGCTTCTTGATGACGGTGCGCGTCGGCTCCGCCGCCTGCCGGGCCTCGGAGAGGCGGGCTCGATCGCCTTCCTCCGCCTGGAGCTTGGCGGTCGTCGCGATGCGCATGATGTTGTTCTCGAGGACGTACCCGAGGCTGTTCTGCTTGAGGATCAGGTCGAGCGCCTGGTCCCACGGAACGTCCTCGAGCTGAACCGTCACGGTGCCGCGGACCTCGGGGTCGATCACGATGTTGAGCCCGGTGAGCTGGGAGATCGTGCGGAAGACGTCCTTGATGTCGGCGTCCTTCAGGTCGAGCGAGATCGGCTCGCCGGTGAACTGCGTCGGCGACTCGGCGATCGTGCGCGAGCGGTAGGCGGAGCCGGCCTGGGCCGTCGCGGCCTGTTCCTGGTCGAGCGCGGCGGCCGCGGCCTCGAAGAGGGCCTCGTTGCGGCCGCGGGGGGCCGTGGCCGGGCTGGACTTGGAAGCCGGCTTCGAAGCGGCCGTCGTGGTGCTCGTCGTCGGCGCCGAGGGCGCCGAGGCCGCGGCGGGCGTCGCCGAGTCGGTGTGGTGGGCCGACGGGGCCGGGGCCGACGCGAGCACGACGGGCGCGGCGGGCGGCTCGGCCTTCTTGACTTCGACCTTGGCTTCGACGTGGGAAGGCGCCGGCGCGGTGGCCGGAGCCGGTTCGATCGTGGACTTCGCCTCGATGACCGGCTTCTCCTCGGCGACCGGCGCCGGGGCGGCCTTGGCCTCCATCGTCGGCTCGGGGACCGGCGCGGGCGCCGGAGCGATCTCCGTCTGCGTCACCGGCGCGGCCTCCGCCTTGCGCTCGGGCTCGCTCGCCGGAGCGGCGGCCGGAGCCGGAGCCGCGGCGGCCGCGATCGAAGGAGTCTGCGCCGCCGCCGAGGCGACCGCGTCCTGTCCCACGATCACCGCCAGCCGCTCGCCGTCGGAGGCGAGCGCGTGCGGAGCCGGGGCCGAGAGGTCGAGGACGACGCGGGTCACGTATTCGGGCGAGGTCTGGAACTGCGACACGCGGACCTTCGTCACGACGTTTCCGGAGACGGCGATCGCGCGCTGACGGACCTCGTTCTTCACGCCGGGGAGGTCGAGGACGACGCGCGGCGGGTTCGCGAGGACGAAATCCTTGGGAGCGAGCCAGCCGTCGCCGAGGAGCGTGACCGAGACCTGGCCGTCGCGGGTCTCGCCGACGGTGACCTTCTCGAGAGAGTGCGCGACTTCGCCACGCGCGGCGGCGGAGGCCTTCTTCGCGGGAGCGGCCTGGGCGACCGGAACCGGAGCGGGAGCCGGCGCGGCGTTAGACGCCGTGACGATCGGCTCGCTCGAGACGGGCTGACTCGCGGGCGCCTCGGGCTCGGCCGTCTCGGACTCGGCGACGGCGGTGCCGCCGCTGAAGGCGATGGCGAGACCCTGGCCGACCGACCGGACGTCCACCTTGGCCTCGGCCTTGTGGGCGATCGACAGGCGGGTCATCCGCTTGCCGAGCTCTTCGACTTCCTCGAAACGGATCGAGCCGACGACACCGCCCGCGGCCTGCGGAGCGGTGAAGCCCTGGGCCACGGACGCGTCGCGGAGGTCCACGATCAGAAGGTCCGGGCGGGGCTCGTAGGAGGTGTACAGCAGGGGCGCGCTCGCGGAGAGGACCACGCGCGCCCCGTCGGAATCTTCGTTGAATGCCGCCTGGGTGATCTTCGCGGAGGCGGGAGGAGCCGGCGTCGCGGCCGACGGGCTGGAGTCCGCTGGCGCCGCGAGGGCGGTATCCGCGGCGTTCTGCGCCGTGTGCGAGCGCGACGAGCAGCCGGTGGCCGCCCCCCACGCCAGCGCGAGCGCCAGTGCCGTCGCGGTTGCTTTGAAAGTCCTTCGCATCGTTCCTCCCGTCGCGCGAATGCCCATGCTCGCGGAGGTTGTCATTGCTTAACCGTCGCGTTGAGCTGCTTGGTCACTTCCCGAAAAGGCTTCACGCTTTGCGGATCGTTCAGGTTCTGTCGGAACGAGACCTCGTTCGGTCCCACGCGCGTGACCTCACCGTCGTACAGGAGGTCGCCCGCTCGAATCAGGTAGCTCTTGTTGTCCGTCGCGCGGATCTGCGCCACGTACCCCGCGCGGGTCTTCCAGATTCCGTGGACGACGAGGTCGTCGATCGCGATCCCGGCGATTCCGGGCGGCCGCTCGGCGCCGCCCCGGTTCTGCTCGCGTACGAGCAGCGACCGGAAGGGATCGCGGCGTCCGGCGGGGTCGTACGTGTAGGCGCGGCCCGACATGGCCGACTCGTCCTGCTCGATCAGAGACTGGCCCGGCGACTCGGGGACCGGGGCGATGACGGCCTGGGGCGTCGTCGAGGCCGCCGGAGCCGTGCTGGCCGGAGCCGGGGAGGCCGGCGCCTGAGCGGCGCAGATCGCCGAGAGCGCGGTGCCGGCGAGGAACAGGACGAACGCGGTCACGGTCCTCATTCGGCCCCCCTGCCTTCGGCACGGCCCTTCAGCGACTCGGCGCTCTTCGCCGCCGGCGCCGGGGCCTTCGAGGCCGGGGGAGGCGGCAGCGAGCCCGGAGCCGCGCCCTCGGCGGCCGTGGCCTGTCCGATCTCGTCGCCCGTGTAGATGAAGGTCTTGGCGACGAAGTTCGCCTGGATCGACTTGCCGGGAGAGCTGTCCAGCGTGTTGACCTTGAGGTCTTCGACGTTGATGATGCGCGAGAAGCGGCTCATCCGGTCGAAGAACAGCGCGAGGTTGTGGTACGTCCCGTCGATCGCGATCTGGATCGGCCACTCCGCGTAGAAATCCTTCTGCACGAAGTCGCCCGGCTTGAAGGTCTTGAGCGTGAAGTCGCCCTGGCGCGTCAGCGTCTCGATGCGCTTGATGAGCTCCTCGGTGTTGCGCTTGGACGGCAGGATCTGGAGGAGCTTCGAGAGCTCGAGCTCGAGACGCTTGACCTCCTCACGGAACTGCGACAGCTTGCGCTCGGCCGCCCGGCCCTTGGCGATCTCCTGGTTGAGCCCGTCCAGCTCGACTCTCTTGTCCGCGATCTCCTGATTGAGATTGCGGAACCAGGCGTACTGGACGATGCCCGCCATGATGGCGCCGAAGAGCAGGCCGATGCCGAGGGCGTAGTACCAGGGCTTGTCCTCCATCTTCAGCTCGAGCGCCATGGCCTATGCTCCCGGCTTCGCGGCCGGAGGCCGCGCTCGGCCTGCCGCGCCCGCCCCGGGCTTCGCCGTCGCCGCCTCGGCGGCCTGCGGCTTCCCGTGGGTGAACGTGACGGTCATTTCCCAGCTGTAGATGCCCTGCGGCCCGGAGTCGCGGCCCAGGTTCTTGAACACGGGCTCCGCGAAGTAGGGGCTCTTCTTGATGTTCTCGAGATAGGTCGCGACCGCGTTGGGCGAGAGCGTCTTGCCTCGCAGCGTCAGCTGGTTCTCGCCCGTGATGGACATCTCGGTCAGCCAGACGAGGTCCGGCAGCGCCTTCGAGATCTCGTCCATCAGGCGGACCGGGCCCTTCTGGTTCGTCTTGAGGTTGTTGATGAGGGCGATCTTTTCCTCGAGGCTCTTCTTCTTGTCCTCGTAGCCCTTGACCTCGTCGATGATCGACTTGAGCCGCGCGACCTCTTCCTTGGCCTTGCCGATCTCCTCGTCGAGGTGACGCTTGCGTCCGGTCAGGATCAGCGCCATCACGCCGATGTAGATGAGGCCGAGCGCCACCCCGGCGATGAGGAGGAGGTTGTTGAGCTTCGCGCCGGTCGGGAGCGCCGGACCCTTCTTCTTGGCCGCAGCCGCCCGCGCCTCGGTGAGGAGGTTGATTCTGATCAAGCGACTTCGTCCCCGATGTGCCGGATCGCCAGGCCCACCGCCACGGCCAGGCTCGGCGCGTTGTCGGTCAGCCACTCGCCCGAGACGGGCGCGCCGGCGATGTCGATCTGGCGGAAGGGATTCAGGATCTCGACCGGGATGTTGAAGCGCTCCTTGAGCTGCGCGTCCAGGTTCACGACGCGCGAGGAGCCGCCCGAGATGAAGAGCTGATCGATCTTCTCCGTCGAGGTCGTCGCCAGGAAGAAGTCGAACGTCTTCTGGAGCTCCTGGGAGAGGTCGTCGGACACGGACCGGAGGATCGGGAGGATGTCCTGGAGCGACTGATCCCCGGTCTTCTCCCCCTTCTTGAGGGCCTCGGCCTGCTCGAAGGAGAGGGAGAGCTGCTTCTGGATCGCGTCGGTGTACTGGTTGCCGCCGAAGGAGATGTCGCGCCAGAAGATGGTGTTCGCGCCCGACAGGATGTTGACGTTGGTGACCGACGCCCCGATGTTGACCAGGGCCACGACGCGGCCCGGCTCGACCGGGTAGTTCGCCTCGAAGGCGTTCTGGAGCGCGAACGCGTCCACGTCGACCAAGACCGGGTTCTTCCCGGCCTGGGTGATCACGCTCGTGTAGTCGCCGATCTTGTCCTTCTTGACGGCGACCAGGAGGACGTCCATGGTCTCGCCGCCGCCGGACTCGAGGACCACGTAGTCCAGGTTGACGTCGTTGATGTCGAACGGGACGTACTGCTCGGCCTCCCAGCGGATCGACTCCGCGAGCTCCTCGGGAGACATGGCCGGCAGGGAGATCTTCTTGATGATGACGGAATGGCCCGACAGGGACGTACCGAAGTCGGGGTTGCGGACGTTCAGGGAGGAGACGATCCGGTTGACGGTGTCGACGACCAGGGAGCCGTCCATGATCGCGCCGTCGACGATCGCCTCGGGGGACAGGCCCTCGAGACCGGTCTTGACGAGGCGAAAACCGCCCCCCTTCGAGTCCTTGAGTTCGACGAGTTTGATCGCCGAGGACCCGATGTCCAGACCGACCAAGTTTTTGGACTTACTGAACAGCACGCTTCGCCCCACCGAAAGAATTAATACGGTTTCGGGCTTCGACTTATGGTTATTACGGCTGGTTGTCAAAATAGCAAAAGGTTATTCCGTAGTCAAGCGATGAAGCAGGTCAAAGCATCAAGAACGCAACGACTTATGTCGATTGGACAGTAAGCCGCGAAGCGGACAGCTGTTCTTCCCTTGCGCCGCGTGTCGTCGCGGTGTAGGCTTCGCGGGTTTTTTGGCCGAAACGGACTAACCGAGGAGCGTCATGGCCCAGCACTGCCAGTTTTGCGGAAAGATCCCGATGTCAGGCCACCGCATCAGCCACGCCCACAACCTGACCAACCGCAAGTGGCATCTGAACCTGAAGACCGTGCGCGCCGCGATCGACGGAGTCAATCGGAAGGTGCTGGCGTGCACCCGCTGCATCCGCTCGGGGAAGGTCACCAAGCCCGCGCCGCGGCCCAAGGCGGCGGTCAAGACCGCCTGATCGTCGCCTCGCGCGTCACTCCCGCTCCCCCGCCTTCGGCACGTTGTATTTCCGGATCACGTCGCGGACCCCGCGCACGGCGCGGATCCGGCTGAGGATCTTCTCGAGCTGCTTCAAGTCTGCGGTCTCGAGCGACACCGCGACGAAGGCCTCCCGCGTCTCGCCCACGCGCGCCTCGATCCGGCGGATGTTGGAGCCCTCGCCCGCGATCGCCTGCGTCACCTCCGCCAACAGCCCGGGACGGTCCTCGGTCACGACCTCGAGCTCGATCGCGTAGGACGCCTTCTTCTCCCCGGCCCAGGTGACGTCGATCTGCCGGCCCGGGTCGTAGAGAAGGTTCTCGACGTTGGGGCAGCTCTCCGAGTGCACCGACACGCCGCGCCCGCGGGTGATGTAGCCGATGATCTTCTCTCCGGGCACGGGATTGCAGCACTTCGCGAGCGAGGCGAGCAGGTCGTTGTGGCCGACCACGACGACGTCCGCGCCGGCGAACGGCAGGATCCTGCGCACCACCCGGGAGACCGCGGACTCCTTGCGCTCGGCCTCGGGACGCGCCAGCTCCTCGGCCGAGACGAAGCGCTCGAGCGCATTGCGCGGGGCGAGCTTCCCGTAGCCCACCGCCGCGTAGAGGTCCTCGGGCTTCGAGAATCCCCAGTGAGCCAGCTCGCGGACGAGGCTCCCTTCGGCCTCGAGCTTCTTGATGCTCCGCTTGAACTTCTTGAGCTCCCGCTCGAAGAGCCGCCGGCCGAGCTCGACGGCCTGCAGCTTCTCCTGCTCGTGGATGAAGTGGCGGATCTTGTGGCGCGCGCGGCTGGTGACGACCGAGGAGAGCCAGTCCCGCGAGGGCGTCTGGTTGGGAGCCGTCAGGATCTCCACGATGTCGCCGCTGTGCAGGGGCGTGCGCAGCGGAACCAGCTTGCCGTTGACCCGCGCCCCGACGCAGCGATGCCCGACGTCGGTGTGCACGCGGTAGGCGAAGTCGATGGGCGTGGCGCCGCGCGGGAAGGCGAAGACCTCGCCCTTGGGAGTGAAGGTGTAGACCTCGTCGGGATAGAGGTCGACCTTGAGAGAGCTCAGGAACTGGCGGGGATCGGAGACCTCGCTCTGCCAGTCGACGAGCTGCCGGAGCCACTGGAAGCGGGCGTCGTCGGAGTGCGAGCCCAGGCGGCCCTCCTTGTACTTCCAGTGGGCGGCGATGCCCCGCTCCGCGATCAGGTCCATCTCGCGCGTTCGGATCTGGATCTCGAACGGCTGCCCGGTCTCCCCGATCACCGTCGTGTGCAGCGACTGGTAGAAGTTGGGCTTGGGCATCGCGATGTAGTCCTTGATCCGGCCCGGGACGGGGCGCCAGATCTGGTGCACGAGGCCGAGGGCCGCATAGCAGTCCTTGGTCTCGGGGACGACGATGCGGAAGGCCAGGATGTCGTAGAGCTGGGCGACGTCGACCGCGGTCCGCCGCATCTTCAGCCAGATCGAGTAGTACCGCTTCATGCGGCCGGATACCTCGGCCGTCACGCCGGCCTCGCCGAGACGCGACTCCAGCCGCTCCCGGATGCCGCCGATCATCGCCTGCGAGACCTTCATGCGGCGCGCGACCTCGCGCGCGACCTTCTCGTGCTCCTCCGGCTCGAGGTAGAGGAAGGCCAGGTCCTCGAGCTCCCCCTTCACGCTTCCCATGCCCAGCCGGTGCGCGATCGGCGCGTAGATGTCCAGGGTCTCGCGCGCGATCTCGTGCCGCTTGGACTCCGGCAGGAACCCCAGCGTGCGCATGTTGTGGAGGCGGTCGGCGAGCTTCACGAGGACGATCCGGAGGTCCGAGATCATCGCGAGGATCATCTTGCGGAAGGTCTCGGCCTGCTCCTCCTCGCGCGAGACGTAGGAGAACTTGCCGATCTTCGTCAGCCCATCGACGAGCTCCGCGACCTCGTCCCCGAACTGCGCGGCGATCGAAGCCTTGGTCGTGAGCGTGTCCTCGAGCACGTCGTGCAGGAGGCCGACCACGATCGACAGGTCGTCGGCCTTGAGCTCGGCCAGGATCGCGGCGACGTTCAGGGGATGGACCAGGTAGGGCTCTCCGGAGCGGCGCACCTGGCCCTTGTGCTCGCGGGCCGAGAAGACGTAGGCCCGCCGCAACAGGTCCTGATCGCTGTTGGGGTTGTACGCCTCGACCTTCTCGAGGATCTCCTCGAAGTGGATCATGCCGGGATAAGGGTAACCCGGGAGGGAAGTTGAGAGTTAAGGGTTGAGAGTCGAGAGTTCAGACGACTCACAACCCTCGACGCTCGACTCTCGACTATCTGCGGTTCTTCTTCTTCTTCCCCGAGCCCGCCGGCCGCGCGACCGCCGCCGAGGAGGCGGACGCCGACGGCGTGGGAGCCGTGGGCGGAACGGCCGGCGCCTTGACGGGGGCCGGAGCCGGGACGACCGCGAGCTTGCGCCGGTTCTGGAAGTTCTTCCAGATGACGACGATCGACGCGGCCACGTAGATCGAGGAGTAGGTGCCGACGATGATGCCGATGATGAGCGTCAGCGCGAAGGTGTTGAGGACCTCGCCACCCAGGAAGTAGAGCGCGATGACGACGATCAGCGTGGCGCCCGAGGTCAGGATCGTCCGCGACAGCGTCTGGTTGATGGAGCGATTGATGACGACGTCGAGCGGCTCCTTCTTCGGCGTCTTGAGATTCTCGCGGACGCGGTCCAGCACGACGACCGTGTCGTTGTTCGAGTAGCCCACGAGCGTCAGGAGCGCGGCCACCACGATGAGGTTGAACTCGCGGCCGAACAGGGCCAGGAGGCCGATCGTGATCAGCGTGTCGTGCACGATGGCGACGACCGCGCCGACGCCGAACGGCAGCGACCGGAAGCGGAACACGATGTACAGCAGCATGCCGATCGTCGACCACACGATGGCGAGTACCGCCTTCTTCTGGAGGTCGGCGCCGACCTGCGGGCCGACGTTCTCGGCGGAGAGCAGCACGAACGGCCCGACGACGGTGTTGGCGCCGAGCCAGGCCTTCACCTCGGGCGAGACGCCCGGTATCGTTCCGAAGTCCGCCGCCGAGTGGAAGAGCCCGACCTGAGAGCGCTGGGCGATGACCCGCTCGGCCACCTGCGCGTACGCGGCCGCGAGGTCCGCGTCGGCGCGGCCCGCCACGCGGTCGGGGTCCGCGGCCGCGAGACGCGCGGCGAGGGTCGCCTTGCCCTCGGTGTTGATGTCGATCTTGGCCGGGTCCGTGGGGCCCTCGAGGCCCTGGCGCAGAGTGCGCAGGACGTCGCCGGCCACGTCGCGGCCCTCCTTGGCCTGCTGCTGGACGCGGATCAGGACCTCGTGCTTCTCGGGGTCCTCGTAGCGCTGGATGCCGATCTCGCCGAGGTTCGCGCCGTCCAGGATCTTGCGCAGCTTGTCGACGTCGGGGCGCTCGTTGAACTTGACCGCGATCGCCGTGCCGCCCGAGAAGTCGATGCCGAACTTCAGGCCCTTCTGCACGAAGACCGCGAACATCCCGATGAGGATGAGCGCCCAGCTGGCGCCGATGGCCCACCAGCGGTACTTGAGGAAGTCGATGTTGGTCTGTCGAAAGAGTTCCATCGTTTTCTTCTTCTTCT
>Ga0068858_100005117_pt1 | contig 12855 bp, 10 predicted proteins | sample KBSSwiS12_FD_66589 | JGI IMG/M metagenome (GOLD analysis project Ga0068858, IMG submission 66589) | Switchgrass rhizosphere microbial communities from Kellogg Biological Station, Michigan, USA - KBS Switchgrass S1-2 | ecosystem: Host-associated > Plants > Roots > Rhizosphere > Soil ... | reverse complement strand
TAGCAAATATCTGGTCAAACTCGCTAAATGCGTTGTCGGGTGGTTTCGCACTCAGTCGGAGTCGCACAACCGTGCTGCCATCAGGGGGAACTTCCAGATGGTAGTATGCGGCGGCTTTGGTTCCCGTCTTCGACGGATTTATAGCCTCTCTCTTACTTGAAATGATGTAATTGTGAAATGCGTCTTTTACGTAGGGTGACCGGTTTGGTTGTCCCCACAGCCGGCTGGCATTGGATTCATTCTCGGTAAACAGCAGTTCAGGAGAGCCCTCGCAATTCAATGTGATATGCCTGAACTGGTCGTATGAGGCCAAGATGTTTCCCCAATTAACCTGAGCCAGCACTGGTTTGCCTGCATTTTTCTCCCAGGACCAGGTGTTGCGAAACCAAAGCGTCGGCAACAGATGGATCTCCGCCATTTCCTTACCGCGGTTGTGGACGGAAATGCGAATGAGCACATCGTCCGGAGTGGCTTTGGCATACTCGACGAAAACATCAAAATACCGATCGTCATCAAACACACCAGTATCAAGCAGCTCGTATTCGAATTGTTCGCGTGACCGAGATTTGTTGGTTGCGACGAGGTCACCATAGGGGAATTCCTGCTGCGGATACTTGTACAGATACTTCATGTAGGAGTGGGTCGGCGTACTGTCGAGATAGAAGTAGTATTCCTTAACATCTTCTCCGTGGTTCCCTTCGCTGTTGGTGAGGCCGAACAGACGTTCCTTTAGGATGGGGTCGCGACCATTCCAAAGAGCAATTGCGAAGCAGAGTTGTTGCTTGTCGTCGGAGATTCCAGCCAGACCATCTTCTCCCCAACGGTAGGCGCGAGAACGGCTCTGGTCATGACTGAAATAGTCCCAGGCGTTTCCGGACTCACTGTAGTCCTCCCGCACTGTTCCCCACTGTCGTTCGCTAAGATAAGGACCCCATTGTTTCCATGGAATACCCTTTTCACGCGCTTCGTTTAACCTATGTTGTTCCGCTGTCTCGACATAATTAATGCGGGCCTTCTGCCTCGGTTCCATAGTGGTGCTCCTGGTTACATTGTTTGCTACTGACATAGTCGTTTGCGGCGACTAATTCCTCTTTCAGGCGACAAAGGTTTGCAGCTCAATTAGGTGCTTGTTTCGTGCGCATGCACTGGAAAAAGTGGTAGCCCCAGGGGCCGAGGTCCACATATAAGCCCGGAGACCACATTTCATCCCCATCCCGCTCATAGATAGAGTCCGACAGCAAGTCAACCAAGTGCCAGGTTGCGGCACCCACATCAGGCCATGAGACTTGAACGCGGGCATGCACAGAACAATCGCTAAGATTCACAACAATCAAGTAAAACTCTCCTGCCAGCGCCCATGTCCAGGCAACCAGGTTCTGAAAACTCGCGTTATCTGGCCAACCGGTTCGGCTGCACAGCGCCCACTCACCGCTGTGGAATGCCGCTCGGTTCACTGCTTCCAGGAGTCTTATGTAAAACCCGTACAAGTCTCGATCAAAGGATTCGGACGGACGCCTTTCGAGAAACACGGGCACTCTTACCTTGCGCCCTCCAAACTGTCCTTCATGGAATAGTCTTGTTCCGGGAAGAGTCGCTACCACCAAAGCCGCCGCCCGCTGCTTGGTGGAAGAAAAACTTGCAGCCGCACGTGGCTCGTCGTGATTCTCGATAAACCGGAGCAGCTTGCTTTGATATGCAATATCTGCACCAAGGTGAAGCCGGATGCTCTCTGCGTCGCCATGTTCCAAGCGGTCGTAAAGCGTCTTGTCGTAGCAGTAGTCGAAGCCCTGCTGCTGCAACTCCCACTCCAAACCCCAGTAAGCCTCGGCCATAAAAAGAAACCCCGGATACTTTTTCTTGATGGCGGAAATCATGTTGGCCCAATACTCTGTCGAGGGCCGCGGCCCTGCCAAGCCAGCCCATGTACGCTCAAAAATTGAGTTCAGGAAAAGCATCGCCATATCACAGCGCACGCCATCGCACTGTTGGGCGATGCTCGCTACGGTCATGATTGCGGCCTGTCGCAGCTCCGTTTGAAAGGCGTTCAACTGCAAAACATCCTGCCAGGCGGGAAAATAGGGATCTTTACCGCACGCGAAAATTGTTCCACCCACATCCAGGAAGGACGAAGGATGTTTCTGGACGTCATCTGCGCTACCGCGGATGAAATACTCTGGATGCTCGAGGACCCACGGATGATCCGGCGCGACATGATTGGGCACAAAATCCAAGACTAAATTCATGCCCCGCTTGGAGAGTTCACGACGAGCAACCGCAAGACCTTCCGGGCCTCCGCAATAGGCATCAACTACATAACGCCGTACGCAATAAGGAGACCCCACGTTATCTTCCGCACGAAAATCAGGAAGGGCCTGGTGAAATCCCTCGAGCAGTTTTTTGTTTTGATTGGCAATCGCGACGCCCGCACAGCTTCGCTCCCAAACTCCCATCAACCACACGGCATCGAAGCCAAACGCAGCGATGGCGTTCCATTCCGAGGACGGGACAGAAGATAAGTCAACGTTCTTCCCATATTTCTGGCGCAGTTCCGAAAGCCAGACCCAAGTATTGATCTCATACAAGCAAGGGTATCGAGGCCACACGGATACGCTCTCAAATACTGTTCCCGGTTCAGCTAGGGTTGCGCTCATGCTGTTTCTCCTCCTGGGGGCGCCCTTTTGAAAACAGCGATGGGCGTGGAGCATGATCGAGTTTCAATCTTTTCGTCTTGTTGACACGTTCGTTTGTACTTCTCTCACCAAGGCGACGCTTGCAGAACTGTCTTTTTTGCCAGTGTCGGGCGCGAGGATGGGCGGGTAAACACGGGATATACGACTGCCCTCTAAACCAAGCAAAGGGAAAAAGCGAGAATTGTTATGAAACGGATTGTGGCGCCTGCGATGTTGCTGTTGCTGGCCCCCGGAATAGCACAAAATACAGCGCCCAGCTCTACTGCGGGATCCCCAGCAAAGAGTATTGGCATGTTCGTGTATCCAAAGAATCAGCAAAGTGCCGATCAGCAACTCAAGGACGAGACTGAGTGCTACAGTTCGGCCAAACAGCAGAGCGGAGTAGATCCGCAAGCTCCACCACCCAGTGCCCCAACTGCAGAGGAACAAAAGGCCGCTCAAGAGCAGGCCGCAAAGCAAGCCGGAGCGGCAGCACCAAAAGGAGGAGCGGTGAAAGGCTCTGCCAAGGGCGCCGCCGGAGGTGCTGCCATTGGCGCCATTGCCGGAGATGCCGGAACCGGAGCCGCGATCGGCGCAACGGCCGGTGCTGTGCGCGGCCGACGGCAGCAGAAAAAAGCGCAGAAAGAAGCGGGGCAACAAGCCGCTCAGCAAACTGCTCAGGAGCAGCAACAATCGCAGGCGCAGGCTAACGCCGAGCATCAGGGCGCGCAAGATACATTCAAGCGCGCGTTTACCGCCTGCATGGATGCGCGAGCATATTCGGTTAAGTGACCTACGCGAACTCAGTGACAGGACGGATCATCCTGAAAGGTACCGCTTCCCAACATAGACGCCAGGAACCGGCCACAGTTGATGATTTTTTGAGACGCCGGTTCATCGCGCAGGGCATTGGCAGATACCGCATACTTTCCGGCATCCATTGACTTTTTCGCCTCCACCAGTTCGTTACTCCAGTCGCGCACGGCGTCGAACTCATTGTTCAGTAACTGGAACGCGTTGCGATCCGCTTCAGTAGAGGCGGCTACGTTTGCCAAATTAACGTTGCGCGCCGCTTTTTCCCTGTACCCGGCCGCCCAGCCTTCTGTTATTTGGTATCCGTTCTCAATGGCATAAGCCATTGTGCTGGCCCATTCTCTCATTCCAGCTATTGCCTCAATCGATGCTTTCATGAAATCGCGCGATAAACCGGGTTCCTCACCCGAGCTTGGCGGTGGAGCAGTTGCGGGAGTGTTCGCAGAGGCCATGGGAAGATTCAAAACGATGCGGTTTGCTTCGAAGTGCGATGATCCATTTGTGATCTGCGCAAGCTCGTCGACAGCAACATACATTCGGCCATCAATCTCAACCAACTGAGCTTTCCCAGACTGACCATTGACCAGCAAGGTCCGGCTCAAGCGCTTAATCTGCGCCGAAGAGATTCTGGTTAGTGAGAGCGATACTAGAAATACCAGAAGCACGATCCGCCAGCTTCCTCGCATAGGTCCGCCTCCAAACAGTCACCACACAATGTGCTTAAACTCCAGGCTGGATCTCTAGAACTGTCAACAATGATAGTTTTCAAAGATGAGCATACGCCGCACCAGACAGAACCTTCGACGTGAGAGAGCCTGCAACATTTCTTGTACCGAACATTGGTTAAGGAACTGGCACTTCTGCCAGTACATTCGAGCCTAGATGCTGTGTGGTAATGACACTGCAACTGTCTCGCTGGTTCAGATCCACTCGCAGTAGACGAGAGTCGCAGTATGAAATACCAATGGTGCGTATTACCCGTTATTCTCGGGTTCCTTTTTCCCACCATGCGCCTGACGGCACAGGAAACAACCAGTGTCTCCGTGCCAACTAGCGAAGTGCAAAAGACCAAACAGGCTGACGGAAAAGACGATATACAAGCCATTGGCCGCCGTCAGATCGGCAAGAGGGGATTGGGAAACTGGTACTCACTCGAAAACGAAGTTCAAATGGGGCGCGAGTATTCGAAGGCTATTGAGGTTAGTGCAAAGTGGATCGAAGATCCTGCGGTTGTCGAGTACGTAAACCGGATTGGCCAGAACCTGGGACGTAACTCGGACGCTGCCGTGCCTTTTACTATTAAAGTCATCGACTCCGAAGAGATCAACGCATTTGCTCTCCCTGGTGGTTTCTTGTATGTAACCAGCGGTCTTGTGCTGAGCACGCAAGAGGAAGCAGAATTGGCCGGCGTCATGGCACACGAGATTGCCCATGTTGCTGCCCACCATGCGAGTCGGCAGATGACTCGTTCCAACATGTTCGCCCTCGCGTCCCTTCCGTTGATTTTCGTCGGCGGTGGATTGGGCGTTGCCCTAAGGGAAGCAGCTGGGCTCGCAATTCCTCTGGGCATGACAAAATTTTCACGGGGCTTCGAAGCAGAGGCCGACTACCTAGGTGTGGAGTACCTGTATAAGGCGGGTTATGATCCGCAGGCGTTTATCTCGTTTTTCGAACGCGTCCAAACGGCGGAGAAGCAAAATCCCGGGTTGATCGCCAAGGCGTTTTCCACCCACCCTCAAACTGCCGATCGGGTGAAGAAGACGCAACGTGAAATCAGCAGAATACTCCCAGCGCGAGAGGCTTATGTCGTATCGACGTCGGAGTTTGAGGAGATTAGATTAAGGCTTGTCGCGCACGAAAATTTGCGGCAACGAAATCAGACTGATCCAGGTAAACCGGTTTTACGTCGGAGAACCACGGCTAGCGATTAGTCCCGGACGAGGTGGTTTCCGATGCGCCTGTTGCCCGTCCTGCTTGTCGCCTTGTGTCTTCCGCTTACCGAGTGCGGTAGTTTCTTCGTCGGGCTAAACCAACCGAGTCATTCCTGCTTACCAGGACCAGCGCACAACTGCAATGCACTCTTATGACGGACAGGTGGCTCCTTAGCCCGCCAAAACTGTCAGTTTTGGCAGTCGTAGGCAGATTCATGGTGAGTGATCATTGAAGGAAAGTAAAGTTTGGAAGGCAAGCTGTGTCCAGCTACGAACCATTTGCTCGTCGTTGTCGAGCTAGTGCAGATGAATGTCCATGAAGGAGGGAGAGGAATCATGAAATGGAAGACCTCTCAATCACGACTTCTGGTTCAAATTGCACGAAACGTCGTGGCCATCATTTGTGCGCTAGTGCTCGCGCCTGGAGACATGAGCTTGTTGGCACAGGCAGCCCCCCAAGCGGCGGACCAGGCAGCGGCCCGCATCCCCGCGGAACAACTCGATTCTCTGGTAGCTCCGATCGCGCTCTATCCCGACCCCATGTTGACTCAGACACTGGTGGCTTCGACCTATCCTCTGGAAATCATCCAGCTTCAGCAATGGTTGGGAAAGAACAAAGATCTGAAAGACAAAGCCTTGACCGATGCAGTAAAAAAGCAAAATTGGGATCCAAGCATCCAAGCCATGGCAGCGCTTCCGGATGTGGTGAAGCAAATGGCCGAAAACATCCAGTGGACAACGGACCTGGGCAACGCGTTTCTGGCACAGCAGGGCGATGTTATGGACGCGGTACAGCGGATGCGCAAAAAGGCCAAGGATGCCGGGAACCTGAAATCAACTGAGCAGCAGAAAATAGAAACAAAAGTAGTAGAGAACAAGCAGGTGATTATCGTTGAGCAGGCTAGTCCGCAAGTCGTTTATGTGCCCAGTTATAACCCGACCGTCGTATACGGCCCGCCGGTCTATCCCTACCCGCCCATTGCTTATCCGCCCCCTGGTTACTACGCCGCAGGCATGGCGATTTCCTTCGGCGTTGGAATGGCGATGGGAGCCGCTTGGGGAGGAGGGTGGGGCTGGAATGCTGGCTGGGGACACAATGACGTTGACATTAACGTAAATAACAATTTCAACCGGAATACAAATATTTCCAACAGTGGCAACCGTGCCGCTGCCCGGGGTGGTAATACCACCTGGCAGCACAATCCGCAGCACCGCGGAGGCGCCCCTTACTCAAACCGAGCGACTGCAAACAAGTATGGTGGCTCCGCTCGCGGAGATTCCATGGCCTCGCGGCAGAACCAGGCTCGCCAGAATCAGGCTCAGGGGGGAGGCGTGCAACAGGCAGCGGCTCGCGACCGTAGTAGTGCCGGGGGACGCCAACCGGCAGGCGCCAGTGACCGTAGTGCTGCTGGTTCGAGAGATGCCAGTAACCGAAGTGCAGGAGCTAGCAATACGAGTGCGGCTCGCGGCGGCGGTGGCGGTGGCGGCGGCGGTGGCAGCGGAGGTGGAGACCGCGTCGGGAATCGCAGTGTTTCTAGCGGTAACGGTGGAGGCTCCCGTAGCTCCAGCGCGTTTGAAAGCGGTTCCGGCGGGTACAGCGGCAGCAGCGCACGCAGCAGTAGTTCACGCGGCTCATCCAGCATGCGAGCTTCCGGCGGCTCCAGAGGCAGGGGGCGGAGGAGATGAGTGAACCATTCATGAAATGAGGATCTCATGAGATCACAATCATCTAACGGCATCGTTTGGAAGACACTCGTCGTGCTGGCTGCCATCCTATCGTGTACCCTGTCGCAGAGTGCGCTTGGGCAAACCTCAGCGAAGGCTTTTGAGAACCCGGAACAAGCTGCGGAAGCTCTAATCCAGGCAGCGGAAAACTATGCGGAGAACTATAATGTTCCCGCCTTGCTTGAGATCCTAGGTCCTGATAGCAAGGAGTTCATTTCCACAGCGGACACGGTCCACGACAAAAGCGTTGCCGCCTCATTTGTTGCCATGGCCCGTGAAAAAAAAGTGGTCAGCATCGATGCGAAAAACAAGAGTCGGGCTATCCTCTCGGTAGGCAATAGCGACTGGCCGCTTCCGATTCCGATTGTTAAACAAAAAGGAAAGTGGTATTTCGATTCCAAACGAGGGCGGGACGAGATTCTGTTTCGGCGCATTGGAGCCAACGAGCTTGACGCAATCCAAGTCTGCCGCGGCTTTGTGGAGGCGCAGCAAGAATACGCTTCGCAAGTTCACGACGGTTCCGGAGTTAACCAGTACGCACAAAGAATCATCAGCACTCCCGGAAAGCGCGACGGTCTTTACTGGGAAAATGAAGATGGTAAGCCGGGTGGCCCCATCGCCCAGCCTGTAGCCCGGGCCATCGAAGAAGGCTATTCTCTCAGCGACCCATCCGGATACCACGGCTACTATTTCAAAGTTTTGAAGGGCCAGGGACCAGCAGCACGTCTGGGACAACTCGACTATGTGATCAATGGAATCATGATCGGCGGGTTCGCGCTGGTTGCCGTTCCGGCCGAATATCGCGTCACCGGGATCAAAACCTTCATAGTCAGCTACGACGGAGTCGTTTACGAGAAGGACTTAGGCCCTGACTCCCTAACAATTGTTAAGGATATGGAGCGATACAATCCGGATAAAACCTGGCATCGTACCGACGATCAGTGGCCGACCGAGAATTCGGCTACAGGATATTGAAACTGCTCCAACTGCATATGCTCGCGCCATGTAGTTTCTGTTTGTTCGGAGTGCAACGACGATTCACAATCCTCCCTTGCTTCACAGGAATCTTAAGAAGCTCTGGAAGCTCACGCATCTGCGAAGCTAAGCCCTGGTACAGTGGTGAATCTTCCACAGAATTCAAGTAGTGCCTCACCGCAGGCTGGGCACAACACCTCTGTTCTAATAAGAAGCCCTGAATGAATCGTCACAAAGGAATTGCACCGGTCACAACGCCATAGTGTGGCATGCCGTGGCGGCTCCCCCACATCATTATCCGGCAATTTTATGTTCAGCATGAATGAACCCCGCGAGTCGAGCTAGGCTAGGAGTGGCGGATGGTCCTGCAAACTGTGTGAAGTACCAGTTCTCGTGCTGTCCACCTTTCAGATACTGTGCATTCGACTGGGGTATCAGAACTCGAATATCTTTTCGAAATCCGACAAATTGGAGGTGGAATGAAACCCGGCTTCAATAAGCTTTTACTTTTCTTAACAACGATAATCCTCGTAATCAGTTCCGCTGCTCAGAAAGTGACCGTGGGCTACGATAAGAGTATCGACTTCTCCAAGTATGCCACCTACACATGGACCAAGCCCGAAACATCACCTACCAGGCCGCTGCTTTATTTCAGCATCACAGCAACGATCGATTCCCAACTGAAAACGAAAGGATTGGTCCGGACCGAAAGCGACGGCGATCTCATCCTGACTCCTGCTGGAGGGGTGGAGTTTGGTTTCGGCTATGCCGCGGGAACGCCGATCTTGCCCACCTACAGCGGGGCACCTCCGACAATCAACAGCACCATGTGGACTGGAGCAGGAGGCGGCTCGATGTCCCCAGCCATTTCAGAGGGCACCCTATTGCTAAATTTCATTGACCGCGGTGCCAACAAAATCGTTTGGACCGGCACAGTCAAGCAGAAGCTTGATTTACAAGATCAGAAAAAGTCTTTAGAACTAATCAACAAAGGCATCACTAAACTATTGAACTCGTTTCCACCCAAGAACAAGTGAACCCACTCGCCTAAAGCTGGCACCCGCAACTCATTACAACCTTTTTTGTAGGCGTTCGCTGAAGGAACTCAGGGTTCAACCAGGGGAATCTCTGAAGCCACCTGCACATCCATCAAACCCGCTATGCGACGGTCGAGCTGAAAAAATAGCGCAGTCTTTTTTCCAGGCAGCACTTTCTGGATGATTGGGACATATTTAATTCTCAGTTGCAACGCGGCATCATCCGCCGCCGTCCATCTCTCCATAATGCTCTGCGCTTGGGCGTCGGTAAGCGTTGCAATGTTGTCAGCGTATTCTTTTATGAGTGACAGCTTGCTGTCATTAATCTTCGCTACTTCAGAAGTGTACTGGTCGTAGATTGGCCAAAACTTCAGCGCTTCAGCTTCTGTCAACGGCAGATTGGCAGCAATAATTTGTTTTTTTTGTGACCGGAGATCTTTTCTAAGCAGTAGAAGATTTTGCTCGGATGCGGTTGGTGCGGCTGCGGTTTGCGAAAATGCTACCTGGGGTCCGTAGACGGCCCCGACCAGCAGCATAAAAGCCACAAATATCTGGTTCATTATTCCTCCTTCAGCATGACGCAAAGATGGGTCGCTCTATGCTCGACGGCATATTGGTCCGAACGCGCATCTACCCACTTGTTTTTTCTCCGATCAACTTATGGTTGGAGACACCAGAACTGCTACTGGCAGAATTGACAGGGCGGGATCCAATAGATAGCAAGGTTGTGATCGAGCGTGTGGTCGATATTTACTTCAAACACGCTTGGTTAACTGTCAAAGGTGCTCCGCGATGAGCCGGGCGAACAAGGATGGCGGGAGATCTTAACTCTGGTCTAGCTTCGCAGGTTCTATTGTGGCTTGCTCTCTACCTGTAAAAAAGTGGGTGCGCATTTACATGTACAGCTGGCATCGCCACCTCAAATCTGACTTTGTTGAAACATTGTTGGCATATAGGAAATATATCCCCATGGAGCACGGTCACGTAGTGTGGCTGCGCATGATCTTCATGGTGCATGACCTTATACACACCTGAGCTTGGCGCTTTGTCTCCTGCTACACGAGCTTCCGCGGTCATACCTCATTATTTGATTATTATTATTACGAGATCGGCTGATTGTTTTTGGAATTCTAACCCAGGCCTTTTGCCGGAAATAGATTTGACCCTCACTACTGTTCTTTGGACCGTGTCTCCCGATACAGAGCAGGGCCTGCCGCAGCACTTGAAAGAGGATGGGGGAGGGTGCTGTTGGGCCCATGGCACGTACCGAAGTAAACTCAGTCCATCAAAGACTGGATTCCTTGAACTGGCACATCTTCAAGACACTTCCGATTGAATCTACAATAGTTGGGGTTAAGGTGTCGTTGCGCAAGAGCAATTAACGAATCGATAGAGCACAATGAATAGAAGATATGGAATGGGACCTGAGAGCCAACCAAGCTACTGGACAAAGAGGTCCTGAGGGGAGCGAAGCAGGATTTTGCCCCTACCCTTTACCACGGCACCTCTTCGTTGCCACTCGCTCAACAACCGGCTGGCTGTGAATAGCGTAATGTTTGCTGTATTAGCCAATTGTTCGTTGGTGATTTCGAGTTGGATTCCATCTGGACACTTCTCGCCGATACCGTTGGCGAGACTGAGCAGTACGTGGGCAAGCCTTTGGCGAGCAGTGTGGCAAACCAGACTTAGGTGGCTGGCCAGATACCAAGTAAGGTAATCGGCGGCGATCGCTAGACCATTCTCGAGCAGTCTCGGATACTGACCGGCGAGATTACGTATTACATTGCGATTCCACACCAGAACGACACTGTCTTTGACAATCTCGGTACAAACAAGAAAATTAGAGGGTTCCCTCAACAGACTCATACCACCGAATACTTCTCCTGGAGTAAGCCAAAGTAGGTAAATGTTCCGACCCTCGGGCGTGATAAAGAAATGACGAGCTGTCCCCTTAATCAGTAGAAACAACCGATCTGCCGGCTCCCCTTGTTTGGTCACTACTGAGTGACGAGAAAGCTGTCGGTACGACGCAGCTGCCAAAATAGAATTCCGATCGGGTTCCGACAGGCCCTCAAGAAAGCGTGCTCTGCGGAGGTTGACGGTGATTTCTGAACGCAATCGCGGGTCGGATAGGGGCGAGTTTCTACGACCACTATTTACTTCAGGTTCTTCCTGTGCCTCACTGTCAACTTCTTGGCCGGAAGCCATGGTTCTATGACGCAATAACATGAGATGAAGTGCTCCCTGAAAGTTGATTGTAAGCACAATCTAAATTCTGCATGCATGTTAGTGAGTGGCTCGACTGCGTCGCACTGGTAGTACTAGCAGTTTTTGTTTGGGATCGCTTTCAGTCATCATTTGCCGCTTCGTAAGGGTCACACCGATTCGAGTCATTCTTTGCGCTGGGATTGGATTCCTGCGCTCATCGTTTAATATTCGCCGAATATTCGGCCAGAGAATCCTGTCAGTGTTGACAGTACTCACAAATTTCATAACGTAGTCTTCTAAATCCAGCAGGTGCGAACATGTTTAGGGGCAAAGGAATTCATTTCCTACGCCCCCGACGCGAAGGACCTGCTTGGAGGGAGGGCATCTATGGGCAGACGCTACGGTGCGCTCTTTGTGTACTTGATCGCTCTTCCACTGTTCTGTCAAACGCCCTGGGGCAACCCTCAGGTAGCAAACATTGTGGCTGTGAATGCTCACCAAGGCGGCACTGAGAATACTGCACGTCAATATGACGTTTCATTGAAACTCAATGACGGCGTCTACGTCGTGCTGTACACGCCGTACGCTGGGACTGGAGTTGAATATTCGGTAGGAATGAACGTTGTAGTACTAGTTGGAAATGAGTCAATTCGCTTCACAAAATTAGGCAGGACATATGAAGTGCCCATCCTGCGACGCGAGTCTGTCCCTGCCAATACGGATCTCGACTGGTCCCGCGCTCCGGGCGAGTACTTCGATCAGAAACTCCAACGTCTTTCTGCGAAGCTGGCCCTTACCGAAGACCAGCAGGCCAAAATTAAGCCAATTCTCGAACAAGAGTCCGGAGAGGCGGGACAATTCATTACAAGTCCCGTGCTCACGCCCAAGGATAAGCTGGACAAACTGGAAAAGATCGTGCATACCTCAGACGAGAAATTAAAACCGATACTTTCAGCAAATCAATGGCAGATCCTCCAGGATATGCGCAAAGAACAAAAGCAGGAGATGAAGAAGGCAATTACGAAGAAGGCGGAGGATCATTGATGACCATTCAGAATTTCCTTGATATTCGTTTCTTCACATCATCAAAGAAGGCATGGCTTGCCAAGCCGCTGCTGACGAACCGCTGACCGCGAAGCACTGAGTGAATCGCCGCCGCCAATTCTCGGGCCGCATCTAGTTTCAGAACATAGCCCCAAGCCCCGAGTTTGAGCGCGGCCCTGACGACATCATGGTCACACTCCTGAGTTACAAATACTATCTTTGCCCCCGGTGCAAGTTTGCGTATTTCTCTTGCGACGCTTATCCCATTTGATCCGGGCAATCCGATATCCAGGAGTACGATCGTCGGCTGTAGTTGTTCTGCTAGTTGAATAGCCGCCAAACCGTCCGAAGCTTCGCTGACGATCTCAAAACGCTCTGTCCGTAGTATGGAGCAAATCAATTGTCGCCAGCTTTCGACATCGTCCGCTACGAGGACACCTATCAGCGACACTT
>Ga0068858_100005113_pt1 | contig 12857 bp, 11 predicted proteins | sample KBSSwiS12_FD_66589 | JGI IMG/M metagenome (GOLD analysis project Ga0068858, IMG submission 66589) | Switchgrass rhizosphere microbial communities from Kellogg Biological Station, Michigan, USA - KBS Switchgrass S1-2 | ecosystem: Host-associated > Plants > Roots > Rhizosphere > Soil ... | reverse complement strand
CGTCCCCGCGAGGAAGATGTTGTAGACGATCGCAAACCAGCCGCGGACGGACAGCGAGGAGAGCTCGTTCGCGAGCGGCTGCGGATCGAAGAACGGCGCGAGGGCCGCGATCGGCAGCCAGCCCGTCAGCATCATCCAGCCCGACAGCGAATTCTGCGGCAGCGGCGGCTTCCATCTGCGCAGCAGCACGGTGCCGCAGGCCCAGACGATTGCCGCGGTGAGGATCATTGCAACGCCGAACGGCTTCGCCTGCATGACGCGAAGCTCGTCGCCGATCAGGAGCGCCATCCCGGTGACGCCGAGCGCCAATCCCGCGAGCTTGCGCTTGCCGAGCGGCTCGTGGACGAAGACCGCGGCGATCGCCGTCGCCCACAGCGGCATCGTGTAGGCAAGGATCGCGCTGCGTCCCGCCGGCATCTGCTGGACGCCGAACAGGATGAAGCCGTTCCAGCCGGCAATGTTGAAGAGCGCGAGCGTCGCGACGCGCCCCCACCAGGCGCGCGGAATGCGGATCGAGTCACCGGAAAGCCGGGCGACGAGGAGCATGCCGAGCGCGGCGAAAGGCAGCGTGATGGCGCGAAACGTCAGCGGCGCGAGCTCCGTGACGCCCATCTTGAGGATGGGCCAGTTGCAGCCCCAGACGAGCGTCAGGACCGCGATGGGGACGAGCGAGCGTGCGACCGGCGCCGTCGCGTCGGTGGCCGGTGCGCTCATGGCGACGGCCCGCCGCGTCGCGGCGCCGTCACGCGCGCTCGCGCGGCGGCAGCGCCTCGCCGTACTTGGATTGGTGCAGCGAGCGCGCCTGCGTCACCCACCCGTCGCGGCGGATGCGGCCGGGAAACTCGGCGAGACGCGCGTCGAACTCGTCGATGTCGCGCTCGCTCCAGCGCGCGATCTGCCGATAACGGCTGATGCCGAGCTGCTGCAGCATCCGCTCGAGCACCGGGCCAATGCCGACGATGAGCTTCAGGTCGTCCGGAGCGCCCGGGCCGTCGAGCAACGGCGGTGGCGCGTTGTTCTCGAGATCGACGACGAGCTGGCGGTAGCGCGCGGTGTCGGCGCGCGCGTCGGCGAGCGCGCGATGGAGCGCGTGCCGCTCGTTTGCGAGCGCCTCGACGCCGCGCAATTGCGACGCGAGCGCAGCGTTGCGAGCGTGCCCCTGCCACGCCTCCGCCTCGAGCACGGCAATGAGGCGCGCCTTTTCGGCGCCGAGATCGGCGATCCCGGTCGACGACGGTGCTTCGGTCGCAGCCGACACGGTTAGCGGCGGCGCGTCGGTGGCGACCGGTGGCACGTCGTTCGCCGCGGCCGCCGGCGGCGCGCTCGTCAGCGCCGCAAGCGGAGCCAAGCCGCGCGCACGCGCATCGCCCGCCCCGCGCGCGACGCCGGCGCGATAGGCGATGACGATGCCGATCGCCAGCGCGACCAACACCAGCAGCGAGAGACCGTTCACCAAAATAGGCAGGAAGTTCGCGGGAGGACGCCGCGCCTGCCGCAGTGGCGGAGACGCGCGCGAACGCGGATTGTATGCGAGCGCGCGTCCGCGGGCCAGCCGCGCCCGCAGCGTCCGGGGGAAGCGGACTGCTAGAATCGGCGCGGAATTCACGATGGAACCCCTGCCTCCCGACGCGGCCGACGCCCCGCCTGTCGCCACCCCCGTACCGCCGCAGGTGCGTCCCGCGCGCCGCGTGGCGCCCTGGGTGCTCGCCGTCGTCGCGCTGGCGCTCGTCGCAGCCGGAGTGGTCGCCTGGCAGGACGTGCGCCGGCGGGGCGACGCATTGCGGCTCGAAGTGGCGCAGCGGCTGACCACCACCGACGCGGCGCTGGCAGTGTCGCGCACGAAAGACGCAGATCTCGGCAACGAGTTGCGCGATGCGCAGGCGAAGATCGCCCTGCTCGAAGCGCGCATCGCCGAATCGCAGTCGCAACAGGCGGCGCTCGAGACGCTCTATCGCGACCTCGCGCCGTCGCGCGACGAGCTGGCGCTCAACGAAGTGGAGCAGATCCTCGTGCTCGCGAGCCAGCAGCTGGCGCTCGCGGGCAACGTACAGGCGGCGCTCGCGGCCGTGCAGCTCGCCGACGCCAAGCTCGGCCGGCTCGAGCGCCCGCAGTGGGCGCCGCTGCGCCGCTCGCTCGCGCGCGATATCGACGCGCTGAAGGCGGTGCCGTTCGTCGACGTTGCCGGCATCGCGGCGAAGCTCGACCAGGCGCAGGCCGCGATCGACCCGCTGCCGCTCGCGAAGGACGAGCGGCTGCCACCCGCGCCGCGCGAGGCGGCGGCCGTCGACGATCCGGCATGGCTCGCGTTCCTGCGCGGCGCGTGGACCGACATCAAGTCGCTGGTGCGCATCGAGGTGTCCGACCGGCCGGCAGCGGCGCTCATCCCGCCGCAGCAGGCGTATTTCCTGCGCCAGAACCTGCGGCTGCGGCTGCTGTCGGCGCGACTCGCGCTGCTCGCCCGCGACGACAAGACGTACAAGGCCGACGTCGCCGGCGCGAACGCATGGCTGCGCGAGTACTTCGATCTCCGCACGAAAGCCGTGGAGTCGCTGTCCGCGACGCTCGCGCAGCTCGCTGCCACGCCGGTCGCCGGCGAGGTTCCGGACCTGACGCGCACGCTCGATCTCCTGCGCACGCAGAAGGCCGTGCGCGACCGCAGTGCCGACCGCGTGTCGCCTGCGCCGTCCGCGCGCGCGAGGTGACGGCGCCGTGCGCGCGCTGCTCGCGTTCCTCGTCCTCGCCGCGGCCGCCGTCACCGTCGCGCTCCTGGCACGCATCAACACCGGCTACGCGCTGTTCGTCGCGCCGCCGTACCGCGTCGAGCTGTCGCTCAACACCTTCTTCCTGCTGACGCTCCTGGCTTTCCTGGCGCTGCACGTGGGGTTGCGGCTCGTCGCGCGGTTGTCGCGGCTGCCGCGCGTCGTGCGCGACGCGCGGCGCCGGCGCCAGATCGACCGCGCGCGCTCGAAGCAGGACGCGGCCGTCGTCGCGCTGATCGAAGGGCGCGACGGCAAGGCGCGCCAGTTCGCCGAAGAAGCGCTGGCGATCCCGGGCTCGTCGCCGGTCGCTGCGCTCGTTGCCGCGCGCGCCGCGCTGGAGACGCGTGATTTCGATCGTGTGGACGCGATGCTCGCTGAGCCGGAGGCGCAGGCGGACAGCCTGAAGGTGCCGCGACTGATGCTCGAGTCCGAGCTGGCGCTCGAACGCGGCCAGGCGGGCGACGCGCTCGCGCGCCTTGCCGAGCTGCGGAAGGAGGCCGGCCTGCACACGGCGGCGCTGCGCCTCGAGCTCCGCGCGCTCACGGCCGCGCGCCGCCATGGCGAGATTCCGGCGATCGTCGACCAGCTCGTCAAGCGCAAGGTCTACGACACGACACAGGGCGAGCTCCTCCGCGCGAGCGCACATGCGGAGGCGCTCGACGGCTTCACGCACGACGCGGGCGGGCTTGCGGCCTACTGGAACCGCCTCTCGGAAGCCGACCGGCTGCAGCCCAAAGTCGCGCGCGCGGCGGCGCGCCGCTACATTGCGCTCGGCGGTGATCGCGAGGCCGCGGACATCCTGGCACGAAGCCTCGACCGCGCGTGGGATTCGGACCTTGCCGCGATGTATGCCGAGTGCACGACGACCGATCCGACGCGCCAACTCGAGGCGGCGGAACGCTGGCTCACGAGCCACAGCGACGACGCGACGCTGCTGTTCGCACTCGGCAGGCTCTGCGAGCGCGCGCAGCTCTGGGGCAAGGCACAATCGTATTTCGAGGCGAGCCTCGCCCTCGATCCGCACTGGCGCACCCACGTCGCGCTGGGCGAGATGCAGGGCCGGCTCGGACGCTCGGACGAGGCTAACACGCATCTCGCGGCGGCGCTCCGTCTAGCTGTCGCCGAATTGTCCCGCCGCTGATCTTCCCGGCCACGCATGCACCGCGCGCCCAAATCGTACGTGTGGGGACTTGGCATGGCCGCCGCAGTCGTCGTCGGCGCGTTCCTGCGCCTCGACCAGTTCACTGCGCAGGTCCTGATCGACGACGAATGGCACGCGGTGCATCAGGTGCTGAGAAAGACGCCCGCCGAGCTGCTGCTGGATTTTGGCTATGCCGACTACAGCATTCCGCTCGGGCTCCTCTACTGGTTCGAAGCGCGCTGGTTCGGCCTCTCGGAGTCGCTGATGCGCGCACCGATGCTGCTCTGCGGCCTCGCGACGCTCGTAACGTTTCCGCTGTACGTCGCGCGCCGGACGTCGCGCGCGACGGCGCTGACCTTCGCCTTCCTCCTCGCCTTGTCGCCGCTCCTCGTCATCTACAGCCGCATGGCGCGACCCTACGCAATCACGCTGCTGCTGGGCTGGGTCGCCCACGTCGCGTTCCAGCGCTGGCATACGCAGGCGGACGCGCGTGCCGCGCCGGCGTTCGCCTACGGCGCCGCGGCAACGCTCGCGACCTGGCTCCATCCGATCGTCGGGCCGTTCGTGCTGGCGCCGTTCCTGTGGGGCGCATGGCAGCTGCGGCATGCGGCGCCGGCGCTGCGCCGCGCGCGTTTCGTGCGCCTCGCGAAACTCGCGCTCGCGACGGGTGCGGTCATCGCGGCGCTGGTGCTGCCGCCGCTCATCGCCAATCCGCATTCGATGGCGCTGAAAAGCGGGATCGACATGCCGAATCTCGGCACGGCGGTGGGCGTGTGGTACGCGTGGCTCGGCACGCCGTCGACGCTCGTCGTCCTTGCCTGCGTCGCGCTCGCCGTCTACGGGGCCGCCGATGTCGCGGCAGCGCTGCCCGAGGCGCGCACGGGATTGCTCGGCATCCTCCTCACGCTCGTTGCCGTGCTCGCGACGCGGCCGATGTGGAGCTACAACCCGATCGCGCTGGCGCGCTACCTGCTGCCGGTCGTCCCGCTGCTGCTGCTCGGCGTGGCTGCCGGAGCGGTGAAGCTCGCGCGGCGCGTTGCGGTCCCCGGGACGACCTTGCGGCGTGGCGTGGTGGCGGCCGGCATCGCCGCGCTCCCCTGCGTCGCGCTCGCCGCGCAATCGCCGCTCGTGCCGCTCCTGCGCCATCCCAACGGGCAGGCGCTGCACTTCATGTATCACTTCGATTTCCGGGACGGGCACAACCCGTACCTTCCGCACTTCGAAGCCATGCCGCTGTCGCCATTCTGGGCCGAGCTCGCAGCGCAGCCGCCCGGGAGCGTGCGCATCGCCGCGGCGCCGTTCTACTTCGAGAGCTTCAACTGGGATGCGCCGCGATGGGAGGCCGTCTCCAGGCAGGCGATCGTTCCGGGGTTCCTGACCGGGCTCTGCAGTGCATGGCGCGGGGGCGAAGTGCCGCAGGAGTCGGGCTTTCGCCTGCGCAACGCCGTTCATCTCGCCGCCGTCGTGCGCGGTGCGGGCGGCGTCGACTACGTCGTCTGGCAGAAGCCGTACACGCGCACCACGGCCGGCGGCACGGAAGCGATCGGATCGGAGACGGCGAACTGCGAAGCCGTGCTCCGCGCCCGGTTGGGTCCCCCGGCGTACGAAGACGCAACGCTCGTCGCGTTCGACGTACGTGCGCAGGCCCGGACCGATGCTGCTCGGTAAGCGCATCATCGTCGTGATGCCTGCGTACCATGCCGGGCGCACGCTCGAATCCACGTGGCGCGATCTTCCGCACGACGTCGTCGACGAGGTCATCGTCGTCGACGACGCGAGCGACGACGACACCGTCGCCGTGGCGCGCACGCTCGGCCTCGAGGTGATCCTGCATTCACGCAACACCGGCTACGGCGGCAACCAGAAAACCTGCTACCGGGAAGCGCTCGCGCGCGGCGCCGACATCATCGTGATGGTCCATCCCGACTATCAGTACGACCCGCGCCTCGTCACCGCAATGGCGGGGATGATCGCGTCGGGCATCTACGACATGGTGCTCGGGTCGCGCATCCTGGGTGGCGGCGCGCTGTCCGGCGGGATGCCCGTGTGGAAATACGTGGCGAACCGCCTGCTGACGGCGTTCGAGAACGTCCTGCTGCGCGCCCATCTTTCCGAATATCACACCGGCTACCGCGCCTACTCGCGCACGATCCTGAACGCGCTGCCGTGGCAATCGAACTCGGACGACTTCGTGTTCGACAACGAGATCCTCGTGCAGGCGCTCATCGGGCACTTCCGGATCGGCGAGGTGTCCGTGCCCACACGCTACTTCGCGGAGGCGAGCTCGGCGAACTTCGCCCAGTCGGTACGCTACGGATTTGGCGTCGTCCGGACGACGCTGCTGGGGTTGCTCGCGCGCACCGGCCTCTACCGGCATCGGCTGTTCAGGTGACCGGCCGGCGGGCGAGCACGAAGAACTCGTGGCCGCGATGGGCGGCGCCGAACAGCCGGTGCTGGACCGCATGGAACGGCCGCCACAACGGCGCGCTGCGGTCGAGGAGCGACGACAGCAGCGGCAGGTCCCACGCATTGCGCAGCGCGCTCACGCGCGTCGCCGCGTCGCGGTCGGCGACAGGCGCCGGCGGGCGCTTGAGGCGCGTGTAGACGCGCCGCATCGCCCAGTACGCCGGAAACGTGAAGTCCCGGAATTCGAGGGGCGTGAGGCCGGCCTCCACGAGCTTCGCCGTCAGGTCCGCCACCGTGTAGCGGCGATAGTGACCGTAGAACTCGTCGTCCCAGCGCCACTCGACCGGATGACTCGGCACGGCGATCAGCACGTGACCGCCCGGACGCAGCAGCGCGGCGACGCGCGCAAGTGCGCGACGGTCGTCGTCAATGTGCTCGAGGACGTCCCACATCACGATCGACGGATATTCGCCGGCCAGCGTCGCCAGCGTTTGCCGTCGCACGGCGACGCCGGGCCACGCCTGCAGCCGGCGCGTCGCCGCGGCGATCGCCTCGTCGGACGCGTCGATCGCCACGCCGCTCCACCCGCGTTGTGCGAGATGCGCGCTGACGTCGCCAGCGCCGCAGCCGATCTCGAGAAACGGTCCGCTCATGCCATAGCGCTCGACGAAGCGATCGAGGCAATACAGCATGTACTGCTTGAGCGGGACGAAGTTCGCCACGGCAGCCGGAGCGTCGTCAGCGCTGCGGCGGCGCGAACGCCCAGCGGCGGTTGAGCGTGTAGTTCGTGATCGGGACAACGGCCACGACGAGTGCGAGCCCCCACAGGTAGCTCCAGCCGAGCCACACCGTGACCGCCGTCATGAGGAGCGTGTTGAGAGCGAGCCCAGCCACGGAGACCACTGCGTACTTCACGCCGCTTTGCAGCGGCTGCGCGGTCGACCGGAAAACCCACGACCGGTTGAGCACGAACGACACGGCGAGCGCCAGCAGGAATCCCGCGACGGACGCCGGCACGGGCGCCACGTGCGCGCCTTCAACGAGCGCGATCGTCGCGCCGAAGTGCAGCAGCGTTCCCAGCCCGCCGACGGCGCAATAGCGCGCGAACCGCGTCAACGGCGGCAACGCGCTACCGGTGCTCATCGCCGTCGATGCGTTCCCGCACGACGTAGCGCGGGCGACCCTTGACCTCGTCGTAGATGCGCGCGATGTACTCGCCGATGATGCCGAGCGCCATCATCAGCGCGCTCCCGATGATCAGCAGCAGCAGGATGACCGTGGTGAACCCGTCGAGCGCCGTGCCGGTGAACTTGCGATAGAGCGTCTGGGCGCCGAGCACGAGCGCAAACGCGAGGAAACCCGTCCCCAGCACGGTGACGAAGTGCAGCGGCGCCGAGCTGAAGCTGGTGACGGCCGTCATCGCCAGCCGCACAAGACGCAGCAGGGAAAAATGCGAGCGTCCGGCGCGCCGCGGCGCGACGGCGAACGGCAGCGCGCGCCGCTCGAAGCCCAGCCAGGCGGTCATCCCGCGGAAGAACACGTTGCGCTCCTTGAGGTCGAGGTACGCGTTCAGCACCGAGCGGTCGAGCAGCTTGAAATCGGACGCTCCGCCCAGATCCTGTCCGCTCAGTCGCCGCAGCAGCGAATAGAAGAGCGTCGCGCGCCAGGCGTCGACGGCGCGTTCGGGCCCGCGATCCTCCTTGACCCCTTCGACGATGTCGGCGCCTTCGCGCCAGGCGTCGATCATCGCGGGCAGTAGCGCCGGCGGATGTTGGAGATCGCCATCCATCACGACGGCCACGTCGCCGCGCGCGAGCTCGAGTCCCGCTGCCAGCGCGGCTTCCTTGCCGAAGCGCCGGCTGAGCCGCAGCGCGCGAAGCCGCGGCTCGCTACGGCTGCGCTCGACGAGGACGGTCCACGTGTCGTCGGTCGAGCCGTCGTCGACGACCACGATCTCGAACGGTGCGCCGGTCTTGTCGAGCGTGCTGCCAATCTCGGCGAGCGTCTCGCCGAGCACCGCGGCCTCGCAATGCACCGGCACGACGACGGAAACGCGCGCGGGCATCGGGCGACGAGGGATCAGGTCGGGCGGCATCGGCATTTCACTGGGTCACGGTGACGACGTCGATCCGGTCCATCGCCGTCGTCGTGATGTCGAGCGTCCAGCGGTGGCGCGTGGCCGGATCGCACCGGGGGCACGCGAAGGCGGTGGTCAGCGCGTCGCGCGCGCTCGCGCCGACCGGTGTGCCGTCGACGCTGGCGACGACGCTCGGTCCCGGCGCGAACGCGAAGTACGCCTGCGTCACGAGCACGCGCTCGCCGGCGCCGGCGTCGAACGTCAGCGTCGCGACTTTCTGCGGGCCGTACTCGCCGACCGCGGGCGGATAGCGGCGCGGTTCGGACATGACGGCGCCGACCGCGGGCGCGATCACCTGCTCCACCGGCATGAGAGCGAGCGGGCCGAGGCGCTGCGGCGAATGCAGGCCGAGGCCGGCCTCGATCGTTGCCGACATTCCGACGATGTGCGGCGCGCCGTCGGGCGCGCGGCCGATCAGGTGGATGACGGGCCCGCGCGCGCATCGCAGCGCCGCTTCGATCGCGTAGTCGTGCAACAGGTGGACCGCGTAGGCGCCGTGGACGACGATCTCGCGCTGCGGGCAGAGCCGGTCGCCGCTCCCGGCGATCGCGTACGCGGGAACGAAGGGCAGCGGCGCGCCACCGCTGCGCGGCAGCTTGACGTCGAAGAGCGGATAGAACGCGAACGGGTAAGCGCCGGCGGCGAGCGTTGCCGACGTCGCGAACGCGGTGGCCGTCGCGAGCGTTGCCGCAATGGCCGCCGCAACCGCGACCAGACGCCGCCCGAGCGGCAGCTCGAGGCTGGCGCGAAGACCGAGTGCGATGAGCCCGGCGAGCGGAACGAGCACGACGAACGTCATGTAGTAGGGCGTGCTTTGGCGCACGACGACGACCGAGATCGCGAGCCACGCGATCAGCGCGACGGTCGCGCCGATCAGCGGCCGGTGCACGCCCCGGACAAGCCAGCGTGCGAGGCCGGCGAGGGCCACGGCGCCGACGAGCGCGTACGCGATGCCGAAAAACCACGGTGCGAGGGACCGCTCGCCGAAGAAATCGCCCGCGATGGCCTCCGGTCCGGTCAGGAGGACGCCGCGGAGGAATGCGGGCAGCGCGAACAGCGAGCCCGTGCGATCGGTTGCGGCGAGATACGACGCCGCGCGCGGCACGTCGGGAAAGCCGGTGCGCGCCTGCGCGACAAGATACGGAACGAACGGTACGACGAAGGCGGCGGCCGCCGCCGCGCACGTCGCGATGCGGTGGTTGCGCGCGAGTGCGCGATAGGCGACGAAGAGTCCCGCGACCAGCACGAGGCCATAGGTCGACGGATGGGCGTGCAGCGTCAGCGCGAGCAGCAGTCCGGCGGCGGCCGCGTGGAATGCGCTGCCGGTCTCTTGGAAGCGGACAACGCACCACGCGAGCATGAGCATCGCGGCCGCGATCAGCGACGTGTGCAGCATCAGCATCGTCTCGAACGTGTTCCAGCCCGGCAGCAGCAGCGCCAGCGCCCAGAGAAGCCCGAACATGCGGTCGACGAGCCGCGCGCCCACGGCGTAGGCCAGGACGAATTTCGACGCCGACAGCACGCCGACGAAGACGATCGTCGCGAGCCACGATCCGGTGAACCACAGGGGGAGCGCCAGCAGGTAATACCAGATCGGCCCGAGGTGGAAGCTGCTGGCGAGGACCGGTCCCTCGAGCGGGAACTGCGTGCCCCGCGCGATGTCGAGCGCGATGCCGACGTCGCGCGCGAGGTCGAGATGCGTGATCGAGAACGGCAGCCCGGCGAGATAGACGAGCACGATGGCGCCGAGCGCGAGTGCGTCCGCGCGATGACGCAGCAGCGATGGCCGTGCCGCGGCGGCGACGGGCGCCCGCCCGTCCGGGATCGCGACGTTCCCGGGCTGCACGCTGCTCAGCCTCGTGCGCTCACGGCCGGGCTTCGCTTTCCGCCGCGTACGTGAAGCTGTCGGCGTAGAACTCGTCCGGCGGCAGGCCATGCGCGGCAAAGTCGCGTCGCGCCGCGTCGATCATTGCCGGACCGCCGCACGCGTAGACCTGGTAGCCGGAGAGATCGCGAAAATCGTCGAGCACCGCGCGATGGACGAACCCGGTGCGCCCCGGCCACGCGTTGCCGGGCGGCGGCTCGGACAGCACCGGAATGAACGTGAAGTGCTGCGGATGCTCGCGCTGCCACTGTCCCGGCAGATCGGGCTGATAGACATCGGCCTGGCTGCGGGCGCCCCAGTAGAGCACCATCGGGCGCACGACTTGAATGTCGTGGAAAAGCGCGTGCTCGATCACCGCCTTGATCGGCGCGAAGCCGGTGCCGCCCGCGACGAGGATGATCGGCTTGTCGGAATCCTCGCGCAGGTAGAACGCGCCGAACGGACCTTCGAAGCGCAGGATTTCGCGGCCCTTGTATTGCGTGAACAGCGGATCGGAGAAAAAGCCGCCCGGCACGTGGCGGATGTGCAGCTCGAGCAGGTCGTCGGCGTGCGGCGGTGTCGCGAGCGAGAAGCTGCGCCGCTTGCCGTCCTTCAGCAGGAAGTCGATGTACTGGCCGGCGAGGTACTGCAGGCGCTCGTTGGCCGGCAGCTTGAGCCGCACGATCGCGACGTCGGATGCGGGCTTCTCGATCGATTCGATGCGGCAGGGCAGGCGGCGAATCTGGATGTCGCCCGCGCGGCGCACTTCGCGCACTTCGATCACGAGGTCGGATTGCGGCCGCGCGCAGCAGAAGAGCGCAAGTCCGACGCGCTTCTCGTCGTCGGACAGCGTCGTCTTCTGGTAGGGACCGTAGTCGACGGTGCCCGAGACGATCTTCCCTTTGCACGTGCCGCAGGCGCCGTTGCGGCAGCCGTACGGGATCATCAGATCGGCGCGAATGGCCGCCTGCAGCACGGTCTCGTCGGCCTCGCAGGGGAACGCGTGGTCGCTGGGCTTTATGGTAATCTGCATCGAGCCTGCTCGGGCGGCGCGGGAATGGTGATCAGGGTTCTGTTGATTGGTTGCGGCGATGTCGCGCTGCGCACCGCGGCGCTGTTGGCGGGCCGCGTCCGCCTCTACGGTCTCACCCGCCGTCGCGACGAGGCAGCGAAGCTTCGGGCGCATGGCATCGTTCCGCTCGTCGGCGATCTCGACGACGCGTCGACACTCTCCCGGCTGCGCACCGCACCCTTCGGCGTGCTGCACTTCGCGCCGCCGCCTTCCGACGGCCGCGACGACCCGCGCACGCGACGGCTGATCGCCGCGCTCGCAAGGGCGCGGATTATACCGCAGCGCTTCGTCTACATTTCCACGTCGGGCGTCTATGGCGACTGCGCCGGCGCCCGTGTCACCGAGGCGCGGGTGCGCCGCCCGCAAACGCCACGCGCGCGCCGTCGCGTCGACGCCGAGGACAGGCTGCGCGCATGGGCCGCGCGCAGCGGCGTCGCGCTCGCCGTGCTGCGCGTGCCGAGCATCTACGCCGAGACGCGGCTGCCGCTCGAGCGCATTCGCCAGGGCACGCCGGTCCTCGCGGCCGCCGACGACGTCTACACGAACCACATCCACGCCGACGACCTGGCACGCGCGACCGTCGCTGCACTCTTCCGCGCACGGCCCAATCGCGCCTATAACGTGTCCGACGACGCCGAGCTCAAGATGGCCGGCTGGTTCGACCTCGTCGCCGATGCCTATCGACTGCCGCGTCCGCCGCGCGTCGGCTGGGAGGAGGCCGAGCAGCGCATCGCGCCGATGCTGCTGTCGTTCATGAACGAGTCGCGCCGGCTGTCGAACGCGCGCATGAAGCGCGAGCTGCGGCTTCACCTGCGCTATCCGACCCCCGCGACCCTGCTTGCGGCCGTGGCGCCCCGCGAGCTGAAGCGCCAGCTCGCGCTGCCGATCTGATGGCCGACACCGCATCGCCCACGCCCGCCCCGCGGCCGCGGCTGTCGCTGCGCGAGCGGCTCGACGCGTACGAGCGGCTGCTGCGCCTCGACAAGCCGATCGGCACTTTGCTGCTGTTGTGGCCGACGCTTTCCGCGTTGTGGTTCGCTGCGGCGGGCGCGCCGCGGGCGTCGCTGATTCTGGTGTTCGTCACGGGCACGCTGCTGATGCGCTCGGCGGGATGCGCGTTCAACGACTGGGCGGATCGCGACTTCGACGCGCACGTCAAGCGCACTGCCGATCGCCCGCTCGCCGCCAACGTCATCGCGCCCTGGGAAGCGCTGGTCCTCGGCGCGGTGCTCGCCGCGATCGCGTTCGTTCTCGTGGTCGCGATCAACCGCACGACCGTGCTCTGGTCGTTTCCGGCGCTCGCCATCGCGATCGCCTATCCGTTCTTCAAGCGCTTTTTCGCGTTGCCGCAGGCGTTTCTCGGCGTGGCGTTCTCGTTCGGCATTCCGATGGCGTACGCCGCCGTGCGCAACGACGTGCCCGTATTCGCGTGGACGCTGCTCGCGATCAACCTGTTCTGGGTCGTTGCCTACGACACC
>Ga0068858_100005111_pt1 | contig 12859 bp, 13 predicted proteins | sample KBSSwiS12_FD_66589 | JGI IMG/M metagenome (GOLD analysis project Ga0068858, IMG submission 66589) | Switchgrass rhizosphere microbial communities from Kellogg Biological Station, Michigan, USA - KBS Switchgrass S1-2 | ecosystem: Host-associated > Plants > Roots > Rhizosphere > Soil ... | reverse complement strand
TTGGTCGGGGCGAGAGGATTTGAACCTCCGACCCCTCGGTCCCGAACCGAGTGCTCTACCAGGCTGAGCCACGCCCCGACACTTGTGAGTGAGCTGCAGGCCGCACGGGACGCGGCGCAAGCTGTCATTCTACCTTAGCTTCTCGCTCCAAAGAAAGCAGTTCGAGCGCCTCCAGCGCATAGTGCGCCGTCAAATCCGGGTGCAGCGGCGTCAGCGAAATATAGCCGTCGCGGACCGCCTGATAATCCGAGCGGTCGTGAGGCTCCCACTCGTCCTGGCCTTCTTCGATCCAGTAGTACGACCGTCCCTTCGGATCGTGGCGCTCGGATACCTGGGTGATGTGATTCCGCTTGGCCTGGACCGTGACCCGGTAGCCTTTCGGCACGCCGCCTGGCAGGTTGATGTTGAGCAGCACCCGCGACGGCAGCGGCCGCCGCAGCAGCGTTTCGGCCATCGTCGCCGCCGCGAGCGCGGACGGCCCGAAGTCGTAGTCGCCGCGCGTCGCCTTCAGCGACACGGCAATCCCGGGGACGCCGAGCAGCGCCGCTTCGAGCGCGCCCGCCACCGTCCCCGAGTACGTCACATCGTCGCCGAGGTTCCAGCCCTTGTTGATCCCCGACACGACGAGATCGGGCAGCCCCTTGTAGATCTGGGTCACCGCCAGGCTGACGCAGTCGGTCGGTGTGCCGTCCACGCAAAACAGACGATCGGCGATCCGTTCCAGCCTCAACGGACGCCTGAGCGTCAGCGCATGACCGATCGCGCTCGCCTCTTCCACAGGCGCGACGATGGTCACTTCGCCGAGAGGCGCGAGCGCGTCGGCGAGCGCCCGAATTCCTGCGGACCGGTACCCATCGTCGTTCGTGACGAGAATTCGTTTCATGCCAGGCCAGAATTATAGTTCGCACCCGCGCGACCGGGCACTCCATGATCCGAGCCGCGTCCTTTCAGGCCAAGAGGCGGCCCGGCACAGGTCGAGCTCGACGAAGCGAGTAAGATTGATCCTGAGAGGAATCCTCAGAGGGTCCATGTCCAGCTTGACTGAAGTGCTCGCCCGGGAAACGGTCGACGGCGAGCTGTACGACACGCTTCCCGACGGACGGCTCCGCTGTTATGCGTGCGGACACGCCTGCCCGCTGCCCGACGGCGCGATCGGCGTCTGCAAGGTCAGGTTCAACGAGGGCGGTCGATTGCGCGTGCCTTGGGGATACGTTGGCGGCGTCCAGTGCGATCCAATCGAAAAGAAACCCTTCTTTCATGCGTATCCCGGCGCCCTGGCGTACAGCTTCGGGATGCTCGGCTGCGATCTGCATTGCGGGTACTGCCAGAACTGGGTCACGTCGCAGGCGCTGCGGGATCCTCGCGCGGTCGCGCCGCCGCGCGGTGCGTCGCCACAGCACCTGGTGTCGGACGCCCTCAGACTCGGCGCGAAGGTGATGGTGAGTACCTACAACGAGCCGCTGATCACCAGCGAGTGGGCGGTCGCCATTTTCAAGGAAGCAAAGGCGGCGGGACTGTCGACCGGATACGTCTCGAACGGGAACGGCACGCCCCAGGTGCTCGAATACCTCAGGCCGTGGGTGGATCTGTACAAGGTGGATCTCAAGAGCTTCGACGACCGGCACTACCGTCAACTCGGCGGCCGCCTGGCGCCTGTGCTCGACACGATTCGCCGCCTGCACGCCATGGGGTTCTGGGTCGAGATCGTGACGCTGCTCATCCCCGGCTTCAACGATTCCCGCGAGGAACTGACGCGGCTCACGTCCTTCGTCGCGAGCGTCTCCCCGTCGATCCCGTGGCACGTCACGGCATTTCACGGCGACTACAAGATGCACGAGCCCGGCGACACGACGGCCGAGATGCTGCTCTCAGCCGCGCAAATCGGGCGCGACGCCGGTCTGCAGCACGTTTACGCCGGCAACCTGCCGGGCCGCGTCGGCGATCTCGAAGACACGCGGTGCGCGGCGTGCGGCGACGTCCTGATCGCGCGCTACGGGTACCAGGTCCGCCGCTACGGAATCACAGCGGACGGCTGCTGCGGCTCGTGCGGGACGGCCGTCCCCGGCCGCTGGAGCCCGCGGTTCGAAGGACAGATCGCCGACAGACCGTTCCGGCCGGGCAATTTACAATTTACGATTTACAATTCACAAGGAATTCCGAATTCCTGATTCCGAATTCCTGATTGAGAACTTCCAATTGCTTGATCTCCTGAACCGTCCGCTGCGCAATCTGCGCTTGTCGGTCACCGACCGCTGCAATCTCCGGTGCGAGTACTGCATGCCGGAGACCGATTACGTCTGGCTGCCGCGCGAAGACGTCCTCCATTTCGAGGAAATCAGCGCGCTCGCCGATGTCTTCCTTTCTCTCGGAGTGGACAAGGTGCGCCTCACCGGCGGCGAACCGCTTTTGCGCCGCGACCTCCCCACGCTCGTCCAGCTTCTAGCGGCAAAGCCCGGGCTTAAGGACCTCGCGCTCACCACCAACGGGATTCTGCTGGCCGGCCAGATCGACCGGCTGAAAGCGGCCGGCCTGCGGCGGCTGACCGTCAGCATCGACACGCTGCATGCCGACCGCTTCGCCGCGCTCACACGTTTCGATCAGCTGCCGGCGGTCCGTGAAGGCATCGACACCGCCTCTCGTGTGTTCGGCACGTTGAAGCTCGACACCGTCGTCATTCGCGGTGTGAACGACGATGAACTGGTGGATCTCGTCGAGTACGCGAAGTCGATGCGCGCGGAAATCCGCTTCATCGAATACATGGACGTCGGCGGCGCCACGCACTGGTCGCCCGACCGCGTCGTCTCGCGCCAGGCGATGCTCGACACACTGTCACGCCGCTACGGAACCATCACACCGGTCGTGGAAGACAGCTCGGCGCCCGCGGATCGTTTTACCCTCTCCGACGGAACGACGTTCGGAATCATCTCGTCCACCACGCAGCCGTTCTGCCGCACGTGCGATCGCAGCCGGCTGACGGCGGACGGCCTCTGGTATCTGTGTCTCTACGCCGCCACCGGCATCGATCTGCGCGGACCCTTGCGTGGCGGCGCGACGACCGACGAACTAGTGACGCTGATCGCGGGCGCCTGGCAGCGGCGCACCGATCGCGGCGCGGAGCAACGGTTGCTCCAGATCGGCGATCGCCGCGCCTTCGTGCCGATGAACGACCTTCGGAAGGATCCCCACCTCGAGATGCACACGCGCGGCGGATAGCGGCCGGCACCCGGCCTCAGACGGGACGCTGGTCAGCGGGCTGATCGAGGAGATCCCGGACTTCTCGCGTCAGGGCGGTTGCCTGAAACGGCTTCGCCAGGAACCTCACAGAGGGACCAAGCATCGCCGCCGGCAGCGTGTCGGCGGCATAGCCCGAGATGAACAGGACGCGCAAGCTGGGCTTCTTCAGCACACAGCGTTGGGCAAGGGCCGGACCATTCATCTCCGGCATGACGACGTCGGTGAGGAGCAGATCGATATCGCCGGCGTGATGCTCGAAGATCTCGAGCGCCGCGCCCGGAGTCGCGGCCTCGAAGACGTGATAGCCGTTGCGGCAGAGAAGCGCGCTGATGATGATGCGCACCGCGTCTTCGTCCTCCACCAGCAGAATCTTCTCGCTTCCTGCGAGCGCCGCCGCCGGAGGGGCGATCCGCGCCGGCGCGACGGCCGGAAAATACAGCGAGAACATCGTGCCACCGCTCGCCGGACTGTCCAGAACGATGAACCCGCCGCTTTGATGCACGATGCCGTACACCGCGGCCAGTCCAAGTCCCGTCCCTTTGCCCTGCTCCTTGGTCGTAAAGAACGGCTCGAACAGGTGCGCGCGAACGTTCGCCGGAATACCGGTGCCGTTGTCGATCACCCGAAGCCGCACGTGCGAGCCGGCCGATTCCGCGCGGTCGGCGGGGATGTCCGCGCTCGAGAGCGTGATGTGCGAGACGTCAATCTCAATCGTCCCGCCCATCGGCAAGGCGTCCCGCGAGTTCAGCACCAGATTCAGAATCACCTGCTCGATCTGGTTCGCGTCGAACATGACGAGTGCGGGTGTGGCGGAAAGCGCGACGGTCAGAGTGATGTCCTCGCGCAACGCATCCCGGAGTACCGGCTGGATTCCGCTGATCGTATGATTCAGATCCAGCTCCCGTGGCTGCAGCATCTGCTTCCGGCCGAACGCGAGCAACTGATGCGTCAGCACGGCCGCCCGCTTGCCGGCGGCTTGAATCTCTTCCAGATCATCCCGTTCCGGATCGTGCGGGTCGCGACGCATCAGGAGCAGCTCGGTGTAGCCGAGGATCGTGGTGAGCAGGTTGTTGAAATCGTGGGCGATCCCGCCGGCGAGACGGCCGACGCTTTCAATCCGCGCCGCGTGCGCGAGGCGCTCGTGCAGGACGCGCCGCTCGGTGATGTTTCGCCCGATGCACAGGTGGCGCCCGGCGTGGACGCGCGCGCGATAGCTGCACTCGACGAGCTGCAGTCCCCCTGGGCTCGGGACCTGGTGCTCACGCTTGGCCTCGCCGACGGTGAGCAACTCGCTCCATGCCGAGGTCCACGACGCGCCGGGCTCGGGAATCAGATCGTCGAGCGACTCGCCGACCAGGGTCTGGGCGGGCCGCCCGAACAGCCTCCCCGCCGCCGGGTTGGCCTCGACGACGAGCCGCAGATCGTCCAGCAGAAGGATCGCGTCGGTCGCGTCGGAGAAAACGGCGCGAAACAGCTGGTCGCGCTCACGCAGGGCCGTCTCCGCCTCGACACTGGCGGTGTCGTCGAGCAAGTACCCGTGGATTTCGCGCAGGTCCCCGTCGGCATCGAAATGCCCGACGACGCTGGCAATGACGTGGATGAGGCGGCCGTCGCGGCGGCGTAGCGCGGTGTGATATCGCTCGAGCCGACGGAGCCGCCGCAGCTCGATGAGGAACTCGGCCCGATCCGTGGCGTCGTCGTACAGCGACGCCATGTCGCTGCCTATCGCTTCTTCTACCGAGGCGAATCCCAGCATGTTCGCGAAGGAGGGATTGCACGCCATCAGCGAACCGGACGGCGTCGAAATGCAGATGCCAAGCAGGGTGTGCTCGAACAGGTCGGCATAGCGATCCGCGGCGGCCGCCCGCCCGCGCTCGTGCTGCGCGGTGGGTCCTTCATCATCGAGAGACGTGATCAGCACCTCCATCCCGAGCGTTGCGGCCGCCGCCGACGGCGCGCGGACGACCGTCCATACCGTATCGTATGCCGTGCCGCCGGCCAAATCCGACCACGCCCGCACGAAGGAGTCGTCTTTTGTGGAGCATTCGCGTCCCGGCTCCCGTCGTCTCGACACCCGTTGCGCGCGTTCCTCTTGACATCCCACAAGAGCGGACGCTACTCTCTTGTGGTCATACCACAAGAGAGCGGAAACCGCGTGAGCGACAACAAATCCGAGATTCTGCAGGGCACGCTCGACCTCATGGTCCTGACCACGCTCGATGCGATGGGACCGCTGCACGGGTACGGCATCGCGGTCCGGCTCGAGCAGATGAGCGCCGAGGTGATCCGTTTCAACCAGGGGACGGTGTACGCCGCCCTCCTCCGTCTGGTACAGAAGCAGTGGGTGTCAGCCGAATGGGGCCTGTCGGATAACAACCGGCGGGCGAAGTTTTACACGATTACGAAGGCCGGACGCCGCCGCCTGACCACCGAAGCCGATGAATGGCGCAAGGTCTCGGGCGTCATCAGCCGACTGCTGCAACTGGCGGCCGTACCGTAGTTTGACGATTTTTTCACCGGACACGCGCAACAAACGACCTTTTTCGGTGTCTGTTCCGTCTAAGTCCACAACCTCACCATGGATATTGCTCGCCCTTCGAACGCACGGCAGAAACGCATCCGGCAGGTGCTCTACGCCGCCACCGCCCTGGTCCTGGTAGGGCTGATTACGCTTGGGCTTTCCAAGCTGAAGCCGGCGGCCCCGAGCGTGGATGCCGCCACGGTCTGGCGGGATACGGTGAAGCGCGGGCCGATGCTGCGCCAGGTGCGGGGTCTCGGAACGCTGGTCCCCGAAGACATCCGGTGGATTCCCTCGACTACCCAGGGCCGGGTCGAACGGATCAACCTGCGGCCTGGCAGCTCCGTCACGGCTGACAGCGTCATCCTCGTGCTCACCAACCCACAGCTCGAGCAGGAGCTGGGCGACGCCCAGCTGAAGGTCAAATCCCAGGAGGCGTCGCTCGCCAGTCTCACCGTCCAGTTGCAGAACGACCAGCTGCAGCAGCGCGCCTCGGGGGCGACGATCGAGGCCGAGTTCAATAAGGCGACGATGCAGTGGCAGATGAACGAGGCGCTGGCCAAGGATCAGCTCGTCTCGGCCCTCGTGCTGAAGCAGTCGAAGATGGATGCCGAGCAGCTGGGCGTCCGCAACGAGATCGCGAAACAGCAACTGGCCAGCGTCGCCGAATCGGTGCGGGCGAAGCTCGCGGTGCAGCAGTCCGACCTCGACCAGGCCCGTGCCGTCCTGCGCCTGAAGCAGCGCCAGTACGACGATCTGAAAGTCCGGGCGGGGTTCTCCGGCATGCTGCAGCTGGTGCCCGTCGAAGTCGGACAGCAGGTGGGGCCGGGCGCCAATCTGGCGCGCGTCGCCAACCCCGGGCATCTGAAAGCCGAAATCAAGATCGCGGAAACCCAGGCCAAAGACATCCAGATCGGGCAGGTTGCCTCGATCGATACCCGCAGCGGAGTGGTCGAGGGCCGCGTCATCCGCATCGATCCGTCGGTGCAGAACGGCACCCGGACTGTCGACGTCTCGCTGCCCGCGCAACTGCCGAAGGGCGCCGTCCCCGACTTGAGCGTGGACGGCACGATCGAGCTCGAGCGTTTGAACGACGTCTTGTTCGTCGGTCGGCCAGCGTTCGGTCAGGAACAGAGCACGGTCGGCTTGTTCAAGGTAGATGCGGACGGCAGCACCGCCTCACGCGTGCAGGTCAAGCTGGGCCGCAGCTCTGTCAACAACATCGAAGTGCTCTCGGGCGTGAAAGTCGGCGACACCGTTGTCTTGTCCGACATGTCGGCGTGGGATGCCTTCGATCGCGTGCGTCTGAAGTAAGCAAGCTGTCACAGCAGAGCCCGCAACGCGCCGCCCCGAGGTTTCCCGGCGGACTCGGCGCGTTCGGCGGTTCGGTAAACCGAAAGGAGCGGAACGTCAATGGCCGAAAACGGACTGCAGCCGCTGATCAAGCTCGACGGAGTCACCAAAGTCTTCCTGACCGACGAGGTCGAGACGCACGCGCTCGCGAACATTCAGGTCGAAATCGGCAAGGGCGAGTACGTCGCGATTGCCGGTCCGTCGGGCTGCGGTAAGTCGACGCTGCTGTCGATTCTCGGTCTCCTCGATTCCCCGTCGGAAGGCTCGTATTCGCTGAACGGGCGGCCGGTCGCAGAACTTGCGGCGTCCGAACGGGCGCGGGTCCGCAACCGGGAGATCGGCTTCATCTTCCAGAGCTTCAACCTGATCGGGGACCTGACGGTGTTCGAAAACGTCGAACTGCCGCTCACGTATCGCGGCATGCGCGCCGCCGAGCGGAGAGAACGCGCCAACGCCGCGCTCGAACGCGTCGGCATGGCGCACCGCGCCAAGCACCTTCCCAGTCAGTTGTCGGGCGGTCAGCAGCAGCGCGTCGCCGTGGCGCGCGCCGTCGCCGGCGAGCCGCTCATCCTGCTCGCCGACGAGCCCACCGGGAACCTGGATTCCCGGAGCGGCGAGGCGGTCATGGCCCTGCTTCGCGAGCTGCACCAGAGCGGCGCCACCATCTGTATGGTGACGCACGATCCACGCTACGCGGCGCACGCCGACCGGAGCATCCACCTTTTCGACGGCCGCGTCGTCGACGAGCCGGTGGAGATGAGCGCGGTTACTTAACGCAAGTTCCGTTGAATGCTGATTACGCTCCGAAACATCGAGAAATCGTTTCCTCACGGCGTCGGCCGCACCTACGTGCTGCGCCGCATCGATCTCGACATCAAGGATGGCGAGTTCGTGTCGATCATGGGGCCCTCGGGCGCCGGCAAGTCGACGCTCCTCCACATTCTCGGGATGCACGATACGGCGTGGACCGGCGAGTACTACTTCATGGATCAGCCGGTCCATCGGCTGACGCCGAAGCAACGGTCCGAGCTGCACAAGGCCCACGTCGGTTTCGTGTTTCAGAGCTACCACCTGCTCGACAACCTTACGGTGTACGAGAACCTCGAGATTCCGCTGTCGTATCGCAACGTGAGCCGCAAGGACCGGCAGGGCATGGTCGCCGACATCCTCGATCGCTTCAAGATCGTCGGCAAGAAGGATCTCTATCCGAACCAGTTATCCGGCGGACAGCAGCAACTGGTGGGCGTTGCCCGCGCCGTGGTGGCCAACCCGCAAGTGATCCTCGCCGACGAGCCGACCGGAAATCTGCACTCGGCGCAAGGCAAGGAGATCATGGAGCTGTTCCGCACGCTGAACGACGCGGGCGCCACGATCATTCAGGTGACGCACTCGGAAGTGAATGCCTCCTTCGGATCGCGCATCATCAACCTGCGCGACGGCTGGATCGTCGGCGACTAACCCGACTCCCGACTCCTTTCACGATATTCCGCTTCGAGCGTACGGGCGCGCTCGTACAGGTCAGTCTTCATCGGGTACAGCTCCCGCAGGACAATCCTCTCGCCATCGATCAGCTGGAGCTCGGCACCCTCGCAGCAGGTGATCATCCAGCAGACGACCGTCCCTGAATCTGAGGCCACACGCCATAGTTCGCGGTCTCCGGTCATCCTGACCCTGGCCCTCGCATTGCTACTCAGTCACCGGCCGAGATGCGTGCGTTCTCTCAATGGATTATCGCGCTCTTCGCCTCGCCTCTCGGCGTGGTTGTGCTGGCTGCGCTCGATTCCACGCTGTTCTTCACGCTGCCCTTCGGTATCGACGCCGCGGTGATCCTGCTCACGGCGCGTCATGGCACGTTTGCGTGGTTCGTTCCTGTGCTTGCGACCGCCGGCTCACTGGGCGGCGCCGCGCTGAGCTTCTGGATGGGCAGTACGCTTGGCGAACAGGGACTGGAACGTCATGTGTCGCGGCGGCGCCTCGACCGCGTGCGGAAACGCGTACGCGAGACGGGCGCTGTGGCGCTCGCCGTTCTCGATCTGATTCCCCCGCCGTTCCCGTTCACGCTCTTCGTGCTCGCGGCCGGAGCGCTCAAAGTCAACCGCTCGATGTTCTTCACCACGCTCGCCCTGTGTCGGCTTGCGAGGTTCGGCGGCGAAGCCATCCTCGCGGTTGTCTACGGTCCGCACATCCTCGCGTGGCTGCAATCGGACATCGTCAACGACATCGTCGGCTGGATTGTCGTGACGGCACTCATCGCCAGCGCGATCTCCCTGCTTCGCCTGATGCGGTCCGCCCGACCGGCTTCCCGACGCACCGCCGCTTAGAGCCCTGGAGCACCTGAAACTCGCATGGCGCCCCTTCAGATCCCCGAGTGTCCGAAGCCTCGTCCCGCGCGCGCGGTCGGCGGCAGCTCCGACACCTCGTCCCACGTCACACGGACGACAGGCGCCACTACCAGCTGCGCCATCCGCATCCCTCGCGACACCGTGAAGGCCTCGCGCCCGAGGTTGATCAGCGGCACCCGCAGCTCGCCGCGGTAATCGGAATCGATCGTCGCGGGCGCGTTGGGCATCCCGATACTGTGTTTCACCGCCAGACCTGAGCGGGGGCGAATCTGCCCTTCGAACCCCAAGGGGAGGGCGATCTCCAATCCAGTTGGAATCAGGACCACGTCGCCAGGCGGAATCGTCACATCGTCTCCGACCGCGGCGTGCAGATCCATCCCCACAGCGCCTTCGGTCATGTAAGCCGGAAGGGGCAGTCCATGGGAAGAAGGCAGCCGCCGCACTTGCAAGCGTAGGGCATCGATAGCCACGCGCGCATGTTACCGCAGGCAAAGCGCCGATTCAGGGAACGGGATCCGGCGGCCGAAACTTGAGCCATCGGATCATGTTGCGGCTACTCGAGCGTTTTCAGCGCTTTTCGCAAAGTTCTACCGGCTCGCCGTGTCGATACGGATCCTGTCATGGCACACGCTCTATGGTCTCTATTCCCAGACTCTGGCGAAGACACCACAGCGGGACACCCATCGACCGACGAGATCGAACCGTGTCGGCTCCATAAGACGAATTGTTCCAAATGGTTATGGCGTTCACCCGGAAGCGAATCAGGTACGGTCCGGATCTGGCAACGCACGGGATCGTGCACCCGGAATCCGCGGAAGATCGCCCGACGTCTATCGTGCCGGGCGTCGATTCAATCGGCACGGCTGACGCGTGAGAATCGGCATCGTCAACGAGCGCCCTTGCGAAACGGAAGTCCTGCTGCAGGCCGTGGCCCTGCAGCCGGACCATCAGGTGATCTGGATCGGGAAAAGCGGATCCGATGCAGTGGAGCTCTGCACGAGAGAGACGCCGGACCTCGTTCTGATTGACCTGCTCGCGGGCGTGGACGGTGTCGAAGCGACGCGCCGAATCATGGCCGACGCTCCGTGCGCTATTCTGATCGTGACCGGCAGCCTGCACCTCAACGCCACGACGATCTTCGAGGCCATGGGGCACGGCGCCCTCGACGTCGTAGAGATGGCCAACTGTAGTAGTACGTGCACTCTGTTGGAAAGCGCCGCCCCGCTGCTGGCAAAGCTCGCGACCATTTCCCGCCTTATCAGCGAGAGGGACGCCGCCCGACGGGCACTAACCCTCTACAACAACAGCTCGCGAGTCAAGCGGCAGCTCATGGACCGAAGTCGCGCGCGCGAATCCCCAGATGTTTCATCTTGAGATGAAGTGTCTTGTAATCGGTGTTCAACGCCTTCGCAGCCTGGCTCTTGTTTCCGGCGGTCGCCTGCAGCGTATCCCGGATGGCCTGGCGTTCGGCGGCGGCTGCGGCGTGGGCCGCGATCTCGCGGAGCGATTGCCCAGGTCTGACCGAGGTCGCCACGGCGACGACCTGTTGCGCTTCGCCCAGCACCGCGCGAACAGCATCAGATCGGATGATGAGCCCTTTCGTCTGCAACACGGCCTGCCGGACGACGTTGCGGAGCTCGCGGACATTCCCAGGCCAGTCGTGGCGCCGGAGCAGGTCGAGCGCATCCGGCGTGATCGCCTGGATCGGACGCCGCAATTCGATGCTGGCTCCCTCCATGAAGCGCTGGGTCAGGTAGGCGATGTCCTCGGCCCGTTCGCGGAGTGGCGGCAGACGAATGGCGTATTGCGCCAGCCGAAAATAGAGGTCGGCCCGGAAGAGTCCCCGAGCGACTCGCTCCGGCAGATCATGGTTGGTGGCCGCGACGAAACGTACATTCAGGGGACTCGTGCGCTCGGCACCGACCGGCTGAACCTGACCCGACTCCAGCACGCGGAGGAGTTTGGCCTGCAGTTGGATCGGAAGGTTGCCCACTTCATCGAGAAAGCAGGTGCCGCCTTCCGCGAGCCGAAGGCGGCCTTCCTTGCGCCGCTCGGCGCCGGTGAACGCACCTTTCTCATGGCCGAACAGTTCCGTCTCGATCAACGACTCAGGAATGGCCCCGCAATCGAGCGCGACAAACGGCCTCCGGCGACGATCGCTCAGCTGGTGTAGCGCATGCGCGACGAGCTCCTTGCCGGTGCCGGTCTCTCCGAGCACGAGCACGGTGAAGTTGGAGGCCGCGACGATGCCGACCTGCTCGACCACCTGTTTGACCTTTTCGCTCGCCCCCATCTGCAATGCGAGCCCTTCGCTCGTATCTTTTCCGACCTGCCGACGAAGGTCGTGAACCTCGAGCCTGAGATCGCGCGCTTCCAGAGCCCGATCGACGACGATTTTGAGCTCCTCGGGCTTCACCGGCTTGGTCAGGTAGTCGAATGCGCCCAACTGCGTTGCCCGTACCGCGCTCTTGATGTCGCGCGAGCCGGTGAACATCACGACGGGCACAGAGGGTGTGCTGGTCTTGAGCTGTTCGAGCACGTTCAAGCCGTCGAGTCCGGGCAGGTGAAGATCGAGCAGGACGACGTCCGGCCGATCGGTTGCGACCTTCAGGATACCCGCCGGGCCGTCGTGCGCCGTCAGGACCTCGAAGCCGTCAGCATTGAATATCGCCCTGACCAGCCGGCAGATCGCCTCGTCGTCGTCGATCACGAGGAGCTTTCGTGTCATGGCATCTTCTCTATGGCGATGGTTCCAGAAGTATGGCAACAATACCATAGGCCGACCCAGCCTGGGTCAGATTCTTGAGACGAGTGATACCCGGTAAGAGCAATGATTTCTGATGGTTGCGGAAATTCAGGCCGAACGAATCATTCACGGCCCGGATCTCGCACAAAACGTCAGGATGAACGCTCGATACCTCCTACAAATTCTCCTCGCAATGGCCCTCATCGCGGGGCATGCCGTCAGCCTCCGGGCCCAGACCTCGTCGCCACGAGATCTTGCGGGACAGACGCTCGAAGATCTGCTGAACATCGAGATCACCTCGGCCTCGCGCAAGGAGCAGCGCGCCGACGACGTGCCGGCGGCAGTCCATGTGATCACGCAGGAGGACATCCGGCGATCGGGGCTGCGCACGCTGCCGGAGCTCTTCCGGATGGTCCCCGGCATGGAGGTGGCGCAGCTCGATTCCCACAACTGGGCTGTCTCCGTTCGCGGGTTCAACAGCCTGTTTTCGAACAAGCTGCTCGTCCTCGTCGACGGGCGGACGGTTTACAACCGGGCGTACTCCGGCGTTATCTGGAATGTGCAGGATCTGCTGCTCGACGACATCGATCGGATTGAGGTGATTCGCGGCCCGGGCGCCGCCATCTGGGGCGCCAACGCGGTCAACGGCGTCATCAACATCATCAC
>Ga0068858_100005104_pt1 | contig 12866 bp, 15 predicted proteins | sample KBSSwiS12_FD_66589 | JGI IMG/M metagenome (GOLD analysis project Ga0068858, IMG submission 66589) | Switchgrass rhizosphere microbial communities from Kellogg Biological Station, Michigan, USA - KBS Switchgrass S1-2 | ecosystem: Host-associated > Plants > Roots > Rhizosphere > Soil ... | reverse complement strand
TCGCCCGCCCGCCCGAACCGAGCGCGACGCGAGCCACGAGGTCGCGCATGGCATCGACACCGATGTTCGAGGCGGCGTCGAGCTCGACCACGTCCATCGAGCGTCCGGCCTCGACCGCGAGGCACGACTCGCACGTGCAGTCCGGCTCACCGTCGACCGGCGCTTCGCAGTTGAGCGCCTTGGCGAGGATGCGCGCCGAGGACGTCTTGCCCGTGCCGCGCGGACCGCTGAACAGGTAGGCGTGGGACACCGTCCCCTCGCGGACGGCGTTGCGCAACGCCCGCATGACGTGCTCCTGGCCCCGCACCTCCTCGAAGCGCCGGGGCCGGTACCGCCGGTAGAGGGACTGGAACGCCACGCCGTGACTCTATGGGAGCGCTTCATGCGTAGAAATGCGACCGCAGCGGGCGCCGATCTACGCCGAGACGGTGGTGGGTGACACGGCGGCCAGACGGTCTGCGGCACACGTCTCGCTCGGCTGAGAGCTGCTGGCTTCCGCCCCTGACTCGGTTCACCGGGAGTCGTTGCACAGGGCCCGACCGCCGCGTCGTGGATGAGCCTACCGGCCAAGTAGCCTGAGCGACTCCCGGGAGGGGTGCGAGAGCGGCCGAATCGGCACGCTTGGAAAGCGTGTGTGGGGCAACCCACCGTGGGTTCGAATCCCACCCCCTCCGCCATTCCCTCCGCTGCTGACGCGGTGCGGCGGCCGAGCTCTCGCGAGCCCAGCCGCCGGCAACCGCCCCTGGGAGGGCCTCGGGAGAGCTACTGGACGACGAGCGCGGTCACCATGCCGTACATCCCCTGCTCGGTCTCGGCGTGGGCGAGGATGTGGCAGTGCCACGCCCAGGCGCCCTTCTCGGTGGCGTGCACCAGCACCGACACCCGCTGCCCGGGAGCGACCGTGACGGTGTCCTCCAGCTGCGGTGCCGCGAGCGGGTAGCCGTCCTGGGCGATCACGAGTTGCGGCATGCCGTGCAGGTGCATCGGGTGGATCTGCGAACCCTCGTTGAGGTAGTCGACCTTGATCCACTCGCCCTGCTGGGCGACGATCGGGGCGGTCGCCGGGAACGACTTGCCGTTGAGGCTGAAGCCGATCGTGCCGTTGTCGTTGAGGACCATCGGCATGTTCACCGCCAGGCTCGGCACGCCGGCAGGCAGCGCCACATCACCCACGTAGATGGCGCCGAGGAGGCCGTTGGCGACCTGCTTCTGCGCGTCGTAGTGCGAGTGGTACATGCCCACCATGGGACCTGAAGCCGTGAACTCGTAGGTGAACGACGACCCGGGCTTCACCGACGGTTGCGTGATGTCGGGCACGCCGTCCATCGCGTTCGGGACCGTCAAGCCGTGGAAGTGGATCACGGTCGACTCGGGCAGCTCGTTCTTCAGGACGATCTTGATCTTGTCGCCCACGTTGACCCGGATGGTCGGACCGGGGACCTGGTTGTTGTAGCCCCATGCCTCGACCGTCTTGCCGGGCGACACCTCCCACGAGAAGACGCTCGCGGTGAGATCGAACTCCTTCGTCCCGTCGGCGAGGACCTTCGGTGCCATCTCCTGGGCGCCCACCCCGGCCGTCTTGGCCGGGAACTCCTTCGTCCGTGCCGTCATGGCGGCGTCCATGGCGTCGGCCGACATGGCCGTGGTGGGCGTGTTCGACGACACGGCCGCGCCGTTGCCGGTGACCATGAGCATCGCGGTCATGCCGGCGGCGTCGTGGCCCGGCACCGAGCAGATGATCGTGTAGTCACCCGCCGCCAGCGAGGAGACGTCGAGCGACGCGCTGCTGCCGGCCTTGATGTCGCCCGTGGTGAGGCCCTTGCCCTTCACCGTCAGGTTGTGCACGACCGTGCCCTTGTTCGTCACGTCGAGCGATCCACCCACGGCCACCGTCACCATCGACGGTGCGATCTTGAACTCCGACAGCGTCACCGAGACGGACGACCCGGTCCCCGCCGAGGCCCGCACGCCATCGGCCTTGTCGACGGCCCGCAGGCCGAGGCCGACGCCGAACAGGGTGCCCAGCACGGCAAGCACGCCGAGGAACACGCCCACGATGGCGAGTCCGTCTTGCCGTTCGCTGCTTCCAGCCATTGCTTCCTCCCAGGGATCGGTACGTACCGATCTTCGGGTTCGGCAGGGCCGTGCAGCAGGGCGTTCCGGCCCTGGCCGTCGGGACCTTCGTCACATGTCAGAGGGACGAGCGCGTCGCTCGTCGAGGCGCGCCGCGTACACGGCCGCTTCGGTGCGCCCCTGCATGCCCATCTTGCTGAGCAGGTTCGACACGTAGTTCTTCACCGTCTTCTCGGCAAGGAACATCTGCGCCGCGATCTGGCGGTTCGTCATGCCTTCGGCGAGGAGCGAGAGGATGCGCTTCTCCTGGTCGGTGAGCGAGGCGAAGCGTTCGTCCTCCTCGGGCGCGTGCCGCAAGCGCTCGAGGACCCGTGAGGTGAGTGTCGGGTCCAGCAACGACTGGCCTTCGGCGACGCGGCGGATGCCGTCGATCAGCTCGGCGCCGCGCACCTGCTTCAGGACGTAGCCGGACGCGCCGGCCATGATCGCGTCGAACAGCGCCTCGTCGTCGGCGTACGACGTGAGCATGATGCAACGCACCTCGGGATGGGCCGAGCGGATGTCGCGACACACCTCGACACCGCTGCCGTCGGGCAGGCGCACGTCGAGGACGGCCACATCGGGCAGGGTCGCAGGCAGGCGCGCCAGGGCTTCGGCCGCGGTCGACGCCTCGCCCACCACCTCGAGGTCGGCTTCCGTCTCGAGCAGCTCCCGCAGCCCTCGGCGCACGATCTCGTGGTCGTCGAGCAGGAAGACGCGCGTCATCCCACCAGTCTCGCCCACAGAACCCCCGCCGTATGCTGCGCCGATGGGCATGGAGCACGTCGGTGCCGGTCAGCTCCGCCGACTGCTCGCCGCAGTGATGGCGGTCAGCTCGGACCTGAGCCTTCCCATGGTGCTCGAGCGCATCGCCGAATCCGCTCGCGAGCTCGTGAACGCCCGCTACTGCGCCCTCGGCGTGCTCGACCCGACTCGTACCTACCTCTCCGAGTTCATCACCGTCGGCATCGACGACGACACCCGCGCCGCGATCGGCGAGCTGCCCAAGGGGCACGGCATCCTGGGCCTGCTCATCATCGAGCCGAAGCCGATTCGGCTCCCCGACCTCTCGGCCCACGCCGACAGCTTCGGCTTCCCGGCCCATCACCCGCCGATGACGAGCTTCCTCGGCGTCCCGCTGTTCGTGCGGGGCGAGGTGTTCGGCAACCTGTACCTCACCGACAAGCTCGACGGCGACCCCTTCACCGACATCGACGAGGAGCTCTCGATGGCGCTCGCGTCGGCCGCCGCGGTCGCCATCGAGAACGCCCGGCTCCACGAGCGGACGCGCGAGCTCACGTTGCTCGAGGACCGCGAGCGCATCGCCCGCGATCTGCACGACACGGTGATCCAGCGACTCTTCGCCACCGGCCTCGCGCTGCAGGGTGCCCAACGGCTGGCGTCCGAACCCGAGGTGCAGGAGCGCGTCCAGAAGGCGGTCGACGATCTCGACCTCACCGTGCGTCAGGTGCGATCGGCGATCTTCGAGCTCGACACGCGTCGCCTGCCGGGGCGCAGCTTGCGCCGGGAGATCCTCGACGTCGCGGCCGAAGCGGCGCGTGCCCTCGGCTTCGAGCCGGCGGTCCGCTTCGACGGACCGATCGACGCCGCCGTGCCCGACGATGTCGCCGAGCACCTTCTCATCGCGCTGCGCGAGATGCTCTCGAACGTCGCTCGCCACGCGCAGGCGCGCCATGCCGTCGTCGACGTGACGGTCGGTGACGAACTCGACCTCGTCGTCACCGACGACGGGAAGGGCGGCGCGGTGGGGCCGACGGCCGTCGGCCACGGCGTGCGCAACCTCGTGCAGCGGGCCGAGGCGCTCGGCGGCGAGTTCACCCTCGGGCCCGGTGAGGACGCCGTCGGCACCCGGGCCCGCTGGCAGGTGCCGCTCACGCTGTAGCCGCGGCCCGGGCGGCGCAGATGCGCCGTCCGGAGAGCAGCTCGACGTCGATCGAGATGAGATGGTCGCCCACGTCGGGCGCCCACGGCCGCAGCGACAACGTCGCCGCCCGGGCCGCTTCCCCGCCCACGAGCTCACGAGCCGTGCCGGTGGCCAGCACGCTCCAGCCGATGTGGTGCCGCTCGTCGATGTCGTCGACCTCGAAGCACACGACCGCGTTGCGGAGCGCGGCCGCCAGCTTCGTGCCGAAGCCGCTTCGCAGCAGGATCCGATCGCCGTCGACGACGTAGTTCACCGGCAGCACGACGGGCAGCGCGTCGACGGAGAGGCCGATCCGCCCCACCGCACCGCCGCGGAGCAGCGCGAGGCACTCCGCATCGCTCAGCACCTCGACCGCTCGTCGCTCGATCTCCACCCAACCATGTTCGGCACAACGGCGCCGTCGACGACAGGGACCTTCGACCGTTACTGCTGGGTCGGTAGGCGGACCGAGAACGTCGAACCGGGTCCGTCGTTGCGGCGGGCCCGGACCTCACCGCCCATGGCCTGGACCAGGTTGCGCACGACGTAGAGCCCGAGGCCCACGCCGGGCGCACCGCCCTCGACGCCTCGTTGGAAGGCGGCGAACACGTCGATGTCCTCGGGGATGCCGATGCCTTCATCGACGACCTCGACCACCACCCACCCCCGACAGACGTCGAGGATGGTGCGCAAGGTGATGTCGGTGCCCACCGGCGAGTACTTCATGGCGTTCTCGACGAGGTGGGCGAGCACCTCGTGCAACGCGGTGGGGTCGACCTCGATGATCACGCTGGCACCCGAGGTGGCGTGGACCACGCGGTGACCGTCCGACAGCCCGTCGAACGCGTGGGCGGTCACGTCCAGCACGGCCGAGAGATCGAGCTGCACCGGGTGGAGCTCGAGCGCGAGCAGCTCGGCGCGGGTCTGGTGGAGCAGGCGCGTCGTCTGCTCGTTGAGCTCCTCGCTGGCGCGGCGGATGATCGCCACGCCTTCGCGACGGCGCACCTCGGGCAGGTGATCCCATTCGTCGTCGAGCGTCGCCGCCCAGCCGCCGATCAACGCCAGCGACGTCTTGAGCCGGTGCTCGGCCTGCGCCCGGAACATCGCTTCTGCTCGGCGATGGTCGGACAGAAGTTCCTCCATCGGTCCCATTGTCCGAGTCGGAGCCGGTGTGGTCGATGACCAATGACGGAAATGGCTCGCAATAGCTAGTCAGGACAGCGGACGAGCGTCCCGGCCGTGACGATGCAGTGCTGCTCCTGCGTCGGCTGCTGCGTCGTCGGGGGCGAGGCCTGACGCGGCGGCGATCCGGACCGCGAGACCGTCGTGGTGGTGGTCGATGGCGGTGGTGGTGGCGGACGGTGCACGCTTCCAGCGACGCCGAGCACGAGGGGGCCGGAGGCGTCGTCGTACTCGACGGGCATGCGATCGGGATGCTCCTGGCGAAGGGCGTTGGTGGCGTAGCTGAACGCCGACTGCACGCTCGGGCCGCCGAGCCCTTCGAGCATCCCGCGGCGGATGAGGTACTCGTCGAGGTAGGAGCGGTGGTACGTCGAGGTCTCGTACGCGAGGGCGTTGGCGGGCGCCGCGGCGGTCAGGATGCGCCCGGGCGCGAGCGCCTCGGTGAAGCCGCCGCCGTAGCACCCGGCGATCACCAGCCACGTGCGGGCGGCGGCCAGGCGCGCGAGGTGGCCGGCGAGGTCGCCGTCGGTGACCAGCTGGCCGTCGGCTCCGACCATGGCCTCGGTGGTCGGTCCGAGCTTGCGGACGTGACCGGCATAGAAGAAGACGGCGGTCGCGTCGGGCCCGGCGTGGGCGACGAGCCAATCGATGGCCCGGCGGATCGTCGCCGCCGAGGCCTGACCGTCCACGAGGTCGACGCGCTGGCCGGCCGGCTGGCCGGCGTCGGCGAGGACGGCGTCGACGTCGGACGCGTCGTTGCGGGCGTATTCGAGGTCGTGGCCGCTGCCCGGGTAGTCGTCGACGCCGATCACCACCGCCCAGATGCCGGTGCCCGATGCCGACGACGGGCTGGACAGCGTCGCCGGAGGCGGTGCGCTCGGCGCCGGACCGGTGAAGACGGCCGGCGGGGGCGAGATCGGGATGTCGGCCGACGCCTGGGCGGCACGAGCGGCGCGGCCGCGGCCGAACGCGTCGACCCGACCGGCGGACGAGGACCGCGCCCCACCCGCCGAGGAGCAGGCGCCCACGAGCAACAGCGTGAGCACGCCCGTGCGGCCCCAGCGCCGCGCGGACGTGGCCAGGTCGACACCCATGACCACCTCCACGGCGGTGTTCGACGCCAGCCGGGCGGACACCTCCCGTCTACCGTGCTCGGCGATGTCCCCCGAGGAAGCGATGCAGGTGGCGATCGAGGAGGCGGCGGCGGCCGCGACGGCGGGCGACGTGCCCGTGGGCGCGGTCGTGCTCGGCCCCGATGGCACCATCGTCGCCCGTCGCCACAACGAGCGGGAGCTGCGCCAGGACCCCGTCGCCCACGCCGAGCTGCTCGCCATCCAGGACGCCGCCGCCGTCCTCGGGCGCTGGCGACTCACGGACTGCACCGTGGTGGCGACCCTCGAGCCGTGCCCGATGTGTGCCGGGGCACTGGTCGCCGCCCGAGTGGGGCGAGTGGTGTTCGGCGCCGCCGACCCCAAGGCCGGCGCCACCGGCACCCTCTACAACCTCTGCGCCGACCCCCGGCTGAACCACGAGGTGGACGTCGTCGCCGGCGTCCGCGCCGGGGAGTGCGCGGCCCAGCTGTCATCGTTCTTCGCCGGCAGGCGCGACCGGTAGTCTTGCCCCTCGCCGTTCGGGAGAGGTGCCAGAGCGGACGAATGGGACGGTCTCGAAAACCGTTGAGGGCTCTGTCCTCCGAGGGTTCGAATCCCTCCCTCTCCGCCAGGTGATGTCGCGAGACATCGGAAACACGTTGAACCCTTCACTCCGCCTCGGGCACGTCCGCGATCGGGCAGGCCGCGGTTCGGTACGGTTGCGGCCGGAGGCGAACCATGGACGACACGTTGCGACCGATCGAGCGCCGGATGCTGAAGCTCGCTGAGGCCGGTGCGGACGAGGTCGAGATCGCGTGGCGGTTCCGGCGCACGCCGAAGAACGTCCGCCAGGTCATCGCCTGCGCGCGCCTTCCTCGCCCGGACGGCCAGACGGCGTCTCCCGCGGCCCTGCGGCCCATCGAGCGGCGGGTGCTGTGGTGGCGCGACCAGGGCGCCGACTTCAGCGACCTGGCGGCGCGCTTCCGCCGAGGCCCGGTCTTCCTCGCCCAGGTCGAGCAGCTGGCGCGCTACAAGCTCGCCCGCTGAGCCACGTCGCGGGCGCGGCCGAGAAGCTCGTTCAACACCCGCGTCGTGGCCTCCAGGTCGGCAGCGGCGAAGTCCTCCCAGATCGGACCCGTCACCGCCGCGCTCCGCGCCAGCACCGTCTCGAGCATGTCGCTGCCGGCCGCCGTCACGTGTCCGGCCTCGATCAACCCGCGCTCGGTGAGCTGACCCACCAGCTCGGCGGCATCGACGAAGTGGGCGCGGTCGGAAACGACGGTAACGAGTCCAGCGGCATCGGCGCTCCCGCCCGTCAGCGCCGCCACCCGCAGGGTCACCCACTGTGGCTCGGTGAGCCCAGTGCCGTGCAGGACGCCGCGCAGCAGGGCGCCGAGGGTCTTCTCGGTCTCCCCGAGGAGCTGCGGACCGAAGGGAATGGGTGTGGACATGGTTGCCTCCTGAATCGTTGGTACAGCCAATGGTATCGGGGATCGTTGGCTACACCAACAAGATCGTCCTAGGCTCTCGATCCGTGTCCGGTCTCGAACGGGTGGCGAACAGGCCGACCTGGCTGTTGAGCCGGGCGCACGCCCGCGCCCAGCACCTGCTGGCCGACGCCTTCGCCGCCGAAGGCGTGCGCGGCTACCACTTCCGGCTGCTGGCGGCGCTCGATCAGTACGGGCCGACGAGCCAAGCCGACCTCGGGCGCCACACGGGCATCGACCGAAGCGACGTGGTGGCCACCGTCAACGACCTCGTCGATCGCAGCTTCGCCGTCCGGAAGCCCGATCCAAACGACCGCCGCCGCAACGTCATCTCCATCACCAAGCGCGGGACCGCCGCGCTCGAGCGCCTCGACGCCGTCCTCGACGACGTCCAAGCGGCCCTGCTCGTGCCGCTCACCCCGACCGAGCGCGCCACGTTGGTGCGACTGTTGGCCAAGTTGGGCTGACGGCAGACCGGCCGAAGACCTCCTCACCGCGTCCACCCGTTCGTCGAAGGCGGCTGACGGTCACGGCGTCGGTAGTGCCCCCGCGGCGTGGCGGCCAGCGAGCCAGCCGAACACCATCGCCGGACCGAGCGTGCCACCGGCGCCGCCATAGGTCATGCCGAACGGCGAGCCCATCACGTTGCCGGCCGCATACAGGCCCGCGATCGGCTCGCCATCCAGGTTCAACACACGCGCGTCGGGATCGACGCGCGGGCCACCTTTGGTGCCGAGCGCCCCGCTGTGGATCGGGATGGCGTAGAAGGGAGGCTCGTCGAGGGGCCCGAGGTTGGCGCGGACGTCGCCCTTGAAGGCGGCGTCGCCCCACCAGCGGTCGTGGGCACTCATCCCCCGATGGAAGTCGGGATCGTGGCCAGCGGCGACGTGCTCGTTCCACCGGTCGACGGTGGCGGGCAGCGCACCGGTGGGCATCCCGAGGCGTTCTGCCAGTTCGTCGAGCGTGTCGGCCGCGATCACCCAATCGGGCGGGCGGTCGCCGGCGGGGTGCACACCGAGGAGCCCGTAGCGCCGGATGTACCCGTGGTCCACGACCATCCACGCCGGCAGGTTCGCGTACGTGAACTGGCTGACGTCCTCGACGTGAAACGCACCGCCGAGTGCGTTGTAGTTGGCGGCCTCGTTGGTGAACCGCTGTCCTCGGCGGTTGACCATGATCGAACGCGGGCGGCTGCGGTCGGTGGCCACCATGACGCGACCCATCGGGTTCACCGTCGTGGGCACCTCGGCGACCGGCAGCCACCATGCCTCGCGCATGTTCGCCAACATCGCTCCAGCGTGCATGGCCATGTAGAGACCGTCGCCGGTGTTCGTCGGCACGGAGACCGGATGCGTGAGCGGGCCCCGCAGGAACGCTCGCTTGTAGTCCTCGTTCCACTCGAAGCCCCCGGTCGCGAGGACGACCCCGGCGCGCGCCGCGACGGTCTGCGGGCCGTCGGGCGTGTCGACGTCGGCACTGACCACACGCCCGCCTTCGACGCGCAGCCGGCGCGCCCGCGTGGACACGTGCAGTTCGACGCCGCGATCGAGACACGCCTTCAGCAGCCGCCCGACCAGCGCCTGTCCCAGCCCTCGTACGTCCCCGGCCTCGCGACGCGCGAGCTCGGCGGGGGACGGGGGCTGGGCCTTGGCGGCGCCGAGGGGTGTCTCGCTCATCGAGATGTGCGGGGTCGGAAAGTACGGCGTCGTCCTCACCCGCTGAGCCCACGCGCCCAGCTCGTGATAGGAGAACAACGGGCATTCGATGGTGCGGCCGCCGTGTGGCCGACCTCCCGGCTGCTCGGGGTGGTAATCGGGGAAATCGGCGACGGCGTAGAACGACGTCGGCGTGTGAGCGTCGAGGAACCGGACCATCTCCGGCCCGGCTTCGATGTAGGCGCGTGCGAGGCGCTCCTCGATCAGCCCGCGCCCCAGCGACATGATGTACGTGAAGGCTTCCTCGGGCGTATCGCTCGCGCCGACACTGCCCATGTGCGGGTTGCAGGGGATCCACACGTGGCCGCCCGACCACGCCGACGTGCCACCCAGGAGCTCGTCGCGCTCGAGGACGATGACCCGGGCGCCATGGATCGCCGCCGTGACCGCCGCGGTGAGCCCGGCCGCGCCCGACCCGAACACGAGGACATCCGTCGTTGCGGGAACCACCATGAATTAACTGTACGGTAAGTTCTTGGCGTCGGGCTCGGCGCGTCTACGAGCGGGCCGCACCTCCATCGAGCGCGGGCGCGGCGAGGGTGCCGCCGATGACGGCGTCGGCGACGTCGGCGAGGCGCAGGTTGTGGTTGCGGGCGTGAGCGCGCAGCAGGGTGAACGAGGCTTCCATGTCGAGGTTCAGTCGTTCCGCGACCATGCCCTTGGCTTGTTCGATCACCACCCGACTGTTCAGCGCGTGGGTGAGCTGTTCGTTGATGACCTGCGCCTCTTGGGCGGCGCGATGTTGGAGGATGGCGATCGTGGCCACGTCGGCGAACGCCTGCGCCACCTCGATGTCTGTAGGGCTCATCTGGCCGGGGCCGACGCGGAAGAGGTTGAGCGCCCCGATGACCGACCCGCGCAGCCGCATGGGGAGGGCGTGGACGGACTGGAACCCGGCCGCCATGGCCTCGGCTGCGAAGCGGGGCCAGCGGCCATCGACGACCGCGAGGTCCTGGTTCACGACGGGCCGGCCGGTGCGGTGGCTGTCGAGACACGGGCCTTCCTGAGCCTGGATCTCGAACAGCTCCAGCACCCGCATCGTCTCGCTCGAGGAGGCCATCACTCGGAGCTGGCCGTCTGGCGCGGCGAGCATGATCCCCGCTGCTTGGACGTCGAGCACCTCGACGCAGCGGTCGGCGAGACGGGTGAGGAGGTCGACGACGTCGAAGTCGTCCACGAGGGTGTCGGCCAGCTCGACGAGCGTTCTGGCGAGCACTCCTTCTCGGGTCATCTACGTCTCGGGGAGGGTGTGCGTCTGAACTTCTCCGCTGATGTCGACGAGCAGGCGATACATCTCGCGCATGCCCGTACCGGCCGGGTCGGTGGCGTCCACCGTGCGCGCCCGGTCAGCGAGCTCCCAACGCCACGTCGGAGGCTCCTGCTCGGTTGTGCTGCGCTCACCGGCCCCCGTCGAGGAGCTCAACTCGGGATCGGGCGCGAGCGCGCGGACGACGAAGGTGATGGCGTCGAGGACCCCCGGCGGCACGACGAGGTGCGATCGAATGTGTGGCCAGGGAGAGCGGCCGGGCAGCTCGATGCCGTCCTCGACGATCACGACAGCGGGCAGGCGCGACACCTCCGGCCACGGCAGCCCGGCGCCGACGACCTCGAAACCAGCGACGCGGGCGAGGGCCACGAGCTCGACTCGGCGCTCCGGGCGACACACGACGACAGCTGGTGCCCAGCGCGTGGTTATCTTCACCGCCACTCTCCGCTTCGCCACCACAAACCGTTACACGCGCTCGACGACTCGCCTCCTGACGGTCGCCCCGGCCTCCGGCGTCACGAGTACTGCACCGAGTTGGTCCGATCGTTCATGTAGGTCAGGTTCCCGGATCCGAACAGGACCTCGTTGGTACCGCCCAGGTAGAAGAAGTCGTAGTGGCTGACCGTGCAGCTGGACGAGGTCGAGCTGATGACGTTCACCCAGTCCGAAGGGAGGTTCAGCCACCCGCCGGTGCAGCCGTTGCCGAGCACGGTGAACGACGAGCCGGTCCAGTTCGCGTTGGTGTAGTGCACCGCGATCGTCGTCGACAGGATCGACATGCCCGACGGTCCCGTCGTACAGGTCTCCGGCGTGGTGATGAGCTCCCCGTCGGCCTGCTGCCCGAGGACGGCAACGCTGCAGTGCCGCTCGCTCGCTGATGGGACGGCCGAAGCTGAAGGGGTCAGGGGTCCGGCGACGCTCAGGCCGACCAGCACGGCACCAGCGACGACAGCGGGGATGAGCTTGCCCGACATGGGCCGACCTCACGGGTAGCGAGCGGGTATGCCGTTACTCCGCTCGAAGCCCACCGTCCGTTACATCGTCGGCTCTTCCTCGTGGCGTCAGCCCTTCGGACGCTGCACGTCGTGCGCCAGCGCGGCCGCGTCGGCGAGCGCAGCGTGCCGGTCGGCCGCCCCGGACAGCTCGACCCACAGCCCTGACTCCGCGAACGCGACACCCCAACGAGCACCGTCGTGCCAGAGCAAGGCGGCATCTCCCACGCCGGCGGGTGCTTCCGTCACCTGGTGTGACTCCTGGAACTGCTCGAGCATCCGACGCAGCTCGACCACCGGCCGGACCGAGACCGAGATCGACTCGCCTCCCGAGGTCCAGCGACACGAGCCGGTTGATGGCGAGCCGGCGATCGCAGTACCGACGAACAGCTTGGCCGTCGCCGGGGAGACCATCGCGCAAACGTCGCCCACCGCGCCCCGTGCGCCGCTCGAGCCGTCATCGTCGGGCGGCATCGTCGAACCGACCCCGGGCTCGGGTGACGCGCCGGACTGGGCGGACGTGACCAGGGGCAGCACGTCGGGGCGGGCCTCGGGCGAGCCGCAGGACACGGCGACCGACGCGGCCACCGCGGCGGCACACGCGACGCGAGCGGTGGAGCGCCCGAAGGTCACGACCGGCACACGATCGACGAACCCACGCGGGTCGTGTCGGCCTTCGCGCTCACGGACGAAGCGCTTGTCGCGAACGCCTCGGTGACGGCCGCGTCGTCGGGTGGCGTCTGCGTCAGCCCGATCCAAGAGACAGTGACCCCATGCGAGCGCGCCACGGCGATGAGGTCATGCACCCGGACACCCGAACGAAGGCATGCGAGCGGTTCACCAGCGGCGAACGCGTTCGACGGTTCCGTGTACGGCGCACCCGGAGCAGCCGCCGCGCCTTCGAGCACACGGAACGAGCCGGTCCAGTGCGACGGGATCAGGACCTGGAACCGTCCGCTGGCAACGATGCCCGGGCCCGTTGCGCTCATCCCGATCAGCTTCCCGACCTCGGACGGACCGGTCGGTGCGTCGAACACGTCCGCCCGCAGCCCATGGGCGCGCAGATCCTTGACGACCGCCCGGGGAGGCGCCGTGC
>Ga0068858_100005102_pt1 | contig 12867 bp, 6 predicted proteins | sample KBSSwiS12_FD_66589 | JGI IMG/M metagenome (GOLD analysis project Ga0068858, IMG submission 66589) | Switchgrass rhizosphere microbial communities from Kellogg Biological Station, Michigan, USA - KBS Switchgrass S1-2 | ecosystem: Host-associated > Plants > Roots > Rhizosphere > Soil ... | reverse complement strand
TTCCCTTCGGCGTCCGCCGCCGGAAGCCTGGACAGGCCGCGGAAGCGCGCCGTGTCGAAGGCGGGATCGGCGACCACGAGCATGTCGGCCGAGGAGCGCCCGGCCAGCGCCGCCGATCGCGGCGCGAAGGCCAGCGTCGGCGCCACCGCGACCGCGAACCGCTCGACGAGGTAGCGGCCCCGCTGCCGGTCGAAGAGCGCCGCGAAGGGGACGTCGCCGAGACACCGATCGGGAACGATGCGCAGATCGCCTGCGGCGGGAAGGACGTCTTCGATCGGAAGGATCAGCGCGTCGTACAGTCGCGACGCCGACAACCGGAACCGGGCCTCGTCGCGCTCGGCCGCGGCGGCGTGCAGATCGGCCACCAGGGCTTCCAGCGCTTCGCGCCCCGCGGGGCCGGGCCGGAAGAGAATCCCCGTGCTGGTCGCCACCCACCGGAGCATCCGGTCGTCGAGCAGGACGAAGCTGACGACCGTCTTGCCCGCCGGGGCGGCGGCGAGGTCCGCGTCCGGCCGGGGTTCGAGATCCAGCTCGCGGCACCGCGCCCGTTCGGCGTAGGCCAGCGCGCGATCCGGCGCGCGGAGCGGCCCGGCCTGCAGCCGGATCATCGCGTCGTCGAGGTCGCGGGTCCGTTCGAGCGCACGGAGCTGCTGCGCCTCGGCGCGCAGGCGGGCGCGCAGCCGCGCGGTCGCGGCCAGGCCGTTCTCGTAGTGGCCGGCGGCCTCCTGGTAGCGGCCGGCCGTTTCGAGCGTCCGCCCCAGCGCCAGCTCGATCTCCGGAACGCGGGCTTCGGACTCGTGGGTCTCGAAGTACTGCAGCGAGCTCTCGAGCGCCGCGGTCGCTCCGCCCGTCGGGGCCCCGGCCGGGGCGCCGAGGGAGAAGTCCAGCTCGGCCTGGAAGCGCTCGCGCAGGCCCGGATCCTCCACCCGGGGAAGCGCCGAGCTCGCGCCGGCGCGATCCTCGGCCGCCCCCGCGGCCTCTCCCAGCGCGGCGCGCAGGCGGGCCCGGTTGAGCAGCAGCTCGACCCGGTCCCCCGGCAGCATCCGCTCCGCTCCGCCGAAAGCCGGCTCGAGCAGCACCAGGGCCGCCCACGGAAGGCCCAGGTGCAGCGCGGCCTGGCTCGCCTGGAGATAGATCGGACGGCGCCGGCTCTCCTGGACCCGATCGGCGAAGGCGAGGGCTTCGACGCGATGCCGCCACGCATCCGCGTCGTCGCCGATCGCCTCGAGGTTCTCGCCGATGAGGAAGTGGGTGCGCGCCATCCCGTCCACCTCCCCCGCCACGGCGTAGAGCCCGAGGGACGATTCGTAGGCGTCGAGCGCATCGGCCAGGCGGCCGCGCACCGCGAGCAGCAGCCCGAGCATGGCGCGCACGCGGGCACGCAGCGACGGAAGGCGGTCGATCCCTGCGGCCGCGTCGATCTCCCGCACGATCGCCTCGGATCGTCCGGCCCGGCCTTCGTAGTACTCGCAGATCGCCTGGTAGAGCCGCGCCGACCAGAGGAGGGGCACGCCCGCCCGGGCCATCGCGGCCGCGGCCGACTCGAAGCGCGGCAACGCCTGCGCGATGCGGTCCTGGTCGTGGAGATCGATGCCGTCGCGGTAATCCAGGAGCGCCTGGGCGAGGTCCGCCGCGGCCGCGCTCCCGGGGGTCAGGGTCTCGATCCGGGCCACGGTCGCGGCGCCGCTGTCGTCGCGGGTGGCCGCCAGGAGCGCCTCCGCCACCAGGCGTGTCGGCGCGAGAGCGGCCGCCGCCGCACCGGCCTCGTGCCGGAGCGCGGCCGCAGCCCACGCGGGAAGCAGGCGCCGCTCCAGGACCTCGCGCCCGACGCGCGGCAGCGACGCGATCGCCGGCCGCACGTCGTCCGACTTCCCCGCCCGGGCCGCCTGCTCGATCGCATCGGCGGTCGGCTCGGCGGGAGGTCGCATCGCTTCGAGTCCGGCCCGGCGCGAGCGCGCCTCGGCCGCCCAGCTCGACCCGGCATCCAGGCGCAGGAATTCGTCCCAGGCCCGGATCGCCTGCGCCACGTCGGGCCCCTGGGGGGCCTGCCGGCGGCCGGCGCCGAGTGTTTGGAGCGCGAGGGCGAAGTTGAAGCGCGGCTCGGGCAGGTCGGGGGCGAGTGCGATCGCGTGGCGCGCCGCGTCGAGCGCGCGCACCCGGTCGTCGGCGCTGTCCCTGGCGTCGGCGCGGGCGAGCCAGGCCGCGGCGAGATCGCTCTGGATCCGTGCATCCCCGGGCGAGCGCCGCCCGGCCGCCGCGAGGAAACGCAGGGCGCCATCGGCGCGACCCATCAGCAGTTCGCCAAGACCCCGCGCCTGGAGCGCCTGCGCCGGGGGGTCGAGCGCCTCGGTCAGCCGGTCCAGCCGGCTGATGGCCGCACGGACGCGGGGATCGTCTCCCGCGGGCGCCTTCACCTGAAACGGGGCGTAGAGGAATCCGGTGAGCCGCGCTTCAACCGGCCGGCGCCCGGCGCCGAGGCTCGCGATCCGGGCGAGCGGCTCGTTCTGCCGCCGCCAGATCCCTGCCCCCGCCACGGCCAGGCCGATCGCCGCAGCCGCGGCGATCCACACACCAGCCCGCCGTGAGACCTTTCCCCCGTCCATCCAGACCACAGGTCACCGCGCGGCGAGGCAGCGGCGGGGATCCTACGATCAAAGGTGCCTTCGCGCCACGGGATTGCGCGAGATTCGCCTACGAAAGGGTGCGGAGGCGGCCCGCGCCCGGAAACGCGCCACCGACGCTCCTTCTCCGCGGCAACCTCCTGACGCGCGACGAAATCGTGGTGCGTTTTCCGCTTGCCCGGCGCGCGATCGCGTTCCTACATTCGATCGCGTCGCGCCGGCGCGGCTCCCCTCCTCCGCGCGGGCGGTTTCGGGGAGGAAGTCAATCATGCCTGTCATCAAACCTCGGGATTCACGACGGATGGGAACCGCCTCCTGCGCCCACGATGTCCAGCCCAGGCGGACATCGCCACCGGGCACCCGCGCCGCGGCGCTTCTGGCCGCGGGAGTCCTGGCGCTCACGGGATGCGTCTCGCAGGGACGCTACGTGCAGGTCGAGCAGGAGCGCGACCTGCTGGAAAAGAACAATGAAACCCTCAAGGGCCAGGACGGGGACGCGAAGAGCGACGCCGAGAAGCTGGCGGAGGAGCGGGCCCAGCTCGCCCAGGAGAAAAGCGCCCTCGAGACCGAGCGCACCGATCTGCAGGCCAGGCTGGCCGAGCTGAAGGCGCAGGAGGAATCGCTCGGCTCCAAGCTCCAGGACAAGGAGCAGGAATCGAAGAAGCTGAAGGACACCTACGACGGCCTCGTCGCCAACCTCAAGAAGGAAGTGCAGGGCGGCCAGGTGCAGATCCAGCAGCTGCGCGACGGGCTGCGCGTCAACGTCGCCCAGGACATCCTGTTCGACTCCGGCTCGGCCGAGATCGACAAGAACGGCACGGACGTCCTGACCCGGGTCGCAACACAGCTCAAGAAGACGCCGCACCAGATCCTGGTCATCGGCCACACCGACAACAAGCCGGTCGGCGTCGCGCTCGTGAAGCAGTACCCGAGCAACTGGGAGCTGGGGGGCGCGCGCGCCTCGAGCGTCGTGCGCCTCTTCTCGCACTCGGGCCTGCCCGACAAGAGGATGCTCGCCGTGTCGATGGCCGACGTGAAGCCGGTGGCGTCGAACGCCACCGTCGAGGGACGCGCGAAGAACCGCCGCATCGAGATCCGCCTGCGACCGGTGCCGTCGGAAGACTAGGCACGCCGAAGCCGGCTCATGCCGGAAGAGGTCGCGTCCGCTCGCCCCGTTCACGGGGCGAAGCGAGGCGGGGGAAGGGACCCGGGTGGAGCGCCAGCTCCCCCGGGTCCTGCCTTCTCTGACGGCCGTCCGGCACGTCGCTTGCTCTCCGAACGTGCGTTCTCCGCGACAGCGCGGAATCGCGCGGGCCGGCGCGCAAGTCTTGCGCCCCTTCCCCGGCCGGCGCGGGGCGGCGCGAAATTCTTGCGGCGGCGGGAGGCGAAGATGGAACTCAAAGCGAAGCCCAAGACGTTCCACTACGAGGTCGTGGTCCGCTGGGAGAGCGAGAAGCGCGGGGTGTTGTCAGTCGCCGGAAAGCCACATCTCGAGGTCGCGAGCCCGCCGGAGTTCCGCGGGCATCCCGGCCTCTGGAGCCCGGAGGACCTGCTGGTCGCGGCGGTCAACGCCTGCACGATGACCACCTTCCTTTCGGCGGCCCAGCGCCGGGGGCTGAAGCTCCTGGCCTACGAGAGCGCCGCCACGGGGACGCTCGAGAGAACCGAGGGGAAGTTCCGCTTCAGCCGCGTCGTCCTGAAGCCGCGCATCGTGATCACCCGGCCGGAGGATCGCGAGGCCGCCGTCGCCGCTTTTCACGAAGCGGAAGCGGGATGCCTGATCGCGAATTCCCTCCTCACCAAGGTCGAGGCGCAGCCGGAAATCACCGTCGCCTCGCACCCGAAGGTCGCCTAGCGCCGGCGACGCCGGCCGGCGGCCGCTCGAAGCCTGTTCCGCGGACCCTTCTCCGTCGCGGCGCGTAGAATCCCTTCATGCAGCCCGACCGTGACGTGACCGGGGTCGAGATCGACTGGCGCGGCCGCACGCCGCTCGCCGGGGTGACGCGCTGGCGCTGTCTCGAACGGGTCCACGGGGTCACCGCGGAGCGCACCCAGTTCTGGCCGGTGATCGCGTTCGTGCACGCCGGCGCCTACGAAGTGAACGGCCCGCGGGGCCGCGGGCTCGTCGATCCCCTGCACGTCGCCTTCTTCCGTCCCGGGGAGCCGTACCAGACGGCGCATCCGTGCGGTCTCGGCGACGAGGGGAGCGCCCTCGTCCTGCGGGAGGATCTGTTCGCCGACCTCGTCGCCGCGCGGCTCCCCGAGGCGGCGGACGATCCCCGGCGGCTGGACGCCGCCGGACCCTGTCCCACGCCGGCGCTGCGGCGGCACCTGGCGCTGCTGCGCGCGCTCGACGCCGGCCCGCTCGAAGACGGCGCCGTCGAGGAGACGGCGATCGACGTCGCCGATGCGCTCCTGGCCGCCATCGCCGGACGCAGGCGGGAGGCGCCGGCAGACGCACGACGCGCGCATCGCGATCTCGCCGAAGCCACGAAGGAGCTTTTGGGACGGGAGTTCCGGCGGCCGCTGCGGCTCGAGTCGGTCGCCGCACGGCTCGGCGTCACCCCGGCGCATCTCTGCCGCGTCTTCCGCGGCAGCACCGGCTCGTCGATCCACGCCTACCTGACCCGCCTGCGGCTGCGCGCCGCGCTCGAGCCTCTTGCCGCGGGGGCGGGGGACCTGAGCGGCCTGGCGCTCGACCTGGGCTTTTCGAGCCACAGCCACTTCACCGCCGCTTTCCGCCGGGAGTTCGGGATCCCTCCTCGCGCCGCCCGAGCAGGATTCTGATAGCGCCGGAGGCCGGATCGGCGTATCACTGCCGCGGTGGTCCCCAGGTCCGGAGACCGACATGCCATCCGTTGCCACCGTCACGCTCGTCGCTTCGCTTTTGCTCGCACCCGTCGTCACGCCGGCAGCCGAACCGTCCTCTCAGGCGCCGGGCATCGCCGACGCGCTGGCGAAGGTGCAGGCGGGCGACGCCGCCGGCGCCATCGTCATCCTGAAAGACGTCACGGCGAAGGAGCCCTCGAACGCGCGCGCCTGGCGGGTGCTGGGGTTCGCGAGCCTCAAGGCGAAGGATCCCGGCGCCGCCATCGCGGCGTACGAGCGATCCCTCGAGCTGGAGCCGGGCTTTCCGCAGGCGATGTACAACCTCGCCGTCGGTCACGCGCTGCAAGGCGATCGAGACAAAGCCTTCGACTGGCTCGCCAGGACCGCCGCGACGCGCAAGGTCGACATGACGCAGATCGAGGCCGACGAGGATCTCGTCTCGCTCCGCGAGGACCCGCGCTTCCGCGCCCTGCTGCCGACGCCGGAGGACTTCGCGCACCCGTTCGTCGAGCCGACGACCGTCCTGAAGGAGTGGGACGGCGAGGCCATGAACGACCAGTTCGGCTGGATCGCCCGCAATATCGGCGACGTGGACGGCGACGGGGCCGATGACCTCGTGACCTCGGCGCCGACCCGGCAGATCGACGGCACGCCCGCCGGCCGCATCTATGCCTACTCCTCGCGCAGCGGCCGCCTCCTCTGGTCGGCCGACGGGCGGGCGGACGACCAGGTCGGGACCGGCGTCGAAAGGGCGGGCGACACCAATCGCGACGGTGTTCCCGACGTCGTCGCCGGGGCACCCGGCGGCGGCCGCGCGTACGTCTACTCGGGCCGCGACGGCAAGGTCCTCCGCACCTTCGAAGCCGAGAACCCGAAGGACGACGCCTTCGGCCGCCACGCCTCGGGCACAGGCGACGTCGATCACGACGGGTACGCCGACGTCATCGTCGGCGCCCCGGGCAACGGCGCCGGCGGCGCGGGAGCCGGCCGCGCCTACGTCTATTCCGGCAAGACCGGCCGGACGATCCTGACGCTCACCGGCGAACGGGCGGGGGACGGCTTCGGCAGCACGGTCGCCGGCTGGGCCGACGGGAGCCGGCGGTTCCTGATCGTCGGCGCTCCCGCGGCCGGACCGTCGAAGCACGGCCGCACCTACGTCTACGACACGCTGAGCGCGAAGCCGAAGTTCGTCATCGAGGCGGACGACACCGGCCGCGCCCTCGGCATGATGTTCGTCTCGGTCCTCGGGGATGTGGACGGCGACCGCGTTCCGGACATCTATGCCTCGGACTGGGCCAACGCCGCCCTCGGGGATCGGACCGGGCGCATCTACGTCCACTCCGGGAAGACCGGCCGCCGGCTGATGACGCTCACGGGCGAGACCGCCGGCGAAGGGTTCGGCATCGGCCCGGCGACCGCGGGGGACGTGGACGGCGACGGCCGGGCCGATCTCATCGTCGGCGCCTGGCAGTACGCCGGGGCGGCGGTTTCGGGCGGCCGCGCCACGCTCTACTCGGGGAAGGACGGGCGCCCGCTCAAGACCTGGACCTGCAAGGTCCCGGGCGACACCTTCGGCTTCGATGCCGTCGGCATGGGAGACGTGGACCGCGACGGCACCATCGACCTGCTCGTCACCTCGGCCTGGAGCGGCATCCACGGCTATCACTCCGGCCGGGTCTTCCTGATCTCGAGCGGCATCCGGACGCACGGCGGCGAAGCGCACTGATGCGGCGTCTTGTCGTCGTGGCGGCGCTTTGCGCGCTGGCGGCCACGGCAGCCGGCGCCAACCCCTTCGAGTACGCCTGGCAGGAGCTGGCGCCCGGCGTCTGGGCCGGCCTCCGTGCCGACCCGTTCGAGCTGCCGCAGGAGGGGAACACCCTCCTGGTCACGACCGACCTGGGGGTGATCGTCTTCGACGCCGGAGGATCGCCCGAAATGGGGCGGGCGATCGTCGAGAAGGCCCGCGCGGTCTCCGACAAGCCGATCACGCTCGTCATCCTGAGCCACTGGCACGGCGACCACATGCGCGGCCTGCAATCCATCGTGTCGGCGTTCCCGCGGGTGGAGATCCTCGCCCATCCTCACACCCGCGATCGGATCCTCGAGACGCGCGAGCGCTGGCTCAAGAGACGGGTCAGCATGGTCCCGAACATCCGCAAGGCGGTGCAGCAGGCGCTCGACGCGCACCAGGATCTCAGCGGACGCCCGCTCATCCCGGAGGAGAAGGCCTGGATCGAGCAGGGGCTCGCCAACACGGACGCGCTCGATTCCGAGAACCACGCCACCGAGTACGTCAACCCCACCGGAACGTTCGACGGAGCGCTGCGCCTCTATCCGGGCGGACGGGAGATCGACCTGCTCTGGCTCGGGCGCGCGCACACGGCGGGAGACCTCGTCCTGTGGCTGCCCCTCGAGAAGGTGATCGCGACCGGAGACATCGTGACCGCCCCCGTTCCGCTGATGCCGAGTCCGTACACCGGCGACTATCCCGGCGCGCTCGCGGCCATCAAGGCGCTCGGGTTCGCAACCCTGGTCCCCGGCCACGGTCCGGTCGAGCGGGATGCGCAGTACCTCGATCTCCTGTTGGAGACCATCCGGACCATTGGGGGGCAGATGAAAACTCTCGGGGACCAGGGGATCCCGCGGGAGGAAGCGGTCGGGCGGGCGGACTATTCGGCCGTCGAGCCGCGCTTCACGCACGGGGATCCCTTCCTCGCCCATCGCTTCGAGGATTACGTCCGAGGACCGCTCGCCGACGCGGCCTACGTCGCCGGCAAGGGGGAGCGTCCCGAAGAAGCGTTCTGAGGCCGCTCGAACACCATAAGATCCGCCCCCGTGTGGCGCATCCCGCTCTTCTTCTTCGAGCACCCCCGGAAGGTGCTGGCCGCCGCGCTCGCGGCGGCGATCCTCGCGGTCGCGGTCGCGTCGGGTCTGTCGCTCGATGTCTCCTCCGAAGCGCTGATCCCGCCCGACAGCCCGCAGCGGCGCGCCCAGGACGAGGTGGCCCGCCTCTTCGGCGCGGAGGAAGCGGCGATCGTCTTCGCCGCCGACCCGGCCCTCTTCACGCCGGATCGGCTGGCGGCGCTGCGCGAAATCCACGACGCGCTCGCGGCGCTGCCGTCGGTGGGCCGGGTCGACAGCCTCTTCTCGCTGCCGGACCTGCGGGACGAGAACGGCGGCGCCCTCTTGGAAGACCCCGCCGGGCTGGAGCGGCTGCGCCGCCGGCTCGCGGCGCATCCTTTATATAGGGGGAGCGTCGTCTCGGAGAGGGGGACGGCGACCCTCCTGCGCCTCGCGCCGCAACCGGGCGCGGCCGCCGTTCCGCCGCGCGCCCTGGCCGCGGCGATCGAAGCCGTCCTGGCGCCGCGGCGTCCGCACTTCGCCACCCTCGAGGCGGTCGGCGGCCCGACGCTGCGCCTCCGGCTCGAAGACACGCTGCGTCACGATCAGTGGGTCATCCTGCCGATCACGACGCTCGTGCTCTTCGTCATCCTCGCGCTGACCCTCCGAAGTCCGCTGCTCGCCGCCATTCCGATCTTCAACGGAGGGCTCGCGACGGCACTGACGCTCGCGGCGATGGCGGCGCTCGGCCTTCCCATGAACCTGCTCAACGCCACCCTTCCGGCGCTCATCCTCGTGGTCGGCGGCATGGAGGACGTGCACCTGCTCGTCGAGTTCCGCGAACGGATGCACGAGCACGGTCTCGAGAAGCTGGCGGTGTACGAGACGACCGAGCGCATCGGCTTCGCGGTCCTGCTCAACGAGGTCACGACGATCCTCGGGTTCGTCTCGGTCGGGCTCGGCACCCTGCCGGTGCTGCGCTCCTTCGGGATCGCCGCCGGCATCGGCATGGTGCTGCGCTTCGTCGTGACCCTCGTCGTGCTGCCGGCGATCCTCGGGCTCGTGGCCCGGCGGCTGGCGACGCCTCGCACCGCCGGCGCGCCGGAGCCGGGGCCGGCCGGCCGGCGCGTCGATGCGTTCGTCGATCACCTGCACGCGCGGCCGGGGTGGCTGCTGACGGTCCTCGGCCTCGTCATTCTCGCCGGGCTGGCCGCGCTCACCGGGCTGCCGCGCGGCAACGATCTCCTCGGCTTTCTCGGCGCCGGGGACCCGATCGCCCGGCGGGTGCGCGCCGTCGAGCAGGAGATGAACGGCACCGAGACGCTGCACCTCGTCGTCCGCGGCGTGCCGGGAGATTTCGAGCAGCCGGCGACCCTGCAGCGGCTGCGCGATCTCACCGCCGATGTGCGCGACGACGGGGGCGTCGACTCGGCGACTTCGCTCACCGATGCGGATCCGCGGGCGATGGGACCGTACGTGACGGCCGACCGGTCCGCGGCCGAGGTTATCGTACGGACGGCGCGCCACGACGAGACGGGACTCCTGCGGCTGGCCGGCGCGCTGCGCACCGACGCCGCGAAGGCCGGGTTCGACCCGGCCGGTATCCTCGTCGCCGGCAGCGGACTGGCGGCGGCCGAGGCGGCGCAGGCGATCACCACGGCGCAGGCGGCGTCGCTCGGCGGCATGGTCGCGACCCTCTTCGTCATCGTGGCGGTCCTGTTCCTCTCGGTGCGCATCGCTCTGGCGGCCGTGGCCGTGAACCTCGTCGCCGTCGCGGCGATGTTCATCCTGATGCGCCTGACCGGTGTTCCGCTCAACGTCGGCACCTGCATGATCGCCTCCATCACGCTGGGCGTCGTGATCGACGACACGCTGCACTTCCTCGTCCGCTACAGCCGCGAGGTGCGCGTCTCCAAGGAGGAGCACGCCGCCATCCGCGCCGCGGCCCGCGAGGAGGTCCTGGCGGCCCTCTCCACCGCGGCGGCGCTGGCCGGCGGCTTCGCCGTCCTCGGCTTCTCCGGCTTCGTGCCGGTGCGGCAGTTCGGGCTCCTGAGCGCGGCGGTGATCGTCATCGCGGTCGTCGCCGACGTCTTCATGTCGCCGGTGCTGTTCGCGCGCGCCCGCGTCGTCACCCTTTGGGATGTCATCGGCCTGCACCTGCGGCAGGTGCTCCTCGAGGAATCTCCGATCTTCGCGGGACTCAGCTCCTGGCAGGCCCGCCGGCTGGTGCTCGCCTCCGACCTGGTCGTCCTGAAGGACGGGGAGCCGATCGGCGGGCCGGGAGCGCCCCCGGCGCTCTACGTCGTGCTCGACGGCGAGGTGGACAAGCGCGACGGGACCGGGCGCGTCGTCCCCGGGGGCGCGACCGACGCCCCGGCGGCTCCGGTCTTCGCCGTCGGGCCGACCCGGGTCCTGGCCCTGAGCCGGCGCTCGATGGACTCGCTGCGCCGCTTCTCGCCCTCGCTCGCCGCGCGGCTGCGCGCCAACCTCGCGGCGCTGCCGGCGGCGCCGGACGCGCGGCCCTGATCGTCGAAGGCTCCGCCCAGGGGTGGCGACGCGCCGGTCGAGCGCCTCCTATCTTTTCGGGAGCTTCGCGAGGAGGACCTCGACCGCCTTCTCGAGCTGCTCATCCCGGCCCGCCGCCAGGAGCGCAGGGTCGGGCTCGACCAGGTCGTCGGGCAGGAGCTGCTTGCCCTCCATGATGTCTCCCTGCATGTCGATGAGCGACACCTCGGGGATTCCGAAGACGAGATCGCCGGTCTGCAGGCGCTCCCACCACACCGAGGTGCATGTGCCGGGCACCGGCATGCCCACCGTCCGGCCCAGCCCGAGCTGCGTGTAGGCCATCGGGAAGCAATGCGCGTCGGAGTAGTTCCCCTGGTTCATGACCACGATCGACGGCTTGGTCCAGCGGTTCGCAGGCTCGTTGCCGATCTCCCGGCCGCGCGGCGCGTTGCGGGCGTACACTTTCCCGCTCAGGAACCCGGTGAGGGCCTCGACCAGGTTGCCGCCGCCGTTGAAACGGGTATCGAGCACGATCGCCTCCTTGTCGACCGATCGGCCGAACACCTCATCGAACATCTCCCGGTAGGCGCCGTCGTTCATGCCGCGGATGTGCGCGTAGCCGATGCGTCCGCCGGAGAGCCGATCGACGGCTTCGCGGCGGCTCTTCGCCCAGCGCAGGTACAGGAGGCGCGACTGCTCGCTCCATGCGATCGGCGTCGCGGTCTCCTCGAAGCGGCCCCCCCGGGGATCGCGGAGCGACAGCCGGACGCGCGCGCCGGCCATGTGGTTCAGCAACCGGTACCAGTCGGCCCCGGCGACGACGGGCGCGCCGTCGATCGCCTCGATGACCACCCCCGGCTTCACGCGTGTTCCCGCCTGCTGGAGCGGGCCGCCCTCCATCACCTCGAGAATCCCGACCCCGTCGCCCGCGTGTTTCGGATCGGGGAAAAAGCCCAGCGCTCCCGTCTCGTCGCTGTCGGGTCGCGTCGGACGGTAGCGGCATCCGGTATGCGAGGCGTTCAGTTCGCCCTGCATCTCCGAGATCATCTCGGCGAAGTCCCGCGGATTGTCGATGGCGGGGAGAAAGCGCCCGTAGTCGGACTTCAGCGCCGCCCAGTCGACGCCGTGCATGCGGGCGTCGTGGAACTTCTCGAGCGTCTGTCGCCAGATGTGCTCGAACAGGTAGGCCCGCTCCGCGGTCGCGTCGAGATCCAGGCGCGCCTTCGCGGCGATCGGCGTGCTCTTGCCCGAGTCCAGTTCGACGACCGAGAGCTGGCCGTCCGCCATCACGAACGCCTTTTTCCCGTCCCGTGACAATTCGAAGGAGGCGTGCTCCGCCCCGAGCTTGACCAGGAGCTTCGTTTCCTTCTTGCGCAGCGTCCCCTTCCAGAGGTCGAACCCCTTCTCGAACCGCGCCAGGTAGTACAGCGTTTCCCCGTCCGACGACAGCTCCGCGCCCGCGAGCCCCGCCGAGTTGATCGACAGGCGCGCGACGCGGTTCTCGAGTCCCTCCAGGTCGAAGGTGACGGGATCCGCCAGCCTGGGGGCCTGATCCTCGGCGTCCTCCTTCCCCTTCTTCTTGTCCCCGCCCTTCTCCTTGTCCTTCTCCTTGGCCTTCTCGGCCTTCTTCTCCTTCGCCGCGAGCTGATCGAATGCGGCCTCGTCGAGCCGGTAGCGGTCGAACGCCTTGCGGGTCAGGAACGCCGCGTAGACGTCGACGTCGCGCCCCTCGTTCGATTGCGTCCGGAGGCCGTTGCGATCGGTGGTCCAGTACAGCACCTCCCCCTTGTCCCCCCAGCGCGGCTGCTCGTCCTCGTATCCGCTGTGGGAGACGTTGATCGGCGCCGCGCCGCCGGCGGCCGGGACGAGGCCGATCTCGCTCGACCACCGCGTGTGGCTCAGGAAAGTGACCGCGAGCCACTTCCCGTCCGGCGACCACTCGAACCACTGGTCTCCGTCGGAGTAGGAGTAGTTGAGGTCGCCCGGCAGGACCACCCGGCTCTGCCCCGATTTCAGATCGAGCACCTTGAGGGTGGTGCGGTTCTCGATGTAGGCGACCTGCTTGCCATCC
>Ga0068858_100005100_pt1 | contig 12868 bp, 13 predicted proteins | sample KBSSwiS12_FD_66589 | JGI IMG/M metagenome (GOLD analysis project Ga0068858, IMG submission 66589) | Switchgrass rhizosphere microbial communities from Kellogg Biological Station, Michigan, USA - KBS Switchgrass S1-2 | ecosystem: Host-associated > Plants > Roots > Rhizosphere > Soil ... | reverse complement strand
CACAGGATATGTTCGAGAAGGCGGTTGGCATCGCGCGACCGAGACTGGGCGAATCGCATCCACTCGTCGCCGCCATGATGCTGAACCTCGCGCGTGTCCACATCGCGCGAGGCCACGGCGCCACGACCGAGGCGGCGCTTCGGAAAGTGCTGAGTGTCCGGCAGGGTCTCATCGACAAGGGCGATTGGCGGATCGCCCAGGTGCAAAGCCTGCTCGGCGCGTCGTTGCTGGCCCAGGGACGTTATGCCGACGCAGAGCCGCTGATGATCGACGCCGACGCGGTGCTGCGCCCGCTGCCCGGAGCACAGGGCCGCGAGCGCACCGCCAACCGCGCAAGACTGGTCACGCTGTACCAAAAACTGAACCGGCCGGAGCAAGCCGCGTCCTATCGCTGACGGGCCGCCTCTGAAAAACCGGTCTCGGCGGTTCCTTCGTTCACCCGTCAGTTGCGGCCGCTGGTGCCGCGGACTTCCCGCCGCAGCGCGCGCAGGAATGGATCGGCTGCCACCGGCGCGGTGACCTTCACGGTGCCCATCGCCACGTCGCGAGCGTTGACACCGGCTCCGTACGCTCGCGCGTCGGCCTCCTTGTCGGGATGTAACATGCCGCCCGACAGATCGATCCCCGCGAAGACGCCCTGGGCGCGCGAGTATGCAAGCATCTCCGCGCTCATCTGCGCATCCGTTGCAGCGCTGGCCGATCGGCCGACTGGTCCAGCGGCGACGGAAGCATCGGCGCCGAGCGAGACCTTGTCCTGGAGAAGTTTGTCGAGGCCACGCCGGTTCATCACCAGCAGCACGAGGTCCACCTGCTGGGCTCCAATCTGAAGGCCCCAGCTTCCCTTGGCCAACTGCATGAAGACCGGCCCGCTCCAGTCGGCACCCGTGCGGCAGCTCATCACGCCGGAGCCGTACTCGCCGCCGACGACGAAGGCGGCTTTCTTCATCGACGGGATGACCATCACGCACTGCGCTTTGGTGAACAGGTCCTCCGGAATGCCCTTTTCCGGCGTCCCCCGAAGCTCGGTCAGAATCGTCGACGCCTCGCTCAGTCTCTTTACCTCATCCTTCGAAAGCTCCGCGAACGCGGCGGTCGCCATCAACAACGCGGCGCACGCTATTCCAAATCGTTTCATCACACCCTCCGACGCGATCCTGTGCAAGGACAAGGCCTGAGTCGGCCAGGGATCAACGCTTGCAGCGGAGATGGAGGGACGGAAGCTCAACGTTTGGTGATGACTCGCCGCGATGCGGAACGCCGGAGACTACGGGGACTGATCGAGCGCGCGGGCGTCGCCATGTTCATGACGCTCGACGATCGAGGCCGTCACGCCGGGCGACCGATGCTGCCGCTGCTGCTCGAACACGATCCGCACATCTACTTCCTCACGCACCAGCATTCGCGCAAAGTCGCTCATGTCGTGGCCCGTCCCGATGTCGGGTTGACGATCGACAGCGATTCGCATTGCTACCTGGCGATCGCCGGCCGTGCGTTCGCGTCACGCGATGTGGAACTGATCGGCCGTTTGTGGCACCCAACGTATCGCGCGTGGTTCCCTGCGGGACAGGGCGATGGCGAAGCCACGGTGCTGCGGGTGGTGGTGGATCGCGTCGACTACTGGGAACCGCCTCGCAGCCGGGTCACCCGGATCGTCGAGGCGGCCCGGGCCATCGTCACACGCCGGCCGGTCGAGACGCCGATGAAAACGCTTGATGGCCTCTGATCAAGAAGTGCTCGAACGTGATGACAGCCCCGTGGTCGAACCACTGTTTCCTCGTAACCACTTCGAGTTGCGGAACGGCCACGCCGGAATACCACGGCGTTCCCGGCGCACCGCCTTCGACCGCTGTCGTCGTCAGATACAGATCTTGCGCCAGGCCGGCGTCGATCAGGCGTGACGCGGTGAAGCGCCCGCCGATCGCGGAAATCCGGCGGATGCCTTCCACATCCCGCAGCCGGTCGATCGCCGACTGGAGATTGCCGGCCGTCAAGGGAATGTGGGAGACCCACGGCCGGGCTCGCAGCCACGCGGCGCGTCCGGCCATGCATTCATCGCCGGCGATGAGATAGGCGGGGACGCCTGGGACGTTGAACAGGAGCGCATCGAAGTTCAGACGTCCGCGCTTCGAGATCACGATTTGCGACGGATGCCGTCGAAGACCCAGCGCCTGCCGGAGGGCGACGAGCTCGGGATGCCAGACGGAGAAGAACGCGCCGGCGTGGATCGTACCGGCGCCGGCAAGAACCGCATCCGCGGCGACACGCGAGAGCCCTTCGTAGATCAGATGCTTGTCGGTCGGACCGCCTCCGAGCGCCGCCGGATCGCCGCCACCGGTGTTTCCATCCTTCGACTGCACGAAGACCAACGACAGAGCCGTCTGCCCCGCGACCGGCACCACCAGATCGAAATCGCCGCCGTAGTACGCACGCGTCCAGGCGCTTCCGACACCGCGCAGGTCAGAGGAACCGGCGTCGACGAGTGTGGAGAGCGATTCGATGCGCGCAGTCGCGGCTTCGCGTGTTTTTTGTGACGCGAAGGCTTCGAACAACGGATTGTTCTCGATCGACTGCTCCATGGAATACGACGTGCGTCAGCGGCTCAGCCCGCCCGGCTGAACGAAGCGGCAGGGCAACGGTCTCCTGACATTCTGCCAGCTGAGAATCTCGGGCGGTCCGTCAGGCGCTCGACATGATGGCGCGGCATCCTTCGCGGTCGCGATCCTGCGCGTCTCCATCGTCCACCTGACGCCGCCTCCGTCCTGCAAGGTGACCATGTCGACGCTGCCGCACACGCCGTCGGGCCCTTCCTTGCTGATCCAGCGGTTCGGCGGATCACGCTGGAAGACGCGCTGGTACCGATTCGTGGTCACAAGGCACGTGTCGGGCGCGACCTCCGACGTCGTCAGAAACAGCTGCTGGAAGATGCAGTCCATGCTGGTGCCGGCGGAGTCGACGTCGCACTCGGCGCCTTCGAACTCGAGCGCCGCCGGCTTGCCGGCGTTCGCCAGGAACGGAATGACGATGTGCGATGGGGAAACCGGAGCGCGTGCCGTCTGTCCAAATGCCGGCGCATGTGCGGCGGCGAGAAAGAGCGAGGCGAGACACCAGCGGCTCAGTCGCGTCATGGCCGCATTGTATCGGGCAGGAGCGCGCGCTGCGCGCCTTCGCATACGATAGCGCCATTCGGAGGTCCGTCATGCGCTCATCGATGCTCACGTTCGCGATGGTCGTGGTCGCTACGCTCGCGCTGCAAGCGCAGAAGCCGCGCGAAACCGATCTCAAGCTGCCAATCGGCGGCACACCCGGCCCGCTCGACGCGATCACGGACGTCGCCGGCGTCGAAGTCGGCCACACGACGCTGATTTCGGGAAGCGGCAAGCTGGTCGTGGGGCAAGGTCCGGTGCGGACCGGCGTCACCGTGATTCATCCACGCGGCAAGGCGCACTCCGAGCCGGTCTTCGCGGCATGGTTCACGTTGAACGGCAACGGCGAGATGACCGGCACGACCTGGGTCCAGGAGAGCGGCCTGCTGGAAGGCCCCGTGGCGATCACCAACACCCACAGCGTCGGCGTCGTTCGCGACGCGATTATCCAGTGGGAAGTGTCACAGAAGAACGTGCTGCAGCCGTGGTGGCTGCCGGTCGTGGCTGAGACGTACGACGGCGGGTTGAACGACATCAACGGATTTCACGTGAAGCCGGAGCACGTGCTCGCGGCGCTCGATCGTGCCGCGGGGGGCGTCCCGCAGGAAGGCGCCGTCGGCGGCGGCACAGGGATGGTCTGTCACGGCTTCAAGGGCGGCATCGGCACCGCCTCGCGAAAGTTGTCGGTCCAGGACGGCGGCTACACGGTCGGCGTCCTGGTGCAATGCAACTACGGATCGCGTCGTGACCTTCGGATTGCCGGCGTGCCGGTCGGAGAAGAGATTCCCGACCTCGCCGGCTGCATCGCGAGCCGTGATCCGCTCCCGGCCGGCTCATCGCGGCCGCGCTGCGACGAGGGCGGTCGCGGCGCGCTCGACGAAGCGCCCGAGCAGGGATCGATCATCGTGGTCGTCGCGACCGACGCTCCCCTGCTGCCGCATCAGCTGAAACGGATCGCCACGCGAGTGTCGCTGGGCGTCGGTCGGCAAGGCGGGTTCGGGGGAAACAGCTCCGGCGATATCTTCGTCGCGTTCTCCACCGCGAACCCGCGCGCCTGGTTCAACGATCAACCGGTGACGAATGTGCAGATGCTTCCGAACGACCGGATCTCGCCGCTGTTCCAGGCCACGGCCCAGGCGACCGAAGCGGCGATTACAAACGCGCTCCTCGCCGCCGAAACGACGACCGGCGCCAACGATCTGCGCATCTACGCGCTGCCGGTGGATCGCCTCCTGGCGGCGATGAAGAAATACGGCCGCCTCCCCTAGCCGCGGATGAGGCGCCGCCGAATTTGCATCTTGTCATCCGCACGGGGCTGACGCACCATTACGCCCGGAAGGAGCGACCATGTGCGATCAGGATCAGTTTGAGAGGGATCGACAGGAATACGAAGCGCGCGGGCTGGTCACGCGCCGGCAGTTCGGCGTGCTCGTCGGTGCCGGCATCGCCTTGATGCTGCCCCGCGTGGCGAACGCGGCCGCGGTCACCGACGGCGAGGTCACGGTGACGACGCCTGACGGAACGGCGGATTGCTACTTCGTCCACCCCGCCAGCGGCACGGCACCCGGCGTCCTGCTGTGGCCCGACATCTTCGGGTTGCGGCCGGCGATGCGCCAGATGGGCAAACGGCTCGCCGAATCCGGATACGCGGTGCTGGTCGTCAACCCGTTCTATCGAGTGAAGAAGGCGCCGACCGCGGAGAACGGCGGGGCGACGCCGATCCAGCAGGTCATGCCGCTGGCGCAGGCGCTGAACGAGACCACGCACATGACCGACGCGAAGGCGTTCGTCGCCTGGCTCGATCAGCAGCCGTCGGTCGCCAAGAACAAGAAGATCGGCACGCAGGGCTACTGCATGGGCGGACCGATGGCGTTCCGCACCGCGGCCGCCGTCCCCGATCGCGTCGGCGCCGTCGCCTCGTTCCATGGCGGCGGGCTGGTGACGACCCAGCCGAACAGCCCGCACCTTCAGGCGTCGAAGACAAAGGCGCAGTTCCTGATCGAGATCGCCGACAACGACGACAAACGCGCGCCGACCGACAAGACGACGCTGAAGGAAACGTTCGAGGCGGCGAAGCTTCCGGCGGAGATCGAGGTCTACACCGGCGCCGCACACGGATGGTGCCCGCCCGACTCGCAGGTCTACAACGAACCGGCCGCGGAGAAAGCGTGGACGCGTCTGCTCGCCCTGTACTCGAAGGCCCTGGCTTAAACGCTGACAGAACCATGGCGCAGGCCTCAGGCCTGCGTCAGCGCGATGGTTCGATCTTCGTGACTTCGAGCACCACGGGCGTGTGGTGATGACCGGTGATGGCGGTAGACAGTGTACCGGTCACTTTCACGGACTGGCCCATCAGCCGGACCTGAGTTTTGTACTCGTCGTGCAGAAGAATGAGCTGGACGGTGGAGACGTTCGCGACATCCGCGCGATTGAGATCATCGCCGGGTGTTCCACGCACGCAGAACGGTCTTGCCGGAGTGACGAACCAGTAGGTCTCTGGCGCGTCTCCGGCCTTTATACTTTCGTAATTCGGCGGGCCAGGCACAGTCCTTCGGATCAGCTTTCCGACAATCGTTGTGACGGCCGGTTCGAATTGAAGGCACGGCTGCGGCTCGGCGACGGCCGAGCCCGCTAACAGCGCGACTAGCAGCGCGATCGAAACCACAATCGACTGGACGCGAGGACTGCAAGACCGCCGCACACGAGGGCCAGCGATGCCGGCTCGGGAACCGGGGATGGCATCCCGTCGGTCGGGCAGGTGAAGTGACTCGTTGAATGACAGACAAAGTTGGGCGAGAGATCGCGCGGCGGTTGTGGGAAGACGCTCACCGGATCGCCCTCGCCGAAGACCTCCAACGTCGCGAGGACGAGGTAGTCGGTCCAGCTCCCGTCATGGTTTTCATCAAAGCCGGGCGACTGGTGATAGAAGGCATCCAGGGTGAACCGGAACTCCTCGATCGTTCTTCCCGCGAGCAGGGACGCCGTGTCGACGAATCCACCCGCCGCTCCCCCACCGCCGACCTGATAGAACGACGCGATGAAATCGGCGTGTGAGTTCGTCAGCAAGGCGACGTTGTAGTCGAAGACATCACCGTCCGCGGCGGTGATGGACACGGTGTCGCCGACTTTCATCTGGTAGACGGGCAGGAGTCCGGGAGCCTGAAGCGGAGTGATCGAGAAGGTATCGCCGAGAAATGGCGCGCCGGCCAAACCAAACTGCGAGTCCATGTAGTCGTAGAACAACGGGTTGGCCCGGGCGGTCGCAGGCGTCAGGGTCGCGATCGCCGCGGCAATCGACGCGCACAGCAGCACCCGGTATCGCAAAGCCATCGGAACCCCCAGGAGTCGGCCACATGCTACGGCCGACAGTAACTGTCTCAGATCACCTGGTGATTCACACCTGCCATTCGTTACAGGTCCCCGCCGAAAACGGCCGGCGCCGCGAAAAGGGTGCACGTCAAAACCGGAAGAGCGGCCGTGCATAGGCGAGCCCGGGCCACGGGACGCCGGCCATCATCACCAGCAGTGCAATCCCGAAACAGAGACAGCGTCCGTTCCGGCGCGCGGGCGACGTCGGTTCACCCATCGCGAGCACGCGGCCGGCACGTACGGCGACGAGCGCGACGAGCATGGTCACCACGTGTGTCAGCGACCAGAAGCGCAGGGCCGGATCGTGCACGGCGACGGTCATGTTGTTCATGGCCGCGGTCGTGAACGGGCTCAGGCCGAAGTACAGGAGCAGGCCGAACAGCACCTGCAGGTCGAGCGCCAGCATGAAGGCCCAGTCCCACCGTTGACCGCGGGGCCGTTCGCCCGTGTCGGAGCGCGCGTGAAACGCATTGAGCGTCGCCGTCGCTCCCAGCAGGAGGGCCGCCCACCGCAACCAGGAATGAATCGTCAGCACCGCTGGATACACACGACCCCTTTCAGCGTCGAATCCTCCGGAGCACCGGAGTCGCCACGATCGAACCGCATCGCCACGCGAAGAGAACGGGCGCGAACAAGAGCATCAGCAGCGACAGGATCACCGCGTCGATCGCGACCGTCCATCGACGAACCGCTTGAAAGACCGGCGCGCATCCAATCGCCCCGGCCGCGAGCACCCACCACAGCTCGATGGGGACCGCCGGCCGGCCACGCAAGGTTGACGCGTTCAGGCCGGCAAGCGCCTTGAAGAACACCTGCGCGCTCGAGAGCGTCTCACTGCGCAGGATCACCCAGCCCGCCATCACGAGCGCCATGACGTACGCATGCCGCAGCGCCGCCGGCAGACGCTTCACTGCCGCTTCGAGACCACACCGTTCCAGCACGATCAGCACTGCGTGAAACAGGCCCCAGACCACGAACGTCCACCCCGCGCCGTACCAGATGCCGCACAGCAACACGGAGAGCGCCTCGCGGAGGATAGAGCCGCGCGCGCCCTTACCATCGCCGGGCAGATCGGCATACTCGCGAAACCATGCGGACAGCCCCAGATGCCAGCGGTGCCAGAAGTCGCGCAGCGTCTGACCGACGTACGGCCAGCGGAAGTTCTCGGGCAGCCGCACACCGAGCATTCGGCCGAACCCGATCCCCATGTCGGCGTACCCTGAGAACCCGTAGTACATCTGCACGGTCAGGCTGGCGAGCCCCAGCCACGCCATGGATGCGCTCAGCTGCGCTGGCCGTAGTGCGAACGCGATGTCCGCCTGCCGGCCGGCGAGATCGGCCATCACGAACACCTTCCATGCGCCAATGAGCAGCCGCCGAACTCCGTACGAGTAGTCGCTCAGGCTGGGCCAGCCATGCGCGAGGTAAGGCGTCACGCCTCGATACGCCACGGGGCCGCCGACAATCATCGGCAAGAACAGCAGGTGCACGCCGAGCTGCGAACGGCTGCGATTCGCGGCCGCGCGGCGATATACGTCGACGAGGTACGAGATGCCGTGAAACGCGAAATACGAGACGCCGAACGGAACCAGCATCCCGGGCACGTGTTCGAGAGGACCGGCGATCAGGCCGCCGCGCAGGATCGCCGCCACCATCGCCACGTGCGCGGCCACGGCGACGAGGAGCCACGCCTGCCTCCGCGGATTGCCGGCACGTTCGATCGCGATGGCGATCCAATGGGTGAACAGGACGAAGCCGACGAGAACCGCGGTAAACAGGGGGCCGCCAGTGAGGTACGCGAGCGCCGCACCTGTCGCGGACAGCAACACGGACTTGTCGAGGACGCCCCGATCGGGCAAGGCGAGGAGCGAAACAATGAGAAGGAAGGGGGCGAAGACGATCGGGAAGAGGATCGAGAGCCAGATGGGACCGGTGAAGAACACGCCGCGGCGATGCTATCGTGCCCCGTCCCATTCGAGCAAGGCGTCGGAGGCGGTTTGATTCGTTGCGACGGAATGCGCATACTCAGCCGGTGTTGAAGGCCGGCACCACACTCGGTCGCTACAAACTCCTCGCGCACCTTGGTACCGGTGGCATGGGAGAGGTCTATCGGGCACACGACGAGCGGCTTGACCGCAACGTGGCGCTGAAGATTCTGCCCAACGATGTGGCTGGCGATCCCGATCGCATGCGGCGCTTCGAACAGGAGGCCAGGGCCGCTTCCGTCTTGAATCATCCCAACATCATCACGATCTACGACGTCGATTCCCGTGAGGCGGCACCGTTTATCGCGATGGAGTTCATCGATGGGACGACACTGCGCGAACGAATACGCGCGCAGCCGATCCCTCTTGCCGAGGCCTTGAGCGTGGCCGTTCAGATCGCGGGCGCGCTGGCCGCTGCCCACGCGAGCCGCATCGTGCACCGCGACATCAAGCCGGAAAACATCATCGTGCGCGGCGACGGCATCGTGAAAGTGCTCGACTTCGGTCTTGCCAAGCTGACCGGAGCCGAGCCGGCCGACGCGGTGGACGGCGAAGCGCCGACGCGCCTTCAGTACAAGACGAAATCGGGCGTCGTGATGGGCACGGCCCTCTACATGTCGCCGGAGCAGGCCCGCGGACAGCTGGTGGATGCGCGTACCGACATCTTCAGCCTCGGAGTGGTGGTGTACGAACTCCTGACCGGACGTCTCCCCTTTTCGGGCGCCAGCACGTACGAGACCGTGGCGGCGATTCTGAGCGAGCAGGACGCGCCACCGCTTCGTGTCGTTGCAGGTGCTCCGCCGCCATCCGAGCTGGAACGCATCGTCGGGAAAGCGCTGCGCAAGAACCGGGACGAGCGTTACCAGACAATGAAGGATTTCCTGCTCGATCTGCAAAGTCTGCGTCGGCGACTGGAATCAGACCAGGCGCATGGGACAGAGATGGGTCGAAAAGAAGAAGCCATCCAGCCTGGACGCGGCGGCATGCGGCGGCTGCCGCCTTCACTCGTTGGAGTCGCGGGCGCTCTCCTGCTGCTCGCTGCCGCCGTGGTCGGCTACGTGTCGTGGAACGCCGGCGGCCGGACACGACAGTCCGAAATCAAGTCGCTTGCCGTGCTGCCACTGAAGTCACTGGATGCCGGAGAGAATTACCTGGGGTTGGGCATTGCGGATGCGGCGATTCGCAGGGTCAGTCAAACGGGCAAGGTCATCGTGCGTCCCACCAGCGCCGTGCGCCGATATGCGACAGAAGACACTGACGCGCTGACCGCGGCGAAGCAGCTGGGCGTCGATTCGGTGCTGGAAGGATCGCTGCAACGCGCCAACGATCGGCTGAGGATCAGCGTCAATCTCTTGCGATGCAAAGACGGCGCATCACTGTGGTCGGACAGTTTCGATCTCGGAATGGCCGACATCTTTGCGATTCAAGATACGGTGGCGCAGCAGGTCGCCGCGCGCCTGCGGCTGCAGCTGGACGCGTCGCAACAGGCGCAGCTGATGAAGCGTTACACCTCGGACCCGATTGCGTACGAGTTCTATCTGAAAGGCGCGTACACCTACAGTCAGCGGATTAGTTTTCCGAGGGAGAGCGTGCCCGTCGCCATCGACTACTTCAAGAAGGCGATCGGGGCCGATCCGGGTTTCGCCCTCGCGCACGCGCAGCTGGCCCACGCCTACGCCACTCGTGCCGTGTTCATGGATCCAGGTCAACCGGCGTGGGTCGAGCGCGCGAAAGAGGAGATCGATCGCGCAGAGCAACTCGACCCGCAGCTCGCGGAAACGCACCTGGCGCGTTTCCAGCTCCTGTACAGCGGGTTCGAAGGGTACCAGGCAGAAGCCGCGGCGCGCGAGGCGTTGCGCGCCAACCAGCTCAATCCGAATGTCGGCCACGAGGAGTTGGCGTATATCTTCACGCATCTAGGCCTCGAGGAACTCGCCAGGCGCGAGCTCGCCCGCGCGTACGAAATCGATCCCACGAGCGATTCGCTGAACAACTCAAAGCTGACGCAGTACGAGGTCCAGTCGCGACCTGATGAGTACGCCGCGGATCGGAGTCTCCGGAATGACGACAGAACTGAAGCGTGGTACTTGTTGACGAAGGGTCAAGCCGATGCAGCCCGGGAAGTGATTGACCGTTGGTCCGCGAAGCAACCCAACGCGCCCGAGCTGCATTCGACACAGGCTTTGCTCCTCGCGGCCAGAGGAGACTTTCACGCCGCCGAAGCTGAAATCCCGCTGGTTTTAGGGGAGCATCCCTTCAAGGACCCTTTCTACCATCACGCCACCTATGACATCGCGTGCGTCTATGCAATGGAGGCGAAGAGTGCCGACGCCGTCAAGTGGCTGAGGGAGTCCGCCGTCACGGGCTATCATCTGTATCCTCGATATACGCGCGATCCGTTTCTGAGCCGCATACGGCAATCACCCGAATTCATTCAGTTCCTCGCGGACATGAAGGCCGAGAACGATAGATATCGGCGCGAATTCTCCTGACCATCCGTTCTCGATCGCGCACCGGTGACCGCTCGGACGCGAGTCAGTCCTTGAGCCAGGTGAACGTGACGTTGCTCCCGATCAGGCGATCGGCTCTCGACAGCCAGTACATGCCTGTGTGCACGCCAAGGAACTTGGCTTTCTTGAACTGGATGAACACGTCGCTCGGCTCGAGCAGGGTGACGGGAATCGAGATGGTGGTGGACGTGTGCTGATCCTGCGTCCACGCGTCCTGTGTCAAGTCGCCGCGTGACGGAGACCAGATGCTCACGGCTTTCCACCAGGTGATGCCCGGGCCCGCCGCGAGAGTCAGCTGGGTGTTGCCGCTCGGCGGATGACCAGAGAACGACATCGAAATGCGGTCGCCATCCGCCATCTGGTTGGGGAACGCACTCCAGTCGATCAGATTGCCGCTGATCGCCACGACCGACGGATTCCGGGTCACGAGCAGGCCGTTGCTCAACCAATCGTAGATGCTGCCGCGTTCAAAATCCTGAAAGTCACACGCCACGGAGTTGGGCTGCATGCGTGACGGAGCGGCGACGGGATAGCCGACGGGGCTTTGCTCCCAGCCGGCCGCCGCCCAGTCTGCTTTGATACTGCCGGTGACTTCGTGCGCGCCGGTCGTCGGCGTCCAATAGATCGATCCGTTTTCGAAGTGGTTGTACCGGCCGCGCGTGTCGGGCGTGACCAGTTCGTCGGTCAACGGAAAGCCCAACCCTCCTTCGCGACCCAGATCCGCCCAGCGCGCTTTGATCGCGCCGTGCACTTCATGCGCCCCGGTATTTGGAGTCCAGGAAATGATTCCGCCCTCGAAGGTGTTCGCGCGTCCGCGCGCGCCGGCGACGGAGGTCTCGTCGCTCGTGGGAAATCCCAGCACGGAGTTCTCCCAACCCATCGAGGCCCACTTGTCGCGAATCAGCCCGTGCACCTCCTGGGCCAGCGGAAAGACATGCTTCCAGTAAATCGAACCTCCCGCAAAGTGCCGATACGAACCAAGGCCATTCGGCGTCGTCAGTTCGGGAGTTTGTGCAGCGCCCAGGAACCCGCTCGCGCCACCAAGTGCCGCATATTTGTCGTCAATCGCTGACATTGAATCGCCCCTTTCGCGTTGACTCGCCTCGTCAGCCTCTACCGTAAACGGCAGCTCGGCTGCCGCAACAGGTGCGGTCGGCAAGGACGTTCAGATCTCAACGCGATATCAGGGGGCGAACCAGATCACCGCGCGGCCTCGAGGCTCACAGAACCTGCGGCCTTCCATGGCCGCTCGTAGTTCATCCGAAACAGTTTGACGATGTGCTCCACATCGTCTTCACCCCTGATCGGGACGCTGACCCAACCGGATTCCGGGTAGATGTGATGCGGCTCCGCCCAGCCGGCGGCGACGAGCTCGTTGCGAACGAGCAGCGGGAACGGCAGATCGGCGAGCCTGCTCCCGTGCACGTGTCCTAGTTCGCGCCCGCCGACTCGCAATTCGGTGCCGCCGAACCGGTGTGGCCCGGCCGTCACTCCCGGCCAGGCCGACACGGCGCGGACGATGTCATCGTGAATGCTGTTGCCCATGGCTCATCTCATTGTCCAGCGTTCGGACGGAAGAGACCGCGCGGCGACGGCGTCGGCAGGAGCACGATGTCCGCACCGCGGACACCGACTGACTCGCCGCCGTTCGGGGACGCGGACTGCACCGCCTCGAGATCGACGATCGCCGACTGGTAGTCGAGCGTGGTCTGCAATACGGTCACCTGTGCCTGCAGCAGATCGCGCTGCGCCTGCGTGACGAGAAAGGTCGTCGACAGCCCCACACTGTACCGGCGATTCTCGTCGTTGAACCGCTGCTCGGCAAGTGTCGCGCCGGCGCGCGCCGCGTCCACCCGCTCAG